>Ga0207771_100141_pt1 | contig 50570 bp, 58 predicted proteins | sample A23M2SouthBayCA_2_FD_187731 | JGI IMG/M metagenome (GOLD analysis project Ga0207771, IMG submission 187731) | Aerobic enrichment media microbial communities from Eden Landing Ponds, California, USA - A23 M2 (2) (SPAdes) | ecosystem: Environmental > Aquatic > Marine > Unclassified | place... | reverse complement strand
CGGGTAAGCGCGAGGGGTTGCGCGGCGTGGCTGCTCACCCCCCACGCTTACTCCGCTGGCCGCTCGCTCCGGGCGGGTCGGCGCGCGGTGCTGGTTGGGGCCACCTCATGCAGGCGCGCTCTCGCTCGCGCCCGGTAGGGCGCTCGCGAAGGCGCGAGCGAGAGCGCGCAGCTGGTTCTGTCGGTCGTTGTCGTCGGAAAACCGCGATGTAGGAGCATCGCGGTGTCAGCGCGTGAGCGCCTTCACAGGTACGGTGAGTACCCAATGTCTAGTACCAACTCGAGTCGCAAGGTCGTTACGGTGGATGAACAGGCATTCGAAAAAGCGGACGAGCAGGCTGTCGATGAAGACGGCTTCCCGGTGGTCGATGAGACGCCGGAGTTCGAGGCAGCGGTCGAGCAGGAGACGCAGGCGAAGGTGGATGCGAACCACCCGGACGGGATCGCGGACACGAGCGAGGACCGGATTCACGGTGTCACCCTCGAACAGGAGGAGCGCATTCGGGCGCGGGAAGCCGAACTGGAGCGCATCAGTGCCCAGGCCGAGCTGGGAACCCAGGAGGGTCGTGAGCAGCGCACGCGAGAGGTCGTCAGCGAGCAGTGTGGTCGTGACGAGCCGGCGCCGACGGAGCGCACGGATCCCCGAGAGAAGCTGACGCAAGACGAACTCGCGGCGGTCAACGAGCAGGCGATGCGGATCAGCGACGAAGTGCAGGGCGGCTGGTCGAGAGCGGTCGTCGCGAAGCAGCTGGCCGAGAATGTGCAGCGCGGTCGGGACGTCACGAAGGCGGTGCTGGAAACCCTCGAGGAACTGAAGGCGGCGCCGGGTGCGATCGTGCCCATCGCGGACGTGCCGGACGTCCCGGTCGGTGAGGTGACGGTCGAAGGTGAAATCACGCAGCTCTGGGATCCGAGTGACACGTCGATTTCGCAGGTCGGGTTGATCGAGGACGACAGTGGGAAAGTCAAGTTCACTATCTGGGAGGCCTCTCGGAAGACGGTCGTGAGCGAAGGTGAGACGGTCCGGTTCCGGGCCGTCAAGAAGAACTGGTACCAGGGGCGGTGCAGCATCGCCATCACGGGTTGGAGCAGGATCGAATTCCCAGAGCGCGGTCGGTGGTGGGAAGAGTAGGCGAGCGCGAGGGCCGTTCTTTTTTGGTGTGTGCCGGACCGACCCTGACCCCGCCACCCCACCCTCCGCTCCGTGCTCGCTTCGCTGCGCGCGCAGCCACAACCTCGAGAACCAGATTTTCATCCAATCCAGAAACCTTGCGAAAGAGTGAGCAATCCAAGAGACTTGATCCGGATCCGGAGGGAGGAGACGAGTGTTCGGGGTTTACTTTCTGGCAGCAGATATCGTTCGGTAACATGGAGCCGTCAGGTATTGTCGACGACTCGTTCCGTAGCCTATTCGATAAGGTGGCAGAGATAATCCACGAACAGGGCGGCTTTGAGCAGGCACATAAAACACTGAACGAGCATTTCCGGTACTTGGAAAAGGGAAATAGCCGGGCAGTATATGAAATTCCGTCGAAGGTAGCAGACGAGGCTAATCGCCTCGTAGTGAAGTTCGCTCTTCCTGAATCCGGTAACTCTGGGACGGAAGAGGCACTATATCCCGAAGAGTATACGGAGGGCTGGATGTCGAATTGGCACGAGATCATTTTAACCGATTTTGCACCACTGGAGGACGTGATTGTTCCAGTACTCGATCACCACGAAGACGCGTTATGGACTGTGATGCCGTATGCTGAAACGTTGCCTCAATCTCAGGAGGTAACGCAACAGCTTGGGCCACTAACCGATAAAATCGAGGAGACGAACGTGGAGTTCGTGAGCCACGGTCAGACGACTGGTCAACCTGAAATATACCAAATCAAGGCGTGGGGGAATTACCAGGATGAGTACCGGCTTCGAGATTATGGTGGGATCGTGGTCGCTGATGAGGGATTCCTAGAACAGCTTCCATACCCGTTGTCAGAGCCGGATATCTAAATTTCAGCGGGGCCTTGATGGTCCCGTATTTCTAACTGCTTTGTAAGAATGGCTGAGGAGGAGGCTAAGGAATTTGATTTTGACGAGTTCATGGAGACGATTGAGGAACGGCGAAGGGAGCGCCGGGAGCAGGTTTCCTTCGAGTGGGTGGAATCCATCCGTGAGGCTGGCGAACTCTACCGGAAATTGGAGGATATTGACGCTGTGTCTGATGAGCTGAATCGCCCTGAGGAACGCATCAGGGAGGCTGTTACAGTCTACCGGTTGATTTTTGAGGAGCCCCCGGAGGAAGTCGCAGTGAAAGCGTCGACGCCTGGTCGAGCGTTCTTCTCGCTTGAGCAGGACGTTACTGAAGAACTGGATGATGACGAGGAGGAACCTATCGAAGGCCTGCTACGGGAGTACGTGGGTGCGGTCTACCTAGAGCATAACGTGGACGAAGAGCCAATAGGCGAGCCTCCAGAGGGATCAACGCCACCACCAGCGGTGGACTTTGCGGAGATCGGTGAACAGATAGCAGATAGCTTCACGTTTCCTACAGAGTCGATATTGGCTGCCAGTAGGATCGGGGAGTTTCAGGAGAGTATCATGGAACCGTTCGCCGCGAGTCAGGCGAGTATCCTCGCCAGTATCACGGAACCCATCGCCACTCAGCAAGCGAGTTTGATCGCGAGTATCGCGGAGCCGATGATAGCTCGCCAGGAGCGTATGGTTTCGTCATTAGTAGCTGCCAGTCTGCCAGATATGACGAAGCAGCTCCAGCTGCAGCAGTCCATCGTGAACTCGGCAATCTCGGGGGCGTTCTCGGATGCGATGACTGACATACAGGTTCCAGAGCCTATTCTCGCTGATCTTGCTTCAATTCAGCCAGCAATCAACGCCGCTGCTGTCGCCGGAAGAGTAGAAGGTCATCCGGGCACTGGAAGAGAAGGTGTTGTTGAAGCTTCTACGACCACAGCAGAGGTGGAGGCACCGGGATCGACGATTTCGTCGGCAGGGCCTGCTGATGCGACGATGGAAGCCGCGACACCGAATGCCAATGCGTTCTCAACGGAACTAGCGTTCGAGATTCCGGCGATGTTGGTCCAGTCAATCCTGGGGACTGGGCCAGCTCGTGCCTGGTTTAACGGTCTGTCCAAAGGAGCACAACAGTCCGTAATTGGGGGTCTTATGGTCGGTTTGTCCTACTACTTCACCCAAGATTTGACTCTTTCCGGTATCGCAGCTACCGTCATGACTCCTGGTATTCGCGATATTTTGACCGATGACTAACGGCGTTTTCCTCAATCAGGTAGAAACCTATCGACAGACGTGTTCTGTATTTCGCAGCGTCGGAGGTCAATTACTGAAGCGAAGTCAAGATCCGGAGGCTACAATCCGCTGAGAGAGATGGACGTAACTCGGTTGATGATCCTCTTGGTGTATTCAATTGGTTCGAAGTCCTCGTACTCTTCCTCGGTAAGCACTCGTTCTTCGGGCGTACCCGAGGAGCCACCGGAGCCACCGGTCTTCCGGTAGTATATCTTCTTTCCAATAAAGACCATCACTGCTTCAAGCAGTGTTACCATGGCAATGGCGGTTACGACTGTAATCACCATTCCAACTGGGCTCGTTGTCGTAAACTGGTTTAGCGTCAGATCTGGTGCGATATAGGGATGGACGAACAGCTTGATTGCTCCACCCCCAAAGAGTGCGAGGGACGCCCAAACTGACAGAGTTTTTAACTCATCGATGGGCGACTTAGTGAGTGCAATTAGTGCGGCGAACGGTGAGAGGATGGCGAGGAAAGCGAGTACCGGATGGACGCTTCCGTTGAGGTTCGCCAAGTAGAGATCGAGCCCGCCGATTCCTGCAGCACCCACAAGAATGTGATGACGTCGCTCGAAACCGTATGACCACTTCACTAATCCACGTATGTCAAGCATAGCGAAGAATTCGACTACAGTCCACTTCAATCTTCTTCCGCACAAAAATATTGAAAGCGGGTTATGAGCGCTACATACCGGGTATCCGTCCATGAATTTCTTATCTCTGACATTAGCTCACCAGGGTTGAACATTAATGGCGTAAAGATGATTTGAGAGTTGACAAAGGGACTCTGCGGTCAACACAAATAGATCCGGCCACGTTTCGGGACTCCTCGTTACTGAAGTGAAGAGTTGGGAGTCTATCATCCCCTCAATGGGTGAGGGGCTCGCTGTACTGGCGAGTTCCCGAATCACGGTGAGAACAATGGCAACCAGAGACATCTACGAGAGCGGATTCGACGAAGACATCCGAACGGAATCGAGTACGAACCAGTGTCCCGAGTGCGACGGCCGAGTCACTACGAACGCGGTCGAAACAGTCTGCGAGGACTGTGGCCTGGTCATCGACGAACAGCGCATCGATCACGGGCCGGAGTGGCGGGCGTACGACGACGAGGAGCGCAAGCGAACGGGTGCCCCACTCACTGCGGCCCGCCACGATCGCGGCCTGTCGACGGAAATCGGTCGCGGTACCGACGCTAAGGGGAACGAGATCTCTGGGCAGAAGCGACGGCGACTCGCGCGGATGCGTCGGGAGCAGACCCGTGGTCGCTGGCGCTCGAAAGCGGAACGGAATCTCGCACACGGGTTGGGCGAAGTGCGTCGGTTGGCGAGTGCCCTCGAACTCTCCGATTCGGTTCGCGACCAGGCGTGTCAGCTCTTCCGGAGCGCCCAGAACGAGGATCTGCTTCGTGGCAGATCCATCGAGGCCATCGCCGCGGCCAGCGTTTACGGAGCCTGCCGGTGCAACGGCCTTTCGCGGTTGGTGGATGACGTCAGCGAGATGGCCCGCGTGGCGGAGTCACGGGTCACGAACGCGTACAAGACGCTGAACGAAGATCTGGGCCTCCCCGCTGAGCCCATCTCCCCCAGCATGTTCGTGCCGCGACTCGCCTCGGACCTCGAGTGTCCGGATGAGATCCGACAGCGGGCCCGAGCCCTCGCGGAACAGGCCGAGGAGCGCGGCGTCACGACGGGCGTCCATCCGGCTGGGTTCGCAGCGGCCTGTCTCTACAAGGCCGGTCGCGAAGAGGGCCGATGGCTGACGCAATCCGAGGCCGCGGACGTGGCGAACGCCTCGAAGGCGACCGTCCGGGCACACCGGGATACGTTGGAAGAACAGGTCGCCTGACCCAGCCTACTGTTTCTCCGTCTGTATTGCATATCGTTCGATCCACGCTACGATTTAAACACGAAGACGAGCCATGTTCTCTGTAGACTGCTCTATGAACGGTCGTTACTCCGACTTTGAGGAACTGCGGCCGACCGGCGAGGCGTCCCATATTCCGGACACACGGCTGGACGACGGGTGTGAAGGTGACCCCCGTCGGCAACGCGTCGCGACGACCTCTGGTGGCTACCCTGACGCGCCGACGGTAACCGACGGCGAGTGCCGGTCCTGTGGGGCGTCAGTCCCAGACGGCCAGACGAAATGCCGGTTCTGTCTCACCAACCATCTCGGAAGTGACGCGACCAGCACGGACGAGACAGCGTCAACGACGTGCCTCGGCATCGTCCACCTGGTCGTCGAGTCAACCACGTTCTACGGCGCCGTGGCGAAGGGCGGTGCCGCGGCGAACCTCCTCTCCGCCAACGACGAGGAGTCGGCCGTCGACGGCTCCACGATCATCTACGATCTCGACGAGGCACCTGCGCGTCAGCTGGCCGAGCAATGGCCCTCACTCCCCGACGCAGTACAGGTGTCGTCAGAGGAAGGAGAGCGGCTTCTCAGTGCCGCCCGTGGCCGGACTGGGTGGCACGGGCAGGAAGCGTCGGAGCGTCAGGAGCAGGCCCCGACGCGACTCTACGACCAGCGTGGGGACGGCATCCGCGACGCGTCGCGTCTCGACGCCATCCTCGACGACGCCGACGACGCGGTGTGGCTGGTTCCAGCGATAGCGCTGACCGAATCCGCCGGCGAAGCTGGGGCTGATCGGCAGGCGTCGTCGGTACCGACGACTCAGGAACTCGACTGTCCAACATGTGGACGGACGACCGACCATCGGTTCAAGACCCACGAGTCGGTCCCGGATGAGGCGTGGACGGGGCAACCGATCTGGGAGTGTCGGGTGTGTGGCTCGGCTCGCTACGGCCCCAGTCTCGAGTAGGGCCAGTACTGGGGGTCGATTAACCAACACTCTGCGAGTACCGTCGAGGTTCGTTGGTTAAGGCAGCGAGCTCCTGCAAGCCCGACGCCAGTCTCGATGGGGCGTCTTTCCTCGCCGGCGAGTGGTGAGGCGCTTCCGATGGAGCAAGAGTTCAAACAGGGCTACCGGATGCATCGTATACTCAGCAATCTCAACCGACTCGACGTCGACCGATTGGACGACGCGGATCGAGAGCGAGTCGAGACCGCGAGAGACCTCCTGGAAGAGGTGAGCCTTCTCACGCGGCCGAGCGACGGAGCCGTCGCGGACGCCCACGCAGATTCCTAACTGGAGTCCCCGGCCACGACCAGGGAGGCAACTCTCGCGTCGGTTTATCGCCCCCAAGAGAGGTGCGGGGGCGACCCCGTGAAGTCCAGACATGGCGACACTGCAAGCTGCGACGACGTCGACCGGCGCGATCGTATCGGATCCACAGGCAGTCCGCGAGCTCTGTGAGAGCTACTGCTTCGGGACGCTCGACTGGGAGGTGACCGAAGACGGAGAGCTCACCATCTGGGGGTACGACGACTTCGAGGTGTACGAGGCGCGGGAGAACGGCCTGCCGGACTACGAAGGCGGGATCGTGACCCACGAATTCCTGCGAGAACTCGCCGACCACCTCGAAGCTGACGAGGAACTCGATATCCAGACGGCGGGGTTCACCAAGTGCCGTTTCCCCGTGCTGGCGAAGCGGTACGTCGTTCGCGACGGCGAAGTCCTCCACGCGAACCTCAGTTCCCCCGACCCGATCGACGAGTAGCGTTGTTCGTCCCCCGGGAGGGGTGCGGGGCGATCCAGTCGCGGTCGCCCCGTGAGGTGATTGCTCGATGGGACACCGCGCACTCGTTGCGTACGAACGCACGGACGGACAGTACACGCTCCACTACAGCCATTGGGGCGCAGCGAACCTGAAGCTCAAGCACCGAATCTCGGCTGAGTCGCCATTCGGTGGCGACGACACCGACTCGAAGTGGGCGAAACAGCTGCTGGCTGAACTAGCCGATGGCCTCGAGGCAGATGCGGTCGACGGCTACCTCGCCGGCGAGGATCAACCGTCGTCGGTCGTCGAGCCGAAGCCCCGCGCCACCGGGCTCACCCTCGACGAGATCGTCGCTGGCCATCTCGACTACCTCCACCACGAGGCGTTCTTCGTGGTGTCGACGACGTTCGAGGTGACCGCCTATCGGACGCTGTGGTTCGGGCTCCAGTACGACTCGGAGACGGTCGAACAGGGAGAGACCGTCGGGAACGGCGCGCTCGCGACCGTTCGGTGGCACGACGGCGAGCCGGTCGGCGACGGCCACCTAAAGGGGCAGTTCCGGGCACTGAAAGACGTCGTTGGCGATATGGTCGACAAGGGTGTGTTCACCCAATCGACGGCTCGCCAGTACCTCAAGCAGAAGCTCGGCGAGTGGGTCGGGAAGCGCCAGAAGTTGCGCATCCCGAGCGGTGAAGCACCGTCTCCGGACGCGACACTCAGCCGCTCGTAGGTCGATTTGCGTCGAAGCAGAGGGTGGTTTTCTGGGGCAGAAAGGACTGAGCCCTACCGTAGGCTCGTGATTGGATGCCCGAGAAACCAAACGACGACCCATTCCACGATTGCGAGTTAGATCCCGACGCAGTCCTCGGGGCACGCACCTTCCACGATGTCCTGTTCACCGACGATACCGAGACGCCGGTAAACGTGCTAACCGGCGAGACGCCCGCACATTCGCACGCGACCGTCGAGGAAGCGAAGGCGTTCGCTGCGAGTATCGACACGGACACACCACAAATCGCGCTCCCGGCCTCTGTCGAGACGCAGATCGAGACCCAGAGCAAGCCCTACACCTCATCTGCGTTCTTCCACTTCAAGGCAACGGGGTCACTCGAACAACACCGTGCCTACCACGCCGCGTACGACTCGGATGCGTTCACCGTCGACTTCGAGGCCGACTACGAATCGGGCGACCTGACCATCACTGTCGAACGAGTGGAGGAGGCCTGAGAAAGGAAACTCTGGGGCAGGTCCACTTTTTTATATGCCAGGTACATCCATGGAATCCATATGGAGGCTCAGCGGACAATCCAACGCCTCATCGATCACATAACATTCGGTCACGGGATCCATCTGTTCCTTCAAGTTCTTCTCCTTGAATTCGCCTCCGTCTTTCTTACCTTCCAGTTCTCCAGCTCCCTCCTCCTCCAAATATCAAACCCCAATTTCTTCATTGGCGTCTACGCCGCTACTTCTGTCATCTTCCTTGGCATCCTCATCATGTTCACAGCCAAAATGAGGAAACGCACCTTTTCCCCACCACTCCAACAAGTGCGTCGCCTCGCCATTTCCATCCTTGGCTACATCGCCGCATCAGGCGTTGTCATCACATTTGGCTACCTCCTCCTCATTCTCGCCACAACCGGTAGAACTGGTATCGACCGTCTGGATTACGTCTTCTCCGTAATGCTCACTACCCTATTCGCCGCCTTACTCGCCGTCGGGTACCACGCACGGGTCGTTGACAAACAACCTGACCGCGAGACTATCACTGGGACAGTCACAGCGTGGCAAGACTCCCTCGCATGGGTCAACGAGGACGATCGTAGCCACGCCAAGCAAGACGCATATGATGAATTCACTGATCGGATGAACGATTTATCAGAACTGTTATCGAACGCAAAGACGGTTCACGGGAGACAGCTACGACGTGATTTCGAGGCATGGAGAGACGATTTTGAGACGCACAGTGAACTGTCGAAGGAAACCATTATCAAAGGACAAGGAGAGAACAAGAATGAACGTTTGGAGCAGGAGCATCAAAAACTGGAAACGATCCAACGAAGGCTCCGGATTATCGCTGGAGAACAGAAATGATTACCCGGTATAACTCGCCACAAGATGCCGTCCCGCACGAAGAAAATCTACTGATTCTCACCAAGAGCGGCGGCTGCTACGGCCAAGACTTCACCGACATCGTGCAGGAGATCCGGGACGGAATCCACGGCGACAAGCTCCTGATCCAGGAATACTTCCACTCACTAGACAACCTCGTAGACCGAGACAAATTGATTCAGAACAGCGTCTGGATCATCCATTGGCAGGAATGCCTTGAAAACGAACCGTATCCTCATCTCAAGCACTATCTTGAGACGCGGAGTTACCCAAATGAAGGCGAGATTATTCTCTGCGTCAACGGCTCTGACAAGGCGGAAACAGTTGGATCTCGCTATCCGCGAGTTTCCGTCGCTCCGTCAAAGGAATACCTCGTGGCGTACGCGCTGGGCCACCTGAACACGGCGAATCCGGCCTGTTCAGGTGGGACGAAAAAAGTGATCGAGTGGAACAACGAGGTTTGTGATGAACTGGGGGTACCCTGATGCCGAACGAATGGAAAGTCCTCGAACGCGCAGTTGACCGGTTCGAATTGGATCCCGAGCAACGGCAGGAATACGTCCGGACCATCACCGAAGTCTACGGCGAGGCCATGGCGACTAGGAGCGAGTTTGAGGAATTCGGAGAGGAGTACTACTCGTTCCTGAATCGAGAGGTGTTCTCGGACGACCGCGTCATCTCAACCCTCAGCAGTTTCGGGCTCTCGGAGGAGCAACTGGCTGCATTCCGCGACGGGACGATCGCCAGCGACGAATTGATGAAAACGTGGAACGAGCTCCGGTTCCGGATTGACGAGCTCATTGACTTCGCAATGCTACTGAAGCTGGTGAAGGATTACGGCGACCGGTCCGACACTGGAATGATTGAATCGCGGTACCGCCTACAGAAGCTGGTCTACCTCGTGAACCGTAGGATCGCGCAACAAGATGACTACGCTGCCATCGGAGAATTAGAGGGCGATCTCGGAATGCTTGACCGTACTGGATACCGTTACCGCTTCACGAAACGTAGCTCCGGCCCCTTCTCGTCCGACGTCTACGAAGATAAGAACCGCTTGTTCGCCTGGCAACTAATTGAGGAACCTGTTATCGGTCAGAAGGGGACGGGGGAGGTCGGAGAACACGAACGCCGCTATGGTGTCGAATTAGCGCCTGCGGGCGAAATCATGGTGAACGAGTTCTACGACCGGATCGAACACGCCGATAGTATGATGCTCTCATCTTGGAACTATGCCCAGCAAACGGTAATCGACGAAATCGCCCCCATGACGCATGATGACTTTGTTCAATATATTAGTGAGGGGGACCGTCTCCAGAAGGCCTCGACTGGAGCGGAACTCCTCGTCGGCCCGCGGAGAAAATTCAAAGCGAACGAAATCGAGTTCTTAGACGAGTTAACGGGGGAGTTCGCACATGCCTGAGCGTGAGGAGATCATTGTGAGTATCATTGAGGCGTTGGAGGCAGAGGACATGGAGCCGGATCAGATTGACGAGTGCCGCCAGCTGCTCGAAGCGAACTACCACGAACCGGAGTTTCCCGTTGATAGGGTAACGATACGGCGGATTCGGGCGCAACAGTTCCGAAATCTGGATGACCGGGTGGTCCGGCTAGATGACACTGATACAGCTCTCTACGGCCCAAATGATCAGGGAAAGACTGCGATTCTTGAGGCAATTCGGTTTAACCTGTTCGGCCGTCAGGAAAAACAACGAATTACACTGACCGATCCGATCCAGTCCGAGCAGGATTCGCTAGAAACAACCGGGAATTGGTCGGTCGATACGAACCACTATTTGGTTCAACGGCTTTTAAACCGGGACGGCCGCGGGTATTCAGGTGACGATCGGCCAAAGCTGAATACAGATCCATCGTCGGAGGATGACATCCCCTTCCAAGCCCGGAACACACAGCAGGATGTTTCCGAGGCGTTCGGTATCTGGCCGGTTGAATCCCGGGAGTTTGGTCGGTACAACATTTTCTCATTGTTCTGCTTGATGGCGCCAGAGTACAAGAAGTTCCTCCGCTGGCAGGACAAAGAGGATTTCATTGACCTTCTGTTCGGCATTAACCTAGCCGCTGCGATCAACCAGAGCAAGAAACGGCGATCTGAGAAGTATGAGCTGACCGAAGAAGAAGAAACAGCCGCAGAAGAGCTTAAAACCGCCCAGAGCCGAGAGAAGAAATTGGCGGAACGGCTGGCCGAATTGCAGGAGAACAAGAAGGAGATTGAAACAAAATTAGCGGATCGGCGAGCGGAACTTCGCTCTATCAATGAAACGCTAGAACAGGATAGTGAGCTGGAACAACTGGAGTCAGAGAAGCTGCGGCTGCAACGGCAAATAAACAACTTGGAGTCCGAAAAACGGGAGACACGCGGTGATTTGCGGGAAACCCGGCTGAGTATCGAGCGATATGAGGAGATGGAGATGGGGGAAGAGGTTCATTCAACAGCTCAGGACCTGCAGGAGATGATGAGCATCCCGGAACGGTGCCCAATCTGTACAAACGATGTCGATGATTCGCAACGCCGCCGGCTGTTGAATGATGGAGATTGTCCGCTGTGTCGTAAGGAGGTCCCAGACAAGAGGATTGAAACGGCCACCGAGCGGGACGTACGTGAATCGGCCATGGAACGCGAAGAGGTGGAAGAGCAACTGACCGAGCTGCGATCCCGGGAACGAAAACTCGAGGGGGAACTAGATCTTCTTGAGTCACGGATTCAAGATCATCAGGAACAGCTGGAAACGATAGAATCACAGATCGCGGAGAGCGATGTCACCCAGTTAATCGACCGGCGGGATGAATTGGAAACAGAAATATCTTCGCTGGAGCGGGATGCGACATCGGTCCAAGTAGAGATCAATGCCAAGGAGGACGAACTTGACGACACTACTGAACGTATTGAAGATTTAGAAGGGGCGTACGAACGCCGCCGTGAGAAGGTGGAGAAACGACAAGCGTTGCAAACTTTCGAGCGGATCGTTCGTCGGCATATTGAGGAAGAGCGAACTGATCTCAAGAACAACTTACGGGAGGAGATGAATGACCTTCTCTCCTACTTCGAACACGGTCGGTTTGCCGATGCCCAGAATGTTGTGTTCAATCCACAGGGGGGCTACGATTTCACCGTCGTAATCGAGGACGGGAATGATGTCCCGTCCGATCGGCATAACGAGTACTCGAACGAGGGGAAGATTCTGGCCTTACTGTTCCATACGGCCGTCTTGAAGCAGCTGGCAGAGCAGTCGAACACGCTGCCGATCCGGATGTTCATATTTGACTCTCCATATTTCGATATCCCGGACACAGGAAATGCACCCGATATTACAAACTTTGTATTGGCGTTGCCAGAAGAATTGCCGGAGTATCAGGTGATTGTGACGGTGACAGATTCAGCGTTATCGGATCGTTCAGCGCTGAATGACAAATATCAGATTGAGGATTTCTGACTTAGACCACCGTTCATAGGGATTTAACAGCCTTAACAAAGGTAGTAATCTGGGAGCATTCCATCCGTTGAGCGTGCGGAAAATTCTGAAACGCACGTAGTTCGAGATGGGTTTTTCGAGCGCCGGCAATGGGTGCCGACGCAGCTGGAGCGAGCAACGATTCCCGGTGCGTCGGCGTTTCGAGGTGTTCGAGATGCATATGGTGATATACGCACTCGTAGAGGCATCGACGCACGACGACGCGCTGGCCACCGGAAATTCGGTGTTCGACCGCCTGGTCGGCGCGGACCCACACGCCAGCGCCGTCTTCGACTACTACGTGACCTTCGACGAGGAGGACACGTCCGTTGCGGGGAATGCACGATGGGGTGAGCTCCCGACTGCAGCCCCCGTCGATTCTGATGACGGCCAGGATCTCCTCGAGCGTGGCTGGGAGGCGACGAAGGAGGAATTCGAGCGTAATCTCGACCGGGTGAAGGAGGCCATCGACGAGCTCTCCGACGAGGAGATCATGCGCGACGAGGACCTCGCCCGGCACGCCTTCCACCAGGTCGGTGCGTACGACGGCCCGACGATCTTCCTGTACACCGAACACGGAACCGGCATTCGCCACCGTGGACAGTTGGACCGACTCCTCGAGGAGAGTGAAGAGCTCTGGATCGTACCCGCTGACGTCCACTTCTAACCAATGCCTCGCATCACCAACTGGCGACGCGAAAGCCGCTCGCCAACACTCGCGTATCGGAACACCGAGACCGGTGCGCGAGCCGTCCTGCATCGAGCCCCGGACTCCTACCGATACAAATGGCGTGGGGCGATCCTCGTCGACGGCTATCCGGTGTGGTCGCGGGGGTACGAGACGAAGGACGCGACGTCGTTCCGTAACGAACTCCGGGAGCGGCCGGCCCCGGACCTCAGCTGCCCGGAGTGTCCGAATAACGACGTTTGCGTCGGCGAGAAGGTAGCAGACGGGGCGAAAATCCAGCGATGGTACGACTGCCCCGACTGTGGGTACGAAGCCCCCTCACGCATCGTCTACGGCGCCGAGCGGTGAGTGGGTGAGCGCTGGGCGCTGTTTTTCGGCCGGGCACGAGGTGGTGGCCCGGTACGACCGGGTGAGTCAACCAATGACCCTCGAAGTACTAGATCGACACAGTGAGGCACTGTTCGAGTTCCTCTGGTGTCCCGTCTGCGGGCAGGAAGTCTTCACTCACATCCCCTTCGAGGGGGTGTTCTGCAAGAACTGCAACACCCAGGTCGAACTCCAAGAATCCCGAGAAACACGCGGCTACGAGGAGGCCGTGCTCGCCTGCTTCGATACAACCACGACCTGGAACCTCCACGTCGACGAGAAACTGCGTCGCGACCTGCCTGATGGGTCGGCCCGCGTGAAGATCCTCGGCGCACCGGGCGCCTACAAGGTCGACTGGTGGAGTCCAGAGCCGGGTGAGGACTGGGAACCTGTCGAGTGCGGCGAGTTCGACGACGTCGAAGAACCATCAGAGGTGTCGCACCTGGCGTAATGGTATTCATCATACCCAATTACCAAATGACCTATTATACCTGATCTAGGCCGGCGGTAGTTACACGTAGCTCACTTCACTACCCCTGTCTATGTCTCAAAATCCTATGGAAACTCTTATCGGCCAATTCTCCCGGTTTACCGTCGGCACAGACTTAGACACTAATGACTGGGTGATGGCTGCTACAGAGTTCGGCGTCAATGACAATCTGAAAGATATCGACCGCTTCCACGCCAGCTGGGACCACAGGGATAATGACCAGCAAGCCAACACAACCCAGTTTCTCAGAGAGGTAGCCGAAGAAGACGAAGACAAAGCCCTCGGAGTAATGCAGCGAATCTATACCTTGGCCGAAACCGATAGTGACATACTGGAAAAATATCCTGCCCTAAAAATCCTGGAAAACAAAAATCCTGAAACAGGAGTTCTACACTCAACGTTCCGCTCTAAACAATTCCTCAATCTCGACAACATTCCCGGTGCGTTCTACCCCGACCTCGTCGACGATATCAACCAGTGCTACAATATCGGAGTCAACGACGCCACTCTCGTACTGACACGGAAACTGCTGGAAAACCTGCTCATCGACATCCTCCGAAAACAGTACGGGGAACAAGGAATAGATCTGTACTACCTCCCTGAGAACCACCGATTCAAGAACTTCAGCACCCTCCTCAACAACTTCGAGGAAAACCTCAATGACTTCCGACATCTCTCTGGAGGCCTTGGCAGTGACTTCATAGACGAACTGAATGCCTTCCGGCAAAACGCCAACGCAGAGGCTCACTCCATCGAGACCAATATTACCGAAGACGAGATGGAAGACTACCGGGAACAAGCCCGACACGCCTCCCAAATCCTGTTCCAGGTCAAAGAGAATCTTTAAAAGCTGATCCCAGATCTGTCTACAGGTGCTGGTCCTTCAGATTTAATTGCCCCGGCCTACTGAAGACCTCCTGTATCTGATTCTGTCCATCGATTAGATCGATGAATTCAGCCGGGATCTGATCCTCCACATTCTCATTATAGACCGCTTCCACAGCGGACTGCAGCATTACATTTCGCCCCTCCTCCGTCACCTCATCCATAACCACATCGGTCATCAAGACAACGGCCTTAACCCGGTTCTCACGGTCGGGGTTAGCGTATATCCCGATGATCTTCTCTTTCAAGCGCTCCCACTTACTCACCCTTTCGTCCCTGTGGTTGACTGTTTTCTCCCTCATCATCTGGTAGACAAAACCAGGAGGGATTTTGACGAAGATTATGATATCCGGGTAGTCGGGGAACTGATCTGTAACCCCGTCAATCGTCGAGAAGATCCAGGAGTCGTACGGGTTCTCCCACGGGATATCGAGAAGGAAAGCGTACGTACTGAAGATCTCGATCTCATTATCACCCGCTTTTTCTGCATAGACAGTCCCGTGGCCATCCGTATCCAGGATGTCAGGGTTAATTCCTAGATGTCCATACGGATTAATGACTTTAGCCAGGTTAGCCCGTTTCTTCACGGCGTCCATCTGTTCTTCAGAGAGAGTGACTGAATGGCGACCGCTGTAGTAATTAATCAGCTCAACCTCGAAATTCGCGTCTGCAATCTCAACCTCTGCTTTCGAATTCCTCTGCTTAATCAGCTCAGCTAGTTCTCCGGCGACCTCTTGAATCACCCGTTCTCTAAAACTGGAGTTCTCAATTACCTTTTCCGAGATGTCATCGCGGCTGGAAACCCTTACCGCGAAACTATCCTCTCCAACGTCATCCTCCAGATCGTAGTCCAGCCAGAGACTATCCGCTATCTCACGTCCAAATCTCTCCAATTCCCAGCCGTAGCTCGTGGTCTCCCTCTTGTTCTTGCATTCCACCCAGAAGTCTCGATCTTCAGCCCTATAGAACACGTCAGAACCGGGGCCAGCAACCGCAGATTCGTCGATGGGACTAGCATCTAACTCCTCGAGGACAAACTTGTGCGCAACCTCCATCTCAAAATACACGTCCCAGAAAGAGGCGAAGTCGTTCACGATATCCTCGCCGTAAAGATCTACTATATTCTTAGAAAGCGTCTTTCCGGTAGGATCGACGATGTCAACATCTTCTAAGATTTGAAGGAAGAAGCAGAACCCCATCGCATTATACGCTTCAGAAGATATCGCATTTGGCCTTCTATCTGAGGCATGATGTAACGAGATCTCGGCCTTGAGAAGGAGGGGGAACAAGGCGTTGTTCTGTTGTTTGTCCAGCGAAGTTCTGCTGACTTCAGGAAAAGGATTCAGCTGTTCTTTCTTGTACTCGTTGTACTTTTTCCGGATCTCTGGATCTTTCTGTTCCAAGAAAGATAGAATCATTTCGTGAGGAGTATCCATCTCAGTCATTAGTTAGAGGTTGACAGTCATCTTTTTGAACCTTTTCTGTAGCCACGACCTTGTTGATTCGCTTTTCTCAGACATCCAAGATAGTCCCTCACCAATCAAGGTCAGAACTGTTCTAATTAGTCACTACACGAAACCGCATGACATAGAGAGGACTCATCAAGACCAGCCGACCCTCAATTGAAACTTCAGACTTCCTATAGAGTGGAGACAACCGAATCAAATCTAACTGAGCTAGATCACTTAGTCCTCAAGACTGGAGTTAAGACGGACTATCTCGTGAGTATTGGCAAGATGAAGAGAGTAATTATGGACACCAACTACTGGATTGCTCTAAAGAAGAATCCAGACCTCTTCAAAGAGTTCAATGAGGTGTGTTCTTCTAATAATGTAGAAGTATACTTCAGTTACGGGAATTTCATCGATCTAGTCAAAGCAGAGGAACAGGACCTCATGTCGAAAATTATTGCTGCAATTGCGGATTACTGTCTTCCCCCAACACCGACTAGCGGGAATGAATATCGTATCTCAGATAACCCGCTCTCTCTCATCCCGGACGATGATTTCCGAAGATTTGCGGTACAACAGACCCAGGGTATCGGGATAGTTAAGACGCTACAATACATTTTCCGTTCTTCGGATTGGGAACCTGTAGACGAATTTTATAACGGTATTGAGGAGTATAGAGATCTAATTCACGAATACGGATATGAGAACCTCAAAGGGCTAGCTTTCAAGGACCACTTGGAGAAGCAAGAGGATAGTGAGAAATTAGTCCTACATCAGCACGAATTAGATATAGTGGAGTATGTGAAGGGAGAGATCTACCTCCAGCGATTTCAAGTAATGGATTCTAACGAGAAACCCGATGCGAACGATATTGCGGACTTAGAGATCTGTACTCAAGCTCTCCTCTCAGATTGTAATATGTTACTCTTGGAGTCCAAATGGATTAATCTGGAACTTATAGACAGGGTAGTAGAAAACATCGAAGATGGAATAAAACCCGAAATCTTTGACGATTTTGACAGGGTAATATCTGAGTTAAAAACAGAAAGCACGTGAGGATTGTTAGCCGGCTGCGGGATTCGACTGTGTGATGGTGTTTTTGCGCCGGCGATGGGTGCCGGCGCACATGCGCCGGCGGTGATCGATGTCGACACGAAGTCAGCTCCGATTCATCCAACGGAGCGAGCCCGCAGACGAACATTCCGAAACCGACCGCATCGCACAGATCTACCGTCACTCGGATGGCTATCCCGACAGCGTCCTCCGTGACCTTGTCCAGATGAAGGAACTGCTCGACGAGACACGAACAGAGCGCGGGCCTGCGTACGCCGCTGCCCAGTTTCTCTTCCTCGACACGCTCTCGACGATGACCCTCTACGTGGACGAAGGGCGTGATCGGAACATCCACGCTGACCACCCCTCGGATCTCCTCGAGCCGGACAATATGGAGCACCTCGACCAGCCGATGTTCCTGCTCGGACACGGCGTCGAGAATCCAGCCGACGGCATTCACGGCGACGAGGAGTATCTCTACGTCGTCGAGCTCCCGACCCGGAACCCGTTCGAGGAGCCGTCCGAGTGGACCGTCAAGGTGAGTGGTCACTCCGCCTTCCCGCGCTGGGATGGTCCGATCGAGGAAGCCTTCGAGCGGGCCAGCTGGCAGTTCCACGGCCCGCTTGAGCAGGCGCTCGAAGAGATCGTCGCTGAGCCGGCGTGAACGCTTAGCCCGCTCAGATGATGCCGCCGATGACGAGTAGTCCGACGACGACCAGCAGCGTCGCGACAACGCTTCCCCCGGCCAGCCACTTGTTCTCCATCGCCTTCTCATGAAGCGGCATCGCGGCGTACTCCTCGCGGAACGCTTCGAGGTTCTCCTCGTCGTAGAAGTACTTCGTCTTCAGCGCGAACCGTTCCGTCCTCGCACAGCCCGTACAGACCGGCTCGCCTTCCAGCCGCTCCGTTTTGATGTGACTGGAGCAGGCGATGCCCCCGCAGTTTGGACAGTAGGTGTACGTCTCGTCGCCGCCGCTCGTGTCACAATGGACGCAGCGGTGGATGCCGTCTTCGGCGGTCACTCGTGACGGGCCTGCCGCGTAGTACTCGTAGGGGTAGGTGTACTCCTGGAGGTCGGTCGTGTGCCGAACCTCGGGGAGGTATACGGGCTCGATCGACTGGACGGAGATGTCCGAGCGGTTCGGCTCGCAGGTCTTGTTGTACGTGACGTTGTTGTCGCCCGTGTAGGTCACTGTCGTCGTGTGGTGCTGCTGGAGCCGCTCGACGGCCCACCCCTTGTACTCCGTCTGAGTCTGGCCGAACCGCCGCTCCTCGACATCGTCGAACACCTCCGCGAACTGCTCGGTATCGAGGTCGATCGTTGCGTGGAGGTTCTCGGTGACCAGCGTTGCGACGTCCTCGTCCGCGACCTGTGGCTGCCCGCGCTCGACGGGGGCGACGAATCGCGATCGGTCGTTGATCCGGTGGATGACGCCCACCGACGTCTCGAAGACGGCGTTTGTGTCCGCGGTGACCGCGACCACCGGGCGGAACGTCACCGATGAGTGTGGGTCTGGGAGGTCGGCGGCCTCGATGTTCTCGATGTCGCGGAACGCCTCTTCGACGGGTGCGTCGACGTCGGCGGCCGAATCGTAAGGACGTAGCGTTTCGTCGCAGAGAATTTCGATGCGACCGTTGTAGAGGTCGAGGCCGATCTCGTCGGCGATCTCCCGGAGGTCCTCGCCATCGAGCAGCTCGATTGGGTGTGGGTCGTCGTTCTGCTGGAGGCGGTTTGCGTACTCCTGAGCAGGATTTGTGAACCGGCCAGTCGTGACGACCATTCCGCGTTTGGGGCCGTCGAAGTCGAACGTCGCGATCGCCGAGTGAAGCTTCTGGACGACCGGCCGCCCGACCGTCCCCGTGTGCTTGCACTCGACGATGATCGCACGCCGAGTCCCGTCGACGACCTCCTCCATGATGACGTCGCGACCCTCGTCAGCCGTGCGGTCGGCCTGCCGGACGTTCTCGTAGCCGAGGTTCCGGAACACGTCTTCGATCAGGTCCTCGAACTCGAACCCCGAGAGGTCGTCCAGTACAGCCATCCGAATATAATTGGACTGTATCTTGCTAGAACCAAATACGTTGCCGACCTCGGCGACGAAAGTGGGTGCGGCGGCCGCAGTGGTTGTTTCACGTCCCGCGAGGGGTGCGGGACGTACAACCGTCCCGGGTCACCGATGAGTTCTACAAGCGATAGCGAAATCGCTCCTGACCACTGGTGGTTGCATCAGCAAACAGACGACGAACACTTCGTGTTCGCCTACGAGTTCTCGAAATCCGTCCTCTGTCACGTCCAGCAGACCTCGGACTGGCTGGTCCGGATCGACCGGGCCGATGGGACGATCCTCTTCAGTCAACACGACCTCCGGTCGCGAACGGCGGCATTCGACCTCGCCGAGAGTGTCATGGAGCTGTGTGTGATGCTCCATCAGGAGGTCGTCACCGAGCGAAGCCAAGCGCGAAAGCCGATGTACGTAAGCCCTCGATCAACCGGAGTTACAAGCGTAAGCAGTCAGGGAACCGGACACAGTCCAGGTAGTGCCCGTCGTCCATCGGATTTCCGCCCCCGCCAACCCCCAACCCGACCACAAGACCACGGCCACGGGCAGGGTGAGTACCGATGACTGCTGGTCGCGCATACCGTGGCGAGCGCTGTATGGGCGGACAGCTGGTGTACAGGCCCGATGGCGACGTGCTTGACAAGCATCTCCACGTCCTTCGCCGTGCCCCTGGTGGGTTCGACTGGGGACCGGAAGCCGATGAGGCCCGCATCGATCAGCTCGCTATCGCACTACTGGCCGATTCGGCGACGAAGAACATCGCGCTCGACCACTACAAGGAGTTCGCAGAATACCTTCGTGAGGAGCTCGACGGCGACGAGTGGCGGCTCCCGACCAGCGACATCTCGGCCGATACCTGGTCGCGAGATATCGACGTCGCTGATGAGACGCCGTCACCGGATGACGTCGACATCACGACGGTCGATTTCGACGAGATGAGCTTCGCGATCGAGCGAGCGCTTTGCGAGAAACACGACATCAGCGTTCACCAGAGCGTCGACGATCGGCGTGAGGAACTCGAAACCGCTCGGGAGACAGTCCGCGAAGCGACTGACGACTCCGAGGAGTCGCTCAACCAAACTGGTGGTTTCGAGTTCCCCGCAGCGTCTCAGTAGGACCAAACGATTCTCAAACGTTACCGATACGGTGGCATCACGGTAGCCACGACCCGAACCTCGGACTCCTCATAGACGGGTTCGTGGATCGTTTCGTTTCCCGTCAGTGATTCTGACTTCATTCGGGCACCACGAACATACTCCCACAGAATCTCCCCGGTCGTACGTTCATAGCGAAGCCACTGTCGTTCGTCGTCACCCATCCCATGATAGATAACGACGTCAAAGGTTCCATCGTCCCAGAGACGAATCTTGCACGTTCGGGGCCCTGGTAGTTCTTCTAACGCGAGGTCGAGCATACGATCGACAAGCGGTGCGAGCGGTGCCATCGGTGGGATTTCGTCGGTGTGCATAGTTGTGCTGTCCCGTCCTCCCGCAGCCACGCGGGAGCAACGGTCAACACCCTGAGCGAATTTAGTCACGTCTCTACCGAGCGATTAGCAGGCGAGAGCCGTACCCGGGACTGCGAGAAAACGTGACAGGGTCGACTGCGAAGAGCACCATCAAAAGCCTACCGCCGGGGTTGCGATGGCTGGTTTTTATACCCCCGAGAGGGGTGCGGGGGTTACCACTCCCGCGACGTACCGATGAACGGGAACGCACGACATCTCACGTCAAGCGGAGTCCAGACAGAAACGCGCGCTCCTCGTCGCGACGACCCCGTCGAATACGTCGGCTTTCGCGTCGACGGCCAAGCCGTCGTTCTGAATCTCTCTGAACACCAGCGTCTCACTCCTGATCGAAGTCTCAACTTGGTCAATCACGGCCCAGTGAGTCAACCGAAGCTACTTACGTGATACAGACGTATCACAGCATATGAGCACCGACAGTGATGCCGGCGGGGACGGCGAAATGGAGAAGATCAACGTCCGAGTGCCGCAGTCGCTGCTGACACAGATCGACGAGGTCTGGGAGGAACGGGGCTACGCGAGCAAGTCTGAGTTCATCCGCGATGCGCTCCGAGATGCGGTCAACCCCCCGACGCAGTTGTCCGAAGAAGCGCTCGAGCATCTGGCAGAGAGCCGTGAACAGCGAGAGCAGGGCGAGACGGTATCGCAGGACGATGTGAAGGATCGCCTAGGAATCGATGACTGAGGTCGAGTGGACACCGAAAGCACTCGATTTACTTGAGGGACTCGACACCGAAGCCCAAGAGCGACTGGTAAAGAAACTCGACGAGGCGAAAGACTGGACGTCCCATCGCCTCGAAAAGCTGAGCGGCTATCCGTACTACAAGCTTCGCGCTGGCGACTACCGGGCGATCATCACGTGGGATCGAGACGGGGATGTCCTCATCGTGGAAGCGGTTGGCCATCGGCGGAATATCTACGACAGGCACCTCCCCCCGTAATCCCGCTATCTTCTAACCCGACCGGATGGGTGGGCTACCAGTCTAAAGTTCAAATACGATGCTGAGTCGGTAGTGTTTATTGCCCCCGAGAGGGGTGCGGGGGGACCTCACCCCGCTACCGAGCTATGACCGATTCAGAGTATCCGTGGCGAGATGAATCGCTACTTTACGACCTCTACTGGGAACAGGAGCTAAGTACAGTCCAGATCGCAGACAGGCTGGGCTGTACGCAACAGACGATCTCAAAATGGATGCAGCGACTCGACATTCCACGTCGAGACCCGCGCGAAGCAGCCCCGAACCGACGACGGCATCCCGCCGTGTTCACCGACCGTGGCTACGTCATCTGCGCATCGAACTACCGCGGGACAACGGATTCCGTTGGGATTCACCGACTCGTAATGGTGGCAGAACGCGGGTTCGACGCCGTCGCAGACAAGCACGTGACCTCGGTCAATCAAATATCGGCGTAGGCCCATTACAGTACAAATTCGACTCAAATGAGTGATGGCATTCCTCGTGGATCGTCCGTATATCAGCGGGAACGTGACAAAGCACTCCAGCGGGACGACTGGGAGTGTCAGACCTGTGGGAGAGCTGTAGGCCACGTCGGCGATCAAGACGTACCGGTGGCTCACGTCCACCACGATACAGAGTTATCAGAGGGAGGCGTTCACCACGTCGATAACCTCACGACACTTTGTCCGGAGTGTCACAGTAACATTCACGGACGGGAAGTAGGGGAACGAGGCTTCGACGAGCAACCATACCGCAATGAAGAATGGCTACGAGAGATGTACCACGGCGAAGAACTCACTCAAGCCGAGATAGCGGATCGGGGCGGATGTCACCGTCGAACGATCGCGACGTGGTTCCGCCGACACGACATCACGGGGCGTTCCGCCGACCAACGCAAGAAGGTGAGCAATAGTGGCCCGTGGGATGACGAGGAGGTTCTGAGAGAATTATATATCGAGAAGGGACAGACGGTCTCGGAAATGGCCAATCAGCTCGGTACTTCAGAAGGGACTATTCGACGACGGATGGACGACTTCGGAATTGACCGTCGAGACCATATCGAGTATATGCGGCAGGGACCAGTCTTTCTCAGGTTCGACACGAATGGCTACCTTCGTGCAGAGTCAGCCTTCCACGGCGAGAAGGATATGGTGTACATCCATCAACTCGTCGCAATCGCTGATGGTGCTGCCCCAGAGGCTGTTTTCGGTGACAAGCAGGTCCACCATCAGAACCACCACAGGGCCGATAATAGGCCTGAGAATCTGGTTCTTCTGTCTCACGAAGATCATCTCGCAGAACACGACTTCCATAGATAGCGGAGCTGAATTTGAGTCGCTCCGTGCCTACGCCCTTCACTGCTGGAAGATCCATACGTGGATTCCGAACCCAGAGCAGGTTCGGCTTCGTCGCTCAAGCACCGAGTAACGACGGTGAAGGATATATGACCGCCAGTTGGTAGTTAACCAACAATTGGCTGTTTTCCGGGTCAATGTTGGTTAACGTGGTGTTGTTGTTGCGCCCGGGAGAGGGGCGCAGGGCGCGAGACGATGCAGGCGCTCGTCGATGACCGTTCCTGTTCTGAGGTGACTGAGATGAAAGATCCAGAGTCCAGAACCATCTTCGCCGGCGTCGATGGCCGTACCGACACCGAACTACCCGAGTGGTACCGAGAGCGTCGCGGGAATGCAGAAATCGTAACGTTCGCTGAAGCAATCCGTGAGCTCCCACAGGCCGTCGAATCGACCGTGGCGTACCAGAATCCGTACACCGACGAGTGGGTCGAAACGGAGCGGTTCAATGCGCTCGTCGAACCGAGTCGGGCTCGGGAGCAGGCCCAGGAAGCGGAAGGCGAGACAGATCCACTGTTCCATATTCCGACCGACTCGTACTCGATCATCAATCCGGTCGACGTCTACGGTCCGCTGGAAGAGGTCCTCCGCGAGGAGACCCTCGACGGGAAGCCGCTGGGCGACGTGATGTTCGGCGAGATTCGGCGCTACCGGGGCGGCGGCGAGGTCCATATGGACATCATGTTCGACGGCCTCGAGGTGCGCCTCCCTGGCCGGTCCGAACCGATCACGATGGGCGTCACAGCAGTAACACCGCGGAAGCCCACAGCTTTAGCTGTGGGAGGAAGTGCGTAAGCTCCGAGCGATAAACCACTGACTACGGCAGGGCTGACTTCCAATTGTAGTAATAAAAATTAATAAAGTATAGCTATTACTGTGAAATACATGGCGTGGGAGGTGACTCGGACGGTCCGTGTCCGCCTTGACGTGCCCGACGACCGCAAGGGTGACCTCCACGCCACCAACGATCGATTCCAGTACTGCGCCAACCGCACCGCAGACTGGGCGTGGCGCTACCCTGAAGAGGACTGCGTGACCAGCAAAAGCGAAGCTGAAAACGCAATCTATGACAACCTCCGCGAAGAAACCGACAGGCTACACGCGAACCTCGTCCAGAAAGCCATCAAACGCGCCACTGACGACATCGACAACTGTGTAGACAGACTGGCTGACGACGAAGATACCAGCAAGCCAGAGTACGACACGTTCAGCATCGTCTATGACAAGCGGGCAGCGACCTACTACCGTGACAAAGTGAGCCTCGCAACGGTCAATGGCAGAGTCGAATGTGAGTACGACCTGCCAGACGATCCCGAGGGCACGCCCCACGGCGAGTACCTGCTGAACGACGACTACGACTTTGCGACCAGCACTGTCCACTACGATAGTGACGCCGACGAGTTCTACCTCCACGCCGCGATGGAACAGGAAATTGACGTTTCCAGTCCTGAGAAAGCCGAGGATTCGAGAGTCCTTGGCGTGGACTGCAACGTTGACGATCACATCGCCGTGACTAGCACGGGTGAGTTCATCGGCAACGCCGACTACCTCAACCACCAGCGCCGCGAGTTCGAGAAACGGCGTGCTAGCCTTCAGCAAACAGGCACGCGGAGCGCCCACCTGACCTACCAGCGCATCGGTGACAGGTTCGGTCGCTGGAGCCGTGACTACTTACATCGATGTTCCAAACAAATAGTCCAAGAAGCCGAACACCACGGCTGTACGCACATCGCCTTCGAGGACTTGACACAGATTCGAGGGCGTATCAGCGATGGTAAGAAGTTCCAACAGTGGGCGTTTCGCGAACTGCAAGAACAGGTGGCCAACAAAGCCGACGAACACGGCATCGTGGTTGAGACAGTCGAACCGTCCTACACGAGCCAGCAATGCTCGAAATGTGGCTGTACGCTCGGGGAAAACCGTGACGGGCAACTCTTCGAGTGCTTGGACTGTTCGTACTCGGTGAACGCCGACTACAATGCGGCGAAGAACGTGGCGCGGAAACTCACGTTGAAAATCCAGCGGGGGCAGAAGTCCCCCGCTGGAGGGGCGTTCTGTCAGTACGCCCTGAAGTCGGGGATTATGACCGTGAACGCCAGCGATGTGACGTCCGACACTCCTGTGTCGGCAGAACGGGAGTCCACCGACAAGCCCACCGCTTCAGCGGTGGGTAGCTGACGTCGGGCTACGACTTCTTCGGCGAGCACGCCGTCTACGTGGAAGGCTTCGCCCAAGACGGCTACTGCTCAAATACAATGCGCTCGCTCACCGACAAGGAGGTCATCAAGCACGTTGGCGATGTGCGCAACTTCCGGACCTGGTGGGAGGAGCTCCTCGCACAGGTCGAACTCGTCGCCGACGACCTCTTCGAGTTCATCCGTGACGCCCAGGACATCGACCTCGACTTCTCGGAGCTCCCGTTCACCGTCACGGAGTTCTACACTCTGCTGGGCTTCCCGGACTACCTGGCCGAGCGCGCCGCGAGCGATGCGGAGGCCAACGCGGCCTCTCCCGTCGAGATCGACATGTGGACGCTGCATTCCGGCGCGACGTACGCGCTGACCCACTTCTTCCAGGGTAAGGAGGGGGCATCCCTCGATGGCTACGTCCGGACGGCCAACGACATCCTGTTCAACCCAGAAGGTACCATCGAGCGCGTCGAGCGAGCCTACGAGGAGGAACTGGAGGCGGACGGCGACGACGGGTCGCAGGCGTCGCTCGCCGGCGAGCGGGCACTCGCGAGCATCGAGCGTGTCAGCGACGATCTACAGGAGAAGGTGGACCAGTTCGAGGAGCGTGAGGACGCGCTCCGTGAGCGGTTCCAGGACGCGATGAGCTGACGTCGCGACGATGACGTAGACGTCTCCGAAGACTCTATTGAAATCCTATTCTTCAGACTGATTATCGTATGAAACAGCCGGTCGTCGAAGAATGCGAACCAAGCATCAAATGAGTATTTGTACCATCACCAGAATTATTCGCGGCGAGACGCCAACTGCGGATATGCAGCGGAGACGTGCTCTCTCAGTTATTGGGTTGTCTGCTCTTCCTCTTTCGGGGTGTGTAGCTGACCTCGATAGGGATGGAATAGCTTCGGAATCAGGGTCGGGCGGTGGACGTTCGGTTGCGGTCGCTATCACACACGTGGCCGGCGACGGAGCAATCAGCTTCGGTTATAACGTCCACCAATCCGAGATCACCGATGATTCTCCTGCGGTCATCGAACTGACGGCGGCAAACGAAACGGGAAGCGATATTGAGTACGGAACCGGTGCCCCGGAACCGTTCGGAGCACTCTACGATCCGGAGTCGACTGACGCCATTCTGTGGACTGACGAGTACGTCGAGAGTCGGTACGTCGAGACGGAAGGTCGTCGGATAACCGGCATTGACGACATCGGAATTAGTGTCACCCTCTCGCCCGGCGGCTCTCGGTCTGAAACCTATGAATTTGCCGCCCCGCCGGGAAGCTATTCGATGCGGCGGACTGGAAACCCTCTCACGCTCGGGGACGATACGTACGAAGTGGAGATCGACGTTTCCGAAGAGTGACTGCTCTGGTAACATCTCGGTGGCTGATCCGTGAGTCCCCTGTATTGAGCGATCCGTGAGTCCCCTTTATTGACCGCAAGAAGGGACGAATCACTCACGGTATATTCTAATAGAGCGCTCTCTTCTGTTTTTCTCTCCCTCAAGGGGTGGAGGGCGATCAAGATGGAGAACTTCGCGGACAGCGATGGGAGTGACGACAACTTCCCACCCGAGAAGCGCCTCGAAGCACCGAATTATCGACTAATCGAGGCCGGAATCGCGACGATCCCCGACATGGAGACACTCCGGGAGTGCGTTGCCTACGAGAACGCACACCAGAACCGGACCCAGATTCTGCGTCGCCTCCAGTGGAAAGCCGAAGAGTTGCGTGAGAGTGAGGAGTAGCGACTTGCCTTAACCAACGTTTGGAGCAATCCATCAGCCAATGTTGGTTAACGTCGAATAGATCCCGTTTTTCGGGCCCCGGAAGGGGCGCGGGGCGGCCAGCAGCGGCCTCGCGAGGTCAGTCGTTACAGACACCCCAGAGTGAGCGGGAGGAGGCAGACACAGGAACTGACATTCAAATACCAAGCCGGAACCAAACTGAGTGACTCAATCACCTCACAAATCATGAGCAACAAGCTGTATTCAAACGAAGAACTCCTCAATCGTCTCCAGCGATTCGCTTCGGAGCTTGGTCGGCCTCCATCACTGAATGAGATGAATGCATCCGGCCCGCATGCTGCAAAGACGTACGCAGACCGGTTCGGATCGTGGAATAAAGCCCTCAAGACTGCCGGACTTGAGACGGGGACAAACGAACCAAACGGGAGACCGGTGACACCGAAAGATGATCTTCTTGCGGACCTCAAATCAGTTGCCGAAACCGTCGGAGAGGCACCATCTGAGCGGTGTTACAGAGATCACGGAGAGTATTCGGTGAAAACATACTGTAAGCGGTTCGGCGGCTGGAATTCGGCGCTCCGGGCAGCTGATCTCGAATCCAACGTCGAGCTGAATCTTTCTGAAGAAAAACTCATTACCGCGTTACAAGAGTTCGCTGAGGAACTGGACCGACCACCCACGACAGACGAGATGGATCAAAATGGTCCGTACACAACGGGCCCATACAAGCGGGCCTTCGGACATTGGAATCAAGCTCTTCGGCAGGCTGGGTTGGAGGTTTACTATCCACGGAATGTGAGTGAGGAAGATCTGCTGTCTGAACTCCAGAGATTAGCCCAAGAGCTGGGACATATCCCCCGGCGAGATGAGATGCGAGATCAGGGAAAATGGGGCGGAGCAATCTACCAGGATCGATTCGGCTCTTGGAACGAGGCTCTGGCAGCCGCTGGCTTCGAGCCGAATTCCCGGTGGCGAATTCCACGGGAAGAGTTGATAGCCGAACTACGAGCCCTTACGAATGAACTGGGCCATCCGCCGACAACAACTGAAATGAACGAACACGGGAACTTCACAATCGATCCGTATCACCGCGAATTTGGAGGTTGGCGAACGGCACTTCAGGCGGCTGATCCAGATTACCTAGAAAACTACCGTCAGTCAGATACTGAGATAGTTCCGTTTGGCTCGAACTGGCCACAGATTCGTGAGGAGATCATCACCCGTGACAACGAGTCCTGTCTGCGCTGCGGTATGGGCCGCGAAGCTCATCGCGAGAAATTCGGACGTGATCTCCCGGTTCACCATCGGGTTCCTCGACGCCGGTTCTACAACGATCCAGACCAGTCAGTCGACGATGCAGATGTGCCGAGTAACCTGCTGACTCTCTGTATCCCGTGCCATCGCAGTCTCGAACGGCTGCCAGTCCAACCAGTAGTTGACTAACAAGCGAAGTTCCACGTTCAGCACATAGAGATCGCCGGCGAACAGAGTGTCTACATCCCGCCGGCGTGATGCTGTTCCGCCGACCAGAGAGACGAACGTAGATCGACCGAGATCATCACTCGAAGCTGTCGGGTTTGAGTCTCGACAGCCGGAGTGCGTTCGTCGTGACACCGAGGCTCATTCCCATGTCGCCGACGACGACGGCGACCGCGACGTTCACCAGTCCGAACGGCACACCGACGGCCAACAGCGCCTTCACGCCGATGCTGGCCCAGATATTCTGCCGGATGACTCCGTTCGCCTTCCCCGACAGCGCGTAGAGATACGGCAGCTTCGACAGCTCGTCGCCCATCAATGCGACGTCCGCCGACTCGACTGCCGTGTCGGTTCCTGCCGCGCCCATCGCGACGCCGACCGTCGCCGTCGCCAGCGCCGGTGCGTCGTTGACCCCGTCGCCGACCATCATCACACCGCCGAACTCTTCGTCAAGTTCGGCCACCGTCTCGGCTTTCTCCTCGGGGAGCAGCTCAGCTCGAACTTCGTCGACGCCCGCCGCTTCGCCGACCGCCTGTGCCGTCACCTCGTTGTCGCCAGTCAGCATCACGATCCGCTCGACGCCGAGCTCGTGGAGCCGTTCGACCGTCCGCTTCGCTTCCGGTCGGACCTCATCGGCCACCGCGACGACACCCAGGATCCGCTCCCTCGTGCCAACGAGAATAACCGTCTTCCCATCAGCCTGTAGCGCTTCGATCGTTTCAGCGCTAGCAGCAGCGATATCGTCGCCGCCAGTGTCTTCGACAGCGACACCGCCGTCGGACACGGGACGGTCGGGATCGAAGGCGAATCCCAGCTCCTCGAACAACGCGGGCTTTCCGGCGAAATACGTCTCACCGTTCAGATCAGCCCGGACACCCTTCCCGGTCAAACTCTCGAACGCCGAGACATCGTCCGTGTCGACCGCTGACTCGTCAGCGGCCTCGACGATGGCTTCTGCAATCGGGTGTTCGCTACGGGCTTCGAGACTTGCCGCGACGGACAGCATCGACTCCCGGGACTCGCCACTGGCGGGCACTACGTCGGTGACAGTGAGCTGGCCGTGCGTGAGTGTCCCCGTCTTGTCGAACGCCACAACCCCGACCGTCCCGACCGATTCGAGATGCGTTCCGCCCTTGATCAGGACGCCGTTCTTCGCGGCGCTAGTGATGCCGGAGACGACGCTGACAGGCGTGCTGATGACCAGGGCACACGGACAGGAGAGGACGAGGAGCGCAAGACCACGCCTGAACCACGTCGCCCAGTCGCCGGCGAACACGAGCGTCTGGCCACCGAGACCGAGCGAGATGCTCTCGCTGATGAGGAGCGGTGGTACCGCCGCCATGAGAACCGCCAGCGTGACGACGACCGGCGTATACTGGCCGGCGAAGCGGTCGACGAACTTTTCGTGATCGGTCTTGTCCCGCTGGGCGTCCTCGACCAGTTCGATGATGCGAGCGAGCGTGCTGTCCTCGGCTTCCACCGTGACCTCGGCCTCCAAGTAGCCCTCCTCATTGATTGTCCCCGCGTACACCTCGTCGCCGGCGACCTTGTCGACGGGAACGCTCTCACCCGTGATCGGAGCCTGATTGACCGCGCTCTCACCCTCGACGACCGTACCGTCGGCGGGAACCCGATCGCCGGGCCGCACGATGACGCGGTCACCGACGCGCAACTGCTCGACCGGGACAGTCGTCTCCTCACCATCGCGGCGAACGGTCGCGGTCGTCGGCGAGAGGTCCATCAATTCCCGGAGCGAGGACCGAGCACGGTCCATTGCGTACTCCTCCATCAGCTCTGCGACGCTGAACAGTACGGCGAGCATCCCGGCTTCGAGATACAGCGCCTCACCGAAGACGATACTCGCGGTGATGGCGCCGAGAATGCCGAGACTCATCAGCAGGTCGATGTCCAGCGACCGCGTCCGCGCCGAGTAGTAGCCGTTCCGGAGGATCTGCTCACCGCTGATCACCGCACCGGCGAAGTAGAACAGTTCAGCAGTGCCGAACTCCCGCCCAACGAAGTTGACGAGCGTTACGTCGAGTCCCGTCAGCAGGAAATCCAGAACCAGACCGACGACGAGTAAGCCGCCGCCGATCCAGGTCTTGATGGCGCGTGGACTCAGCCAGACATCTCGGGCTCGGCTCTCCTCGACGAGATCCTCCTCGTCGGTGTCCGGGCCACTATCCTCTACGGTGTAGCCCGCGCTCTCGATGGCGGCGACGAGGTCGGTACGCGAGGTCTGCGTCGTGTCGTAGGTGACGATGACGGTTCCGGTGGTTGGCAGCGTCTCGCGGTCCTGAATACCCGCGACAGTGTCGAGGGCGTTCTCGATCTTCCCGGCGCAGGACGCACAGTCCATCGTCGGCACGGCGAACCGTTCGGTCTGGAGGTCATCCCGGGACTCGACATCGTAGCCGGCGGCTTGGACTCGTTCGACAACGGCGTCTACTCCGACTTTCTCGGGACGGTATTCGACGTGGACAGTCCCAGTCATCACCTGGGGCTCGACGGAGACGACGCCGTCGAGTTTCGAGACGCTGTTGACGATCTTCTCCGCGCAGGAGGGACAATCCATATCTGGTACGTCGAGTGTCACGGTTCGGGTCTCGGAGCCTCCCGAACCAGCCCCATTTGTAGTCATTGCCCCTAGAGACGGGGCTGGACGACAAGCGCCTTCGGTTGGTGTGTACCAACTTCCGTTAGGCGTCGGGCGAAGAAAGGTGGGGGGACGAAGAGTGATCGGACACGTAGGCTTCCGCCAGTTGGGCTTCAGCACGGCGGAGTCTGTAGGAAAGCGTCGAGCCGGGGATATCGAGTTTCTCGGCGAGCTCGTAGGTTTCGATTTCGCGGGGGGTCTTGTAGTAGCCGTGTTCGACGGCGGCCCGGACGGCCGCGTCCTGTTCGGCCGTCAATGAGGAGGAACTGTCGTCCGGGGCGGCGTCATCCGCGTCGCCGACACGAACGAATGTCACGCCGGTCGTGTCGTCGATTTCACTCTCGATTGCGTTACGGAACGCGTGGTAGGTAGTGTTGTCAGGGGCAATGATACGCCACTCGTAGCGACGGCCAACCCACGTTGTCTTGAAGATGAGACCATCGCCGAAGTGATCGAGTGCAAGGTGCGGGATGGAGGTACACGAGGGAGTCCGTGACCAGTAGGAGTAGAGGACGAGTGCGTCGTCAGTACGGTCGAGGACCTGCGTTTCCCAGTCCGCTTCGCAGTCACGGCGGGCCAGACAGTCGGTGTAGTACTCGGCGTCGGCGACGGTCTCAGCGATGTCGTCAAGTGCGCTTTCTCTCCCAGTTACGTAGTCAACGCGCCAGAGCGTGTCGGGAGAGACGTGGCAGGAGAGTGACCGAATTTTCGTCTCCGGATTGTCGGCGAGGATGTCGGCGACGGCGTTGGTACCCGGAGTGTATTCCAAAGCGAAGACGAGCTCGCGCATACAGTTCTATAGCATGGTGAGAGGTATGAACGCGTTGACGAGCACTCCGGAGGCGCCCTGAGGGTAACAGGATTCTCACGGTACAGTTTTTCGAGCCCGGGGAGAGGGCGGAGGCTCGCTCGTGAGCCTTCGTCCAGAGGTGACTTTCCGTGAGCCAGCAACAACCTGCAGACGACGTTTCAGTCGATGAGATTCCAATCGACATCTCGACCACCCAGTCCGGGGAGGTCGAGCCAGCCGACGTGCCTGCAGAAATCGAATCTATCACCCGTGGGCTCGCCGGTGAGCAGCCGCCGACGAATCCCATAGTGGTTCTCAAAGCGGCTCGCTGGTGGTATCTACACGGCAAGGGCGGCACGGATCCCGCCTTCCGGTGGGCCATCGAGTGGGCGCGTCACCTTGCGACCGACACGCCCAGTGACGTCGAGCGGTTCGACGAGTTCCTCGAGTATCTCGTCACGGTCGGCTTCGCTGAGGAACGATCAACGCTTCGCTAATCAGATCTCGTAGCACGCGACATCTTCGGCACCGCAAGTTGGACACTCATCAGCGTCCTCTGAGAGTGTCTCTCAACAATGCCGACACTCCCACACCGTCGACGACTTCCCCTCGACGGCTTTGCGGAGTGTAGTCAGTATCCCCATCCGAGCGAGATGAGGTTCCCTCGGTTGTTAACACTATCCTCTAACTCCAACCCCTACTTAAACGATATTCGCGGGGGCTGTTTCTGCTGCGCCTCTGAGGGGTGCGGCGCGGTCTGAACAGACGCAGTCGCCGTGAACGTGATTCGGTGCACACAATGGCTACTACTAGTGACTCGTCGGTCTCCTTCGACCAGACCGACACACGATCCGACGAGATGAACAGTACGATCGAACAGTGGATCGATGAGCTCGTCGCCGGCGTTGACGACGCGCAGGCAAGCGAGGAGTTCCAAGAGTGGCTCGATGTCCAGAGTCGTTTCCACGACTACTCGTATCGGAACACGCTCCTCATCAAGCGGCAGTGTCCCGAGGCGAGCCGGGTGGCGGGCTACCGGACGTGGCAGGAGGAATTCGACCGGCACGTCCAGGAAGGCGAGTCAGCCATCTGGATCTGGGCGCCAATCATCACCAAGCAGTGCCCGGAGTGCGAGAATTCGCCGAGCTATCACGAGGATAGCGACTGTGACTACGATGAGACGCCGCCCGAGGAGTGGTCCGAGGGCCTGGTCGGGTTCAAGCCTGCGCCGGTGTTCGATGTCTCCCAGACCGAGGGCGAGCCGCTTCCTGATCTCGACACGGAAGCGACCGGGGACGCCGGCGACCTCGTCGAACAGTTGACTGACGCCGCTGACGACCTCGGCGTGACGGTGCGGATCGTTCCAGCCGAGGAGTGGACCCACGGCGAGGCGAAGGGCATCTGCGAGCAGCTGAGTCTCGTCGACGTTCAGCCGCTCGTCGAGGTGCGTGATCGGGAGAACGAGGCCGACCTTGCGCGGACGCTGATTCACGAGTACGCACACGCCCTGCTCCACTTCGATGTCGACGACGACACCGAGCGGGCGAAACGCGAAGTCGAGGCCGAAGCCGTCGCGTACGTCGTCGGGCGCTACTGCGGGCTCGACACGAGCGGGTCGGCGTTCTACCTCGCTGCGTGGGAATCGGACGACCCCGAGGTCGTTCGCGAGCGCCTCGAACGGATCAGTTCCACAACAGAAGAGCTCATCGACGTGCTCGAAGACGAATCCTCGTCCTAACACAGTTAACCAACAGAGTGATGGATTCCTTCCGTTCTGTTGGTTAATTTTTTCAGCGCCCGCCGAGGGGCGGAGGCGCATTCAGACCTCCGTCGAATGATGACTGAACGCTATCTCACGACGGTCCTCGAGGAAGCCGAGCACGTTGCCGAGCAGCACGACCAGGTCGCTCGAACGACAGACAACCAAGCCCACGAGTACCTCCGATACGCCGTCCTCCGGGTGCTCGAAGGAGAGTCGGACCACCTCCCAGCAGACTGGACGCCGATCGATGGCGTGACAGTCGGCTACGGGAGCGACGAGGCGATGTACGACAGCTGGGGCTCCAGCGAAGACTGGTGGGAGACCGTGCCGCCGCAAGAAGGGTGTACCCGATTCCGGGTGTTCTTCCCGGACGACCACCAGACGGTTCCCCGCGCCATCGTCGACGTGATGGGCGCGCTCGGTGCCTGGCGCGTCTGGACTGGGTGCGCAGCCGCGTGCGGCTCCTACGACCATCGCGTGCGCCGCGAAGTCCACTACCTGTGGCCGGAAGGCCATCCAGTGGAGGAAGTGCTCCACGAGCGGCTCAGTGGCCCTGCGGAAGCCGTCGCTCCCGACGGTGGCCGAACGGGCGACGTTCGCGACCGACTGGTCGTCGACGAGAACGCACAGTCGAAGGACGATCTCGAGCCCCGCACGAAGCGTGCCGTCGCCGAAGCGATGGACGTCTCGCTCCTCTCGAAGGGTGGCCGCTACGAGGTGCAGTCCGCGTCCGGCAACAGGTACGAAGTCGACGTCATCGACGAATCGTGTACCTGTCCCGACTGGCAGCGACGTTCACCCGAAGGCGGCTGCAAGCATCTGCGTCGCGTCGATCACGAGATCAAACGGGGCCGCGTTCCCCGTCCAGACGGCCGCCTCCCTTCCCCGTAGTCGTGACCGGACTACTCCACGGGACGGACCGTGTCGCCATCTCGTTGGGCCCGGTCGAACGTTGAGAGATACGCGATCCGGTCGTGAACCTCGTCGGTATCCAGCTCCAGTTCGGCGGCCAGTTCGTCGACGGTCATCGGCTCGTCGAGTGCTTGGAGGACTTCGAGCCCCCGGTAGTACCTGTTCGTGAGCTCCTGGACGCGGGCCTCGATCGGCGTGGTCACTCCGTACCGCTCCTCGAGTTCGACCAGGGCCTCGTTCGCGAACGTGGCAAACTGATCGTCCCCCAGGCGTTCGATCTGGGCTTCGAGTTCAGCCCGGACGACGTCGTAATCGAGACCGGCCTGTACGAGCATATTCATGTCGTCGATGTCGTCGTCGCGGCCTGCGATCGCCTTGAACAAGAAAATATCCTCGTTGCTGACCAGCCGGACCGTCAGTCGATCCGTGTCGAGGAACGGCTCGCTGCGCTCTTGCATCCCGTCGGTGAGCACGAGCTTGTTCGCGACCTGCTGGTTGAAGATGTCGAGGCGACACCCGTCGTCGTTCTCGACGCAGCTCGTCGCGCCAAGCGCCCGGTAATCTGGATCCAGCGACTGGACCTCCGCATACCCGAGGTCCATCAGGACCGCCCACAGCTGACCGTACGCGTCGCCATCCGGGACGACCAGGTCAATGTCTTTCGTCGCCCCCTTGAGGTCGCGCAGCGACATCGCGCCACCACCGATCAGGTATACCGTGAGCGGTTCAGATAGCACGTCCCCGATTCGTTGGAATTCGTTCTCGATGTACTCGCGTCCGAATGTTGGTCTCATTGTGGTAGTGGCACCTCGTAGTCAGCCGCCAGCTCCTGGAACTCCTTCCACTCCGGGAGCCGGTCGTCGTCGACCTCGCCGTGCGTCTCGAGGTAACGGAGCAAGGCGTCGATCTCGTCCTCGAGTCCATACTTCGCCGCCTGCGCTCGGAGGTCCGCCTCGTCGACGTCGACGTGGCTGAGCAGGAGGAGACAGTACGAACGGTGGCGGCTGCCATCGTCGATCAACAGTGTGTGACAGCAGAGCTCCGCCGGCGAGACCGCGTCGAGGTCCTCGGAGTAGAAGTAGTACCGATGGCCGGTGAGCAGGAACTGGAGCTCGAAGGCCGCAAATCGAGCGAGTCCGGTTTCGTGGAACCCCTCTGCGTCGATCTCCGTCTCGGCCTGGGCGAGGAATTCGTCGTAGTCCTCCCAGAGGATCGTCCCCTTCGGGGCGACGGCTTCGAGGCGGTGGCGATGCAGATGGTGTGCGAGTTCACGTGCGAACTCGTGGAGGCGGTCGAAGTCGGCGTTGAAGTCATAGCGGCCGTCGTCCGTCCCGACGAGCCCACGGTCGCGAAACCGCTTGAGGACGCGGTTGACCGTGTTGCGGTAGTTGTCGCTCCGGTCGGCGATCTCGGAGACAGTTCGTGGCTGGTCGAGGTAGTACAGCACCTCGAGTGCCTTCCCGGTCAGCAGCTCGGGGAACTCGATGTGGGAGTGCTGGCGGACGAGGTCCCGATAGAGTTCGACGGCGCGAGCATCCGACGGGACAACTCGTTTTCGCCGCCCGTCGCGTTCCGTGTAGACGAGCCCCTTCTCGACGAGGTCGCCGACGGCACGAGAGAGGTAACTCTCGCTGTGGTCGAGCTTCGTCGCGAGCTCGGAGATCGTGTCGCCGGGGTCGACGGTGGCGAGGACCTCGAGTTCGATGCGCCGGAGCACGTTGTAACATAGTACGAAACTACTATATAAAGAAGTTTCGAGTAGTGTTACAGACGGCGGTCGCGAGAACTGCCACCACCGTCTTAACCAACAAAACTATTGTTTCGTGGGTCGTGTTGGTTAACACGAGAGTAGCCGATGTCCTACGAACCCCCGACCCCACCGGCGAACCTCCCGACGGAGATCATCAACACGCTCAACGAGTCGGACCCGGAGCAGCTCCGAGACGTTGCGACGTACGCTGAAGCGCTCGCCGAGCACCAGGAACGAGAGGCCCGTCTCGAGGAATCGGCAGATCAAGAAGAAGAGGTCGAAGAGCGACCAGACGATCTTCCGGATGACGTCCCGGCCAAAGCGACGATCACGATCAAGGAGATCAACGACAATCGCTACTACTACTGGCAGTGGCGGGAAGGCGATTCGGTGACGTCGAAGTACAAAGGGCCGGTGAATCCCGACGAATAAACTCGAATAGGAGGAGCGGCGATGCTTCCACCCAACCCACCGGGGCTGGTGCAGCCAGCGATTACTGCGGGGAGAGACGTGGCGGTGGTCATGAGAAGGGCACGGTAGCGCATAATCGTGATTCCACTGAGACGCTCGAAAAGCCTTGTATCGGATGGACGAAGACAGCAAAAGCTGCGGAAACAGTGGAGGGGGTAGACTATTAACCAACAGACTCTGTTCCTGATTTGGATTATTGGTTAACATTCCGTACTTGTCCACTGTCAAATTCGGACTGTGAACAAGCCGTCTCTTCAGTATCTCGAGAGGATGGGGTTATAGTGCTATCTCTCTTGTACTGAAATCTCGTCGGACAATTTTGATTGGGTTCAACATCCCGAATTCGCGGGATTCGGGGTTTCTTTCGGTATCTCCCGGGAGAGCGCGTCCATCCAACGAGGTGTTCTTGATACAGGACTATTCGTAGTTCTCATCAGAACTTGCCGAATTTGCCCCGCTTACCCCGTGGTCGAGCAATTTGAGCAAAATACTGGTAGGGGGACAGTTCGTCGAGGTATTCTCTACCGGATCAGATCGGCCCGACGAGGTTCTTCTCCGATTTGAGGTCGTCATCCCGGTATGTATATCGCGGATTCCGTCCAAAGAAAGAGGCGATATGCACTGTGCGAAGACCGCTGGCTCTCTCCGGCCGAGGGGCCATCACTGAGGGACTGACTGCCGAAAAGTATCAGTTTGAGAGAACAGTTTTGTCTCCTGGAATTATGGGGTGGTTATCGTCCCCACGACCAACCCGGGAACAGCGGAGTCGCCTCCTCGACAGTGCTGTCTGTGAGTATCTCCTATAGGTCCCCGATGTTGATGACACCGGCGTGTCTCTCGTGAGCTATGGACTGTCCCGCGTGTGGTGGCCCGGTCACGCTCGAGATCGGACCGAACCGACTACCGTCGACGTCATTGACCGACGCGGTTCTCGATGCTGCTGAAGACGAGCGTCTCGATGTCCTCCGGACATGTTGGGACTGTGGGTGGCAAGAGGAGCGCCAGCTCCGCGTCGAGGCAATCGACACGACCGCCGGCGACGACGCCGTGATCGAGCGGGCCACCCTTCGCGAGAAGATCACCGATGAACTCGCAGCCATCGAGGATCTCAAAACGCTCGAGGATGCACTTGCAGAGGTTCGCCGGCAGCGACGACTGGAGCCACCGACTGAGGACGCAAACGAGGATGCGACGGAGTGATGACCGACTCTGAACCGCTCTATGACGTGCGTGAGCGCACCAGGAACCCCGAGCATCCATCGGTTGATGATGTCATTGAATGGGCGGAGAACCCGCGAGAGGACTACCAAGACGCTCACTTGGACGAAACAATGGCGGCTGTTGTCGACAGATATGGCTCGGAGACCACCCGAACCGTTATTCAGCGCGTACGCGTCGACGACTATCCGTTTCGGACTGCTACGGCGGACCTTGACATCGACAACATCGACGGCGTTCGAATCGGGACGACGGCTGTCCGAGTTCTTGAAGAGCTACACGCACAGGGCGACGATTGAGTTCGACGGGCCCGACTCCTGACGCTCAGAGCGTGCTTTGTGCAAGCCCCCGAAACCGTTACCAGCGTCTGTGCGAAACGTGCGCATCGAATGGACCCAAGCGACGAGCCGCAGCGAGTTCATTTTCACTCGCCGGCATCTCTCGTCGAGCGCCTCGACGCCATCGCTGAGGTTTACGACACGAATCAATCAACCCTGCTCGTTGAGGCCCTCCGCGAGTATCTCGAGAAGACCGCGGACAGTGAGCCGTTCCAAGAGCTGATCGCGACGAAGTACTACGACGACAAACTCGACTTCGAGACGGTCACGCAGCTGGTCGGCGCCGAGACCGCTCAGCGGTTCCGCCTCCTCAAAGGGGACCTCGAAGACGAGCCACTCGATCTCGCTGCCCCCGACGACGTCGACATCTACGATGGGGACCCGACAGCGGTTGACGACGAGGTCCGCCAGCTGTATGAGCGGTATCAGGCAGCCGAGAGCGACACCGAACGTCGAAAGATTGCCCTCGAGATGGGGGCCCTCGACAGCCGGCGGCACGCGGAGATCTACGCCGCACTCGAGGACGGGTAACGGGTTTCTGCCACATCAGCGACGGAGACATCTGTGACTGGCTAGGCCATCCACACTAGCGGGATCTCGACAGCTAACTCCCGTTTGCCATCCGGGTCACGTCCGTCAAGTTTGCTCGCGAGATACTGCTCCCTGCTCGCATTGTATCAGGGACAGCTATTAGAAAGCTCCCGGCCGCCTCGCCCTTTCTGAGTCCGCTAGAGCGGTGAATGGTTCACCGAGCGACGTGGCCGGCTGGACAGGTGTGTACGTACCGGCTCGCCCCGCTCGCCGCTGCCGCCCTCCGCGTCGCTCGCGACCGACCATTCCGGGCGGTCTGCCTGCAGTCGCGGGCGGACTGCCGGGCTAAAGTGAATATGGTCTCGACGCCAGCGCTTCACCCGTTCGGGTCCTGCGGACCTCGGCTCCGCCGACCGCGACGGACGTAGTTGCGTCGCGGCGAACGGGGAATGCGCTGGCCGCTCGCTCCGGGCGGGTCGGCGCGCGGCGCTGGTTAGGTCCCTCCGTGCGGGCGCGCTCTCGCTCGCGCCCAGGAGGGCGCTCGCGAAGGCGCGAGCGAGAGCGCACAGACGGCTCTGTCGGTCGTGACGTCGAGGAAACCCCGTGCTGGAACACGGGGCGTCGGGCGCTGTGGTGAGCGCCTTCGGGAAACTGCAATGTCGAGTAACAACGCGAGCGAAAAGACGGTTTCGGACGTACAGAGTACGACCACCGAAGAACGCGGTCACGAGCCGACGGTCGAACACGAGCCGTCGGGGCGGTCGGCCTGTCCGGAGTGCGAGGGCCAGGTGATCACCGAAGACGAGCAGTCGTTCTGCACGGACTGCGGGCTGATCGTCGCTGACGAGTGGGTGGACCTGAGCCCGACGCTGAACGACCTGGGCCTGGTCGGGGACGCCGACCAGAGCATCGAGACGGTGGATCCGCTGCGGACGGACAAGGGCCTGCACACGAAGATCGGGCGGAACACCGACGGTCGCGGTAATCCCCTGAGCAACGAGCAGTGGGAGAAGGTCCAGCGCCTCCGGAAGTGGCACAAGCGGATGCAGTTCGGCGAGAAGCGCAAGCGGACGAAGCGGCTCAACGAGGGGCTGCGGGACATCGAGATGATCGGCGGCAACCTGAGCTTGCCGGACCACGTCGTCAAGATGGCGGCACAGTTCCTCCGGAGCGCCTCGGAAGCGCGGCTACCGGGCGGGCGGATGGCCTGGGAGGCACTCGCCGGCGGCGCCGTCCTCCTGGCCGCGCGGGCCTCATCGGTCGACAGGGACGACATCGACATCGCGGTCGCGACGCACACCAAAGCGCCCCACGAGCGGGTGTGCGCTGCGGCGCGGAAGATCCGGTGTCAGTGCGGGTTCGACGCGCCACTCATCAGACCCAACGCCGTGATGAAGGTCGTCGACGCGCTCGATGACGACGCCATCCCCGGGGCGCGAGCCGTGCGGACGTGGCGGCTGGCCCAACACCTGATGAAACTCGGCGACCAGGTGCCGGTCGGGCCGGGGACGCCACGGTGCACCGGCGCGGCGTCGGCGCTGTACGCGGCGGATCGGCTGCTCTCGCGCAAGCACCTCACCCAAGAGCAGGTCGCCGGGGCGGCGAGCACGATCGTGCCGACGTCCCGGAACCGGATCGCGCGGTACAGTCGGGAGCTCGTCGACGCCTACGAAGCCGAACACGGCACCGACGACCCGGGTGTCGGCCTCGAGGAAGAACGGGACACCCTCCGCTGAGCGGGGCGCTCCCCCGTTTTTTATTGGCGACCACCGCCCGTGGGCGCCCCTCCGCCCCACCCACCGCTCCGTGCTCGCTCCCTGCGGTCGCTGCGCGCGCAGCCACAACCTCGCTGACAGCCGCATTACGCAACTGTGAACTGGTCTGGAACTAACCCCGGACGGTTTTCGACATCTGACCGTCCGCCCAAACTGACTCCTCATAGATATCAACCTCAACCTCCGCCGAGTCCGGGAGGCCAGCTACGTCTACTATTACAATAACCGGATGGACTCGTTCCACTTCCTTGCTTACAGTCGCCAAACTCTCCTGCTGATTTTCTGTCAGCCTAACCCGATTCCCACTCGATACCGCTTTCACCTCCACCGCATAGTACGCCAACAGATCCGTCGTCGGGTCTACCTCCTCACGCGAATGCGACGGGGCGGGCGTGCCCTCCACTGGGGTCAGTGCCTGCACCATGAGAATATCGTCAGGTATCCAGCCTTGCGAATACCCCCAGTCACCATCTTCCGGCAACGTAACACCCTCCAATATCCCGAGATGGACTTCCTCCGTTAGATTCCGACTTTTCGAATGAATCCGGATGTCGTCTCTGCTATACTCCTTCCCCTCAGTCTGGCCCATCACGTGTGTAGTAATCGCCTCCTCAAGCGGCTCTGGGAAACCCCCGTATCGCCCTGCAATCATCTCTGCAATCAAACCCACATCCATCCTCGACAAATCGTACGTAACCATCGGTCTCTACTTTCTCCGTCCTTCTACCAGCCGCTTTGTATTAGGTGATTCCGTGCCCAAACAGCTCCCAATTCTGAACTGCTAAGGTTCGACTCGTGTCTAAAAGGCCGATACACTCGTAAGAGCCCCTCTCAACGGAGTCTATGAATTCTGTAGGTTTGTCGTACCCACGAGGAGTGGAGTGAGAAACAAATGAAAGCTGTTCCATCATATACTGTCGATAGAGAGACTGCAGCGACGCTCCGCGAATGGCTGTTCGAAAATGCAGTTGAGAAACATGGGGAGTCCGAGATCTCCGAGCCACTCGCCGAACTGGCGGCCGCTATCGACGGTGCGCTCTACGAAGAGGCGGGGGCCGTCGAACTCGGAGCGTGGGCACAGACGAGTCCACCGGGTCACCGAGACACGTCCCACGTCGACGGGAGCCTAGTCGATGAATCCCGATCAGATGACGCACGCGACCCAGGCGAGCCTGCCCCCCTCGATACAGGCGTCAACGAGCCAGATCACAGCTACGACACGTATCCCGATTCAGCTTGGCAGCCCGATCACGAGCAGTCCATGACGAACCAGGAGCGATCCCCGACAGCAGCGTCTCACGGCAGGGCGACACCGACAGCGACCTCTCGCACACGACGGCAACAGCACCGTCCATCAGTCCGGTATCGCACCGCGTACGAGTGTTCCGTGTGCGGGAGCGTTCGTGAGTTAGAAACCTCGCTTCAAGTCTGTGCGTTCGTCGATGAGTGTCCCAGCTGCGGAGCAGTCGCTCGCTTTACTGCGGGCGGGATTCCCACACCGTTCAGGAAGAGCTGAAGACGCCTATTACAGTCTCTTTCAGCCAGTTCCCTTGACTGTCGGAGATAGCTACGGGAACACCTGATAGAAGCCGGTCAAGCCGGTTTGACGGATTCGATCACAGGTATCGATGAACGTCGCTCCCTCATCGTCCTCTCTGCGTTGCTCGATGAAATCCGGATAGCCGAGCAACTGGAGGTACGCATTAGCAAACTGGATTAGCGTCTTCACTGCGGCCTTCATGAAGTGGTATGGTTCGATGTAGCCCGCATCAGCCCAGTCTGCCTGATACAATCCCCACTCAGTGAGCGGATCATTGGGTAAGGGATCGTCATCTATCTCGCGGTAGTACCGCTCGAAGGCATCTCGATCTGCCTCATTGAACCGGTCAAGCGGGATGACTCCCGCTGTCCAACCCTGATCAGCATCCTCGAGGAGACTGTCCTGATATCCTCCGCGATGGACTACAAGCGGTCGGAGAACATAGATCAGATTGATGTACGCCATGTGGGCCGCGATGTGATCACGAAGATCGGTGTTTACCTCCCGTACTTCATTCAGAAAGTCCCGTCCCCGGTTGTTCGAGAGCGAGATGAACTCTTTTCGAATGTCGTCGATAGCATACCTCTCCGCGGTCTTGAGGGCAAGTGTATCGAAAACGCCGGTGATCAGGGAGATCGCATTGTCGAAATGGTACTGAACGTTGAGCTGTGTCCGGTTATCTGGTTCCTGGAAATACTGATAGCCGATCTCATCGACGGCGATAAGCAAGTTCTGAAATCGGATGCTAAATCCCCGTAGATAGTCGTCAACCGCGTCGGCCTCCACGTGATACCGCGGAACCAACGCCCGGAAGAGATGCCAGTACCAGCCGAACATTCCGACGGTGAGGTTCGGACTAGCGTAGAACTGCTCCCGATACCGGATATAGAGCCCGAGATACTCGACTGCCTCGCCGAGGCTCATGATATTCAACTGCCCACCGGGGAAGTGCGCCTCGAACCACCGTCGGTTGGTGAGGAGGACCGTTCGGTTCGTGATGAACAGGTGTCCCTCATCACGATGGTTGAGCGCGGCGTGGACGAACACCTGCCGGACTGTCGCCAGCTCTCGTTCGGTGACGTCCTCTACTTCGGTCGCATACGCGTCGACGTCATCGGAGAAGACTCGTGCTGTAGTCCGCCGAATCGCCCGTTCCTGATATCCGAACAGATACGAGAATGACGTGGTTCTTTGCTGCCCATCATCATCGCTCCGGACAACTCGAGCCCCGTTCTCTGCCGTCTCAATTGTATACGGTGGGATACACTCAAGCTCCTCATGCCGTGGCGTGTCTGGCGACCGAATGAATTCGAACTCGCGGTTCGCTGCATAGTCGAGTACCCGCTGGGCGGCATCGTTACCATCGGCGAGCTGCTCGTTCAGTGACGCGGTATCCACCAGTACGCGCAGCGGGTCCTCACCGTCACGTGAATCATGGTCTCGACGGATGATATCGCGTGGGTTCATACCTGTGTCTCGTCGTGCCAGCAAGTCAACGCTGTGGGCACGTCAACAAGCCCCTCCACCTTGTTTTTGAATACGATCGGGATTTGTATCGAACGACTAATTCGAACTCGAACCAAGGTCTATTCAATAGTTGGACCAGCCAGAAGACGGGGTTGGAAGATACTGCCGACAGAATCAGCCACATCCGATTTGTTTATCCACAGTCTCCACGGTTCTTAACCAACACATACCTATTGGATGATTTTGTGTTGGTTAAGGGAGCTAAGAAGAATGAGGCAAGGCTAAAGCAGGTCTGAGACTATATTCTATGTAAGAAACGCAGGTATGAGTATCATAGAACAATCGCAAAATATACGCCAGGGTCTCTCGACCCGAGAAAGTCGACTCCTTGCACAACTCGCTGGCGCGGGGCACCAGATCATCTCCGTTGACGATATCGAGACGACGCTGGAGGTTCCCCCAAACACCGCCCGCGAGATCGCCTCCCGGCTCACCGAGAAGGGCTGGCTCGACCGGCTCTTCCCGGGCACGTATCTCATCATTCCCCTCTCTGCCGGCGAGGACGCCGTATACACAACCCACGAGTACCTCATCGCTGCCCACGTCGCCGAGCCGATGTATATCGGCTACTACAGCGCCCTCAGTCACTACGGGCTGACCGAACAGGTCCCCCAGACGGTGTACGTCGTTACGCCGACCCGAGCGCAAAGCCGGGAGATCCACGGCGTCCCGTACCGCGTCACGACAGTCACCGAGCGGAAATTCTTCGGCTTTGAGCCGACATCGATCGAGGGCACGACCGTTCAGGTCAGCGACATAGAGAAGACGCTGGTCGACTGTGCGGACCACCCCGAGTTCTGTGGTGGCCTTCGGGAACTCGCGACCGCGATGCGTACTGCCGACGAACGGGGTTGCGACTGGGACACTGTCGGCGAGTACCTCGAACGCCTCGACAACGGCGCTGCGACCAAGCGGATTGTCTACCTCGCCGACCAGCTCGGCATCGACCTCCCCGCCCGCGAGGAACTCGTCGCGTCGTTCACGAGTGGCTACTCGCTGCTGGACCCGACGCGGCCCGACACCGGGTCGACCGACAGTACGTATCGCCTCCGGATCAACGTCGAGCCAGCCATGCTGGAGCCCACGGAGTCCTGACCTAGGTACGAAGTCGGCGTATCTTCTCTGCAGCGTCGAGAACGGTGCTGTTCAACGACGAACTATGGGTTTGTGCCACCATCGACGGCGTCGAGATCGGGCTCGTCGAACTCGAGGGCTTCCGCGACGGCATCCGGAAGCTCCGGGCGAGGGGCCGATTCGTGGCGCTCGATTTTCTCGGTCTTGCGCGTGTTTTCGTAGAGGGCACGTGCGACCGGAAGCCCACGGAGATACTTGTAGTCGTGGAGGACCTCGACCCCCCGCTCTGTGAATCCGTAGAACTGGGAGGGGAGATCACGTTTCCCCTCGCTTGGATCGTACGTGTAGCGTGCGAGGAGCCCGGCGTCGATCAACGCCTCCAACTGATCTTTGATGGCCGCCTGGCTCTTCCCGGTCATATACTCGAGTTCGGCGAGCGACATTAGATGGGCGGGATGGCCCAGCAGCTCCTGGATGATGAGATGGCGCGTATCCTGGGACAGCAGCTTGAACAGCCGCTGCTGTTCCGCGAACGGCCCTGCATCGGCCGCACCAGTGTCGGTTTCGCTCATACGTGCTGGTACGAGGTAGGACGCTATAACAGTTAGGGTCACCCAAGTTGGTTAATCCAGAAAAAACCAAAGTGATTCAGAAGGGATAAGGTGGTGTGGTTTGAATCGGCAGCTAATGACCGACCCAAGCCCGCCGCCGGACGCTGGGGAGATTATGACCGTTGTTCACGAGGCCGTCGGGGGCATCGAACTTGAGCCTGCAGAGAAACGGGAAATCTGGCGGTTCACCCAACGTGAATTACCGTATCTCTGGAGTCAGCGGACATCGTATTTCATCCTCGGGAGCTATCGCGACCCCTATATCCGCCGGCTTCGCGCCGTCCAGAACGAACTCACGAAGCAGCTCGGTGCCTATCCGTTCATCATGGGAGATCTCCTCGAACTTCCGACTGACCGGCTCAATACGTTCGATATCATGTTTTCGTTGCTCGCGACATACAGCGACTACATTGTTGGGGTCTTCGAGAAGGAGAGTGGTGGGGAGGCGCCTGAATTGGGTGAGATCGATGACCCCCCGTATTTCGACAAGTCGTACGTGTTCCCACGTGATTACGCGTGGGTGACTGACGAGAACCTTGACTCGAAACAGCACGTCATTCAGGCCGCCCTTGAGATAGCGTTCACAGACGATTTGTCGGCGGATGAAGTCCAAGCAAACGTCGAGTCGCTCGTTGATCGCGCCCAAGAGAGCGGTCTCGACATCGACGAACAGGAGGTTTGGGATGTGATCGACGACCGGGCAGATGAGGGCGAAGATCCAGTAACGTACAGCTGGGTCCATCTCAACAAGTTCCGCAAATTCGAACTCCACGATCGGTGCTTCCCGTGGACGACAGAGGACGAACTTCGAACTGTGGTTGACGAACTCCCGTCCCCGACACCCCGTCCGGAGTGGGAAGCGAGGGGGGAACAGTGAATTCTCCTGTCATACTCGCTTGGCGGTACAATCATCATAGTGAGTCGGCTCGGTAGTTTACTCTCGGGTAAACTACTTTACTACGCCAGGTCGAATACATCGTTATGGAGGCTGGTTCGGGTGTCGGTGACGACACGACACCACGGGAAGTCATCCACTTCATTACACAGCAGACACGGTTTTCGCTTATCAGCGATATTCTCGCTCACCCCCAACAGCTCCCATCGATGTACGAACTCGAGGAGCTCAATCCCAGTGTGAGCGATGCGACCGTCTACAAGCACATCCAGAAGCTGATCGACGCCGGCATCGTCGAGGAGGTCGCCCTAGACGACAACCAGCGCCGGCAGGGCTACCCTTGGAAGTTCTATGGGCTCACGGAGGAGGGGTGGGAGTTCCTCGAGGAGCACAACCTGCTCGCTGCAGAGGAGACCCTCCAGCAGATCTACGATACCATCTCCGACAAGCCCGAGAAGATGGTCAAGTACGAGAACGCGCCACGCCCCGACGCCGTCTAACGGCACATACTATTCGCGAATAGTTTGCGATTCATGCTCTTCAGCCCGTGACGGGACGATATCTGATTAACCAACAAATCTATGCCGATACGCGCTCTGTTGGTTAATACGAGGCGACCGCCGATATCTTACGAGCCACCGACGCCGCCGGCGGAACTCCCGACAGAGATCGTCACCACACTCAACAGTTGTGTCCAGACCAAGTCAAGCACGTCGCACGCAACCCCGAAAAGCTCGCGCGGTCCGCCCTGAAGGGGACGTAGGGTATCAAATCGGCTCGCCTCGATCAACAGTCGGGAAAAGGTTCTTATGCTGGAACCGCTTTTTTATGATAGACGCGACTGGAGGATCCACCGATGACGTTCCAAGAACAACTCCGCTCAATAGAAGAGCGGTACGACGTAAGCGAGAGCGAACATGCCCGGGAGCTCGGGCGCACCGTTGCGGACCTTCAGGATTAACGCGGTCATTCTGCCTCTTCGAGGAACGTGACGAATTCCTCTTTTCCAATACCTTCGGTAGCGATGAGTTCGTCGTGCCCGGCACGTGTGACAGAGTCAGTAAGGAAATTCGTACAGAGTTCGGTGTGGAGATCTCCATAATGCTCGTACGCTTCTGAACGGGTGAAATCAAGATCGTACTCTGCCAGAACGATCTCAATGCCATTTTTCCGCAGAACGGTGTCACACCCCCATTCAGCGAGCAACGAGAATGCTGTCGTATTCCGCCGAACCGTGAGGAGCCGTTTCGACTCGGTAATGTACTCGTTGACCCACGATTTCCAGTCATACTCTTCAGTCGCAAAATCCGGAAATGAGAACCCGGTTTCGATGCTCTCCAAGTACCACTGAGCCATACTGATCGACGTCCGGTGATTCGCATTGGGCAACGCATGTTTCAGAATAAGCGTAGACATCAGCTGCCCTGCAACATCAACGGCGGTCCCATTCCAATCAATACGTGCGATAGCGTCGGGAATCCGCTCTAACTCGATTTGCTTGTAAATTTCGAGCTTCGCTTCCTCTTCGAGCTCTTTCTCCTCAATAATTTCCTCGAAGATCTGAAGCAACCGTACCGTAATCATCCGGTCCTGCGGCGACATTTCATCAAGCACATCTTCAAACTCGTCGTCAAGCTCCTCGACCGTCCCACTCGCCCCACGATTCGTATACAGTACAAAGAACTCCTTATCAAGATCGTAGTCCTCAATGATCGCATCTTGCCCGGATGTCGTTATCTCATCTTTGTCCCGAGTGACATAGGCGAGAGAGTATTGAGAATCCTCGGGATGATGGTAGTAGACACGGCCATTCATCCCATCAGCGTAAGTGATAGGCCGAGTTAAACACACTACATCCAGAAGCTCATCAAGGCCGGTATCGTCAAAGGGGTCGCCCTAGATGACACCGGCGCCAGCGGGGGTATCCCTGGAAGTTCTACGGACTCACTGAGGAGGGACGTGAATTCCTTAACGATCATAACCTCCTCGCGGCCGAGGAGACCCTCCAGCAGATCTACGAGACGATCTCCGACATCCAGCTTTGATTTTTGTCGATCGCATCGGCAAACTCGCCAATCGAGTAGGACCGATCCCACAAAGAGTCGGTAACCCGTCGCTCCGCTTCCCTCATAGATTCCAATCCCACCGAATTTGTAAGTATATCAGTGAAAGTGAAATACAGGCTCTTGATGCTCAGATCGGATCTTCAAATAGGAGACGATCAAACAACCTTGTTCCGGAGAGGCAATTCGATCTGCGAGTCCGAGCTACTTGAAAGGCGACGTGAACAGGCGCCGAGACTCATCAAGCCACTCGATCTCATGGTACGTCATATCGTTCTGAATGTCGTATTCAAGCGGGAGTGGGTCCGACCAGTGGGTCGTGAACGTGAGGTTGATTTCGACACAGGGGCCGTGCTCTGAGACGCACTCGAAGCCATCATCAACGGGGTATACAACGCTAAACCAGCGAATCTGGAAACCAAAGTAGTCACACACATCTCTGACGACGGCAGCGTCGCAATAGGGCGTGTGGACCCACAGTTCGCCACCGGTGTAGGCCTGATCTTTGACACACCAGATCGCATCGAGTGACCGGAGAAACTCCGCAGCGCGATTGTAGTGTGCCTCAGTCAGTCGATCCCACCAGTGGTACTCCTCAACGTCGGCAACAAGGAGTTGAAGGCAGTCACCACACACATCGTACGCCCGCTCACCGAGAGAGATGTCGTGGAGTGTGTCGTACTGGGTGGTGTCACACGCATCACACGGCGGGGAAGCACCACTACACTCGCATCCGGAGGATGATCGCTGTTCGGTGGGGTTGGAACATCCGCTGATTGCACTCCCTGCCTTCTGAGATTCGTTTGAGTCGGTATTCTCGGTCATTGGTATCTAACCGAGAACCGTCAGTCACGCCGTGTGACTGGGCTCCCGGCTAGAACCGGACCGATGATCGGTCACTCATCTATCGCCACAGAGAGCAGGTTGTTGTAAATAGTTTCTGTGGGTCCAACCGAGATCACCGGCCAGCGTCCGGCTATCGGCGACAGCCGATGCTAGAGTAATGAACGTCGCATACAACCGTATCTTGAAGTGTGACTACCGTGCCTGTGGGTAACACACCCTGACTAATTTTAATACAATTGCCACGATATTCCAGGCTGACGTCCGATACACCCTTCAAACTGGGAGCGTTCACCACGATGACCATCACTCGCCTCACCCCGCGGCGTGCTCGTTCTCGCTTAGCCGCGGGTCGCGTGTTCGGCGAGTGCCTACAAGATCAGCGTGCGAAGAGCCCGGGCGCAAACCGCCGGATCCACGTCGACTTCGAATACGAGAGTTCGACGCAATCCGGCGACGGCCGGACACTCTCACCCGCATAACTCGGCCCCCATACGGACTACCCGTCAGGGGTCGGGGAACACGGGATTGCCGCCTGCCTGTGCCCAGTACTCGCTCAGGACACAACCTGATGCGAGTGCGGGGTCCCAGGCTCGCGGCTGCTTGGTTTCCGTTCGTTCCGATACAGGGGGGAACGGGCTCCGTCCGCGCTGAGCGCACGGAAGTCGGTAGCCAACAACCCCGCAGCGATAGCTGCGGCTACGTCGAGCCCCGGAGTCTCCGCTGGCGAGGGACGCCGGACTTTGAATCCGGAGGTCGCCGGTTCGATTCCGGCCGGGGCGACATGCCGACGTGGTGTAATCCGGCGAGCATACGACCCTGTCGCGGTCGTGATCCGGGTTCAAATCCCGGCGTCGGCGTGGATGCGTGGCGTGGCCACGTGGGGATACCCATCGAGGTAGGCAGCCCGTTGGTGCGATCAGTTGGATCGTTCCGACGATGCTGGGCCCAGCAGGGTCTGCAACCTACATGAGCCGGTGTGGTATTCCCGGGAGCACCCGAAGTACGCCCCCGCGATGAGACGCGCAACCACGACTACTCGGTCGCGGTTGCGCAGTTGGAA
>Ga0207771_100140_pt1 | contig 50618 bp, 46 predicted proteins | sample A23M2SouthBayCA_2_FD_187731 | JGI IMG/M metagenome (GOLD analysis project Ga0207771, IMG submission 187731) | Aerobic enrichment media microbial communities from Eden Landing Ponds, California, USA - A23 M2 (2) (SPAdes) | ecosystem: Environmental > Aquatic > Marine > Unclassified | place... | reverse complement strand
AACTCGACCCAGACGGGCTCTTCGCCCTCTTTGTCACCGATGTCGGTTTCGATGGTCGCCTTCTCGTCGACGACCTCCTGCATCCCCCGTTCGAGGAAGGCGTTGAACGAACGGAAGTGGTGTTCGGCGAGTCGATCCTTCGAGAAGTACTCCCGTGAGATGGTGCGGCGGTTTTCTGTATCCATGCTTTAGTCGATGACGAGTCGATAGACGACCGCTCGGTCTGTGGTTCGCGAATCGCGTTCGATCTTGATCACGTCACCCACCTCGGCCTCGTCGGGGAGGCCCGGGTCGGTGCGCTTGATCTTCGGCAGATCGGTCTGTTTGATATCGTACTCTGCGAGTACGTCCTCGAGCTCCGCGTCGTCGAGAACGCTGTGGTCTGGAACGAGTTCGTGGTTGCTTACGTCTGCCATGTGTGGTGTGGTCTGACCGGCTGAAGAAGGCTGTTCGAGATACTACAGCTACCTATTGTCGGGACGCATTTAACGCTTGCCAAAACCGCCGGCAACGGCTACCGGCGACCGCGCGAACAGTACATGGGTGTACGCAGACCACTGCCAAAGGTGTTTGGGTCACCATTCTGGCGATGTACCGGCTCGGACACCAGTCGAAACTTCCTCACACAAACATCAGAAATTAAGGCCTCATCAGGGAGTATTCGTACCTATGGACGATCGACAACATCGATTTCTGCAGGCTATCGTGCTTCTCCTGTCACTGAATCTGACGGGGATGTACGTGACCATGTTCCGGGTCTACGGCGGTGTCCAGTTCAACGTGCTATACCTCCATCTCGCCACGGGACTCTGCATCGCCGCGCTGGTTTTGAAAATCGTGGGACGGTGGTCGTAGTGAGCCGGTGCTCCGCTACACCAGTTCGCCGATCGCTTCGGCGACGTCGTCGAGTTCGTCGTCGCTCAGTTCAGGTCGCGAGCCGAACATCCCGTGGATGGGGCCACCGCCGTCGCCGTCGGTCCGGGGGACGATGTGACAGTGGACGTGCGGGACTTCCTGGCCGGCTGCTTCGCCGTTGTTGAACGCCACGGTCGAGGCCGGCGCGTCGACGGCGTCTTCGGCTGCCGGGACGATCTCGTGGATCGCCGCGTACAGATCGGTCGCGACCTCGTCGGGCACGTCGTCAAGACGATGGTAGTGGTCTTTGGGGATAACCAGCGTGTGCCCCTCAGCCAGTGGGTTGGCGTCGAGAAACGCCAGCACGTCGTCGTCTTCGTAGACGATACGACCGGGGATCTCGCCGTCGACGATGGCACAGAAGATGCAGTCCTCGCTCATGTGCGCACCTCCACGCGCGATCCAATTAACGACTGGGGTAACGGCCGTCGTTCCCACGGGTCACCCCGTGTAGGCGGGTCGCTGCCCGTTCTCAATCGGATCTTCGACGCCGAGTCGCCGGCAAATCGAAGGCTGCCAGTATCATAGTGATTACTGTAGCGATTTACCGATACGACCGCATTCCGTCTTGCGGTCGATCCGGAACAGACCGACAGTAATCACTCTCAGTCGTCGGCACTCGCGGACTGTGCGACGGTCGCTTCGAGATCAGCCAGTCGGTTTTCGAGTGTCGCCACCCGGTCGCGGAGTGTCTCGTTCTCAGCTCGAACATCGTCGATCGTCTCGCGCTGGCGGGTCAGTGCCGACGCGAGTGCGTCCTCGTCGCCGATCCCGACCGCCACAGTTACCTCGGAGACGCCGTCGTCGCCGGATCGCTCCCAGGCCTGGCCGACGATTGCGGTTCCGGGCTCCCACTCGGCCGGCGAGAGGGCCACTGCAGTTCCGTCGTTCTCGCCGGAGGGAACGATCACGTCCCCGGGTTCGACTGTGCCGCGAACTCGGACAGGGACCTGGCCGGTGAACGCGACGGTCTCGTAGCCGCTTCTGGCGTCACGACCCTGTCCCGGCGAGTTTCCGGTCACGACTGGCTGGTCCGTGACAACCATCGTGCGGTCTGGGTCGTCCGTCCGCTTCGTGATTGCCCCGTCGACGACGGCGACGACCTCGCCTGCCTCGATCGCTTCGTCTGGATCTACTCGGGGCATGTATTCCGCGTAGTCCGCCCCGCTGCTGGTGTAGGTAAGCGTCCCGTTGCCGTCGCCCTCAACCGCTCCGACCGGACTGAACGTCCCGTCGTAGAATGTCACGAAGTTCGTGGCAGACGTTTGGAGCGGGTCGATGTCGTTGGTCTGGATGGCTAACACGGAACTGTTGGAGAACGAGCTGTCGTAGATGCGTGCCGCGTGCTCTTTCGGCGTCGGTGTGTCATCACTGGTGGTCGATGCCCCCTCAACGACGAGGGCGGGACCGACGGTCGAGGAGCCGACCACGCCCGCGCCATCAGCCGAATTGGTCTCCCCGTAGATGCCATGAACTTCGCCGGAGGTGCTCAGTGCTTCGCCCCGGACACCGGCCGCGTCGGATCCCGTCGCTTCCGTCGTGCCCTCGACGCCGTAACACACTGTAGACTCGTACTCGGCCCCGGTCGTCTCTCCCCGCACACCCGCGACTCCGTCCCTGATGTTGGCGTCGCCGTAGACGGCGGCTCCTTCCCTTCCATAGTGCTCACCTGCGACGCCGTACGCGAGACCGCTCGTAGCGAACGAACGGCCACGAACGCCGTGAGCCTTCAACAGGTCGTCGTCGGCTCCACTTCTGTTTGTCCCACCGTAGACGCCATCGACTCTCGAGGAGTTCCAGCCACCTCCTGCTCCATCGTACGCCGTCCCCATCACACCACGACCTGATTTCGAATCGGTCTCACCGACGACGCCGTAGCCGTCCCCCTCACTCGCGTTTGCCTTCCCGTAGACGCCGTTTCCATCGTCAGTAACTCCTTCGACACCGACGGCGGATTCTCCTCTCACACCGACACCGTCGCCCGCACGTGAGATTCCCTCTATCCCGATCGTACTGGCGAACAGGTCGGTGTCATTGGCAACCCCTCTGATACCGACGGCGTCGTCGTCTCCCGAATCGGTCACGCCAAGGATCCCGACGTTCTCTCCCGTCGTCGACGTGTTCCGCCCGAACACGCCCACGTCTTCGATGTCGTCCAGTTGCCCTCTGACCTTGTAATCGCGACGGGTGATGGTCGCATCTGCGGTCGCAACCTCCCCGGCGATGACGCCCACGTCTTCGACTCGGTCGAATCCGAACAGCAACTTCTCAAACCGGAGATCGTAGATCTGGTCGCTCTCGGTACTGATCGAATACTCGCCGTTCGAATCCGTCGTTGTCTCTGCCACTGTCGCCCCCGTATTGTCGTAAAGAACCGTCACTGTCGCGTTCTCGACGGGGTTGCCGTCGCCATCGGTCACTGTTCCAGAGATAGTCCCCGTCGCGAGTGTCGATACGTCCGCTGTCGTGTCCTTGTTCTGATCAGTCATGGTCGTGCTCCCTCGCCACGGCAACATCCCCCTCAGAACAACACACCAGCCAGGTGGCGATAGCTACCAGAAATCACGTCCCCTGACAGAAATTTAAATCCACCGACAGCAAGCATCAGAAGCTAGCTGATATCGGTTACGATGTATAGGCAGGTCGCTGCTCGTACTCGATCGGATCCTCGACGCCGAGTCGCTGGAAGGCCTGTAGCCGGAACGCGCAGGCGTCGCAGGTCCCACAGGCCGGCGCGTCGGCGCGGTAGCAACTCCAGGTATCTTCGTAGGGGACACCCAGTTCGAGGCCGCGCTCGGCGATGTCGGTCTTGGAGTACTCGACGAACGGTGCTTCGATCGTCACGTCCGCGCCGGGACTGGTCCCGCGGTCCACCACAGTCTGAAAGGCCTCGAAGAATTCGGGCCGGCAGTCCGGATATCCGGAGAAATCCTCGCTGTGAGCGCCGATGAACACTGCCGTACAGCCGTTTGCCTCGGCGTAGGAGGTTGCCATCGACAGCAGGTTGGCGTTGCGGAAGGGGACGTAGGAGGACGGTACGTCCTCACTCTCAAGGTCGGCATCTTCGACCATCTCGTCCTCGTCGGTCAGACTCGACCCGCCGATGTCGGCGAGGTGGCTCGTCTCCACAGTCAGGAAGTCGGCGGCGTCGACGTGCTCGGCCAGGGCCTCGGCACACTCACGCTCACGGTCGGCCGTACGCTGGCCGTAAGTCGTATGGAGCAGGTACAGGTCGTCGAAGCCGTGATCGCGGGCCTCGTAGGCGGCGGTCGCGCTATCCATGCCGCCGGACGCGAGGACGACGGCGCGGTTCTCCCTGGGGTCGGGAATGGGTGAATCGTCGGTCATGGTTGTATTCTGAGTTGAGTCGTCAGGTCTCGGGGGCGTCGTTCCACAGATCGACGTGCAATCTGGGAGTGTAACGATACCCGTATTCCATCGCCAGGTCGGCCACGCGCTCGCGCGTCTCCGCGAGTCGCTCACGAGTCGCGCCTTCGGGCATCAACAGGACGTCCTGGTCGTCTACCGGGGCCTCTGCGACGTCACGCAGGTCGGCCAGTAGCGACTCGATCTCGGACAGATCCTCGTCGTCGGTGACCACGAACTTCAGCTGGGTCGCGCGAGTCTCGACGAACCGAGCGAGGGCGTCTAGATCGAGGCGGCGCTGTTCGTGTCGGTCAGCCCAGTCGTCGTCGATTGGCTCACCGTCCGGTCGCTCGGTATCGGCAGTGGGCGTCGAACTGGCGAGCTTCGGGCTCGCGCTCACGAGATCGATCGGTGCGTCCCGGTAGATAGTGGCGTTGGTCTCGACGGTGGTGTGATAGCCACGGCCGTCGAGTGCGTCCAGCAGCGCGACACTCTCCTCGTGCATGAGGGGTTCTCCACCGGTGAGGACGACGTAGTTGGTATCGTACTGCTCGATCTCCTCGACGATCTCCTCGATGGGCATCCAGGCGTGGGACGGTTCCCAGGAGGTGTGATAGGAGTCACAGAACCAGCAGCGGAGGTTACAGCCGCTGGTGCGGACAAAAACAGAGGGGGTGCCAGCCAGTTTGCCCTCGCCCTGGATCGAGTAGAACAGTTCGTTGATCGGCAGCGCTGTTCCCTCGGGGGCACTGTCCGGCCGGTCGATGTCACTGGTGACGGGCATTATGGGCGGGCGCAGAGTTCGCCGGTCTCTGCCACGGAGACAGCCACGTCGCTGACGGTCTCGGGCAGGCGGTCGAGCAGTTGCTGTTCGAGTTTCCAGGCCATGACCTCCGCAGTCGGCGGCCGCTCGAAGACGACGACGCTGTCACCGTCGCCGCTCGTCTCGAAGGCCTCGACGAGGGGGTCGCCGGCTTCGAGCAGGAACATGTGATCCCACTCGTCGATTACCGAGGTAATATCGCCTTTGTCGACGACCCACCCTTCCTCGGTGACCACCCCTGTGACCTCGACGCTGATCTTGTAGTTGTGTCCGTGCGGGCGCGAACACTTCCCATCGTGGTGCTGAAGCCGGTGTCCCGTCGAGATCCGGATCGGACGATTACCGCCGACGGCGAGGGTCCGCTCGCCCGGTGTGGCCGTCGCCGCTCCATCTGTGGCGGTAGATATTCTCCTGGGCATATCAAGGTACTATCGAGACGAGAACGGCGAGGGACATAAAACTCACGCGGTCGGTGCGCTCTCGTGGACCGGCCAGGTTCCGACGTCATAGTGTTTATGTACCGGTTCGACCGCCCGTTATCGGGCGATCGATACCGAAATGACCTACAATAGACACTATCAGAGGGGGTCGACCACGTCGTCGAGTAACGCGAGCGCGTCGACGAGCTGGCCAGCATCCCCGTCACCGTCGAAATCGAAGAGGTCGGGGTTCGACTGGATCGCCCGTCCCCGTCGATGGCCTAGATAGGACGTGACGTCGTTGAAGACGGCGACACCGTCACCGGTGACGTCCTCCAGTGCGCTGTCGCCGTCGACGGTTCGGGGGGCAGACAGCCCCGGGGCGACGGTTCCCGGTCCATCGGCGCCGGACACCTGGACCGTCACCCGTCCACTGAGAGTTTGTCCGGCTTCGACCGCGACAGTTTGCTCAGTCGCGGCGTGTCGGTCGATCCACTCCGGCCCGGCGCCCGCCAGCGAGCGATCCAGTGCGAGGAAGTCGACACAGTCGTCTCGGACCTGTGCCCTGACGTGGGTCTTCCCGTCCAACCGCACCCCAACTCGACGCCCGTCGTCGGCCGACAGGTCGGCCTGGTACACCGACCGTTTCGTGCTTCGGAAGTCGTTCGAACCGTGTCGGGTCGCGTCCTCGCTCCAGGGCCGACCGGGATCGAGGGTGATCGCCGCGGAGTCGGGTCGCCCACCGCCAGGAAAAGCCTGGGCGGTCCCGGCGATTCGGCCGACGTGATCCGCCGGATAGGTGGTCCACTGCCCGTTCCGGACCCACGATAGTGTGGTGTGCGCGCTGGTGGCCTGGAGGGCCACACCCGCTTCGCGGACGGCCATCGACTCCCTGAGCGTGGCCTCGTAGGCGACGACCAGGCCGGACTCGCGTGGCCGGAGCGTGAGCGTACACGAGGCACGGTCGTACTCGATCGCGACGACGATGCCAGCCCCGTCGTTGGTCGGACGGACCCCGGTCACCGTTCGACCCGACGGCCGGTGGTCGATCGCGCTGTCGTAGTCCCGGCCCGGTTCGGTCTGGAGTGGCGTCAGTGCGAGGTGTGGACCACCGACGACGACCGGCAGGCCGTCGGCCGGGCTGATCGTCGCGTGCCCACTGTCCCTGTCGACGCTGACCCACAGCGACGGCGTCGTCAACTCGACCGTCGACGGCGACGTGGTGACCGACGACTCGCTCGCCGGGCCGAGGTCTTCGACCGGCGGTGTCGGCGGCGTCAGTCGCACCGTCTCGACGGCGCGCCCTCGCGAATCGATGACCGTCACCGAGAGGTCTTCTCCGGGGACAGGGACCGTCACCGCTCCAGTCTCACCAGCCGGGATCGGTTCGCTGTCGAGGGTGCCGCGCTCGTCGCCACTCTCCCAGGTGATCGCGTCGCTATCGAGGGCGACGACGTCGTGACGATTCTCGACTGTGAGCTCGACGCGATCACCGCCGTCGATCCACTCGCTCTCGGCGATCCGGACCGGCGAGTACACCTTCTTGACGTGCCAGTACTCGGGCCGTGGGCGACGATACCGGTCGACGATTCCCCACAGGAACTGCCCCCACGCACTGGCGTGGTCGCCCCCCGCCCAGATCGCACCGCCCGGGGAACTGCTCGCCGCGCGCGTCCGCGTCCAGATCCGCTCGAAGAGCATTCCCCACCCGTCGCGCATCCCTGGGTCGGTCACCAGTTCGCGATCGTTCTGGGTGTAGGTGTGGCCGAACTCGCCGAAGACGACCGGCTTCGACGCACCTCCTTCGACATCGGCGATCGTCGACCCGGTCCTGATCGCCGGGTAGTGATCCGTGGCGACATCGAACTGGTCGAGCCAGGGCTGGTCCGGCCGGTAGGTGTGATACTCGAAGATGGTCGGTCGCGTCGGGTCGAGGGCCGACGCGACACGCTCGGCGTCGGCGAAGTGCTCGCCCCAGGCCGACTCGTTGGCGATCGACCAGAGACAGACCGACGGACGGTTCCGATCCCGAGCGACGGTCTCGGCGATCTGGCGGCGAATCACCGCCGGGTGAGGATCGCCGCCCTGCCGGCCGACGAACATGTGCGGGGCCTCGACCTCGAGGACGATCCCGAGTTCGTCACAGGCTCTGACGAACGCTTCCGAGGGCGGGTGGTGGCACGTCCGGACGAAGTTGACGTTCGCCTCCGCCAGCAGTTCGGCGTCGGCCCGCGTCCGGGCCGGCGGGACAGCCTGCCCGTGTGCCGGCAGGTGGATCTCCTCCCAGTTGACACCCCGTAAGGTGATCGGCTCGCCGTTGAGCGTCAGGCTGGTCCCATCGACCGCGACCTCGCGGATCCCCACCCGTTCGGAGACGCGCTCGGTCGTCTCGCCGGTCTGGACCCTGCAGACGAGCGTATGCAGGTGAGGCTGTTCGGGATGCCACGTCGCCGGGTCCGTGATGTCGATCGACAGACTGCTCGCTCGTGTTTCGCCCGCTTCGAGCGCCGACAGCTCCCGCTTCGCCGTCCCGACGAGGCCCCCTTCCGGATCGCGAAGGTCGACCGCCAGCGTCACCTCGTCGGTCCTCGTGGTTCCGAAGTTCTCGACGGTCGTCTCGGCCGTGACTGTGGCCGCCGATCCACCCGTTTCGACCTCGGTCCGGACGAACAACTCCGAGAGGTGACAGTCCGGCACCGCCACCAGCGTGACGTCCCTGGTGATCCCGCCGGTGACGTTGCCCCAGGCCATCTCGTCGCTGGCCGAGTGCTGGGCGACCGCGACGACCAGCTCGTGGGTTCGACCGCCGTCGAGGTGGTCCGTGACGTCGACTTCGAAGGGTGTATAGCCACCGTCGTGGTCCGCAATTTGGGCCCCGTCGATGGAGACCCTGGCGTGGCTATAGACGGCGTCGAACCGCAGTAGAACCCGCCCGTCGCCCCATCCTTCCGGGAGTTCGAACGTCCGTCGGTACCGGCCTTCGAGTCCGGCGCTCGGATACCAGGCGTCGGTGTCACCCAGAATCGATGAGTCGTATCCCCACTGACCCGGGACCGGTTCGGATCGCCAGCCCAGTGCGCCGTCGCCAGCGGCCGTCTCCTCGAAGGTCAGGTGCGTGAGCGCGTCCTCGAACGGAACCGCCGACCGGGACGCGATCTCGTCGGCCTCGAGCGCCCGATCGAAGACCGCGATCGAATCGATCACGAGGTCGCCGAGGGTGCCGTTCGCGGCGTTGTATCCCAGGTGTAGCGGCCCGTCGGTGCTCGGCAGAGTCGTGCTCTCGTGTGGCTCGCTCGCGAGTACCTCCCCGTCGACGGCGAGTTTGAGAACTGTGTCGTCGATCACGAACGTCGCCGTGTACCACTCTCCGGGGGTGAGATTACCGCCCGAGACGGTCGGCCAGTCGCCGTCGCCCGCTGTCCAGAACGCCAGGGAACCGTCGTACACACCGCCGGCGTACTGGCGGTTCCCCTTCGAAACGAGGGCGGTGTCACCGGTGTACCGGAACCGCAGTCGGATCGTCAGCCCGGGATCGGTGACGTTCAGGTCGTCACCACCAATCTGGCCGTAGGCGTCGCCGTCGAGGTCGACCGCCTTACCGAACGGGCCGTCGACAAGCGACGCGCCGTTGACCAGCACACCGTCGTTCCCGTTGGCGGAGCGATCTGGCGTCGTCAGCCTCGGGCCGTCGGGCCGGAGTGCCGCGCCGGCGAGCGTAAAGTCCCAGGTCCCGTTCAGCGATTCGATGGCGGCGTCGGGTCCCGAGTCCGGTCGTGGCGTGAGCGGCACCGAATCAAGTGACGTCGCTGGCGCCCGATCAGCCGAAGCCGGCACCGTTCCAGCCAGCAGGGCCGCCGTGAGCGCGGATAGCGTCGTCCGGCGACTGATCGAGAGGACGTCCGGTGCCGGCGACTCCATTCTAAATTCTTTGGGGCAGGACGGACCTATATGTTGGCCCTCGGATCGAAGCCTCCTCCGCGTTGCCTCGACGACGAATTCAGGATTCACACACGTGTGCCTGCGTGAGCTCCGCAGGAAACACGACATCGGCGATGCAACGGTTCTCATCGACGACGGCGACCATCTCCAGACGACACTGTCGCAACTCGGACCCCGATTTCATCTCCGTCGCCACGGAAATCACAATAGCGTCGATCATGTCTTTCGTGTGGTGAAAATTCGAACACCCTCGTTCTCAAATACATGCAGCCACGTCGAGCCGGTGACTGCAATCCGTATCATAGTGATTGCTGTAACGATTTACCGGGCGACCGCACGCGTTCGTGCGGCCGACCCGGAACAGACTTACAGCAATCACTATCAGTCTTCCTGCGCCTGGTCCGTGGACGGTCGAGCAGGGGCCACGTCAGTCTCATCCTCCGCAGTCCCGCGTGCTCGGTACCTGTTGAGTGCGACGTACATCACCGCACCAGCACCCAGCCACCCAGCGCTGAGGAGGAGCGCCAGCCGATCCGTCTGGAGCAGGAATCCGATCAGCACGACGGCGAGTACCCCGTTGAAGACGATCCCTAATATCGGGGGGATCGGGTAGTATGGGATCTCGTAGGGCCGGTTCATGGCCGGTCGCTCCCGGCGAAGTCTGATCACTGCAACGTTGACGATGATGAACGACAGCAGAAAGAACAGGCTCGACATGTTGCCCGCGCTCTGGGTGGGCAGCACGACAGACCCCAGCATAACGACCGCGCTCAGTAGGACTGCGATGAACGGCGTGCCGAACCGGTGGTGGATCTGGCCGATCGGCCGGAGCAACTGCCCCTCTCGACCCATCGAGAAGGCGACCCGTGAGGAGGCGATCACCACCGCGTTCAGTGCGGTGATCGTCGAGAACACGGCCCCGAAGACGATGAGCGCACCACCGTTCTGGATGAGTGGCACATCGGCCGGCATGAATGCGGTTGCCGCCTCCGCGATGCCAGCCTCACCGGCAGCGGCGAGGTCCGGGGCTCCCAGCGTCCCGATCGCCACCGTCACGACCAGCAGATACACGACGACGGTCGCGGCCAGGCTGACGAAAATAGCCCTGGGAATGTTCTCTCGTGGGTTTTCGACCTCTTCGGTGACGGTCGTGATGAGGTCGTATCCCTCGAACGCGATGAACGTCAGTCCCATCGCAGGCAGGATACTGAGCGGTCCGGATCCGTCCGGGAACAGCGGGTCGAAGTTCTGAAACGTAAAGCTGGTTTCGCTGCTCCCGCCAGCCGACAGAAATCCGAACGCGACGAAGACGACGAGGATAGAGACCTTGGTGATCGTGAACACCGTTTCGGCGCTTCCGCTTGCGGCGGTTGACGCTGCGTTCAACGCCACAAGTCCGGCGACTGCCAGAAACGCGAGGACGAACTTCGCTGGAATCCCGACGCCCACCAGCGGCAGTACCACTGCACCGACTTCGTCCGGGGGCGCTACCACGCCGTACACGTGGAGCAGTTCCAGAAAGTTCGGCGCGAACCCGAGTGCGTACAGCGCGCCGGCGATCATGTAGGCAAACCAGAGCATCCATCCCATGATGAACGACCCGAAGTCGTCGAAGATTTCCCGAACGAACGCGTACCCCCCGCCGCTTTTCGGTATCGCGGACGCCAGTTCGGCGTAGGAAAGTCCAGTAAATGCTGTCACAATCCCGTTCAGCAGGAAGACGAGCAACGCGGCCGGGCCGGATATCTCGGCCGCAAGGCCAGTAAGGACGAAAATGCCGGCACCGATCATCGCACCCATCCCGATCATCGTCGCATCCAGCAGCCCCAGCTGGGCTTCGGGCTCTCGTCGGTCGTGGCTGCTCATATTTTCATTATCTGACCTGTTTTTATCATACCGGTCATCCTGCTCCTGTGTCAAACGCCACGACCGTACGCACATTAATGTAGCCCCGATAGTTCGGGGAAACCCTCCTCCGGGACGCAAACAGGCTTTCCCGCGAGTGATTGTTAATGGGAGGATACAACAATGTATCCACGGCCCAGAGTACTCTTCAGAAGTTGTCTGTGCTGTCGCGTGGAGGGTTGCAGCTGACACGAGCGTAAACTACAATTGTCTGTATATGGAAATATGACAGATGAGCGCAGACCTGCGGGTCGTGATCGTCGGAGGCCACCACGTCGGCCATCACGCTGCGCGACACCTCTCCGAGCGCGGTCACGACGTCGTCATCGTCGAAAAGGACCGCGACCGAGTGGCGTTTCTGAGTGAGCAGTACGACGCGACCATTATCCAGGGGGACGGCGGCCGCCGATCGATCTTAGAGCAAGCCGGTCTCGACCGGAGTGACGTCATCGCGGCGCTCACCGGATACGGCGCGATGACGAACATCGGTATCTGTACGATGGCGCGGGCTATCGAACCCGATATCGGGACCGTCGCCCGGATCGATCACGGCGACAGAGACGAGTACGCCGGGCTCGTCGACCAGGTGGTCTATCCGGAGGAGCTGGCAGCGCACGCCGCGACCAACGAGATTCTGCACGTCGCCGGCGGTGGCGTCCAGACGGTAGAGGAAGTGACAGGCGACCTCACGCTGCTCGAACTCACCGTGGCGAGCGACGCGCCGGTTGCCGGCCGGGAACTCCGCGAGGTCTCCTTCCCACAGGGGGCCGTCGTCGTTGCCGGGCGGGATAGCAATCAACTTCCAGGCCCGGAGATGCTGCTGGAACCCGGCCTCCGGTATCTGGTTACCGTCAGAACGGGCGTCAGCGACGAGGTCGTTCGACTGTTCAGAGGGTGACTCCGAGCCGTCCGGATCGTCTCTTGCACTCCGATCTATCATCCGTGCGTCCGCCAGCAGTGCTGGCACTCTCTTTCCCGGAGGCGTGACGCAAGCCTTATGTGCAACTCTGTACGTTAGTGTACGGTAATGGACTCCAGTGGTGAGATAGCACCGGAAGTCGAGTCGATCCTGTCGGCAGCCCGGGAGCGCGGGGGGACCGACCGTCGGGTGGCGGTAGACGCACAATCCTTGCCGGACGCGTTCGCGGACGCCGAGGCGGACGGTCGCGTGCCGGTGATCGCCGAGGTCAAGCCGACCTCGCCGACGACCGACGGCGAGCGGACCGACGATCCAGTCACACTCGCCGAGCAGATGGTCGACGGCGGCGCGGCCGCTCTGTCGGTGCTAACTGAACCCGACCATTTCGGTGGCTCGGCCGAGACGCTCGAACGCGTGCGGGAGGCGGTCGACGTGCCGATCCTTCGGAAGGATTTCATCTTGCACGAGGCCCAGCTAGATGTCGTCGAGGCCGACGTGATCCTGCTGATCGTGCGGTTCCTGGAGGAAGACGGGACCGACGACCTCGCGGACCTGATCAAAGCCGCACGCGAGCGCGGCTTTCAGGTCCTGGTCGAGACTCATACTGCAGCCGAGGTCGAGACGGCGATCGAGGCCGGCGCAGAGATTGTCGGCGTCAACAACCGCGATCTCGCGGAACTGGAAGTCGACCTCTCGACGTTCGAAGACGTCTCGACCACTGTGCCCGAGAACGTCACGCTGATTGCGGAAAGTGGCATAGCGACGCCCGAAGACGTACGACGCATGCGCGCCGCGGGGGCCGACGCCCTGCTGATCGGCTCGGCGATCATGGCGGGCGACGTGCGCGAGCGGACCCGGCAGTTCACGACCCCACAGGACACAACACAACTATGAGCACGGACGACACAGACGGCAGTTTCGGACAGTACGGTGGCCAGTACGTTCCAGAAGTACTGATGCCGGCGATCGAGGAACTGGAAGACGCCTATCAGCGCTACGTCCTCGACAACGAGGACGGATTTATGGACGAATTCCGGCGACGGCTCGCCGATTTCGGCGGCCGACCGCTCCCTCTCCAGCGGGCCGACCGCCTCAGCGAACGCTACGACACCGAGGTCTACCTCAAACGCGAGGATCTGCTGCACGGCGGCGCGCACAAACTCAACAACGCGCTCGGGCAGGTCTTGCTCGCGAAATACATGGGCAAAGACCGAATCATCGCCGAGACTGGCGCTGGCCAGCATGGCACGGCGACGGCGATGGCCGCCGCCCACCTCGATATACCCTGTGAAATCTACATGGGCGAGACCGACATCGCCCGCCAGCGGCCCAACGTCTTCCGGATGAAGATCAACGGCGCGGACGTCAATCCCGTCACCGTGGGTCGGGGCACACTCAAAGAGGCGATTTCGGAGACGATGCGCGACTGGGCGACCAACGTCGAAGACACTCATTACGTCATCGGGAGTGTCGTCGGCCCCCACCCCTTCCCGGCGATGGTCCGGGACTTTCAAGCTGTGATCAGCGAGGAGGCCCGCGAGCAGATCCAGGAGAAGGCCGGCCGGCTTCCCGATTCTGTCATCGCGTGTGCGGGCGGCGGGTCGAACACCATGGGCGCGTTCGCCAACTTCGTCTCCGACGAAGACGTGGATCTCGTGGCCGTCGAGGCCGGCGGCTCCTCACTTACCGTGGACGAAGAAGAAGGAGTCGCTCCGAACTCGGCGTCGCTGTCGACCGGAAACGAGGGTGTCCTCCACGGCGCACGCACCAAACTTCTGCAGGACAGCGACGGACAGATCATGGAATCCCATTCCGTATCGGCTGGCCTGGACTACTCCGGTGTCGGGCCCGAACTGGCCCATCTCGTCGACGAGGGGCGAGTCACACCCGTGAACGTCGGTGACGACGCCGCCCTCGAAGCGTTCCACCGACTCTCCCAGGACGAAGGGATCATCCCCGCACTGGAGACCTCTCACGCCTTCGGCTATCTCGAAGAAAACCCGGACAAGGTTGGTGATCTGACCATCGTCAACGTCTCCGGGCGCGGCGACAAGGACCTCGAAACTGTCATCGAGGAGACCGCAAAGCGCGATCTCGACATCGCTCCCGACATGAGCGTCTTCGAGCAGGTCGGCGCGGGGATGATGGGCGCGAGTGGCGGTCACTCTGAGGGGGCACAATGAGCCTCGACGACGTCTTCGCGTCGGGTGAGCCCGCGTTCATTCCCTATCTCGCGGCAGGTGACCCCAACTACGAGGCCTCGCTGGAGTACGTCGAAGCCCTCGAACGGGGCGGCGCGGACGTGATCGAGCTCGGCCTCCCGTTCTCGGAACCAATCGCCGAAGGATCAACCATCCAGAGTGCGATCGTCCGGGCCCTGGAAGCGGGGATGACCCCCGAACGGTACTTCGAGTTCGTCGAGGATCTGGACGTCGACATCCCGCTGGTCTGTATGACCTACTACAACCTCGTGTTTCAATTCGGTAACGAGCCAGGCCCACGCCCCTTCGTCGAGCGGGCTGCCGAGGTGGGTATCGAGGGGTTCGTCATCGTGGACATCCCCGCAGAGGAGGCCGACCCGCTTCGGGATGCCTGCGACGAGTTCGGACTGGACCTGATCTTCATCGTCGCGCCGACGACCACGGACGAGCGCCTCGAAAGCATGCGCGAACGCGTCTCGGGATACGTCTACGTGCAGGCTCGCACGGGTGTCACTGGTGCGCGAGACGACGTGAGCGACCAGACTGCCCAGACGCTCGACCGGATCGCAGACTGGAATGTCCCCAAAGCAGTGGGTTTCGGGATCAAGACGGGAGAGCACGCCGAGCGGATCGTCCGATCGGGTGCCGACGGCGTCATCGTCGGCTCCGCACTCGTCGACATCATTGCTGAAGGGGCCGAATCCGGCGACTCGGACTCGGAGACGGCCGAAAAACTGGAGGCCAAGGCCCGTGAGCTGAAAGAGGGAGCGCTACGGGGCGTCCAACCGACCGCAGAGAGTGAGTGACCCCCTCTCGGCTCGGAACCGGGCAGAAACTGGATGGGCCCTGCCGGATTTGAACCAGCGCTCAATCGGTTATGAGCCGATCGCTTTAACCGGACTAAGCTAAGGGCCCTCTATCGCGCTTTCACGATACGGAGACTAAACTGTACCGTCTTCAGGGTGTTTCGTTCGGACTTCGCCTGCCGGGCTCGACCCCTGTCGGATCACGTCTTCACCGCTCACGGATGCGAGCACACGCTACGCGGGGCTCGCGGAGTTATTCACAACAGAAAGCGCCGTCGTGAGGCTACGCCTCACGGGCCGAAAAATCGCTCCGGAATTTTACGTCGTCGACAGAAATCGGAGATTTCTGTCTGCCCGAAAGACGCGCCGCGTCTTTCGAACGCCGCCAGGGCTCGAACTACTGCAGACGGTCGGCCTCACTCTGTTCGGCCGCTGCGACTACCGGGCTCGAGCCCTGCGGATGTTGTATTTCGGGACACGGACGACTCGCTATGCTCGTCGTATTGTGTCCCGAAAAGTACGCCGTCGTGAGGCTACGCCTCACGGGCCGTGAATTTTCACGAAAATTCACGCCGCCGCCAGGGCTCGAACGAGCCGAGACGTTCCGGGCGTGCGGCTCACTCCGTTCGCCGTTCCGGGGCTGCGACTCGTCGGCTCGATCCCTGGCGATATCGTCCACATCGCTCACGGACGGTTCGCTCCGCTCACCGTCTTGTTCGCGATAGAAGGACGCCGCCGCCAGGGCTCGAACCTGGGACAACCTGGGTAACAACCAGGTGCTCTACCACCTGAGCTACGGCGGCTCGTGATTGCAATCTTCCGTAGTCGGAGTTATTTGATAGGGCTTTCGCTTCGCGACTGCATCGACACGCTTTCACGTACTTGTCGGCATCTCTCTGCTATGAGCGACGAGTTCGACGCCACGATCTCGCAAATCCGCGAGCGCGTCGACCCCGGACCCGACGAACGCGAGCACCTGCAAGCGGTCGTCGACGACCTGACTACCGAAATCGAAGCCGCCATCGCCGACCTCCCGGTCGAAGCCGACATCGTCCAGGTCGGCTCGACCGCCCGCGGAACCTGGTTGGCCGGTGACCGCGATATCGACCTGTTCGTCCGGTTCCCCGCCGACCTCCCGCGCGCAGAACTCGAAGAGTATGGCCTACAGATCGGCCGCCGGATCTTCCCCGACGGCCGCGAAGAGTACGCCGAACACCCTTACGTCGTCGGCGAGCGCGAGGGGTTCGACGTCGATCTGGTCCCCTGTTATGCCGTCGCCGACGCGACCCGGATCCAGTCGGCGGTCGATCGGACGCCCTTCCACACCGAGTATCTGGACGAACACCTCGGCGAGGAACTGGCGGGCGATATCCGCGTCTGCAAGCAGTTTCTCACCGGGATCGGGGTCTACGGCAGCGACCTCCGGACCCGTGGGTTCTCGGGCTATCTCACCGAGCTCCTGGTCCTCGAATACGGCGGCTTTCGACCGTTCGTCGAGGCCGTTGCAGACTGGCACCCGCCTGTGTCGTTCGATCCCGAAGACCACGGGGCAACCAGGTTCGACGATCCCCTGGTCGTGATCGACCCGACCGACCCAGAGCGCAACGTCGCGGCGGTCTGCAGCGAGACGAACGTCGCTCGACTCCAGCACTACGCCCGCGATCTGCTGGCCGACCCCCGAGCCGAGTTGTTCGTCCCCGACGAACGCGAGCCACTCGACGCCGGCACTGCCGTCGCTGCGTTCGGGGATCGTGAGACCACGCCCGTCGCGCTCACGTTCGAGACGCCTGATCTTGTCGAGGACGACCTCTACCCCCAGCTTCGAAAATCACTCGACGGGATTACGAGCCTGCTCGATCGCGAGGGGTTCGACGTCCTGCGGTCGGATCTGTTCGCAGACGACGTTCTGGCCGTCTTGCTGGCCGAACTCGAAGTCGTCGAACGGCCAGCCATTGCACGCCACGAGGGGCCGCCCGTGCACGTCCGCCAGCATGCCGAGGGATTCTTCGAGCGCTACGCGGCCGACGAGGCGGTCACTGGCCCCTTCATCGAGGAGGATCGCTACGTCGTCGAGCGCGAGCGCGAGCACACGACTGCCCAGGAATTGCTCGACAGCGACGCCATCTTCGAGGTCGCGCTCGGGACGCACGTCGAGAGTGCGATGGCCGCCGACTACGACGTGCTGGTCGGGAAAGAAGTCTCGACGCTGGCCGACGACTTCGGTGTCGAGCTGGCCAGGTATCTCGATCCACGACCCTAAGAAGGCGGCAGCGTCGCGCTATTCCATGTAGCCGAGTTGTTCGAGTCGCTCGGTGACGTCGTCGCCGGCGGCCGACCGTCGCCCCGTGTCCGCAAGGGGCTCGCGCGTTTCGACATCGGGCTCCTCGCTGAAGATCTCGAGTACATCACCGACCATGTCCGTCGGAATCGCCGCGTCCGCGCTGGCGAGGATGGTCGGGGCCATGTCCGTGATCGAGATCTGTTCGTGTTCGCCGCTGGCCTCGAAGGATGGGCCCGAGGCGACGAAGATTCCGGTGTTGGTGTTCTCGGCGGCCCAGCGGGCGGGTTCAGTCGTGATCTCACCGCCGCCCATGCCGTCGTTGACGTGGACGCCGGGACGCTGCTCGACGACCACATCGGGCCCCTCGTCGACGTAGGGGCCGCTGTAGACCTCCTCGCCACGGTAGACGTTCGTGAACAGCGGGCCGTGCTCGTCTTCGACCTGCTGGAGGTCAGTGATCAGCGACTCCGCGACTGAATCGATGTCGTAGGCGGGATTGACGTAGATCGGGCCCTGTGCGCTGGCGACGGCCTTCGTCGCAGGGAGGTCGATGGCGTCGAGTTTCCGTCCGCGCTTGACCCCGGCTTCCTGTGGAACGAGTTGCTGGATACGTTCGGGAACGACTTTCGAGAGGAAGTCGACCATCCGGAGGCGCTTTGCGATCCCCAGGGCATTCTCGCGGGTCAGTCCCAATCGCTGGAAGTAGGTGTCGACGCTCCGCGTTCGGGTCTGATAGCCGTTCTCGGCGAGCCACTCGTTGACGTAGAACTCCGTCTGTGTCGGGGCGGCTCCGTGGTCAGACATCAAGATTACGTCCGTATCGTCGAGGTCGTCCAGCCGACCGACCCATTCGTCGACGACCTTCCAGCCGCGCCTGGTCGGTTCGGCGTCCCAGAAGAAGTGATGCAGGACGTTCAGATAAAAGAGGGTGAGATGGGTGAAGTCGAGATCGCGTTCCTCGAATAGCGTGACTGCGGCCTCCAGCCGCGCCTCGAACAGATCGAGGATGGCCTCGACTTCTGCGCCAGTTTCCTCGTTGCTCGACAGCAGCGGATCGGGGTGGACCCGATACCCGAAGCGTTCTTCGAGTTCGCTCGCCAGTTCGGGCGGGTGGGTGTAGCCCTCCTCGATCGACCGATACTCGCCTTCGACAGCGTCGGGGCCACCCGATACCATGAACTCCTCGATGTCACGCGGGGGATACGTCGAGGGCATGTTCATGACGCCCGCTGTCTGGCCCTCGTCGTTGAGGTAGTCCCACAGCTCGGGCGTGTCGAAGTCGCTGCCGTTACAGACCGAGATCTCCTCGTTTTCGAGGTCGACTTTCTCGAACCAGAAGACGCCGAAGCCGCCGGGGTTCTTTCCGGAGGCGTAGCACTTCCAGTTGGGGAACGTCACTGGTGGAAGACAACTGCGACTCTCGGCCCAGGTTCCCGAGTCCCGGAGAGACGCGATGTTGGGTAACTCGCCGGCCTCAATCCACGGCTCCAGCAGCCGCCAGCTCGCGCCGTCGAGCCCCAGGACGAACGTTCGAGTCATGCGAGAGAGTATCCGGGCGGCTGTAAAATGTCTGTCCACTCGCGCCTGCGACGGTGCTCCCGGCGATGGCGAGTTAGTCGGTCGTCTCCCAGGGCAGACCCAGCCGCATGGTCGGATACCAGCCGATCACGGCCGGGAGATACGTCCCCAGAAAGCGATCGATGAGGATCGTCGGCCCGGCGATCGCTGCCGGAACGCCCAGGGCAGCGAGCACCAGCGTCGCAGACGCTTCGGCGACGCCGATCCCGCCAGGGGTGATCGGCAACAGCGTCACCGAGTAGGCGGTCACCAGCGCCAGTGGCAACAGATAGAGGGGAGCGAACTCCACACCTGCCGCCGAGAGCAACAGCCATACCCGCAGTGCAGGAACGACCAGCAGTGCGAGCGACCAACCCAGGACGTACCCGCCGATCGCGATCGGATCGCGCCGGAGTTTCGAGAGTGTCTCGGCCGTCTCGGCCCCGATGTCCGGCAGCGCGTCGACCATCGTCACGAGAACAACCTCGGCGTACGGCAGCCGGTCGATCGGCGTCCGTCGACGAAGCCCGTCCGCGAGCGTCGCCGCTCCGCCAAGCCGCGCCCCGGCGACGAGCAGAAGGGGACCCACGACCAGGTAGAGCCCCGCAGAGGCAGCGATCACCAGCAGGAGACCGACCGAGAGGTCGGTGGCGAATGCGGCCAGCCCGGCGAAGGCGACGAGACCATACAGCAGCGCGAACAGCGCGGTGTGAAGCGTCGCGACCGCGACAACGACGCCCCAGGAGTAGCCGGTGTACTGGCGGAGCACTGCCGGCGCGAGGGACTTCCCGACCGCCTGGGAGGGCGTGAGGTGATTGACGAACCGGACTGTAAGCATGACGCCAGCGGCCGCGCGGAACGGCGTCGGTTGCAGGCGATTCAGCAGGACGTGCCAGTTCCAGAACTGTGCGACCGTCCCCAGCACTGACGCGCCGAGGACGACCGCGATCGCTGTCGGAGCCATCCCCGACAGTCGTTCGACGATAACTGCCCAGTCGGCCTGCCAGACGAGCCAGCCCAGCGCGACGAAGCCGATCCCGTAGCGCACCAGCCACAGCAGGCGTCCCCTGAGGTCACTCATCGCTCGCCTCCACGACCTCACGAGCGGTCACGAACGCGAAGTCGCTCGCGAGGATTCGCCCGATCGCACGCCACATCCACGCGCCCGTCCGTACGTACACACGCTTGGGAACACCCTCGACACTGGGAAGATTCGCCAGCTCCCAGGGGTGGACGTACAGGACCGGCGTGATTCCCCTCCGGGCGAGCAGTTTCATCCCGAGCAGTGTGTACCGGACGCCGAAAAACCGGATCCAGGTGCCCGTCAGCGGCAACCCCAGGCCGGGCATCACGGCAATCGGCAGTTCTGTCAGCGACTCGGGCGCACCCTCCCGAAGAACGGGCGCAGGTGTCGGCTCGTGGACGTCCCACTCGCCGCCGTACCAGCCGGGGATCGACCGGCAGGGCGCGACGCTAGAGTCATACGTGTAGCCCGCGTCAGCGAGCAACTGGAAGTGATCGTCCCCGAAGTCGAAGGCCGGCGCGCGGAAGCCGTCGACGTCCGCGCCAGTCACCGACTGAAGGACTTCCCGCGAGCGAACGAGTTCCTCGCGGCGCTGCTCGGGCGTGCAGTCGGTCAGTAGTGGATGAGTGTGCGTGTGCGAAGCGATTTCGTGGCCGGCCTCGGCCGCGGCGACGATCCGCTCGGGGTGACGTTGGGCGACTTCTGAGACGACGAAGAACGTCGCGTCGGCGTCCTGAGAATCGAGCGTCGAGAGCAGCCGTTCCATCGTACCCGGACCGACGTCTTCGGGATCGGGGATCGAGCCGCTGGCACCTCGATAGGCAGGGGTATGGCCGAAACTCTCGAAGTCGATCGAGAGCACGGCACTGGGCATCTCAGTCATCGTCGTCGGTCCGCTGGTCGAGGTCGTAGCGCAACAGTGCCAGTTCCTGGTTGAGGTCGGACAGCTGCTTGCGACTCTCGACGAGCTGGACGTAGCTGTAGAAGACCAGGAACAGTAAGAGGAGGTTCGAGACGAACAGGACCGACACGGGGCCAGACGCGAATCCCAGCAGCCCCATCCCATCCTCTAGACCACCCAACAGGTCGACGGACGTGATCGCACTTCCGACCGAGATGACGAGCAAGGCGACGCCGAAGCCGGCCCACAGCAGGAACTCGAAGACGCCTTCCTTGCGGTCGCTGACGAGTCGATGACTCTGATAGAGCAACGCGAGTCCGGCGAGGACGCCGATCACGTGGATCGGCGCGAGCGCGAGTCCCGTCATCGGAACAGCAACACCTTCAGTGTGGTCTTGATCATCCGCGGCGGGTACTTGAGAAACGTGCCGAGATCGAACTGCGAGCCGTCGGTCTCGGGGGGCATCGGCGTCGAGATCTCGACGATCTTGTAGCCCTTCCGCGAGGCTTCCAGGGTCTGTTCGAGCGCCCAGTGGCTGTTCTCGGGCCGGGAGAGGTCGGCCAGCAGTTCGGTCGTGTACGCCCGAAAGCCGCTGGTGACGTCGGTGATGTCGAGATCGCTCAGGGCGTTGACCTCCCAGGTGAAAAACCGGATGCCGGCCCGCCGGACGACGCTGTACTCCTTGTAGCTGTCGTTGAGGAATCGGCTCCCGATCACCATGTCGGCGTCTTCGTCGGCGATCTTCGCCAGCAGTCGGGGGATGTCCGCGGGATCGTGCTGGCCGTCACCGTCGATCTGGACGACGACATCGAATCGCTCGCGCGTGCCGACGAGATAGCCAGTGTGAACGGCCCCGCCGACACCCATGTTCTTCGGAAGCGAGACGACGCCATCGGCGACCTCCCGGGCTTTCTCGGCAGTATCGTCAGTGCTGGCGTCGTCGATCACGACGACCTTGTCGACGTACGCCCGGGTCTCGCTGACGACCTCTTCGATCGTCCCGGACTCGTTGTATGCGGGGACGATCGCGAGCACCGACAGCTCGGCCTGCTGGCGCTGGGTGTCGGCAGACACACCGTCGTGGGTCGATTGGGCAGACATGCGTTCGTACCTGGCTCCAGAGGGAACTGTCACACTGTATCTGTCGCGTTCAATTAACGATTTCGAGACGATCCCGGAACGACGTGGGTTCCGAGACGATCCCGGAGCGGCTGTCTTTTTGTATCGTCGTCGGATAGCAGGTGGTGATGTGGCTGCCCTCCCCGCTCGAACGCGCACGTGATCAGTTCCGCGAGGACCTGGCGGCAGACCCCTATCTGAAGTACATCCTCCTGCTGTCAGCGCTGCTGTCGACGTTCTGGATCTGGCATCGCCTGCCGAACTTCGCGACTCGTGACGAGCGCTGGCGGGTCGTCGACTCGATGGAGGTCGCCGGGTTCGTCTCCGACGACGGGCTGACGCTGGAGGCACTCCAGGAGGGGACACGACCCGGCTACTGGCGCGTGTTCGGCCCGACGCTGTACCTCTACGGGCTGGTGGCGCTCCCGGCGATCGTACTCACCTTCGTCGTCGGTGACGCACACGTCTTCGAGGCGATGCTGCAGGGGTGGCGGACCGATCTGTATGCCCACTGGCAGGCGATCCCGGCGTGGCTATGGTGGGCGACGATCCTGCCGGCCCGGCTGGTCAACGCCCTGCTTGCGGTCGGCTGTGTCTATCTGCTGTATCGGATCGGAACGAAACTCCGCGACCGCGCGACGGGGCGGCTGGCCGCGCTGCTGCTGTCGCTGACCTGGGGACTGATCTTCCTCGCCCACGAGGCCGGTGAGGACGTCCCCGCACTGTTCTGTATCCTGCTGGTGTTCTACCTCGCGATCCGATACGTCGAAACTGGTTCCAGACGGCTATTCCTCGAAGCCAGCGCCATCGGCGGACTCGCGATCGCGTTCAAGCCGACTGCCGGGATCACCGCCGTGATGCTCGGAGTGGCCTATCTGCTCCGTGCGAGGTGGGCTGACGACCCTCGGCGGGCCCTCGCACGCCCGGGCATTCTCATCGGTGGGCCCGTCGTCGCACTGATCGTCATGTACCTCGCGTTCCCGAGCGTCGTCCTCAACGGGCACGAGGTACTCATCGATCGGATCGACCGCGTGGCCAACGAGAAGACAAGCAGTCACGGCTGGCTCGGCCGCCCAGCCTGGTGGTGGTACATCCGTGGGACGGTCAACGGCCTCGGATGGCCGCTGGCAATCGCTTCGCTCGGCGGTGTTCTGGCTGCGGTCGGGAGTCTCGGACGGCGAGCGATCCCCCCGGCAGTGGCTCGATTGGGGAGCCAGTCGCCAGACGGTGGCGGTGAGCCGTCACTGGAGACCGACGGGATCGTCCTCGCACTGGCCGGAATCGCCGTGATGACCGGGGTGTTCTCGACGTGGGCGTACTTCCGGACCCACCACCTGTTGCCGTTGTTCCCGCTCGCAATCGTGCTGGTCGCGCTGGCGCTTCGCTGGCTGGCCGACACCGAAAGACGGATCGGTCCCGTCGACCCCCACCGCCTGTTTCAGGGAGTGACAGCCGTCTTGTTGCTCACGACTGCGATCTACGCCGGCGTCGGCACGGTTGGGTACGCGACCCAGCCGCGCGATCAGGCCGTCGCCTGGTTGACAGACCACGGCGGCGAGAACGCGACTGTCGAAACGTACTCCTGGGATTCACAGGAAGCGGCAGTCCCGCACGGCTGGACGATCTACCGACCGACCAGCGGCACGCAAGACCTGGGACTCGGCAACTGGATGCGACTGATCGACCACCGCTGTCCCGACTACGTCGTGCTCAACTACCAGCGATCGATGCTCTGGCTCGCACCTGATGACCACAGCCAGCTTGCAGACCGATGGGCCGAACCCGGAGCCGCCTCCTTCCTCGAATCGCTGCTCTCCGAGGAGAGCCCCTACCCCTACGAAGTCGCCAAACGCTTCGGCCCCCGACCGCCATTCCGCGACGGCGGCGAGCCCTTCGACCCGACCTGGAACATGATTCGGGCGGGCATCTTCCCCCGGACGATCCAGTACGGCGACCCACAGGACTTCGGCGTCTATGGCTACGCTGTCGTCCTGGAACGTGATGGATCGTGTGACGGATCCAACTAATGTGAATTAAAATGGGCCCGAGCGGAGTTGAACCGAATGGAGACGGTCGACTCACGGCGTTCGGTGCTGCGACTCCCAGGGTTCAAATCCGCAGTAGCGATGTAGCCGTCTCACGTCCGTCCGACGGCAAAAATGGGCCCGAGCGGAGTTGAACCGCTGACTTCGGCCTTGTAAAGGCCGCGTCATAACCAACTAGACCACGGACCCGTACCTTCGGGTTGACCAGCCGCGTGAATAACGCTTACTCTCTGGACCGACGCCCTTACCCCCCGGCCGTCCCTCACTGACCCCATGGAGTGGCCCGACCGCGACCGCCTCGTCACGCTCGTCGCACTGGGGCTGGTCGTCCTCGCCATCGGGATCTGGGCGCTAAGTCCCACCGGCCCGCTCGGGGGGCTGTTACATCCACTCGACTACGACCGAGCAACCGTCACACTTGCCGACGAGAACGGGACCGAACTGGCCACCGTCGACGTCCGAGTCGCCGACACAGAGCGCGAGCGCTACGTCGGTCTGAGCAAGACCGACTCGCTGGCCGCCGGTGAGGGCATGTTGTTCGTCTTTCCCGAGTCCGATCGCCACGAGTTCGTGATGCGGGACATGGACTTTCCGCTGGACATCGTCTTCGTCGCCCCGAACGGCACGATCACCACGATCCAGCACGCGCCCGTGCCAGGCGACGCGACCGGCGACGGCAAGTATCCGGGGACTGGCCAGTATGTCCTGGAAGTCCCACGGGGATATGCCAACGCGACCGGCATCGCTGTCGGCGATCGAGTCGTCGTTCCGTCGAACGTGACCGCCTGACACGCCAGCGACGGGCTTTTGGCCGACGATTCCCTGGAACAGATGTGGACGCTCACGCCGCCGATGACGACGACGCGTTCGAAGACGAGCGCGAGCGTGTCGACCGACCGATGGCCCGTCTGTTCGCCGAGTACGGTCGCGAGAATTCGAGGTACTTCGCGGTCGGACTGATCGCAAGCATCTTCGCTCGCGTGCTGGATCTGTTACCGCCGCTACTGCTGGGACTCGCGATCGACGCGATCATCCGCCAGGAAACCAGCTTCGGCCTCATGCTGGTTCCCGATGCGTGGCTCCCGACGACCCAGACCGGACAGCTGTGGTTGACTGGCGGACTCGTCGCAGGAGCGTTCCTCTTTGCAGCCGGGTTCCACTGGGCGCGCAACTGGGGCTGGAACAACTTCGCCCAGCACATCCAGCACGACATCCGGACCGACACCTACGACAAGATGCAGCGGCTCAACATGGACTTCTACGCCGACAAGCAGACCGGCGAGATGATGTCCGTGCTCAGCAACGACGTCAATCGCCTGGAGCGATTTCTGAACGACGGGATGAACTCCGTCTTCCGACTCGGGGTGATGGTTGTCGGCATTGCCGCCATCCTCTTCTGGATCAACTGGCAACTGGCGCTGATCGCGCTCGTTCCCGTCCCCCTCATCGCGTTCTTTACCAAGAAGTTCATCGAGGCGATTCAGCCCAAGTACGCCGACGTTCGCTCCTCGGTCGGGCAACTCAACTCCCGGCTGGAGAACAACCTCGGCGGGGTGCAGGTCATCAAGACCTCCAACACCGAGTCCTTCGAGTCCGAGCGCGTCGACGACGTCTCACAGGACTACTTCGACGCCAACTGGGACGCTATCGGCACGCGAATCAAGTTCTTCCCCGGCCTCCGGCTCATTTCGGGGATCGGCTTCGTACTGACCTTCCTCGTCGGCGGGCTGTGGGTGCTCAACGGCGACCTTCTGACTGGGGAGTTCGTCGTCTTCATCCTCTTCACCCAGCGGTTCATCTGGCCGATGGCCCAGTTTGGGCAGATCATCAACATGTACCAGCGGGCCTACGCCTCCTCCGAGCGGATCTTTGGACTGATGGACACGCCCAGCCGGATCGTCGAGGATCCCGACGCCGATCCCCTTGACGTCACCGACGGGCGAGTCGTCTACGACGACGTCACCTTCGGGTACGACTACGAGGCGGGCGACGCGGACGACGAGGGTGATACCCAGGGCGAACCCATCGTCGAAGACATCACCTTCACTGTCGAGGGCGGCGACACCGTCGCACTCGTCGGGCCGACTGGCGCGGGCAAGTCGACGATTCTCAAACTCCTGTTGCGGATGTACGACGTCGACGAAGGGGCAGTCACCATCGACGACACGGACATTCGCGACGTGACGATCCCCAGTCTCCGTCGGCAGATCGGCTACGTCAGCCAGGAGACCTTCCTGTTCTATGGCACAGTCGAAGAGAACATCACCTACGGCACGTTCGACGCCAGCCACGAGGAAGTGGTCGAAGCCGCGAAGATGGCCGAGGCCCACCAGTTCATCCAGAACCTTCCGGACGGGTACGAGACGAAAGTGGGCGAGCGCGGCGTGAAACTCTCCGGTGGCCAGCGCCAGCGAATCGCCATCGCGCGAGCGATCCTCAAGGATCCCGAGATTCTCGTGCTCGACGAAGCCACCAGCGACGTCGACACCGAGACGGAGATGTTGATCCAGAAGAGCCTCGATCAGCTGACGGCGGATCGAACGACGTTCGCCATCGCTCACCGGCTGTCGACGATCAAGGACGCAGACCGGATCGTCGTGATCGAGGGCGGTCGGATCGTCGAGCGCGGGACTCACGAGGAACTGCTGGCCGACGACGGGCTCTACGCGAACCTCTGGGCGGTTCAGGCGGGCGAAATCGACGAACTCCCCCGGGAGTTCATCGAGCGGGCGGCAAAGCGTCGTTCGCAGGTCGACACCGACGAGGTCGAAGCCGAGATGGACGACGACTGATCCCATAGGCCCGCTTCTTTTGGTTCTCGGCGTCGTACCTAGAGATAGATGACAGGCGAGTTCGAACTCGTAGAGCCCGAGGCGGTCGACACACCCGGCGACGAATGGGAAGCAATCGATGTCGAAGACACCGAGGCCGACCGTATCGCCCGGCGACGGGATCGCGAGTTCAGTGAGTTCCGCAAGCGGATCAAGGACACCGAGCGCTTCAAGCTAGAGGAATCGGTGTTCGACGAGGCGACCTACGCGGCGATCTACAAACTCGTCCAGGATGGACACATCGACGCCTTCGGCGGCCCGATATCGACGGGCAAGGAAGCCAACGTCTACACGGCTCTCGTCGACGATCACGAGGTCGCGGTCAAAGTCTATCGGATCAACGCCAGCGACTTCAAGGACATGCGGGGGTATCTCGACGGCGATCCCCGGTTCGAGGGGATCGGCCAGGACAAACGCAAAGTCGTGATGGCCTGGGTCCGCAAGGAGTTCGCCAATCTCAAGCGTGCCCAGAAAGCGGGCGTACGGGTCCCGAACCCCATCGCCGTCGAGCGCAACGTCCTCGTCATGGAGTACATCGCGACCGACGGCGACCGCGCCAAGCGGCTCAACGAAGTTCACATCGAGAACCCCGAGACGGCCTACGAAGTCGTTCGGGAGTACATGTGCCGGCTGTACGACGCGGGACTCGTCCATGGTGATCTCAGCGAGTACAATATCGTCTTTCACGACGGCCAGCTGGTCGTGATCGACCTCGGCCAGGCCGTCACGAAACACCACCCCAACGCCGGGGACTTCCTCGAACGCGACTGTGAGAACATCGCCGACTTCTTCGCTCGCCAGGGGATGGACGTGACTGGCGAGGACCTCTACGACTACATCAAAGATGATGATGGGCGGACGGAGTCCAGCGAGGACGCGGCCTAACTATGCTCCGACAGCCGTTCGGCCGCCTCCCACGAGGGATCTGACTCCGGCGGCTCGATGGGGTCTCCGTCCGCGTAGACACCGCTGCCCTCCGAGACCCTTCCGACGACCGCGGCCGGCGTCCCCCGCGTTTCGAGTGCTTCGACGACCGCGTCGGCGTCGGCGGGATCGACGGCGATCAACAGCGTCCCGCAACTGGTGACGTGCCAGGGATCGACGCCGATCGCGTCACAGACTGCCGGGACTCCTGCGGCCATCGGCACGGCGTCGGGATCGATCTCGAAGCGGACGCCCGCCCCGTCGGCCATCTCGTTCAACCCGCCAGCGATCCCGCCTTCGGTGGCATCGTGCATCGCGGTGACGCCGCCGACCTCGTGGGCAGCCAGCGCGTCCTCGACCGCCGCGATATCGTCGACTCTCTGTTGGGCGGTCGCGACAGTCTCGGGATCGAGGCCCAGTTGGGCGGGATACAGCGTCGCAAACAGCCCGGCGACCTCGGCAGCCGGACCAGTCGAGACAACCAGCGAGTCGCCGACGCGAGCGCCGTCCGGCCGGACCACGTCCTCGACATCTCCGACGCCGAAGGCGGTCGCCCCGCCGACCCACGATCCCTCGATCCCGGTGTAGTAACCGGTGTGGCCCGAGACGATCGCGACGCCCAGATTCCGGGCGTGTGCGTCGATCCCTGTCCAGATACCCTCGAAGGTATCGTCGTCGAATCCCGGCGGAAGCGTCAACGCGAGCGTGAGATGTGTCGGGGCAACACCCGAGACAGCGACATCGGTGAGGACGATGTCCAGCGCGAGCCGGCCCGCTCGTTCGGGACCGAGTTCGGGGAGAAACGAGAGGGGGTCAGTCGCAGTGACGACTGCCTGGCCCCCGACTTCGAAGACGCCGAAGTCGATTCCGGCCGTGGGTCCCAGGAGCACGTCGTCACGGTCGGCCCCGAGGCGGGGAGCGATAACTGACTCGAACGTTTCGGCGTCAATCTTGCCGAGCCGATCGTCAGTCACGGCTGGTCGCCCCCGACTACCGCCACGTCTTCGGGGTCGATCCCCAGCGTGATCGATCCCTCGGGTGCGCTATCGCTCGCATACGTGACCAGCAGCGACTGGCCCTCCCAGCGACAGTGGACGCGGTAGGTATCGCCGAGGAACTCGACGGTTTCGACCGTGGCCGAGAGCGTGATCGGCGCATGCTCGTCCCCGAGACGGATATCCTCGGGACGAATCGACAGTGTCACCTCCTCGCTTTCGGTCGGGAGCGAATCGACGGTGATGGTCGTTCCCTGCTGGTTGTCGACAGCGGACAGACGCACCTGCGGTGGGGTGTGTGAGACGACTGCCCCCTCCAGAAGGTTGTTGTCGCCGATGAACTCGGCGACGAATCTGGTTGCTGGCTCGCGATAGATCTCCTCAGGTGGGCCGATCTGTTCGACCCGGCCGTCGTGCATGACCGCGACGCGATCGGAGATGGCCAGTGCCTCGGCCTGGTCGTGGGTGACGTAGATCGTCGTGATCCCCAGCTCCTGCTGGAGGTCGCGGATCACGACCCGCAATCGCTCGCGTAGCTGGGCGTCCAGTGCCGAGAGGGGCTCGTCCAGCAGCAGGACCTCGGGACCGGGCGCGAGTGCGCGAGCGAGGGCGATCCGCTGTTGCTGGCCACCGGAGAGTTCCTCGGGATCCCGGTCGCCCATCTCCGCCATGTCGACCAGTTCGAGGAGATTCGTCACGCGCTCGGCGTCGGAGACGTCGCCTGGTGGATCACGGTAGCGAAGCCCGTAGGCGACGTTCTCGCGGACGCTCATGTGCGGGAAGAGCGCGTAGTTCTGAAAGACGATCCCGACGTTGCGATCCTCGGGTGGGACGCCAGCCACGTCTCTGCCGCCGATTTCGACGCTCCCAGTGTCGGGCGTCTCGAAGCCGGCGACCGTCCGCAGCGTCGTGGTCTTGCCACAGCCGGAGGGTCCAACGAGCGTGAAAAATTCACCCTCGCTGACCGACAGTGAGATGTCTCTGAGCGCGGGCACATCGTCGAAGACGACCGAGACGTTCCGGAGGGTGACTTCGCTCACGATCCGATCCCTCGCATAGTCATGGTTCCCATCGTCCTCCCAGCCGGTCGATGACGACGAAGCTCAGCCCCGTCACGAACAGCAAGACGGTGCCCATCGCGGTCGCAGGGCCGAGGTTCGGGCCGAGCGAGCGGTTGTTCACGTACCGTTCGAGGGCCACAGGCATGGTGTAACTGTCGACTCCTTCGGCCAGTAAGACCGTCGAATCGAACTCGCCGACACTGATCGCGAAGGCGAAGGCCGCCCCTGCCAGCACGGCAGCGCCGATCAGTGGCAGTTCGATTTCGAGCAGTGCCCGCAAGCGGGTCGCGCCGAGCGACCGGGCGGCGTCCCGATACCGCGAATCGAGCCCGCCAAGTGCGGGTGCGACGTTCCGCGTGACGAACGGATAGGCCGCGGCAGCGTGTGCGAAGATGATCGCGATGGGTCCGGCAGCCGTGAGCCGATACCCGAACAGCACAGTGCCGAACACCATCGTCTGAAGGAGTCCGAGGCCGACGATGATCCCGCTGACAGCCAGCGGCGCAGTCAGGAGCGCCTCGGCCAGCCGCGAGCCGCGCCCACCCCGGACCGCAAGCATCGCCACGACGATCCCCATCGGAACCGCCAGCGCGAGCGTGCCGAGGCCGTAGACGATCGAGTTGACGATCGCTGGTAACGGCTTGGTCGTTCCCACGGCACTGGCTGCCTGCTGGGCGAACAGGAACTCGTAGTACGCGGTCGTGAACGAGCCGTCCGGGGCGGTCACGCTCTCGATCAACAGACTGAGCAGTGGGCCGACGAAGACGACCGCGGCGACGATCCCGTAGGCGAAGATCGCGAGACGTGTCGGGCTCCGAAGGGTCTGCCAGCCGATCGTGAGCGGTTTCCGGAGGAGTGACTGTCCGGCACCCGATGTCGAGCGCTGACGCGCCTCGTATCTCAGATAGAGGTAGGTCAGCACCAGCGAGAGGACCGTTTCGAGTGTGGCGAGCGTGGCGGCCTCACCGAGGTCGAGCGCCTGGACACGAGCGTAGATCCACACCTCGACAGTCGCGTGCCTGAGCCCACCCAGCGCCAGCACGATCGGGAACGACATGAACGTGAACACGAACGTCAACAGCGCAGCGGTCAGCAGCGACGGCAGGATCGCTGGGAGGACGACATCACGGAAGGCAGCCAGCGGGGACGCCCCCATCGCGCGGGCGGACTCGACCTGCCGGCGGTCGACCGACTCCCAAGCGGTCGTCACGAGCCGCGTCACCAGCGGCGCGTTGTAGAAGGCGTGGGCGAGGACGATGATCTTCAGCGTGAAGAGGAGTTCGATGGGGCCGAGTCCCACTGACCCCAGCAGGTCGTTGAGCAGACCCGCCCGACCGAACATCGCGAGAAAGCCGACCGCGACCATGATCGACGGCAGGACGAACGGAACGATCGTCAGGGACTTGAGCATGCGACGGCCCCGGAAATCGTAGCGGGCGAGGACGTACGCCCCCGGCAGCCCGAGCGCGACGCTGGCGACCGTCGAGAGCGCGGCCTGATAGGCCGTAAATCCGAACCGCCCGAGCGCGACCGACGGAAATCCCGACGTGATCCAGTCGAGCACGCCAGCGGGGATTCCCAGCGGATCGACGAACAGGTGGTGGGCGACGCCGGTGTAGAACGGGTCCGAGAGGATGTCCAACAATGGATCGGCGGTCAGTCGGCCCGACTCCAGAACGGCCTCGACGAAGACGCTCCCGACGGGATAGTAGAAGACAACCGAAAGCGTCGCGATCGTCGCCACGACGGCCGCGGGGAGCGCCGCCCGCTCGGCCCACCGGGACATCGTCAGTTCCCGACGACTTCTCGGGCCCAGTCTTCGATCCAGGTGTCGACGTTGCCCTTCAGACGATCGTAGGTGAACGTCACTGCTTCGGGCGGTTCGTAGGCGTACTGTGCGAACTCCTCACTGAGCTGGGCGTCGGTGACCGCAGGGAACTGGACGTTCTTTTCGGCGACCGTAGCCTGGTGTTCGGGCTGTAGAACGAAGTCGAGGAACAGTCGCGCAAGCGCGGGCTGGTCGGTGTCCGCGAAGCGCGCCATCGCTTCGGGATTGGCGTAGCCCTGATCGTTGAGGAAACCGATCTGGTGGCGAGCCATGTTCACGCCCTCACCGTGGTAGTAGACCTGATCGGTCGAGTACGAGACGACCGCCGGTGCCTCCTCGTTCGTGTAGGCCTGGTAGGCAGGCTGCCAATCATCGAGAATCTTCACGCCGTTGTCGACCAGCCCGGACCAGTAATCGAGGTACCCATCTTCACCCCTGGCGTCGATCGTCCACAGCAGGAAGGCCCGCCCCGGGTCGGAACTCTGGGCGTTCTGTGTGATGAGGCCGTTCTCGTACTCGGATTCGAGCAAGTCGTCGAACGTCTGGGGCTCCTCGACAGCGCTCTCGTCGTAGACGAGGCTGATGTATCCCGTGTCGTAGGGAACTGCTCGACCGCGAGGATCGATCTCGAGGTCGGAATTGAGCGCGTCCCCGCGGTCGAGGTAGTCACGGCTGTGCATGAACAGCGAGTCGTCGAGTTGCTCGTCCGCGCGGACGAGTTCTCCCGTATTGAGTCCGACGTACAGATCCGCGTCGATGGGCGCACCCGACTGCTTGCGCTGGATGTACTGATTGACACCGTTTGATGGGACGGTGAATTCGACGGTCACGTTCGGGTATTCCGATTCGAACGCCGACTTGAGGTAGTTGCCTGCGGTATCCTCGCCAGTGAACGAACTGTAGGTCGCGACCGTCAGCGTCCCGCCTGGTGTTCCGTCGATGGTCGCCCGTGGCGGGCGGTCGTTGCCGTTGCCGGTCGGGGTTGCGGCACAACCAGCCAGCGCGATTACCGAGCCTGCACCCGCAGTCTTGAGAAACGTACGTCGTCTCATTACCCGGTTGTTCTACCGAGTGGTGATAAGACTCTCGCTCTGGCCTGAATTGGCCAGAGACGCTTTTTATCAGCACTTTTTGACTTCAGAATTACCACATGCCGGGCAGTTGAGCGGTTTCCGATCGAACGTCAACGAGCAGTACGTACACCGATATCCTGATCGCTGTGATCCGAACACTTCGGTCAGTTTGCGCTTCAATGCCATTGTGTGTCATGAGTTAGCACGCAGTGTGATAAACGTCCCGTCTAGCCTGTTTCCCGGAGAATATATTCCTAGTATACGTTCGAATCCGCGTTGGTGGTCAGATCACCTGCTCCTCAACTGTTATGTATCTCACGCGTGATATTTGACGTAGAGATGACAGCGAACGACGCCGACCGACGGGCACAGCCGTACATCGAGGGGGAATGGATCGACGGTGCGGATCGTCTGAGTGTGGCGGATCTGGCCGATGGCGGCACCTACGCCACGGTCGAAGCGGCGACGAGCGCCGAGACCGAACGGGCAGTCGACGCCGCGGTCACCGCGTCGGCAGCCATGCGAGAGACGACCGTCGTCGAGCGCGCCGAGTGGATGCAGGAAATCGCGGCCGCGCTCGAAGCCCGACAGGAGGACCTCGCGGAGGTGATCGTCCGGGAGGCTGGCAAGCCGATATCGAGCGCCCGCAGCGAGATTTCGAGTGCGGTCGAGCGCTTCAGGATGGCCGCAGAAGAGGGGCGCTCACACTTCGGCGAGTACCGTGAGGGGATGACCGGGGGCCACGAGGGCTGGCAGGCGATCGTCAAACCACAGCCCGTCGGTACAGTCCTCTGTATTCCTCCGTACAACTACCCCGTCTCGACGGCGGCCCAGCAGATCGCCCCAGCCCTCGTGGCCGGCAACAGCGTCGTCGTCAAGCCGTCGAGTCACACGCCCGTGACCGCGGCGGTCCTGACCGAGGTGATCGTCGAAGCGACCGATCTCCCCGAGGGGGCATTCAACTATGTCCCCGGCCGCGGGAGTGAAATCGGTGATGCGCTCACCGGCCACGAAGGGCTGGACGCTATCGCGATGACCGGTTCCTCGGGGGCCGGCGAGCACATCGCCCGCCAGAGCGGGATGGTCGAGCTGCACCTCGAACTCGGCGGGAACGCGCCCGCGATTGTCTTCCCCGACGCTGACCTCGCCGACGCCGCCGGCGCGTGTGCAAAGGGATCGGTCAAGCTCGCCGGCCAGCGCTGCACGGCCGTCTCGCGCGTGCTCGCTCACGAGTCGGTGCACGACGATCTCGTCGAGCGACTCGATCTGGCCATGGAGAGCTGGCAGCCGGGTGATCTCTTCGACGAGAGCACGAGTGTCGGGCCGCTTATCTCCGAAGAACAGGCCGAGTGGGTACAGGAACTGGTTGAGGACGCCGTCGAGAAGGGGGCAGACCTCGTCCGGGGTGGCGATCACGACGGTCCCCGCTACGAGCCCACAGTATTATCGAACGTGCCTCACAGCGCCCGGATCATCCACGAGGAGCAGTTCGGTCCCGTTGCGGCAGTCGCCTCGTTCGAGTCCGAGGACGGGGCCATCGAGATCGCAAACGAGAGCGATCTTGCGCTCGATTCTTCGGTGTTCACGAACGATTACGACCGGGCGTTCCGGGTCGCGGAGGCACTCGACACGGGGTCGGTCCGAATCAACGGCGCGCCCTCACACGGAATCGGTGACATTCCCTACGGCGGCAACGAGGATTCGGGGATCGGTCGCGAGGGGATCCACAGCACGATCGAGGCGCTGACAACGACAAAGAGCATCATCCTGTGATCGTGACTGCTGTAACGATTTACCGGTACGATCGACCATCAGCGGGCGATCGACCCGGAACAGACGTACAGCAGTCACTATAGACCGAACGGCTTAATCCCCCGAGTCGAGTAGTACAGGTGGCAGCGGGAGCCCGGTTCCCGTGCCCCGGTCCGTGCCTGTCGGCACGCAAGGGGCATGAGGAAAGTCCCCCCACCGTCCGGGCAGGTGACCGGGTGCAAACCCGGGGCGGGAGACCGCCGGCACTGGAACAGAAACGAGATGTTGACGGTCGCCACGCGACCGTAACATCCCGAAATCCCCCCGGGGATTTCGAGGACCGCTCTGCTTGACCGATGAGGCGCGCGAACCCTGACTGACGAAGGTCGGGTCGACTGCCGGGTGCAAACTCGGCGCGTCGACCGGCCGAGAAAGGAACGGGGAGCTAACCCGCCGAGGGTAGGGTTCTGGCGTCGCCAGAACCGAACTGGTGCGCGGGTGATACCCGCGCACCGGAGACGTGCCGACCACGTCGGCACGCGACAGTAGAGAACGGATGGAACGGCGAATCCTCACCGGTGCAAGTCCGCGCCACAAGGTAGCCCGGACGTGGACGCGGACGCTCAGCCGAATGCCGGGCCGAACAGAAGGGGGCTTACTCCCCGCAGCCATCTCTCACTCGTGAGCGACTGCGATGAACACGTCACAGTGGCTTCACGCTCGTCTGTGTGTCGATCACTAATTGTGGGTCGCCGTCATAGGTGTTGGTCTTCGCACCGACAACTCGGTAGTCTCTCCCCGCCCGGAGTCGAGGATGATCATTCCCGCTCCAGACGACGAACCGGACGGACGGTTCCGCTGCCGAGACATCTGTCATCTCCCCCATCTGCGTGACGCTGTCGCTGTCACTGCTCCAGAGCGATGAGACCGTCACGTCGACAGTCACTCCCTCTCCATCCGGTAGGGTTGCCACCCTCGCGAGCGAATACCGTTGGAGTCGTCGACCGTGTTCGTCGGTCAGTTCGTCCCCTTCAGACGCCGTGAGTATCGCGATCGCGAGGAGAGTCGTTCGAATGAAACGCCAGACGATCGACCGGGAGTTCCGCCGTTCGTACTCCCGTGCTCGGCTTCGCAACTCCTCGTTGTTGGGATGTTTGTCGGCGTGACAGCTCGGGCACAGCGTCTGGAGGTTGTCGAGTGCATGGCTTCCACCGTCAGATTTCGGGACGACGTGATCGACATCGAAACGGACATCGTCGACACGGGTACTTTCGACACTGCAAGACTTGCAGGCGTAGCCGTCTCTTTCGAGCACTTTCTTCCGTCTTGCCTGCCAATCTGGCGGGTACTCCGTCGAGGGATGATCGTCGTAGTCTGGTGAGTAGGGGGTGTCGGCCATAGAGCGACTCGTATCGATTCGAGTGACTATCGGCCGAGACTTGTAGCTCCCGGTCTGCTCGGGTTGAGCCCCAACTACTAATCGATCCCCGGACGACTCACAGGTATGCACGTCCTCGTCCTCGGCGGCACGGGCCTCATCTCGACGACCGTCACCCGGCAACTGGTCGACGCCGGCCACGACGTCACTGTCTGCAACCGTGGCGAGAGCGACGCACAGATCCCCGATTCTGTCGCGCACGTTCGCGCGGATCGATTCGGCGACAATTTTCCCTCACAGGTAGCGAACGTCGATCCGGATACCGTCATCGACATGCTCTGCTTTTCGGAAAGTGACGCCCATCTCGCGATAGATGCCTTCGAAGGCCGGATCGAACAGTACGTACTGACCTCCACCATCGATGTCTACCGGCGGCCGGTCGAATCGAACCCGGTCGCCGAATCCGCACCGCGTCATCCCCCAACGAGCGACTACGGCGCGAACAAGGCCGCCGCCGAAGACGCGATCATGGCCGCTCACGACCGCGGTGCGTTCGCGGCGACGATCCTCCGGCCGTGGACGACCTACGGCCCCCACGGCGATGGCAACCTCTGCCATACCTTTGGGGTCGATACGACCTACCTGCGTCGGATCCGCGACGGCGATCCGATCGTCGTCCACGGCGACGGCACCGGTCTGTGGGGACCCTGTCATCGCCGGGACATGGCGTCGGCGTACGTCGGTGCTGTGGGCAACCGAGCGGCCTACGGCGAGGCCTACAACGTCACCGCCCAGGCTGTCCCGACCTGGAACGAATATTATCGAATACTCGCACGCGCACTCGACGCGCCCGAACCCGACCTCGTGCACATCCCGACCGACGTGCTACTGGAAGTCGCCCCCGATCGAACGGACTTTCTCGCCGATCACGGCCGCTACAGTACGACCTTCGATACTTCGAAAGCCCGGCGTGATCTGGGGTTCGAGCAGACAATCGGACTGGAACGCGGCGTCAGCGAAGTGGTCGACTATCTCGAAACCGAGGATCGGATCACCAGCGAGAACGACGAGTTGATCGGGTCGCTGATCGCGGCCTGGCGGGACACGACAACCGGATTCGTCGAGACGTTCCGCGAGTGATCAGGTCACTTACTGAGTTGTCTGAATGTCCTCGTCTGTAATCGTTACGGCCAGGTTGCCGTGGTCGTCGTCGATTTGCCATCCGACGGTCTTCGTGATTGTCTGCCGACTGCTCTCCCCCTGCGGAAGGTCGGCTTCCACTGTGAGGTCGTACTCGCCGTGTCGGGCGATCAGATTCTCGAAAGTCACGCTCTTTCCGGGCTGCAGTTTCCCTACCTCCTGAAAGACGACGACCTCCTTCGCGGGAGCCATACAGGGCGGCGTCGAATCTCGACAAGCCGGTTCGATCATCGCGGTGATCGTGACGTTGTAGCCGTTGGTCTCGTCGCCGGTGTTCTCGACCGTGAGGTCGCGTGGATCCTCGACGTTCCGACTCTCGTTGTCGCTCCGGAGTGGGAGCGTGACGTCGTACATCGACTGCTCGTCGTCGCCCGGTGGCGTGATGGTCACCGGCCCTTCGCCGGTCGCGAAACTGACGTCCTCCTGGGGCGTGATCTGTGCACTCGTCGGCGCTGTCCCGCTGTGCTCGACCCGGATCAGGACTGTCTCGACCGTGATGTCGTCGGTGCCCATCGCGCTGGAGTCGTTGATTCGAACGTCGAGTCGGCCGCCGTCACGCGTCACTGACTCGACGCGGTAGTCCGGGACTGAGGACCTGGGGTAGGACTGGAGGACCACCAGCGAGGCCATCTCGAAGTCGGTCTCCTCGACGAACTGTTCGGCTTCGTCCGGAAGCTGACTTCGGTTGAACCGCTCTGTCTGGCTTGCGTCGGTCAGCAGTGTCGCGTAGTAGCTCGTGTTTCCGAACTGGTCGTCCGGGGTAATCCCACCCTCGATAATCGGGTGGCCGGTCAGTCCGCTGTCGAAGACGAACGCCTCGTAGTCCGGCGCACTCCCGGACGGAGTCGTGGTCGGCGGTCCGGTCGTCGTGCCGTCTGCCGGACCAGCCCCACCACAGCCGGCGAGAACGAGCACGGAAGCGACCGCGACGGCCGCGAGGGTCCTGCGTCGCATACACGTATCTACACGACTCTTCCTCAAGGACGTTTGTGAGGCACAAAGAGCTGTTTGACCGATTCACGGACGTTTTTCTGGCCGGAGGGTGTTAGTGTAGCCGTGCCTACCGAGTGGGATCCCGAGACTGTCTTCGATGTCCTCGGCAACGAGCACGTCCGACAGATCCTGGTGCTGGCCAGCGTCAAGCCGGTATCGGCCGAGGAACTGGCCGACCACACTGACGCGTCCCAGCCGACCGTCTACCGGCGGGTCAACGTCCTCCAGGAGTACGACATGCTCGCCGAACAACGTCAGCTCGACGACGAGGGCAACCACTACAAGACCTACCGGACGACCCTCGAAGCAGTCTGTTTCGCCGTCGAGGACGGCGGCTTTACCGTCGAGGTCGAACTCCGTCGCGACCTCGTCGACCAGTTCAGCGAGCAACCGCCGGAGCGGAGCGATGACATGGGTGATTCCGAGACGGTCGTCGAGGTCGACGGCGAGACAGTCGCCGAGGACCGTCTCGACGACGAGTAGACGACTTCAGGTCGTGCAGTCCCGCGCGGATTTCAGTCTCCGAACGAAATCCGCCCCGAACGGCCGAAAACTGGCAGTCACGAGCGCGCGTTCTCCAGGAGACGAATTCGTACCGTGCAGCCACGCGCAGATTTATTACAGCCTCCAGACACAACTATCAGGTGCATATGAGTATCATTCAGAGCATCAGGGAGACGATCGGTATCGCGGAAGACGGGCAACGATACGAGTGTCAGAGCTGCGGCCACCACTTCCAGACGCAGGCCGACGCCGAATCACGCTGGTACACCTGTCCGGAGTGTGACGGCGAGGACATCGAGCCGATCGAACGCTCCGATTAGACCCTCGCTTGCCCGGAGCCCCCTTCGGATCCACCACCAATCGATCCCGGGCATATCGCCGTATTTTTACCCCCACAGAGATACATTTATACCACATCTGGGATGACAGAAACGTTTCGTGCGCAGGTAGACAGAGACGGGGGTATCGAGTATTCACGGGGGATCGCACGCCAGCACGGGATCGAGCCGGGGGACTCGATCCGCGTGGAGCTAGTAGAGACCACCTCCGGGGAGGGGCGATCACGGATCGAACCCGAGGAGGTGTTCGTGGTCGACCTCGATGTCGGCCGGGAGACACGGTTTCAGTTGCCGGGCGAGTTGCGCGAGCAATACGACATCACCGGTGAAGACGTCGTCCGCCTGCGAATCCATCAGGTCATCAAAGACGGCCGGGCGAAAACGCTCGGCGACGCCAGTCTGGTGACTCCACCGGAAGGCGAGCCGGTGTTCTCGGTCGTCGACGGCCACGATCGTCGGGTGGCGTTTTCGGACGGCCTCGCCCGGCTGCACGATATTGAACCGGGCCAATCGGTTCGGGTCACGCTGACCGAGGTCACGATGCCCTGGGGGGAGACGATCGAGACCGATATCGGCGAAACGTTCGTCGCTGACCTGACCGAGCACGACCCCACACAGTTCACGATCCCCGACGGCGTCTGCGAGGAGTACAAGATCCGCGAGGGTGGCTTCGTCCGCTTCAGGCTCCACGCGCTCATCAGAGACGGCGAGGTCGAGCAGATCACCGACCGCGCCCGAACGCAGTCCGACCGTCGTGGGTTCGGTGAGATCGACATAATCGAGACGCGTGAGGACCGCCCACGCGAACCCAGTACAACAGATCGATCCCGGTCCGAGAGCCAGATGCCTTCGAGAGAGAAGCCGGAGACTCCGGCCGACAGACGCAGTTCGGGCACGAGAGCGGACGATTACCACTCGACGGAGACGTCCGATCCTCACGAGTCGATAGAGACGACGAGTATCCGGGGCTCGACGGAAACGGCAAGGAGCCGCCGGACAGACAGGACCGACACCGCGTCAGACGCTGGCAGCCGGAACTCGAACGGAGACGGTCGTGTTCGACGTGACGGGCACTCTCGGGAAGACAGCCGTTCGACGGTCAGCGGGCTCTCCACGGCGACCCAGCAGTCGCTCTCTGATGCGGCCGAACAGCAGTCGGCGACGACGGAGTACGTCCCCGGACACGACTCCAGAGAACTCCTGGAGGCGATCGTCGCCGACGCCTTCGCGTCTCTGGAGTACGACGTGGACACGAACGTCCGGAAAGCGACTGGCGACGGTAACGCCGTCAAAGAGATCGACGTCTGGGCGGAGAAGCCGGGAGTCACCTTCAGCGCGTACGCCTCCTGCAAGAACCACCAATCGGAAGTCGGTACGCCCGTCATCGACCGCGAAGCCGGTCGGGTGAGCGCCCTCCAGCAGTTCCCGCACCTCAAAGTGATCGTCGCACCACGGTTCAACGACAACGCCAGGCAAGCCCTGGACAACCGCGGGTTCGTCGGCGTCGAGACCGGCGAGCAGGCCACCATGGAAAACGCCGGCCTGATCTACGATCGCGTCCGGACACAGCTCGCGGATCTCTCGCTCAGCCTCGCGCCACCTCGGATTCAGGATCTGGCCGAACGCGTCGATCAAGTCTCGGCTGAGTTGTCCTCTCTGTCGGGCGAGTTGCGAGACCTCGAAGACGCGCCGTCGTGGTAGCCATTCGAGCGATTCGCTATCCCTATCACCCCCGACGGACAAGCACGGACAATGCTCGGTGCTGCACTGGCCGCTGGCGGGGTCTTTGGGGCGAAACACGCGCTCGAAGCCGACCACGTGGCCGCTGTGGCGACGCTCGTCGAAGAGACCGACAGACCCGCCACCACGGGCGCAGCCTGGGGCGTCGGCCACTCGATCCCGATCGTCCTGCTGGGCGTGGGCTTTCTGGCTCTCGGGCTCGAAGTGCCCGCGACCGTCATGACGGGATTCGAAATGGTCGTCGCTGTCGTACTCGTCGCGCTCGGCCTGCGGGCGATCAGCGGTCGGGAGTCACTCGGCAGGCGTCTCCTCACACACAGCCACGGCGAGTCAGCACATCGCCACGTCAGGCTGGGCAGCGGTGCGGTCGGTTTCATGCATTCGCACGCCGATGAAGAGTCGTTCGCGGTCGGGATCGTCCATGGTCTGGCCGGCAGCGGCGGCGTCGTGATCGGGATGACCGCGGCCGCGCCGACCGCCACTGGTGGCCTCGCATTCCTGGGCGGATTCGCTGTCGCAACTGTACTCGCGATGGCAATCGTGACCGCAGGCTGGGGCCGCCTCCTCGGCCACGCCGACGCACTCCGTCTCCTCGCCGGCGTCCTCAGCGTCGCCGTCGGCCTCCTCCTGTTCGTCGAAACGGTACAGCCACCAATGTAAGAAGGAGCCCCACTCGCACGGTTCTGAACACCCCGGATCTGTCGCCGAAACCGATCGTCCGGGGGCATCCCATCGAACCATTTTTGTTCTTTGACAGACAGTTGATTGTGATGGGGCAGTCGTTACCGATCAATTTCGCACCGACGGGGATGGTCCCCACCAGGGAGATGACCCCGCACGTGCCGGTGACGCCAGCGGAGATCATCGAAGACGTCCGCACAGCCTACGAGATCGGAATTACGTCGGTCCATCTCCACGCAAGGGACCCCGAAACCGGGGAGCCGACGTGGGAGCGCGAGGTGTTCGCCGAGATTATCGACGGGATCAGGGAGTTCGCGCCCGAGCTCGTCGTCTGTGTCTCGTTGAGTGGGCGAGAGTGGGGCGACGTAGACAGACGAACGGCCCCGCTGGCGCTGACGGGCGACCGGAAACCCGACATGGGAAGTCTGACGCTCTCGTCGATGAACTTCACCGGGAGTGCCAGCGTCAACAGTCCCGAGACGGTCCGTCGACTGGCCGACCGGATGGACGAACATGGCGTCCTGCCGGAGCTCGAACTGTTCGATCTCGGGATGGTGAACTACGCGACCTATCTCAGCGATCGGGGCGTGCTGGAGTCGCCTCACTACTGTAATCTGTTACTCGGCAACGTCGCGACGGCACAGGCCGATCCCGTCCACGTGGGGACGATGCTCCGGGACCTCCCCGCCGACAGCGTGTGGGCGATAGCTGGGATCGGTGACGCCCAAGTGTCGATGAACACATTCGCGGTCGCGCTCGGCGGCGGCGTCCGCGTGGGGCTCGAAGACGCAATCTACATGGGACCTGACGGAGAGACGCTTGCGACCAACGAGGCGCTGGTCCGTCGTGTTCACGAGCTGGCAGACCTGAATGGACACGAAATCATGGAGCCGGCACAGTTGCGAGATCGCCTCGACCTCGAACCCGGGTTCGGCCAGTATGGCCGGCAGCGCTCGCCCGAGTGACTGGCTCGATATTACTCGTCCTCGACGATCCGCCGCGTGACAGGCATCTCTAACAGTGTCACCAGCCCGTACAGTTCGTCGTCGTTTCGCTCTCCGGCCATGTGCGCTCGATAGCATTCCCAGACGCCCCCCAGGTCCAGAAACGGCAATTCTCGGATCAGGTCCTCGTTGGCCTCGATCGTGTCACGGACGAACGACTGCTCGCGTATCAACCGAGGGTTGTGTGGCCAGGGTCCGTTCGACAGATGTGGAGCGGGCGGGTCGGTTATCGAGAGATGTTCGTCGGCGAACCCGAGACAGTGTTCACCGGCCCAGTGGGCCCAGAAGGGGGAGTCCAGTGGGAGTCCGGTGTTGGCGTAGGTGACGCCAGCGAGCGCGGGATCGATGCGTTCGACCGCCCGGGCGATCACGTTGTGTCTCGCGAAGTGGCGGACGGGCGTCGAGAGATACAGGTCGACGAGGCGATTGTCGACGAACGGACTCCACGCCGGCAGGTGCTGTCGGAGACTCTGGAGCAAGAACAGAACACTCCCGTTCGTCCGGGGAGTGAGCGTGCCACAGACGAACAGTTCCTCGGGAGAGCCGTAGGTGAGTCCGTGATGGTCGACCCCCGTGTCCGTCTCTTGAATCTCCGAGCGCAGTACCGTCGTGGGATCGACCGAGGCGTCGAGATACCGTGGTGGATCACTGGCCCAGTACTCGATGAAGTGCTCGATGCGGTCCATCGGTTCGAGTCTCGGCAGGTGGACGGTCCCGAGCGGGCCGAGGTCGAGACGCCGCTGTGGGAAACTGTGGGCCTTGAAGTTCGAATCGGCGAACGACGCGGTCACCATCGCGTCAACGCCGTCGCTGATCTCCTCGATAAACCCCTCTGCGTGTGCCTGTTCGAACGTGCCGACGAAGTTCGACAGTGCGGGGTTTCGCTGGAGCGCTCGTTCGTGGTAGTCCGGCCCACGCTGGATCCACTCGAAGTCGACCCCGGCAGTCAGCGCTGCCTGCTCGGCCGCCCGAGCCTCGCGGTTCATCCACCCCGTGCAGTGGTAGGCAGTGAGGGTCGCCCGCGATTCGCGATCGGCGGCCGCGAGAACGAGTCGGGAGTCGGCACCACCACTCAGCAACAGCCCATACTCGCGGTTCGATCGCAGTCGCTCGGCGATCACCGTCTCGAACAGATTCGAAAAGTCGTCGAGAAACGACGAGAAGGAACGGTCTCGTGGCCGGTACGTCGGCGTCCAGTACTGACGAGCAGCCATCGAACGCGACGGCAGGTCGACGGTCGTGACGGCACCCGGTGGAAACATAGCTGTGCCCTCCAGCGGCGTCTTGCAGCCGAACGTCCGGAAGTCACAGGCGAGATATTCGGCGACGAGTCGGCTGTCGAACCGCGGTGTGACCGCGGGGTGTCGCGAGAGCGACTGGACCGCCGTCGAGAAGACGAGTGGCCCGTCTTCAGGCTCGGCGTAGTAAGTGTCCCGGAGCGCGAGGCGATCGGTAAATATCGAGACCGTCTCCCCGTGTCGGTCGTAGAGAAGGCCGACGAAATCGCCGTTCAATCCCGAGACGAACGATGGGCCGTGTCGCTCGTAGAGACCCGCACAGTAGTCAACGACAGACTGCTCCGTGACATCTCGCGGCCGATACCCGTCTTCTCTTTCGAACCCAAACACAGAGCCCCAGACCCACAGGAGCGTGTCCTCGCCGACTGCCACAGGCTGGTCGGCCTCCTGGGCGACGGCAAACGAGCCGGCGATGGCGAGCGCGTCGTCCCGAAACAGCGTCGTCGTCTCCGCACCGGTCCACTCGATTCCGGCAGCGACGGCTTCGATACCGTCCGCACCCCCGATGACCCCACAGAGACCCGCCATACAGACGGGCTCCACTGGAGACGGCATAACTCTGGCTCTCCTGTGAATGCTCGCACACGGCTCGATCCTATCAGCCCTGCTCCAGTGCGCGTCGCAACCGTTCGTCCGCCAGGAAGCCATCGGTCAGCTGGAGACCAACGACGCTGGGACGGGCGTTCCCTTCCAGAAGGACAGGTCCGTCTTCGGTGACGACGATGTCCCACCCGATGAGTGGCGCATACCGATGGATCGCGGCCACCTCGCGGACGAGGTCACACAGCTCACTCCAGCAGGGCACTGTCACGCCTGCGACGCGAGCGTCCGTCTCGGGGTGGTTTCGCAAGCGCGACCGGGCCGTGCCATCGAGGGTGATCAGTCGGCGTATCTCGCCGGTGTCGGTATCGACCGGCGCGGTGTAGCCACCTTTCGACCAGTTGTCTATGGGCGCGGACTCCCGGGAGCCGAACCGATGGGACGGACGGTGGAGGCTGATCTCGCCCGTCTCCGGATCGACCAGCGTGTGGATCCGGATCGTGTTCGTCGCGTCGGGGAAGATACTGGCTGCGTAGTCGTGCTGTTCGAGAAACTCCGTCACGAGATAGCCGTCCAGATCGGCTGTCAGGTCGGATACGGTCGATTCGATCGTCCCCGAACCCGTCTGCAGACGCGCCTGCTCGCCGGCTTCCAGTACGTAGACGCCGTCGCCACGCCCTTCACTGACGGGCTTCAAAATTACCTTTCCGTCGTCCGAGAGGAGCGTCGACAGGTCCGTCTCGACATCGTCCGTCGGTTCGAACCGCCCGCGATCGATCGTCCCGTAGATCGTGGGGACGGCATCGATCGTGGGTTCGATCGACCGCTGGAAGGCGTACTTGTGGTGGATCGGCGTGATGTAGCCGCTATTCAGTGCCCGGATCGGCTCGGTCGATGTGAGGTACGTGTCGCTGTCGGCCTCGTCGAGGCCGAGCCACAGGTACGTGTGGGCACTGCATCCGTTCGCCATCGCGCGGAGCCGGGTCGCGATCGGATACCCGTATTTTCGGTCTTTTCGGATCGTGTCACCGAGAAACTGACAGCGGCTGTTGAGTTCCGTCCCGGAGTATTCCGCAATGGCTCCGATCGCTGGGATCGTGCCGTGTGCGGCACGATATTCGATTGCTCGGGAGACTAACGCTTTGAGCGACACAGATTCGTGCTGGAGGTGGGCGGGCAAAAAGCTACCCGACGAAGAACTCGTAGACGGTCGCGACCGACTGGCGGAGCCGCGGATATCCTTCGAGACGGTTCCAGACGAACTGTTTCGATCGTCTGCCCGCTTGCTTTCGAGCCTTCAGCAGCCGGTTTGTGACCGTCCTGTCCGGCGGGCGATACCCGCTATAGGGCGTCTGTTCGAGGTAGTGCCACCACCGCTCCGAGTGCCGCCGGTCGGTGCGGTAGTGCCAGGGTTTCTCGGGGCCGGTGTAGTGAATGATCACCGGCTGTTCGTCGGTTTCAGTCGCGAGTACCCGGGCCCAGTTCGTCATCGCGTTGAACTTCGGGTGCAGCGGTTTCCACAGGTCGTCTCCGTTCAAGATCGGGTTCAGGACTTCCTGGACGGGGTAGGTGACGTCCTCTCTCGTAGTGAGTCGATCCAGAGCCCGGGACTCGACGTCGTGGGTATTCCACGCGCCCAGGTCGATGTACATGACACCCGCGTTGTACCACAGCGAGTCGACCGGAAATCCCAGTTCGAACGACCGGAGCTTGTACTCCGGGACTGCCGCGGCCACCGCACCGTCGAGATCGGTGTCGAACAGGGCTTCGAGAGAGCCCTCGACGATCGTATCACAGTCGAGATACAGCACGGAGTCATCCTCAAGCGGGAGCAACCGCCCCATCAGAAACCGATACAGGTTGGCTCTCGTGAACCAGTGTGGCGTGGGAACGTCACCGACCGCCCCCTCGTCGACTTCGATTCCCGTGACAGTCACGTCGTCGTACTCGGCGGTCAGACGCGAGATATCGTCGAAAAACGACTCCTCACGGTCCGCGTGAAGGACGAAAATATCCAGAGAAGTGTCGGGATTGTTGACGACCAGTGAGTGGATCGACACGTACAGCGGCATCCAGTAGTCATCGTCGACCGCGTACACGACGTTGTGTGTCTCGGACATGTGCGACTCGTCAGCTGTCGGGCCCGTCCCATTCAGTGAGATCGAGTTCGAGTATCGTCCACTCCTCGACGTCTGGGAGGCTGAACTCGTGTTTCTTCGGTGTCGTTCCGACCTGCTCGTAGCCGAAGTGCTCGACGTACCACTCGATCGTTTCCGGCCGGTCGGTCTCGGTCCGCACCGTTTCGATCCCCAGTGACTGCATCGCCCGGAGTCGTCTGACTTGCAGTCGATAGCCGATTCCCAGCCCCCTGTAGTCGGGGTCGACGGCCAGACTCGCCGTCTCCCCGAGCGTCTCGGAATGGACGATGTAGCTCGCGACGCCGACGATCGTCTCCGAATCCTCGGCGACGAACGAGTTGTCGATCCGAATCGTCGACCGCTCGGCTCCGTCGCGGTCAGTTTTGGGTGCCATGTTCCACTCGTCAAGCAACGCCATCGCTGGCTCGACATCGGCTTCGCGCATCGGTCGAATCTCGACCGCCTCCCCCTCGTGAGTATCTGCCATGCGTTCGATCGTGTCTGAGCACGACGCGGGGCCACCAGTAAATCGTTTTGATCGCCGTACTCGACGATCAATCGCGGCGTATCACCGGATCTCGGAAATCGAAGACAGCGCCTCGGCGGCCTCGTGGGCGGCTTCGAGGTGTTCGGTGGCTCGCCGCGGATCCTCGGCGTGTTCGGCTTCCCGGGCGAACCGAACGAGACTCCGGCGCAGTGATTCCCGCGCCTCCGAGAGGTCGCCACTCGGGACCGAGCGCTGCTCGGCTGACTGGCGCTCTCCAGGCTCTCGACGCGCCGGCGGGTCGGGTCGGCGCGGCGGCTCCGAAGGTGTCCGATCCCGGTCGGGAACCCGTGCTCGCTCGCGGCGCTCGGGAAGATCGGTCGACTCGGATTCGGCTGTCGGCTGCTCGATGTCGTTCTCCACGCCGTTCTCACCGGGGTCGGCCGGCTCGTCGTCCGGTACCTCCTCGGCACTCGTCCCGTTCGCCGTCGGTTCGGTCTCAGTAGCCGACTCCTCGCCTGTCGAAGCGCCGGTCTGGGCTGTGTCTTCGTCCGTGTCTTCCGTGTCGGTGATGACTTCCTGACAGGTCGGGCAGAACTCCTGGCCCTCGTAGCGGAAGACGGGGTCTCCGCAGGTCCCACAGTGGGCGTTGGTCATCGTCGCACCCTTCAGGAGGAGTTCGCTCATGCGCTCGGTCGTCTCACGCTGGCTCTCTTCCTGTTCGTATTTTTCACGGAGCCGCTCGCGTTCGGCTTCCCTGTCGAAGTCGCTCATACCTGTGCGTTCGCGGTCGACGCCGAAAAAAGCCCCGGGGCGTGGGGGCGAACCTTTAACCTCTATCCGATACCTTTGTTATTTGTTATGAGGGATACGAAGGTCAGTATCGTCGGCGGGGCGGGAACCGTCGGCGCTGCTGCAGCATACAATATCGCGCTCCGGAACGTCGCCGACGAGATCGTGCTGGTCGACATCCCCGAGAAGGAAGCCGAGACGATCGGGCAAGCCGAAGACGTCAATCACGGGATCGCCTACGACTCGCCGACGGAGGTCTATCAGGGGAGCTACGAGGACACTGCCGGGACCGACGTAGCCGTGATCACGGCCGGGATTCCGCGACAGCCGGGGCAGACACGGCTGGATCTGGCCGGCGATAACCTCCCGATCATGGCCGACATCGAGTCCCAACTGGCGAGTCACACCGACGACTTCGTCTCGATCACGACGTCGAATCCGGTCGACCTGCTGAACCGCCACCTCTACGAGAGCGGCGAGCGCGACCGCCGGAAAGTCATCGGGTTCGGGAGCCGCCTCGACAGCGCCCGCTTCCGGTACGTCCTCAGCAAGTGGTTCGACGAACCGATCGGCAACGTCGACGCCGAGGTCGTCGGCGAGCACGGCGACGCGCAAGTCCCACTGTTCTCGCGGGTCCGGGTCAACGGCATCGAGCGGTCGTTCACCGACGAGGAGGTCGAAGAGATTCTCGAAAACGTTCGCGAGAGCGCGATGGACGTCATCGAGAAGAAAGGTGCGACCGAGTGGGGTCCGGCGACCGGGCTGGGTCACATGGTCGAAGCCGTCCTCAACAATACCGGCGAGGTCGTCCCTGGATCAATCGTACTGGACGGTGAGTACGGCTACGAGGGTGCCGGACTCGGCGTTCCGCTCAAACTCGGGCGTGACGGCGTCGAGGCCGTTCCCGAGTGGGAGCTCAGCGAGTTCGAGCACGAGCAGCTCGATACAGCCGCCGAGAAACTCGCCGAGCAGTACGACAAAGTCGCCTAAGCATCCTCGCGGCGGTCGATCGAGCTCTCTTCGGGGACGCGCTCGTCGAGCAGCGACGCCCACTCGTCGAGATGGGAGCGCTGGCGTCGTCGCATGGTAGTTGGTACATCCAGGCCATCGATAATAATTATTTCTAGTAGCAGAGTCGCTTCGACGCTTTTTCTTGCCGACCGTTCCAGGCCAGAGACAGCGATGGGTGACCGCGAGAACGAGGCACTGGTCGAATACGGCATCGAAGACCGGCCCCCGCTGGGGCGGTCGATACTGCTCGGGGCTCAGCATTACCTGACGATGATCGGCGCGAACATCGCCGTCCCCCTGTTGCTGTCGGAGGCGATGGGGATGCCCGGCGACGTGCAGGCGAAGTTCATCGGGACGTTCTTCGTCGTCAGCGGCCTGGCGACGCTGGCCCAGACGACGTTCGGCAACCGCTATCCGATCGTCCAGGGCGCGCCTTTTTCGATGCTCGCCCCCGCGCTCGCCATCGTCACGACCGAGGTTGCGCTCCCGGGCGTGGCCGACTGGAACGCGAAACTGCTCTTCCTGCAGGGCGCGATCATCACCGCAGCCCTGGTCGAGGTCGCCATCGGGTATCTCGGCCTCGTTGGGAAAATCAAAGAGTACCTCTCGCCGGTCGTCGTCGCGCCCGTCGTCACGCTGATCGGGTTGTCACTGTTCTCCGCACCACAGATCACTACGGCGACGAACAACTGGTATCTCCTGCTGTTCACGCTCGCGTTGATCGTGCTCTTCTCACAATATCTCAACCGCCGCTCGGCCGTGTTCGCGCTGTTCCCCGTCTTGCTCGGCATCGCCGGCGCTTGGGTTGTCGCCGCGCTTGCGTCCGTGACTGGCGTCATCCCGGCCGGCGATCCCGGATATATCGACTTCGCCGAGGTGACTGCCGTCGAGTCGGCCGTCTACGTCCCCTACCCGTTCCAGTGGGGGGTGCCCGAGTTCCAGGCGTCGTTCGCGGTCGGGATGTTCGCGGGCGTGTTGGCGTCGATCGTCGAGTCGTTCGCTGACTACCACGCCGTCGCCCGCATCTCCGGTGAGGGCGCGCCCTCGAAAAAGCGAATCAACCACGGGATCGGCATGGAGGGACTCGCCAACGTGTTCTCCGGACTGATGGGGACAGGCGGCTCGACCTCCTACTCCGAAAACATCGGCGCGATCGGACTGACCGGCGTCGCCTCACGGTTCGTCGTCCAGGTCGGCGCAGTCGTGATGTTGATCGTCGGCGTCATCCCAGCGTTCGGTCGACTGATCGGGACGATCCCCGACCCGATCGTCGGCGGGCTCTACATCGCCATGTTCGGTCAGATCGTCGCCGTCGGACTGGCGAACCTGAAGTACGTCGATCTGGACTCCCAGCGCAACCTCTTCATCATCGGAATCGCGATCTTCGCCGGAATGGCGATTCCGCAGTACATGGCCGGTGTCGGGTACGAGAGCCTCCAGACTGGGTTCGCGAACGTCCCACTGCTGGGGCCGGTTCTCGGGACGGAGATCGTCACCCAGACGGTGTTGATCGTCGGCGGCGTCCAGATGGCCGTCGGCGGGATCGTGGCCTTCGTCTTCGACAACACGATACCAGGGACCCGCGAGGAACGCGGGCTGACCGACTGGGCGCAGTTGGCCGAAGACGAAGGGGACTTCCGATCGGTCTTCGACCGAATCCGTGATCGATAGACCGACTCGAAGACGTTCGAGGACGGGCGACAGAGATTGCCCGTGAGACGCCCGTCAGACGCGCCATTATCGGCTGCTGGCCAAGAGTTAAGTGGTCCGGGAAGCTCGGTGAAAGTGATGAGCGACGACCCCGAAGAGGGGATGCTGTCCTGGGACGAGACG
>Ga0207771_100139_pt1 | contig 51161 bp, 35 predicted proteins | sample A23M2SouthBayCA_2_FD_187731 | JGI IMG/M metagenome (GOLD analysis project Ga0207771, IMG submission 187731) | Aerobic enrichment media microbial communities from Eden Landing Ponds, California, USA - A23 M2 (2) (SPAdes) | ecosystem: Environmental > Aquatic > Marine > Unclassified | place... | reverse complement strand
CAGTGAGCGCCAGAAACTCTGGATCAGGGCTGTCGGTGACTTCGCTCTGGATGTCTATCGAGCCTCTGAGATCGTCGACGAGATTGATGATGACGACGATGAAGAGGACGACAGTACTGAAATGGAAACGACCGTCTTCGATATGGCCAACGGACAAAGTACACTGATTGAGGTACCCGCTGATGGACGCGACCAGACGTTACTGGTCGGTGCGGGGTCGAATCCGCGTATAGCCAACACTCCATGGGACGAATATCGAGGGGAACTAACTGACCAACTCGAAATCAATTCCAACGGTGAATACGTTATCGATTACCTTGTCGTGAGTCACAATCATACGGATCACATATCATATGTTGATGATATTTTGGACGACGATGCGATTGTCGTCCGAAATCTGTATTTTAACGGTATTAAAAATGGAATCAGCGCCGAAGATGATATAAATAACGCTGTCACATCGAGTATGAGTACTGATGTCCTTCGTGAAGGGGACCAGTTCAGCGTTGGTGAGGCAACTGTCGATGTACTTAACCCCGATAGCTCTGCAGATGAGATTGAAAATAATCCCCGATCGATTGTGATGGATCGGAATTCGATTGTGCTACACGTACAACACGATAGCGGCGATATTCTCACTACGGGAGACATTCGAAGCATGAAAGAAGGGGCACTTGCCGATAACTTCGGTTCGCAACTATCGAGTGTTGATATCTTGATGGCAAGTCATCATGGAACCAGTAGCAGCTCAGAGTCAGTTGTTACGGACGAAATCTTGGATGTTACTAGTCCCCGAGTGGTGATTATCTCGAATAGCAACCAGATGTCGACATCACAAACTGACCGCTATGCACCCGACTGTGCTGTCTTCAACCGAGCAGGAGACCGCAATCTGCCGATCTACTGGACTGCAGTTCATAGAGAAATCCAATTTACTGGAGGTTCTTTCAGCGGAGCTGAGGCGCAAGCTAGTGTGTCCAATCCTGACGAATTACAGTCAAGATTCCTACTATATGATTGCTAGGTGACTAGTTGTTAAAATTCGTGTTAACGTCACAACCACTTCTCTGAGAATAGTTTCAAACTGACCATTTATACTGTCGCCGTACGTCACGTCGTATTAGATGATACAGACAGAGCTGGCAGGCATCATGACTGCAGAAAAGGAAGAAGACGAGGGCTATTTCGACTTTACTGGTAGTGGCCATAGCCTCGTTCTCGCCAAAGAGATATTGCCGACACGCTGTCGGTACGAACATGCCTGGTTTCGTGTCACACTGACGGTAACAGACGAGAGGCAAGGTATTGAATCGCGGCTTGACCCGACCATATCAATGCACGAGTTTCGTGGCCGAGCGGATACTGATTTGGGGGCAATCCGATTTTTTGACGGTGATAGTATTCAAGGATACATCGGATTCGATCAGTTCTCCAACACTTCAATGACATCAGGCACAGACTGGGACCCAACGGACTGCTACGTTACAATCCACGTTGCTTACGACCCCGGACTTACATCCAGACAGACCTCATTCTTGAACTCAGATCGCTCACCAGACCCTGACCTTGGATATATTACTGAATTGCCGCAGCTTAATGTCCAGGTAGATTATCGTGGTCACATCGTTGGCACGGAGACTGAACAGCGATTTCCCAAGGCAATCGATCATTGTCTTCAATTCGATGAGATGGTGATTGTTGGTCTTGACCCTGATTCTGAAGGTGTTGACCATCCTACGTTTAATTACAAGGAGGCGCAGAATCTATTCGCTATCGAGTCGACTGGCGAAGTTGCCTGGATCGCCGAACCAGCCACGAGCTACGAAGGGGACAGAGGGTACTATTATACACTCTGGCGGATCAACGATTCGCTCTTCGCCAAGGTACGGGGCCTCGGAAAGGCAGGTCGGACAATTGTCCAATTGAATCCCGAGACTGGCGAGATAATTTCTATCGGACACTGAAGAGGATGTTCAAACCATCACCGACTATGTGGGAATCAACTTTTCACGGAAATGGTTCACCTAAAACTAACTCATCTGTAGGGCCTGATTTTTCGGTACACTGCTCTGTTGAATCCATAGGCGGCGTACTGATCACCCTTTGATGGTCTGTTTGAGGTTATAGACAGTGACGGCGAGCACCAGTTCTCGAAATTCGCGGTACAAAGCACTCGGCCTGACAGCGGACCCGAATCAGCCCTTGATGGCCGAAAATACACTTTCGATCATCCAGCGTTGCCCGTAGAGATCGCTGTCCAACCGTGCGTTGTTGGCGTGATAGTAGTGTGTGAACAGCTGGTTTTTATCCTATTAGACATAATGCGGAAAAAAGAGTCAACGACGCACCGGGCCGAGAGGAGTCGTGGCGGCTCAGTGAGCGCCAGAAACTCTGGATCAGGGCTGTCGGTGACTTCGCTGTCGACGTATACAAGGCGTCCAATATCTACGATCAGTATCTGGACGATGATGACGATGACACGACGGAGCCTGATCCAGAGGTGACGTTCTTCGACGTAGGTAAGGGGTCGTCAGTACTGTTCGAAGGGCCAGAAAAGAATATTCTGATAGACGCTGGGAGTAGTGCGGGGGCTTCACAGGCCAATTACGTAGGGGCCGTCGAAGATGAATTAAATGACGACAATGGAGAAGCGACTCTCCACCACGTGGTCGTCAGTCATAACGATACGGATCACATCGGATATGTGGATGATCTCATGGATTCCGACGATGTTGAAGTAAGGAATCTATACTTTAACGGAATCGATGCAGGAAACCGGGCTGAAGACGGAGTCGACCGTGAGTTCGACTCGAGTGAAATGAACTCACACATCATTGACCAAGCCGGGGCATCGAGACAGATCACCGATGCTGGACTCACTGTGAGAGTTGCCAGACCGGACACAACAAATATAGACGGAGTAAGTACGTCTGATGTCAATGCTAATTCCCTAATAACCAGGGTTGAGTATGGTGATCAGACGTTCCTGATGCCCGGAGATATCCCAGCCCCAGTCGAGGAGTGGGTGGTATCCAAATCAAACATAGATCTGACTGAAGTTGACGTGCTTCAAGCACAGCATCACGCGACTCAAGAGGAAGACGACGGCGTATTCAGCAGGACATTCAGTGACAGACTTGCATCAGACACGACAGTCGTCATTCAAAACCGAAACACTGACACCAGTTCTGAATTCCACCCCAACTGCCAAGCCCTCCGGAATATGGTCGGAGAAGTTGGTGGTGTTCACTGGACAGCGGAACATGGTCGACTCGAAATCACCATCAGTTCCGAAGACGGCATGGCTGAGCGACCAAGCCGAGAGGCTGAAATCCCGACTGCTCTCTTACCAAGAGTAAACAACGGTGAAGGTGGTTGCGCTACTGGGTGACAGCTACGGAAACTGAAGTCCGTTAAGGCCAGCAATCATGTCAAAGGTGAATCCAAACGCCAATTATTCGTAATTGCCTTTCACAAACGAGTGTAAATAATGACGAACCCAACTCACCGAAACGAGACGACGGTTGCAATTCCAACTGATAATCTCACCGTATCCTGGCAGCTTGAGCTGGGTAACACGATTAGAACCCTCACTGCAGGTGGTGAGCAAATTTATGCGGGTACCAGTAACGGGCTCGTTGCTGTCGAGGACGACGGCACCGAAAGGTGGCGTATCGATGGCAAGGCATCCTGGGCAGCCCCAGCTCTTTGTGATGAAGTAGTATACGCCCCAATCTGGAGAGAAAATCCTGGCCTTCACGCAGTCGATACACAGACTGGTGAAACGATGTGGCACTATTCAACTGAAAATCCGCGCTCACCCTGTGTAGTAGGGGATACAGTCTACGGTGCCGGAAAGGACTCGGTGTTCGCGCTTGATCGCATATCGGGCGAGCAGATCTGGTTGTGTGTGGTATCAGGGAGTGCTGACCTTGCAGTAGCGGATGGTCGAGTTTTTAGCGGATCAGCTGAACTCGAAATGTATGCGATTGATGCAGGTTCTGGCGAACGTCTGTGGACAGCTAACATCGATTCGATGCCAGCTGAGGGAGGTGCTACAGTCGTCGACGGAATACTCTATTTCACCGGCCATGCGGGTCTTGGCCCGGAGCGCCAGACCTACGCAGCTTCGGCTGAAACAGGCGCACTCGAATGGGTGTCAGACGACATCGGGTCTGACTCCGGAGCACCAGCTGTCGTCGACGGGGTCGTGTACACTGCGGATTGGGGCTTGTCTGCTCTGGATGCTGACTCAGGGGATGTTCTGTGGCAGTATGGGGATGAGACACTATTTAATCCGTCACCTTTGATTGTTGATAACACTGTTTTTGTCGGCGGCCGAGATGCTCAAATCCATGCTGTGAACGCAACCGATGGCACAGAGCGGTGGACCCTCGAAACTGCCGGTGAGGTGAAAGCGCCACCTGTTACTGCCGATGGAACACTCTACGTTGCCGGTGGGAGCCATTTGTACGCTCTTAGTGCAGACGAGTGAACACAGCGTTCAAACGAACAATATTCAAAAAAGAGGCCATCGTTCGATATCGTTAAAGAAGCAGACGAAAACGTCAACGTCACTACGACCATGCATCACGGAAGCTCCAGCACCGATTACCTACCACCAGACAACACTGTCTAAATGTGCCGTGTTGAATAGCGGTCTAATCGTCTTATATCACGGATTAGAAGGGCGAATCCGAGGAAATCGCTTCTGTCCATGGAAGTCGATCTCCTCGAGTTCGTTGAGCAGTGTCGGCACCTAGTCAAACAAGCATAATGGTTGTGTCTGAATATCTTGCACGCAACAACCGTTTGTGTCGGCCAGGCTCGTTTGCATAGCTGTCTCAGACAGACAATCAGCGTCACGACGCTGGATCTGCTGGAAGAAACATCGTCAGATAGTGTGTATTGTAGCGATTTACCGGGACGCGCCGACCCCGACGAACGGAACACGCCCAGAACGCCCTCAGTACGGCTGTTGCTGGCGGCCGGGATGTTCGATGTGTAACTGCGTCGCGGGCAGTTCGGCGATGCACTGACGACAGAAGCGATAGGCGCGGTCGTTCTCGGTGCCACACTCGGGGCAGCGACAGACGACCGCCTCCGGGTCCCCGCTGGCGTCGGCCGCGACCGCGTCGGCGTCGAACGCCGAGTCCGACCGATTTGCGCGGTAGGCGTACAGCAGGATCAGGAGATGGGCACACAGCAGGAGTGCGATGGCGGCGTAGACCCACTCGGACCCGAGCATACGTCGAACTACGTGGACTGTCCACTTGAGGATTGTGACAGTCAGTGGCATGGGTGCGGTCATTTTTCAGCGAACACGGGCCAGTCGCCCGCATGGCACACCGCGCGCTGGTCGCCTACCGCGATGGCGACGGCTATCACCTCCACTACGCCCACGACGGCGAGGGCGTCGCCGATCGAATCACGGCAGCGACGCCCTTCGGCGGTCGGTCGGAACAGGCGAGCACGCAGTCACCCAGCGACCCGATCGCCGACCGGTTCGATATCGATCCCAGCGGCGGGTACACCAGTCCGACGCGAGTCGATCCGCACCCACTCGCTCGCACCGTCGAGCCGGCGAGCGTCCTGCGAGCGATCGACGCCACGATCGAGACGCTGGTCGTGGTCGCGCCTGACGATACGACGCGAACGTACGCCGTCTGTCCGCTGGGGATCGACGGCGGCGGGCCGCTGGTAGTGGTCGGTCCGACGGACGACGCCGCGTCGGTCAGGGGAACGGTCCGTGACCGGAAAGAGCGGTTGGGGGCGGCCGTCGGCGCCGGTCGACTCGACGCCGAGACTGCCCGGCGGGTCCTCCGGCGCGCGCTCGCCCGCCACGGCGCGGTCCATTCGCTCGACGACGCGTCCTTTTTACGCACCGGCTGACTACGGGACGGCGTGACGACTGCCGACCAGACCCGGACGCTCGCCCACCCCGATCCCGACAGCGCGGCCGACCTGATCGAACGGGGGATCGAAGCGGGCGCGCTGGTGACCCTCTTCGGCCGCTGTCGGGTCGACTACGACGGGCGCGCGACCAGTACGCTCGGGCCGGGGGATCGCCACGTCATGCTCAAGCCCGACGGCGCGGCGCTGGTCCACACCGACGAGGGCCAACAGCCGGTGAACTGGCAGCCCCCGGGCTGTGCGCACGCGGTCCGCGTCGACGACGGCACGCTCGTCGTCGAGAGCGAGCGATCGACGCCCGACGAGGAGTTGCTCGTTTCCTTCGACTCGATCGACCACGCGGCCGCCTTCGACGTGACCGACGGCTCCGATCTCTCGCTTTCGGGCACCGAGGAAGACCTGCGCGAGCGCATCCTCGACGATCCCGATCTCGTCGAACCGTCGTTTACGCCCCTCGCGACCGAACGCTCGACCCCGGCTGGCGCGGTCGACATCTACGGCGAGGACGACGACGGGCGGACGGTCGTCGTCGAGTTGAAACGGCGGCGGGTCGGCCCGGACGCGGTCGGCCAGCTCGACCGCTACGTCGACGCGCTCGCTCGCGACCTCCACGACGACGCCGAGGTGCGTGGCATCCTCGTCGCGCCGTCGGTGACCGACCGGGCGCGTGACCTGCTCGCCCGGAAGGGACTGGAGTTCGTCTCGCTTTCGCCCCCGGACGCCGAGTAATCAGTCGTCGAGTTCGTCAGTGAGTGCCGCGAGTTCGTTCATCGCCTCGATCGGTGTCATCGTCGCGACATCGATGTCTTGCAGTCGCTCGCGTATCGACGCGGTGTCGGCATTCGGCGGAGCCGTCTCGACGGCCGCCCCGTTGCTCGTCAGCCGCTCGCCATCGCCGTTCGTCCGAACGGGCTGGCTGGCGGGACCGTCACTCGATTGCAGTGTCCGGCCAGTCCCGGTCTCGGTTTCGGTCTGGTTCGTCCCTTCGTCCAGCACCGCCCGCGAGCGGGACACGACCGACTCGGGGACGCCAGCGAGGTCGGCCACTTCGATGCCGTAGGACGCGGCCGCCGCGCCGGGCGCGACGCGGTGCTCGAAGACGACGCCGTCGCCGTCGTGGCGCGTCTCGAAGTGGAGATTGTGGACTCCCGAGAGTTCGTCAGCCACGGCCGTCAGTTCGTGATGGTGAGTCGCAAAGAGGGTGTAGGCACCGATCTCGTCGTGGATATGCTCCGTGACGGCGCGAGCGATGGCGAGACCGTCGGCCGTCGAGGTGCCCCGGCCGACCTCGTCGAGCAAGATTAGTGAGTCGCTACTCGCGCCCTGCAGGATGTCGGCGAGTTCGGTCATCTCGATCATGAACGTCGAGCGCCCGCCCGCGATGTCGTCGCTGGCCCCGACACGGGTGAAAATCCGATCGAGGATCGGCAGACTGGTCTCGCGTGCGGGGACGAAGCTCCCGGCCTGTGCCAGCACGCAGACGAGCGCGATCTGGCGCATGTAGGTCGACTTCCCGCTCATGTTCGGGCCGGTGATGATCGCGAACGGATCGGCCGGCGTCAGGTCGGCGTCGTTGGGGACGAAGGACGCCTCGGCGCGCTCGACGACGGGGTGGCGGCCACCGGAGATGTCGATGGCGTCGCCGCCGACGGTCGGGCGACAGTAGTCGTGGCTGGCCGCGACCTCGCCGAAGGCTACGAGCACGTCGAGCGTCGCCAGTCGGTCGGCCAGCGCCTGCACGCGCTCGGTCTCGTCGGCGACGGCGTCCCGAACCTTCCGAAAGAGATCGTACTCCAGATCGTCGGCGGCCGTCTCCGCCCGGACGATCTCGTCTTCGCGTTCCTTTAGCTCGGGTGTGACGAAGCGCTCCGAGTTCTTCAGTGTCTGGCGGCGCTGGTAGTCCTCGGGCACGCTGTCGAGGTTGGCGTTGGTCACCTCGATGTAGTAGCCATGGACCGAATTGTGACCGACCTTCAGCGAGTCGATCCCGGTGCGTTCGCGTTCGTTCACTTCCAGGTCGTCGATCCACTGCTTGCCCGAGCGCTCGGTCGCTCGCAGGTCGTCGAGTTCGTCGTCGTAGCCGTCACGGATCACGCCACCTTCGGTCACCTCCTGTGGCGGGTCTTCTCGGACCGCCGATTCGATCGCCTCGCGCACGTCCGCGAGTGGATCGAGACCGTCGTAGAGGTCGGCGAGCAGGGCGCTGTCGGCGGCTGCAAGCTGGTCGCGCACGTCCGGGACGACCGCGAGCGTGGCCGCGAGCGACCGCAGGTCCCGCGCGTTGGCCCGGCCACGGGAGACACGCGAGATCAGCCGCTCGATATCGTACACGTCGGCAAGCAGGTCGTGCAGGCGCTCGCGGGTCTGGAGGTCGCCCACCAGTTCGGCGACGGCCGCGTGACGGCGCTCGATGCGAGACTCGTCCAGTAGCGGCCGACGCAGCCAGTCGTTGAGTCGTCGCCGCCCGAGCGCGCAGGCGGTCTCATCGACAGTGTCGACGAGTGTTCGGCCCTCGTGCCCCCGGACCGCCCGGCGGTCGAACAGTTCGAGGCTGTCGAGTGCGACCGCATCGAGCAGCATGTACTCCCGGGGATCGTAGCGCGTGAGGTGATTCAGGTAGTCGAGTCGCCCGCTCTCGCCGTCCGCGATCTCGTCGCTCGTGCCCGCACCGCCACCGCGGGTGTACTCGGCGTATTCCAGCAACGCACCGCAGGCCCGCACCTCCACGTCGTCGGCCAGCAGCGAATCGGGGTGGCCGAAGTAGGCGCGCACCCGCTCGGCCGCAGTGTCGGACTCGAAGACGGTCCCGTCGTAGGACGTCACCATCGCGGCCGTCCCGAAGACGGCGTCGTCCTCGATGTCGACCGCCGGGCCGACGATGGCCTCCGCTGGCGCGAACCGTCCGACCTCGTCGGCGACGGCATCGACACTGTCGGCGCTGGTCGCGTAGAAATCGCCCGTCGACACGTCCAGCAGCGCCAGCCCAAAGCGGCGTTCGTCGCTCGCAAGCGCCGCGACGTAGTTGTTATCCGGCGACCCGAGCAGGGCGTCCTCGGTCAGCGTGCCGGGTGTGATGATCCGCGTGACAGCGCGCTCGACGATCCCCGACACCGCGTCGGGGTCCTCGACCTGATCGGCGATGGCGACCCGGTAGCCCGCATCGAGCAGCGTCTCGACGTAGCTCTCGGCGTTGTCGATCGGGATGCCCGCCATCGGATAGGTGCCCGTCGAGTCCTCGCGCTTGGTCAGCGTGATCTCACAGAGCCGTGCGACCCGTTCGGCCGCGCCACAAAACGCCTCGTAGAAATCCCCCACCTGAAACAGCACCAGCGAGTCGTCGTAGGCCCGACAGAGTTCGTAGTACTGACTCATCATCGGCGTCAGCTCATCGGCCTGCTCGGCCATCTTCTCTGGCGGTCCCAGCGCCGCGTCCATACCCGAGACGAAGGCTCTCGGCGTTTTAATAGACTGCGGGTCAGGCCGTCGACGACCGGTGTCACTCGACCGGGAGAAGCCACAAGCTCCGGGCGTGCGAACGCTCACCAAAACCGGATTCGACATTCACTTTTTTAAGCCCGTTTCCCCCAGATAGGGCTATCCGCTCGTGACATCGACATCGACCGCGTCGAAGTCGTCGTACGCACGAATCGTATCGAGCTTTCTCAAACATCAACACTTCTTCGTGTTCACAGCACCCGTGCTGTTCGTCGCGCTGGTGTACCTGTTCGCGCCGACCGACGGGGCGGGCGGGAGTGGCTACTGGCTGGAGTACTGGTGGCTGTTCCCCTTCTTCCTGCTGGGGGCGACGATCGTCAACACGGTGGGGATCAGCGGCGCGGCGCTGTTCGTGCCCTTCCTGATTTTCATCTTCCCGCTGTTGGCGTCGCCACTCGACGCCCCGACGATCGTCAAGGTGGGTCTCATCAGCGAGTCCTTTGGCCTGTCGAGTTCGGCCATCGCCTTCGTCGCGCACGGACTCGTGGACCGCCGGATCGGGACGGCCATCGTCGGCGGCGCGCTCCCGCTCGTGGTCGGGGGAGCCTTCCTCTCCTTTTTCCTCCCGGAGCCGGTGTTCCAGTTGATGCTGGCGGTCGTGCTGACGCTGTCGGCGTACCTCCTCTTCAACCTCGACCTCGCGCACGGCCACGGGAGCGACGAGCCGACGGCCGCCACTGACGGCGGGAACGACCTGCCGGACGACGACGACAAACTCGGCCACGCTGGCGTCAGCGTCGACGGCGACGGGACGGTCACCCGCGTCGATCGCAGCGGCACCGAGTACCGCTACGACCGCTCGGGCTATTTCGAACGCTTCGGCACCTACGGCTTCGGTGGCGTGTTCCAGGGCGTCGCCGGCTTCGGCATCGGTGAGATCGGGATCGTCTCGATGCTGCGCTCGAAGATTCCCGTCCGCGTCGCCATCGGGACGAACCACATCATCGTCGCCACCACGGCCATCGCCGCCTCGATCACGCACGTCTTCGGCGGCGGACTGGTCGGTGCCCACCAGCTCGATCTCGCGTCGACGCCGTGGAACATGGTCGTCTTCACCGTTCCGGCGACAGTGACGGGCGGCCAGATCGCCCCCTACGTCACGTCGGCCGTGAGCACGAGGACGCTGAAGTTGTTCGTCGCCGCCCTGTTCGTCCTGATCTCGACGGCGCTGTACGTGCTGGCCGGACAGGGCCTGTTCTGAGCGACGCGAGCAGAGACATACTTACTCGGCTGGCCCGCGTAGTCGGGGTATGGTCTCGACCACACGGGATCGGCCCCACACACTCGACTCGAAAGCCGACCTCGACGACATCGTCGCCGAACACGACCGCGTCCTCGTCGAGTTTCACACCGAAGGGTGTGCGATCTGTGCGTCGATGGAGCCGATCTTGAGCACCGTCGCGAAGGCAACGGACGTGCCCGTGGTGACGATGAATCCCCGTGACGATCCCGTACTCGTCGAGGAGTACGACGTGCGTTCGGTGCCGAAGCTCCTGTTGTTCGAGGACGGCGTCGTCACGAAGACGAAAGAAGATGGTTTCGTGCCAGTCGAGGAATTGCTGGCTTTCGTCGGCGAGGACTGATACTGCCGGCTGTCACTGTTGCAAGCGATTCGCGACCACGGGGTCGCGAAATTCGTTCCAGACGGACAGCCGGCAGTATGACGACGGTCGCCTACCCTTCGACCAGCCGCCGGAGTTGCTCGGGTGGCACCGCACCGCGCGCTCCGTGACCGTCGTAGGCAAAGGTCGGCACACCGGTGACGCCCTCGCGCTGTGCCGCGTCGAAGCGCTCGCGGACCTCTTGACGGAGACCGTCGTCGTCCAGTGCCGCGTGGATCTCGTCGGGATCGATCCCGGCGTCGGTCGCGAGGTCGACGAGTACGTCCGGGTCGCCGATGTCCCGGCCGTCCTGCCAGAGCGCGTCGAAGATCGCGCGATCGAAGGCCAGCCACGTCTCGTAGTCCGCCGTCGTCTGGACGTGATAGGAGGCGATCTGGGCGTCGAGCGAATCGATCTCACGGCGCAGATCGAGTTCCATCTCGACGCCGTACTTCTCCTGTAAGCGGCGTACCCCCTCTTTGGCCTGCTCGAAGTACTCGTCGTCCTTGCCGTCCTCGACGGCGTGGTCGATGGTGCCGTCGGGCCGACGCTTGTGCGAGCGCAGATCGAACGGTCGCCACTCGATCCGCAGGTCGTCCTCGCGGTCGTCCTGATAGCGTGTCAGCGACTCGCGGCCGAGATAGCAGAACGGACAGACGTAGTCCGAGTAAACGGTGATCGTCTCGTGATCGGGCATCGTCGATCCTTACCGGTCGCGACACAAGAGGGTTCGCCGGTCGTGTGGTCGCCGTGACAGGCCCGTTCAGGCGGACGACGGACCGCCGCCCACCTCGACGGCGTAATCGGACTGGATCCAGGCCGCCGAGTTCGTCCGGTCGTAGACGATCGTCTCGCCGCCACCGGTCGTGAACGCGCCATACTGTTCGTCGGCATCGATCTGTGCGTCGGCCGTCTCTGTGGAGTGGTTCGTATCGTTCATCGATTGTCGGTTGGTACCTGTTCACAATGGAATGCGCTGTATAAGCCTTTCCCGAATATGATATCGAATAGTAATACCATACTAGGCAGTCGTGGGCACGAAAAATCGAGAAGGCGATAGCGTCGCGTCACACTGCGGATCGGTGTGTCCCGTTCGTCGAGCGCGGACTACTGCCCACCCACCTCGATGGCGTAGTCCGACTGAATCCATGCGTCGGGATTCTCGCGGTCGTAGACCACGAAATTGCCGTCGCCGGTCACGAAGGTTCCGTATTTGTCTGTCTGTTCCCCACCTGTTTGGTCGACTGTGCCTGTCATCGTCCCATGCCACCCGGCGTGGAACCGGGTTGCCAGACTTACATCACCAACTATCATAAATATTTATTATTTCCACACCATCTGTAACGGATTATTCGTTCGGAGGGGCAACAGTCCCGTCGACGAGGCAGTCGTAGCGACACGCCGGGCGAGAATCACCACCAATTAGGGTCACTCGCGCGACACGCCGACTATGACACGTCAGGCAGCCCCAGTCTCGCCGCCGGTCGTCTGCTCGATCGCGGGCAGCGACAGCGGCGGCGGCGCGGGGATTCAGGCCGATACGAAGACCATCGAGGCCGACGACGCGTTCGCGACCACTGCGATCACGAGCGTCACCGCCCAGAACACCCAGGGGGTGCGCGACGTTTCGACACTCACACCCGAGACGGTGCGCGCACAGATCGACGCCGTCCTCGACGACTTCGACGTGCAGGCGGTCAAGACCGGAATGCTGGCGACGAGCGAGATCGTCGAGACCGTCGCCGACTACGGGCCGAACCTGCCGTCGCTGGTCGTCGACCCCGTGATGGTCGCAAGTAGCGGCGATCGATTGCTGGACGAAGATGCCGAAGCAGCCTACGACGATCTGCTGGCGGCGGCCACGCTGGTGACGCCAAACACCGACGAGACCACGGTCCTGACCGGGATCGAGGTGACCGACGCCGAGACGGCCCGGCGGGCGGGCGAGGCACTGATCGACCGGGGCGTCGACGCCGCCCTCGTCAAGGGCGGGCACGTTCCGGGCGACGCCGTCGTCGACACGCTGGTGACCGAAGACAGCGTCCACACGTACCGCCACGACCGGATCGACACCGACGCGACCCACGGCTCTGGCTGTACGCTCTCCAGTGCTATCGCGACGCGACTGGCCCACGGCGACGATCTCCCGACGGCCGTCGGCGAGGGGATCGCCCTGCTCTCGCGGGCGGTCCGATACAACGTCGACGTGGGCGCGGGACCGGGCGCGGTCCACCACACCGTCGACGTGCGCAACGAGGCCGCACGCGACGAGACCGTCGAAGCCGTCGAGCACGTCGTCGCGGGCCTGCGCGAGGCCGACGCGACAGCGCTGGTGCCGCGGGGTGTCACGAACGTCGTCGGGACGACCCCCTACGCGGAGTCGGCGGCCGACGTGGCAGCCGTCGACGGTGGAATCGGTCGCACCAGGGACGGACTGCGACCGAATCGTGGCGTCCGCTTCGGCGTCGAGACGCCGCTGGTCGAGGTGGTGCTCGCGGCACGGGAACGCGATCCAGCGGTGCGCTTTGGCCTGACCTGTACGGCGACGCCGGCCGTCGTCGACGCGCTGGCGGGACTCGACGAGACCGTCGCGACGGTCACGGCGAGCGAGCGCGAGCGACAGGTCGATCGGGCGTTCGACGAGACGGCTGCGAGACCGGCGGCGATCGTCGACGACCACGGCGACCGGCTCTTCTTGCTCGCGAGCACGCCCGAGGACGTGCTGTCACAGATTCGAACGATCGTCGCGAGCGTCGACGACTATAGTAACAATTGAAACGATTTACACACCGATCGCACTGCAGCCGTGCGATCGGGTGTGCATTGACTTTCGATGGCTACTATAGGCCGGCACTCAGCGCCGTCGCCGCCCCAGCCAGACCACCAGCATCGCAAGCGCCGCGGCCACCGGTCCGAATCCGGGACCCGCGCCGGACGAGGTGGTCCGGGACGGTTCGGCCGGCTGTGTCGTTCGGTCGCTCGTCGACGGCGTCGCTGTGGCCGTCTCGGTGACGGTCGCCGTCGATGTGCCGATCGTCTGGACCGGTGCGGGATCGACCGAGACCGCGACCGGGCGGACGCTGCCAGCACCGAGCGAGACCCGACCAGCGGTCGGGAGATCGATGTTTCGCATGACGAACGTCGTACTGTTCGCGGCCAGCGTGACGTGAACGCGCTCGACTTCCTCGAAGTTCCGCGTGAACACGACAGTCATCTCACCGGGCACTGGCGCGTCGTTGTAGACGGTCGCGGTCAGCGGGACCGACTCGCCCTGTCGGAGGTTCGACTCGGCGACAGTGAGACCGACGACGCGCGCGCTGGCCGGACGCTCGACCGTGACGTTGACCGTCGTTCCGTCGACGCCGACGACGTACGATCCCGGCGTCGGGAACCGGTGTGAGAGGGGCACGGTCGTCGACTGACTGGCACCGATCCGGCCGCCCGCCTCCTCGACGACCGTCCCGTTGACGCGCATCGAGAGGTTGTACTGGCCGGCGGTGCCACCGGCGTTGTTCACCACGGCGTCGACGGTCAGGCGCTCGCCGGTCACCAGCACGATCGGATCACCCCGCTCTGCCGTGGTGTTGCGATACGGCCCGGAGATTTCGTAGCCCGCCGACGCGTCGACCGGCGGGAGTTCGTAGCCGATTCGGGCCGGAAGCTGACCGAACACCGCCGCGTGGGTCGTCCGATTCCACGTGGTGACGTTTGCGGCGCTCTCGGTGTAGCGCTGGCCCACATCGAGGAGCGTCGTGTCTCCCGCGGTGGCGAGTGCAGTGAGGAGATCCAGCTGTGAGACCGGTCCCTGCTGGGCGTTCATCGTCCGAAACACGTCCTGCAAGGTCTGCTCTCGGTCCGTCCTGACCCGGAGGCGCCGGTCAAGCTGGCCGGCGACGAGCGTGCCTTTGTAGTAATCGGGTGCCCGCACCCACGTCGAGGTGTTGGCGAGGATCACGCGGTCGTACACCGGCCACGTCCCGATGCGCAGCCGATCGTCGAACGCCGTGAAGTCGATGGCGTCGTGTTCAAGCGAGAGCAGGGCCGCGTAGTACGACGCCGAGGCCTCCGAGAACCACAGCGTCCGACTCGTCGGCGTGTAGGCCTGGCGCGAGTGGACGTACTCGTGGAGCCAGGCGCTGTCGGCGTCGTCGAGTCGTTCGTCGTCCCGGACCCAGATGTCACTGTCACCGGTCTGGAGACCGCGAACGCCCCACCGGACGCCGTCGGTCGGCGCAGCGATCAGAAAGACACGCTCGTCGCGGTCGCCGACACGCAAGGCATCGGAGCTGTTGGCCAACGCATCGAGGATCGCGTCGGGCGACTCGCTCGTGTTGGCGGCCGACGGGACGACGAAGCGGAACTGCTGGCCGTAGGCCGTCCGTTCGTGGATCTCGTGTGCGCCCAGAAAGACCAGCCACTCGCCGGTCGCACCCGGACCGATCGTCGACGACTCGCGCTCGAACCGGATCGGCGTGCGACCGGTCGCCTCCCAGCGAGTCGGCGTCGACGGACGCTCGAACAGCGACCAGTTTCCGGTGTCGGCGTAGAGAGAGCGCCCCGAAGCGATCTGGGGATCGGGCTGTGAGATCGTCTCGTTGACCGCCAGATCGTAGACGATCGCTGGCTGTCGGGTCGTGTCCCGCCACCGGAGCCGTGTGTCGTTGACGCGGTCGAATCCAACGCGCGAGACCAGCGTCGCCCCGGCCGGGAGATCGGTGTGCAGCGAGAAGACGCGATCGGGAATTCGGTACCGAAGGGCGACCCGAACCGTCCCGGGCCGGTCGGGCAGGCGCTGGAACTGCTGGGTGAGCGCGATCGTATCGCCAGCGTCGGCGGCGTCCTGACTCGCGACGGTCGCGGCCGGCCACAGATCGCGCGCGAGTGGATCGACGCGGTCGACCGACGGTGTGTCGATCGAGGACTGGCGGTGACTTCGGTCCGGCGACGCAGGTGACGGGACCGTGTTCTCGGTGGCGTGCCAGTCGGCTGGCGGCGTGACGGGCGCGACGCTCCCGGAGAACGTGAGGACGACCAGCGCGACGATGATCCCACGCGACACCTCGCCCATTGGTTCCCTGTTACACACCCCCAGACAAATAGCTGACCCGACGGTTCGCTTCCGTCGAAGGTTGCATCCGCGAGGACGGCGCTCACCCCACAGAGAAGGGGCACGGGCCAGTCTGTCACCTGGTGTGGACGTTCCTACTCACATCCCGGTACGTCGCCGGTTCGATCGACCCACAACCCTTAGGCACCCGTCGCCCCCACGGGCGGGTATGACAGAGGCGACGGGCATCGTCGGTGAATTCCTCTCGCTGAAGGCAGACAGCGACGCCGACATTCTCGCGATGCAGTGTGGTGATTTCTACGAGTTCTTCGACGAGGACGCCGAGATCGTCGCCGACGAACTCGATCTGAAGATCAGTCAGAAGTCCTCTCATGGCTCGTCGTATCCGATGGCCGGCGTGCCGGTCGACGATCTGACACCGTACGTCTCGGCGCTGGTCGAGCGGGGCTACCGGGTCGCCGTTGCAGACCAACACGAGACCGCCGACGGTCACGCCCGCGAGATCACGCGCGTCGTGACACCGGGCACCCATCTGGAGACGACCGACGACGCCGCCCAGTACCTCGCCGCGGTCGTCGCAGGCGACAGGACCGGTGGCGGCGACGCGGCGTATGGGCTGGCCGTCGCCGACGTGACCACGGGACAGTTCCACGTCACCCAACTCGACGGCGAGGACGCCCGCGCCCGCGTCCAGACGGAGCTATACAAGTTCGATCCCGCCGAGGTGTTGCCCGGTCCCGCGCTGCGCTCCGACGACGACTTTCTCGACCGATTGCGCGAGCGCACCGACGCCGCGCTGACGCTGCACACCGAAGAGTCGTTCGCGCCCGGCCGGGCCGGCCACCGAGTACGCGATCACTTCGGGGCCGAGACCGTCGCAAGCGTCGGGATCGACGACGACGAGACCGCGATCTGTGCGGCCGGTGCCGTCCTCGCGTACGTCGACGAGACCGGCGTCGGGACGCTCGCGTCGGTGACCCGACTGCAGGCCTACGGCGCGAGCGATCACGTGAATCTGGACGCGACGACCCAGCGCAATCTCGAACTCACCGAGACCATGCAAGGCGACAGCGACGGATCGCTGTTCGACACCATCGATCACACGACGACCGCGGCGGGCGCGCGTCTGCTCCGGGAGTGGCTCCAGCGCCCACGGCGTGATCGGGGCGAACTGACTCGCCGCCAGTCCTGTGTGGGGGCGCTGGCCGAAGCGGCGATGGCCCGCGAACAGCTGTGTGAGACGCTGTCGGATGCCTACGATCTCGAACGACTCGCGTCGAAGGCGGTCTCGGGCAGCGCCGACGCACGGGACCTCCGGGCGGTCGCCGGCACCCTCTCCCTGCTCGGGACCGTCGAAGACATCGTCGCAGACGACCAGCGGCTGGCCGACTCGCCGCTGGCCGAGGCACTCGACCGACTCGACCGCGACGCCGTCGACGACCTCGCCGCGACACTCGACGCCGTGCTCGTCGAGGACCCGCCGGGCACGGTCCGACAGGGCGGCCTGTTTCGGCAGGGGTACGACGACGATCTGGACGAGGTGATCGAGCGCCACGAGGCAGTGTTGGAGTGGTTAGAGACGCTGCCCGACCGCGAGAAAGGAGAGACAGGGATCACCCACCTCTCGGTCGACCGCAACAAGACCGACGGCTACTACATCCAGGTCGGCAAGAGCGAGACCGACGACGTCCCCGACCACTACGACCAGATCAAGGAGCTGAAAAACTCCAAGCGCTTCACGACCGACGAACTCCAGGCAAAAGAGCGGGCGGTGTTTCGCCTCGAAGAACAGCGCCACGAGATGGAGTACGAACTGTTCGGCGAGATCCGCGAAACCGTCGCCGAGCGGGCGACGCTGCTGCAGGACGCCGGGCGGGTGCTGGCCGAGATCGACGCGCTGGCCGCACTCGCGATCCACGCCGTCCGCAACGACTGGAGCCGGCCCGAACTGACCGATGGCCGGGCGCTCGACGTGAACGCGGGCCGTCACCCCGTTGTCGAACAGACCACCGAGTTCGTCCCGAACGACCTGTATATGGACGAGGATCGCCAGTTCCTCATCGTGACGGGGCCGAACATGAGCGGGAAATCGACGTACATGCGACAGGCCGCGCTCATCACGCTGCTGGCACAGGTGGGGAGTTTCGTCCCCGCGCGCGCGGCGACGGTGGGGCTGGTCGACGGCATCTACACCCGCGTGGGTGCGCTCGACGAACTCGCGCAGGGTCGCTCGACGTTCATGGTCGAGATGCAGGAACTGTCGAACATCCTTCATTCGGCGACCGACGAGTCACTCGTCATTCTGGACGAGGTGGGACGGGGGACCGCGACCTACGACGGCATCTCGATTGCCTGGGCGGCCAGCGAGTACATCGTCAACGAAATCAAATGCAAGACACTCTTTGCGACCCACTATCACGAACTCACAGTCCTCGGTGACGAACTGCCGACCGTCCAGAACGTCCACGTCGCGGCCGACGAATCGGACGGTGAGGTGACCTTCCTGCGGACCGTGCGCGATGGCCCGACGGATCGCTCCTACGGAGTCCACGTCGCCGATCTGGCCGGCGTTCCCGGTCCCGTCGTTTCTCGCTCGCGGGACGTACTCGACCGCCTTCGCGAGGACGAAGCGATCGACGTGCGCGGGAGCGGTGGCGGTGGCGAGACGACGCAAGTCGTCTTCGATCTGGATTCGGGCGAGTTTTCGACCGGGGCAGAGAGCGAGCAACGGGTCGCGACCGACGGCAGTCACGAAGATGGAGAGACGGTCGAGGCGGCACTCGCTCCCGAGACCGAGGCAGTCCTCGACGAACTCGCCGATCTGAACGTCAACGAGACGCCACCGGTCGAGCTGATGGCGAAAGTCCAGGAGTGGCAAGGCGAACTCGAAGAAGAGTGAGGTGAGCGCGTCCGCTCGACACTCAATCTTTAGTGTCTCTCGCATGCGATCGCGGCACGCGCCTGCTCGACGCGCTCTACTTCTCGCGCAAGGTTCGCGGACCGCTCGCTACGATCTCTCGGCTTCTCGATCTCGGTTCGACTGAACGCCTATGAAATAAATTCTTTGACCTGATGGAGATTCACACATTAAGTATTTTATTTCCTCCTTAACAAATTGGCGAACAGATGAAGCAAAACCGTCAGCGGTTGGCCGGTGGGCTCTGGCTCCTTGCCGGTCTGCCAATTCTCGCGTCATTTGTTCAGGCTGCTATTGCTCTCATGGGAGCGTCGGCGACGAGTATCCCAGTCATCGGTGGGGTAAAGCGATCGGTTCAGTCTGTGGCAGTCCTGGATGCAGCCGGCAACCTCTTCCGATCGAGTCCGTCTATCGTGCTGGTTTTGTTCGTCTTCGTGACAGTCGCGTGGCTGGCCCAGGGAGCCGGGATGTTCGTGCTGACGAATCGGGTCTTCACACTCGGCGCGACGGGATTTGTGACGCTGTTCGTCGTGTTGTTCGAGCTGGTGTATCTGCCGTTGCTGTCCGCCGGGCTACCGAGTGGGCAGACGATCGCTTTTCTCTCGGTTCCGATCCTCGTCGCGGCGGCACTGTGGGCCAGCACGTTAGTGTTCGAATGGGACGTGACACTCGACGATGACACCAGCGGTCGACTCGCAGACGCGAGGGAGGATGCGCGACGCGAGCGGCAGGCCTTCGAGGATCACGTCGAGGCCACCGTGCCCGAAGACGCACGAGAGTTACTTCGGGAGTTTGCACCAGATGCTGTCGAGACCTTCGAGCAGGATGCAGCGGCTTTCACCGACGAGTGTCAGTCGGTCGTCGATACCATCGAGACGTTGAGTGACGATCGGGAATCGGTCTCCAGCCGTGAGCGAAACGAACGGGCCGAACAGGTACTCTCGGATGCGAAGGCACTCGACGGGCAGAAACGAGCGGAACGACTCTGTTCCACGTTCGAGCGCTCTCTCGTCAAGACAATCAACGCGGAGTTCGGTGAGTTCCAGCCCGTCTCTCGCTACGGTCGGTCCTACGAGTTCCGAAACCTACGCACGTACAACGAGCTTAGGCTGCCGATGCTGGACTGCCCACCAGTGCAGATCGGTGGAGCCCAGCACGAACTGGGAGAGCAGATAGCGGCGGCCGTCGGCTCTCAGGGATTGGCTTCGGTTGCTGCTGCGATCGAGCGGAGTGGCGCCCACCTTTCACAGGCCCGCTCGGTGATCGACGAGCACGAATCAGCTGTCGCGACACGGCTCGACGAGGTCGACGACATCCTCGAGATTGCACGCGACCACATCGATGGTCTCGATGGCGAGGCACGGGAGCGCTTACACGAGTTCCTCTTCGAGGGACGCACGCCCGAGGCTGTCGATGCAGTCCAGACCGTCGTCAAGGTTCGCGAACAACAGGACGAGGCGAAAGGATTGCTTCACCGGGCTCAGTTCGAGGACGCCGAGCGAGCCGCCGACGAGGCGGTCACGAAGGCCCAGCAGATCGAAGAGATCGCCGAGTTTTTCGCCGACAGTGTCGGTTCGACGATCGAGTACGGGTCGGGATCGATCCCGGTTCCCCCGACCGTCGGGACGGGACTGGTCTCACAACTTCGCGTCCCGTTCGAACGGAGTTACGCGATCGAGTACGAGGTCGACGGCGATACCCTCAACATTACCGCCGCCGACGACGGCGCGACGACGCAAACACAGGAGAGTCGAGAACTGGTCAACAACACCGACGATGACGATGTACAGGCCGACGACGTACTGTACGTGCTGCGGGAACTGAAGTCCGCAGCCGCGAACAGCGACGTGGAAGGGACTGTCGAACTCCAGACCGAACAGCTCCCAGAGAAGTTCATCCGGTCGGACGTGCTACGCGAGATCAAGCGCTTCGCCCAGCGTCAGTCGGATGTGACGGGAGTCACCGTTCCCGCCGATCCGCCGCCGGGATTCCTCTCGATCGAAGTCAGTGACAGCGTCAGCCCGCAGCGAGCGATGACGGAGCTACAGGACCGGTACGCCAGTTCCCAAAATTGAAAATGTATCCGGAAACACAAAACGAGCGGATCGTAATATCCAACCAATGAGTGACAAGTGCAAAATCTGCCTGCAGGACGTATCGGAAGACACCATCGAGGAACACATCGCGACCAACCACGAGGACACGCCCGAATCCGTCTCGGCCGTGTACCCCGACCGGTACGAGGCAGTGTTCACTGCGGAGGGGACACTGCAGCCACGGTTCGAGCAATCGACAGCAGACGAGGCTGTCGAAACCGAATCGTCGTCGACCGACACCGACACCGAACCAGACGCGCAGCCACCCACGTCGCCGACTGTTGGCGGTCCGTCCTCAGCCCGGGAACGGGCTACTGCTTCGGGCACTTCGATGACTGGTGCCCTCGGAAACAAGTGGCTGATGGCCGGCGTTGGCGGTGCCGGGAATCATATCATCGACGCCGTGCTCATGCGACGTGATACCCTCCGGAACAACAACAGCAGCCTCGCCAGCGTCTGGGAGGGCGGGCTGGCGAATTACGGGAACCTGAACACGAACATCACCGAGATCGGCGAGACGTACTACGCACAGGCCGACCGTGAGTTCCAGCGCGAGTCGCTCATTACCAACTGTATGATCGGCTACCGCCATCACAACTACTCCGGAGCGGGCCGAAACTGGAAGGCTGGTCGCACGTGGATGCGGAAGGATTTCGAGGGAGAGAGCAACGCGATCAGGGACCGGCTTGACCTCAACATCAAGGATCTCGACGCGTCACAGGCGGTGATGCTGATTCACAGCGTTACCAAAGGCACCGGCTGTGGTGCGACTCCCGTCCTCGCCGAAAACATCCGAGAGGTTATCACTGACGACGATTCCCTCGATAGTATCGACACCGTCACCAAGCCGCTACTGAGTTCGGTCGTGCTCCCGTCTGATGGCAAGTTCCGCGGTGGCGAAATGGTTCGTGGCGTCGTCGGAATGGCGTATCTCTCGAAGGCCGTCGACGGGATCATTCCGTTCGACAACAAGCAACTGGACGACCCGCCCTCCGAGCTGGCTGTCGATATCGATCCAGAACTGATGAAGCGGTACAACCCGCCGATGTACGGCGATATCAACCGACTCCTCGTGACGTTTCTCGAGGCGTTCACGATGTCGTCGACACCACAGTCGGCCGACACGGCGAGCACGGAGCGTATCAACGGGGAAGTACTGGACGTGCCAGACAGTTTCCGTCCAGTCCAGCGAAAATACGCGCGCGACGACGAGCGTTCGTACAAGCCCGCCGTCGTGATGGCGCCCGTCATCGGCAAGACCAGTGCCTCGACGTTCGATCGATCACGACTGGATACGCTCGTCCGGTCGACACTCCTTCAGGGCCAGCTCGTGGATTTCGACCCGCAAACAGCGTGGGGTGGCACGTTCATCGTCTACGGCCCGGAAGAGAAGATGGCGGAGATCGCCCCGCTCCTGCGCAACAACGAACTGTCCGACATCCTGAGCGGTGAAGACTTCCTCGATACGGAGTCCTTCGACGGTCCGGGCTCCGTCGACGTGTACGTGAATCAACTCGTCGTACCACACGTCGACGATATCTATCTGTGGGGTGTCGTCTGGAACCCGCGGCTCCCGACTCTCGAGAAGATGTACGATCAGGCACGGGATCTCGTCGAGAACGGCGATAGCGAGGAGGCGAACGAACTCCGCGAGATCTGGGACACTGTCGAACCCTTGTTCGATTGTCTCGGCCGGGAGAATATGGGGTAACTGCACACCGTTCTCCGCTGCGGTGGCGACGTTTGTCCGGTTACTCTCGCCGCTGTTCGATAACCCAATGTCTAGCGACAATTAGATTTATATATGTAATAACGGTACAACAGTGCATGAGACGGCAAATAACAGGCATTTTTGCCGCGGGATTTTCTGGGACGCTTGTCGCTCTCATCCTCGGGGTAATAACGATGCCGCTCGTCGCGGTGTCGGCCGGTGCTGTGACGGCGTTCGTTGTCACACGGAAGTACGATGTACAGCGTCACTACGACTCGGTGGGAACGGTGTATTTCCTCTCGTTGGGTCTGCTGGTCTTCGCGCTGCCGTTCCTCCCAGCCGCATTCAAGCAGACACCACAGCTGTTCCTAGTCGTTTTCGGGCTCATCAGCGCTGCGATCGTGCTGACAAAACGGGGTGTGAGCCACGTCTTGCGTTTTATCGCCACGAAACTCGGTCGGGGCGACAGCGCCAGCTCCGTCTGGAACGCGGTTTCCTCGATTGTCGGCACGCTGATGCTCATCTGGAGCATCATCAAGATGAAGCAACGTCTCGCCAAAACAGCGTTGGTCGGGGCCACGACGCCCCTCGGACTCGTGCTGAATCTCGCGGGACATTTCGTCAATCTCCCCTGGGCTCTGGAGGCCGGCATCGATCTCTCTGCAATGGTGTTCCTCGGCGGCGTCATGGTCGGATTTCACACACTCACCTCGTGGTACGAGGTGCTCGCACTCCGGAACGACCCGTTCGTCCAGTCACTCGCCGAACGCTCGAAGGATACGGCCGTGAATGCGGCCTCGAAGACGAGGGAGAAAGCGGCGAACCAGTCGGACAGAGTCACGCAACCCGACGGGTTCGGAAGCGGCCTCATGTCACAGATTCTCGGCGTGACGCCGGCGGCGACTGGGGCGACATCGTCGACTGTTTCGGATTCGGATCCGGAGGAGGATTTCAAAACAGCGGACGCACAGCCCACCGACAGCAACGATGGGGCGTCCGATGCGAGCGAGCGCGACGTCCCGGCAGCGCAACCGGATGTCGCCGACGGTTCCGACGGCGTCGCTTCGCGTGGACGAGCCGATAGCGGGACGGCTCGCAACGGTAATGCCACGGATTCGTCGGGATCGGCAGAACTCGAACAGTCCGCCGAACGCCTCGGGCTTCCGCCGGAACCGGAGCCGATTACCGATGGTATCGAGACGATGATCTCTGCAATCGATGCCGTCGCCGAAGAAAACGACACGAGCCAAGTGGAGACGGATCCCGAGCGCGCTGCTCCGATCGAACGGGCGACGGTAGTCAAAACGGCTGCTGACGGGGGAACACTCGTTGAGGATTCCGATGGGGATGGCACTGAAACGATCGACTCGCCGGCTGAGACGACGCACGTAGTGACCGCGGCCGCTCGCTCTGCGCGAACACGTGCACCCCCGCAGGCCACAGAGGGTCAGGAGTTACTCGACGCGCTCGAACGAGTCGACGACCTCAGTGAACGGAGACTGGCCACCACGCTGGAGACGGTACTGACACAACTGAATAGTCACGACGACGTCGTGGGCGTGCTTTCCGAAGTCGAATCGAGTCCGGGCCCACGGGAAATAGCACGACAGCTGGAGCGAGGATCGTCGACTCTCGATGGGCCATTCAGGACGGGGCTCACGCGGGTGGCCAACGAACTGGACGACGCCGTCTCGGAGCTAGAGGAGTGTCGGGCCGAGCTCGATCAACTGTCGAACGACGCTGAGGCCCTCTGTACGGCCGCAAACGATCAGACAACGGTCAACTTCGAGAGTGATGCATCCACAGTCCAGTGGTTCGACGCTCTCGCCGATCGTTTCAAGAACGGCACCCTCGTCTTCACCGATCAGGCCAGTGACATCCGCCGTATCGTTTCGAACGCCGAAACGGATATCCACCCGCAGAGTCGTCTCGCACAGTCGGTCCTCGAAGCGATCCGGAGCGATTCACTCGATGCCGAAGCGCGCGAACGAACGATCGCGGACGCGATCACAGCCATCGATAGCACCGAAACACTGCGCCATCGACTTGAGGGAATTTCGGCTGAGGATGTCGAACAGCTGGCCCAGCGACTCCAGCGAGACCTCTCGGAGACGAGTTCGCCGGGCACGGCGCAACTGGCCGACCGTGTCGATGAACTGCGTCGAACGGCCGCCCAGGCCGCCACGTCCGACCGCATGACGGTGTATGCGGCCAGACAGGAGCTTCGGTTCTACGATCAGCAACTTCTGGACGCGTTACAGGACACCACGAGCCGATCCCAACAGGACACAGCGGTAGCCCAACGCTACGAGGACGTCGAGCAGCGTCGCACGCGGATGAGAGATGAGTATCCACGCGACTACCCGGACCACGACCACAGCATCTCGATCCACTTCCTGGAACTCGTTACGGCCCTCCAGCAATCGGCCGACCAGGCGCGGACGGCGGGCAACGACGAGCGGGCAAGCGGGTACTTAGAGGCTGCCGACCGAGTCCTCGATTGGGTCACGGAACTGTACGATAGGCACGCATACAACGTACTGCTCGAACAGCTCCGGAGATGACCGAATCTGTTCCAGTCGTTGCCCGTTCGTTGCCTGCGTGATTCAGAAGGTCCACCAGATTTTTCACACATAGTTTAAATATTGTTGTCATGGGCTTACAAGAGGATCTAAAATACCCGTTTAACGAGGAGGGGTGGTACTGGAACATCGGGCTCGGGATGCTGTTCGAGTATCTCACGTTTCTCTTGCTCCCGGTGTTCTTCCTCGCTGGCTACTACGTTCGGGTGATGCGACAGACGGCGGCGGGTGAGGAGGAACCACCCGAGTTCGGCAACTACGGTTCGCTGACCATCGATGGCATCAAAGTGTTCTGCATCCTGTTTGCATACCTACTCATACCGATCATCGTCGCATGGTCTACGTACATCCCCTCGCTGATCGCACTTCTCCAGGGAGAACCCGGGGCGCTCTCCGGGATACTTGTCGGGATGTTGCTCTCGTTCTCGCTGACGCTGCTGTTCGCCTACGGCGGCATTGCCGGACTCGTGAACTTCGCGCACACCGGGGCAATGCGGAGTGCGTTCTCGCCGTCGTTACTGGGAGTAATCACTACCTGGGCGTGGTTCAAAGCGTGGATCAAGCTCTTCGTGACCAGCGGAATCTCGTTGGTCGCCTCCGTCATCATCGGCCTCATTCCACTCGTCCAGTTCACTCATATCGTGCTCATCCCCTTTCAAGTGAAGTACTTCTTTACTGTCTATGCACGGATCTTTTCACTCGCGTTCGCGACCGCTGCTGGGACTGCGGTAGCTACCGAGGAGACCACAGCCCCCAAGACCGGCAGAAATCATCCCACCGGTTCGACAGATCGAGCGAGCGACAACTCGGTAACAGGCTCTTCGGGGAATGAAACCGAAGAAGCAACTGAAACGATCGAAACGTCCCCGGCCGAGAAGGGCGAACAGGATCGAACGCCCACCAGCGACAGTACACACGACGACCGGACAACCACCCGAACGAAAGCGCTTGAACAGCCGGCAGAGTGCATTCAGGTCACGGCCAGTGCCGAACGGGTCACCGACGGTGTCGACCGGTTGGCTGCGACGGTCGAGGCGGTTGTCGAGGAGACTGACGCCGTAGAGGCGGGGATCGTCGATCCGACCGCGACACCAGTCGAACAAGCAGCCGCTCTCGAGGATGCTATCGACCGTGGCAGACTCTTCGACGACGAGAGCGTGTCTGACGACCGAACAACGCTCGCAGACGGCGTCGACGAACGGTCGGAACTGCTGTCAGACGCTGTTCTGACGGTCCGGTCGCAAACGACTCCCCAGACAGACGAAGGTGACGCAGTGCTCGACTCACTTGCAAGCGCTGACGAACTCGACGAACAGCAACTGACTGCGACACTCAGGAACGCACTGGAGACTCTCGATGAGAGGGCGGAACTCGAGACAGCACTGGTCGATATCGAGCGAAGGCCCGATAGACAGCACCTGTCGCGCATCCTCCATCAGCAGGGTGGGGCGCTGGAAGGAGACGCTGGTTCGGGATTCGAGACAGTGGCCGACGAACTCGACAGGATCGTGACGGAGTTGACAGATTGCCGGGCTGAACGGGAGCGGTACGTGGACAACACCGAAACGATACGGACGGCGATCGCCGGGCAGACGACTCTCGACATCGACAGCGCCACCGCGACGGACCAGTGGATCACAGAGCTATCCGATAGCGTCCAGAATGGCGGCTTGTCGCTCACGGACAGAGAGCAGAGCATGGAACATCTCGTTTCGAATATCGAGAGTCGTGTTCGGCCCGAGAGCACCCTCTCAGAGGAGTTCCTTGAGACGCTCCACGACGACTTAAAAAGTGCCGAAACACGCCAACGAACGATCGCGGACGCCTTGGAAGCGATCGAGAGCTCCGAAACCCTCAGTCATCGATTGGACGGGATCTCACCAAAAGAGGTCGAGCGACTTGCGGCCCGCTTACAGGAGACGCTATCTGGGATGGAGACGGCCGGTAGCGACAAACTGACCGACCGTGTGATGGACCTCCGCCAAATTGTCGCGACGGCAGGCGATTCTGATCGCATGACGGTGTATGCCGCTCGACAGGAGCTCCGATTTTACGACCGACAACTGCTCGATGCGCTCCAACAGAGCGGCGATCGGTCTCACTCGGAGGCGGCCGTCACCGAACTCTACGAGAACGTCGAGCAGCGCCGCTCGCGGATGCGGACCCAGTATCCCAGCGATTATCCGAACCACGACCACAGCATCCCGATTCACTTCTTGGAGCTCGTCACGGCGCTGGAGGAATCAGCCGAGGAAGCTAAGCACGCCGACGAAACAGAACAAGCGGTCGGTTACTTGCAGGCCGCCGACCGGACCCTGGACTGGGTCGCTGAGCTGTATGAGAAACAGGCGTACAGTACTTTGCTCAAACAGCTCCGTGGCTGAAATGATTGTAGTCGTGATAGATTGTATACCTTTCTCCCACCCTCAGTTCTAATCGACTGCAGTGCAACTTTTGCTTCTTCATACTTCCATTGTGGTTTTCTAATACTATTTTGAAAGTCAAACTTAAGTTACTGGAAATATACCATCGGGACAGATGCCGTATCTCTTTGTTGGATCGGGACAGGCAGGGAGCTCTATTGTCGACGAGGTTTTCGCGCACAACAACATGGAGAAAATCGCGACACCGCTCGTGTTCAACTCCACGATACGCGACCTCAAAAACCTCTCAAATGTCGAGCGAGAGAGCTGGTACGGGGTCGCAGAGAGCGCCGGATTAGTTCCGGGCACAACCGACGGATTCGAGGAACAGGTTACAGGCGGGTTCGGGAGAAATCCTGTCCGGGCAGACGAAGTCATGGACAACAACAGGGAAGTCCTCGACGAGACGCTTCGATATCACCTCAGCAACACGACCGTCGACGAAGAGGAGACCGCGTCAGATGCGGGTTCGAACGTCCCCTTCGCCTTTCTCTGCTGTGGGCTTGGGGGCGGGACCGGCTGTGGGATTACGCCACACATCGCCGACGCCATCACGGACTACACCGACGGCACTTGTGAGATCATCGCCCTTTGTGTCCTTCCGAACACGCAGGGGCCAGTGGGACAGGCCGACGAACAAGAGACATCACCCAGTCGGCAGGCGTGGAACGCTCGATACGGTCTCGACCGAATCGAAGACGCCGTCGACGGTATCATCCTTGTGGACAACCAACAGCTCTCGTACCACGAGGCCGCGGAGGGGCAGTTCACAGATCTCAACGAGTACGTTGCTGCGTCGCTGGTGGACCTCGTATCTGGCACGGTACTCGAACAGATCGACCGGAGCGACTACGATGTCGACCCACCGATCATCGACATTCAGGACATCGTTACGAGCCTCTCGTTCGGTGTTGGAGAAGAGAGTACCACGACAGGGTACGCGTCGCTTGGTCGATCCGTCGAGATGACGAAGTCCCTCTCTGGATACCTGTTTCCGTTCGTCGGCAAGAAAGAGATCGACGCTACCGTACTATCACATGTCGCAGGAATGAAACAGACGCTGACGGACGTAGATACCAAAGAGGCGCGGAAGGCGATCGGTCTCTTGCGTTCCCCGTCCCGCTACGTGGCCGATACGAGCTATCAGATCAACACTTCGAAACTTCGGTCGTTTCTCACGTCTCGATGTGACGAGGTGAACTTGGGAGCGACACTCACCGAGCAGAACCTTGTGTCCTTTACCACATTGTTCACCTATCGGCGAGAGGATTTGCGACGGCTGAACGAACTGGAATCGCTGGCGAAAGAGTACGAACAGGAGTCCGAGGCGGTCGTCACATGAAGCGCAGAACAGCCTTCTCACTGGTCACTATCATTTTGCTGAGTGGCTGTTTCATCGGCGCTACGACGGCCACAGAAGGGTCCACAGACGGTGGTGTCATCGACGACGCTCAGGAACGGACCGCGGCGGTGGCGAGCCTGGGAGCACTGGGCCAACAGCAACCGCTCCACGTCGCTACCGGACTCGCGCTGGGCGCTGGTATCGGGCTTGTCGTCGGGAGCGTCACGATGTTCGGCTATTGGAGCAGGAAGCTATGAAACGAGTCGCGACAGCACTTCTGGTGATTCTGGCCTGTCTCGTGGTCGCGCCCGGCACAGCCACGGCGAAGCCAGACGCGGGAACTGTCAGGGAAGCGTGCGCGAACAACCAGCCGAAGACGACCGTACTGTGGGTCACAGACGAGCAGAACGTCACCCGGGCGACCACGCTGTATCCCGGTACACAGGTTTACATCTCGTATTGCGGAGGGAAGGGTCCAGTGTCGACGACGACCGGTGAGACACGCACGTGGAACGTGACCGGCGTCACTGGTCTCGATATCCACAGCGAAACCAACACACTGTACGGCGGGAAGGTGTCCGCAGCCGCTAGTTCGATCGTACTCGACGATATGGCTATCGGGGGCAAAGTCCCCGAGAACACCGTTCGGATCGTCGTCCGACAGGGACCAGCGGTGGCATCGAACCTGACCGGCGGACCGCTCCTGTTCCGAAACAGCACGGCGACCGAATATCAGGATCGCGAACGGCGATACTTACTGCACACAGGCGAGTTGCGAAGCGAGGCCAGACGCCTCAACGAGACTGCAAAGACAGTCCAGCAGGCCGATGGTGTCCCACTGACTGACCTCACCGAAGCGAACCGGACACTGGCCAACATCAGCGAGACGCACCGAGCGGCGACCGAGAGCGCCGACGACCTCCGTCTGCTCCTGTACGACAACGTAACAGACGCTGAACCCACTCCCGAGAGTTACACCCGATCCATGGAGGCCGTCGAGGAGCGCCAGCGATCGACGAACCAGACCGTAATGAATTCCATACACCAGTACAACGAGGCACTCGAAAGTGTTGCGAAGCAGGCACGGCAGACGATTCTACTGAACCTCCTCTTCGGACTCGTACCCGGGTTCGCTCTCGGAGGTCTCAGTGGAGCGGCCGTAATCAAGAAACGAGGTGAGAGTAGCCAGTACTTCCGGGATTACGGCAGTGGTGACGACAGCACCCAAGAGCTATACCTGCTCGTCGGGGCTGGGCTCGGATTGATTGGTATCGGCGCCCTCAGTCTCGTCGTCACCGGTGTGTTGGGGGCGATAGTATGAAATCGTCGCTCCGCGTTGGCCTCGGGATCTTCGGGCTGGTCGTCCTCGGCGGACTGATTAGTGCCGGTGTGTTCGTCCTCTTCGGCAGTCAACTGGCGGTGTATGCACTCGTCGGGATCGTCCCGACGCTGGTAGCGATCGGCGGGCTCTGGGTCCGTCGGAGCGTCACCGCGGCCGGGACGGACCAGACACAGTACACGCGGCGACAGGCCCGTGACGTGGGCGAATCGTTCGTCGACACCTGGAAAAAGCGCGAACGGATGCGTCGCGAGTACCCGGATATCGCTGGCGACGGGTTGGGTCTCGGGATCGACACGCTCGTCGCCGATCTGGAGCAACAGGGTATCGTTTTCGACCGTACCAGCGAGAGTTTCACGCTCGGCAACGTGGGGAACCTGGAGGACATCAATTCGCTGGACAGTCGCGTCGAACAGTTCGACCAGGATCTCAACGACGGGTTCGTCACTGCCGTCGAGAAGCGACTCGGCGAGATCGACTCGGAACTGTCCCGGATCGACGATCTGCTTTCGGTCGACAGTATCGATACGGCAGCGGTCTCGACCAATGAGGGCTGGCAGCCCGCGGGCGAGACGCTGGACGAGCAGCGACAGGCTGCGGTCGAGACGATCGACCGCGCTACGGAGACGATTCAGAGCAGCATCAGCGCCGCCGACGACGTCGATCGACAGACGGTCGAATCGGCGTTGGCTCAGGCTCGCGAGTCCGCGGCCGACAACGACTTCGACCGCGCTGTCACCGAGTTACTGAACGCTCGTGACGACGTGCGCCGCGAGGGCGAGACGACGTTCAGCACCGTGCGCCGACAGATCCGCACCCTGCTGGACACCGTCGAGCGAACTGACGTCGGCAGCTACCTCAGCAACGAGACGCGGACAGATGTCTCAGATGTCCAGCGAGCGGTCGATGACCTCAGCGACGCGATGGAACTGTCGGCACTGACGGAACAACGCGAGCGAGCGACCGACCGGTGTACGGCGATGGTCGCCCAGCTCGAAGCGAACTTCCAGGAAGTCGTCAGATCACTGGAGCGGGCCGATATCCCTGACGGCTACTACACCGTTCCTGACGCCGCAGAGCGCCGGTTCGAAGACGAGCTCGACCGCACGTCTGATCTCGAAGAGTTCGAAGCCACCTGGGAGACAGCGGTGGCAGATCTGACCGACGCGCTCGATGAGCTCCGACCGAAAGCAGATGTCGTCAGTGGCTACGATCAGATCCGCGACCAGATCGACCAGCAACTCAAATCTGCTGGGCGCGTGGATGGCGACGACCTGCCCGTTCGCCACCATCACGAACAGTTCTTGGGGCTGTACTACCGTGAGAACCCCGATGCGGTGTCGTTCGATATCGACGAACCGTCACTCACGGTCGACGGTGGGGGCGAGGAGTACGAAGTGACGACCACGGTCCAATTTCCGAAAGGAGGCCCGGATCGAGACGTGACCATTACGATCGAGAACGAGAGTTACGAGGCCACGGAGACGGTCACAACGCCGCTGGTCGGAACGGCCACGTTCGCTGCGGTACCCTTCGGGGAATATACCGTGCGAGCGGCGCCGGCGGCATCGGACTTCGGCGTCGTCGAGGAAACTGTCCGTGTCGAGGACACCACGGAGGTCGCCGTCGATCTGCCGGAGGTGACGTTGCGGGACCGCCTCTGCGACGGAATCAGCTCGGAAGCCGAGAAGTATCTCGACGAACTCGACGAAACCTTCGCAGACCGATTCAGTCAGGAGGGATATCTCACGACCGAAATGTCGTATCGTGTCGACGACAACTACGTCCCGTGTTTGCTCGTGTTGTGGGGTGAGCAGGCGGACCATCACGTCGTCGAACGCCCAGATGGAACGGTCGTGGTCTACGACCTAGAGACGCTGACAAAAGAGGTAGAGAACGTCGCGGAATACAACATCGAAGCCGGCGATTCGATGTCGTTCGAGACGCTCCGGGAGAAGTTCCTCTCGGCACCTGTTCCGGACCAGGTCATCGACGACATCGCCGAAAAGGGTGACCTAGGCGACGCCGCAGTCACAGAGAACACGATCAGGAAACAGTAGCTATGTCTGCACCAGATACATTCACAAGATGGGCCGTGCTCGCCTCCGGTGAGGGTGGTGGCCGTATCGCATCGACACTGTTCAGCCGTCGCGAAAATCCCGGTATCGACGACCGGATTCTCGTCTTGAACACGAACCGGACCGACATCCGGAACACGATCGAACGGATCGAGCAGAACGCCGCGATGGATATCGAAGCTATCCAGAGCAACCACACACAGGAGTTCGGCCCGCTCGACGGGGTTGGGAACTACTTCCCGGGAGGTGAGCAGTGTGCCGAGGTCGACGAAGATCGCATCTTCTCTCAGATCGAGGCCAGCGGGATCGAACAATCGGACGCCTTCCTCTATATGACCACGCTCGGTGGGGGAACGGGCAACGGCTCGACGCCCTACATCATCAGAGCGATGAAAGACCATCCGCCGACGCAGGCGATGGAAGATATCATCCACGTGGCTTTGGCCGCGTGGCCGTACGATTTCGAAGGCGGCCAGCGGCACTTCAATGCCGTCAGCGGGCTCTCGCGACTTCTGCGATGGTACGACGGGACACAGAACGCCGACATGGTGATTCTCGTCTCGAACTCCCACATCACGAACGACGACGATCTGGTCAGGCAAGCGGAGGAGCGTCACGAGAGCGTCAACCGCAACGCGATCGAAGCCGTGGACATGATGATCAGTGCCGGTCGCCGGACCCGTGGTGTCGTAGACGTGTCGGACCTGATCACGTGGCCCTCCAGACTCGACTCGTATCACTTCACGCCGGGGACCGCGATGGGACAGCCGTCGGTGTTCGAACTCGATCTGTTGTTCGACAAGGCGGCCGACAACCGTTTCGTTCCCATGGATCCGACGACATCGAAAGTGGTCTACGCCATCGTTCGCGCGCCGGAACACCTCATCGAATCTGGCGAGTACTCGGAGGCGGATCTGGAAATGACACTCCAGCAGTGGCTCGACAAGAACGGGCTGGACGATGTCGTACACCAGATGCCGACGCTTACGCCGGTCGACCGGCAGGACGACACCGTCGACGTACTGTTGCTGTTTGGGGGGTTCGACCTCGAGCCGTTGCTCGAAAAGTCCATGCCCAAGTTCGAGCGCATCATGGAACAGGCGACCGAGCACGGGCTGGCCACAGATATCGACACGCCGACAGAACCGTTCACCGCGAACCAGTTCCGGAAGATCCAGCAGAACCTCGACGACTATCTGTCGTCGAGCGGGAGGTGACCGATGGGGGTGTTCCAAAGCCGAGGGGGCCAGTTCGGGCTCTGCCTCCTCGTGGCCATGGTTGTGCTCTCTGCGACCACGGGGCCCGCCACAGCGGACTCACACGTCGGTATCGAGCGCTCGGGAGACACCGTGGACGTGACGGTCTCTGCGTCGGATTTCAATGATACCAGCCAGTCGTCGGTCCTCGTCGATGGCACTCAGATCGTCACGTACAGCCCGACCTTCGACGGCGAGACGAACACGACGAGGCTACCGATCGAGCGGTTCGCCAACGTGTCTGGATCGCTCGGGGATGCGAACGTGACTGTCAGGGCCGGCGACGAGACTGTCGCCTCCAACAGAATGGACCTCCGATACGTCAGCACCGCTGGCGAGACAAGAGTGGCGGACGGCAATTCGACGATCGTGCTCCCAGTCGACAACGAGAGCACAGTCGGTATCACAGCTGGTGATACCGTGCCCGTGACGGTCTCTGACGAGCGTGGGGCGAACGAAACCGTCGACGGCTCGTACGGGAACGGTAGCATTCGCATCCACCCCGACCAGTTCGAGGGCCAGATCAACCTCTTTGGAAAGCTCACGTTTCGTCCGCTCTCGCCGCTCACTGCTGTTTCGTACTCGGGATCGATCTCCGATGGCACGACAGCGACTCTCGATCTCTCCGAGGCCGTCACGACCTTTCGACATCCGCTACTCCGTCCGGACCAGGACTACGATATCGTCGTTGATACGACGAACCCGTCAGGAACGTACAGCGCGCGCGTGAACACGACAGACGGGGCCATTCACCTCCCAGAATCGATTTTCTACGCCGACGCTGTTTCGGCTCAGATCAGGCCTGCCGCCGTGGATGCCGACTATACGCCGATCAACGTCTCACGGACGCGAGGCGATTCTGTGCGAGCCCGAGGGATGTTGGATCGGACGAACCAGACGCTGATTGTGGACACAGATGTCCCTGCAAGCATCGTCGCGGTGTGGGTACGCGACAACGGAACGGTCTGGACAGTGCAACCGGACCGTCTCAACACGACAGCCAGTCGTCTCAATCTCTCCGACACGGGTGTCGATCTCGGCAGCGACGCGACTGCCGTCCTAGTCGGTAACGAGACAATCTGGATCGACATCACCGCGGCGACGACGACGCCGACCAACAATTCGTCCGCGGTTTCGGGCAACGCCTCTAGCGCCAGCGGTGTCGTCCAGACCGCGACGAGCAACATACTGTTTGTTCTGACGCTGCTGTTGACGCCGCTAACTGGCGCTCTCGTTTACGTGACGACACGGGACAAGAACAATCTCAATAGCGACGCGTTGACCGTCTCCGTCACCGGCCTCCTCGTCGGCATCGGTGGCGGTGCCTGGTACACGGACCGCGACCCGGTGGCGTTCGCCTCTTTCCTCGGTCTGGCGCTGATCGTCGCGATCGTCCTGTTCGTGGTGTGGCTCGCACTCGCAGAGCGAGAAGAGTTCGACGACCTGTCAGCAGTCGGCGGCGCTGTTCTGGTTACGACACTCTTGATCGGAGTACTGGGGGCGGTAAATACGTGGGTACTCTCAGCCCCCTCCGACTATCTCGATCTTGTGGGGGCCGGATACGGACTTCTCGCCGCAGGCGCACTGACCGTCACGCTCTCGTACGGCAATGCGGCCAGGAGCCGACAGTCTGGTCCACCCACCTACGACGCGACGATACGTGTCGTCGACGAGACCGGATCGCCGATCGGCGATCAAACAACGGTCAGGCTCACCCGTGGTAACGGGCTCGACTCCGATAGGAACGTGACCGTCACCGGCGGGAGTGCAAACGTGTCGTTACGACCGGGCGACTGGACCCTGAAGGGGACGCTCGGCGGCCAATCGACATCGACCAGGAGTACAGTGCAGCGGGCGGGCCAACAGCTCACACTCCAGTTCAGCGGGCGGTCTGTTTCGCTGGACATCGTGGACGAAGAGAGCCATTCGGGACTCGCTGATGCGACGATCATTGCGACTGTCAACGGGGACGAACAGCGCCACTCACCCGACCGGACCGGTCACTGGCAAGCGACCTACCCGCTGTCGGCTGAGAGCATCTCCGTCAGGGTGCGTCACGACCGGTACGAGGACGTGTCTTTCTCCCGACCCCTCGATAGTAATATCGATGGTACGGTCGAGATGACCCCCAAGAAAGGGACGGTCGTCGCGACAGTCGAGCACGACGGGGACGGTGTGGCAGATGTCCCCGTCGAACTCACTCTCCGGGATGGAGGGCGCTCGAACGGTTTCCACGAGACGACTGACGAGAACGGGACGGTCTCCTTCGAGAGCATCCGGATTGGAACGTACGAGGTGACTCCGTCCCTGACCGACCGTCCGTCGGCGTTCGACACGGACAGCGCGACGGTGACCGTCTCCGAGAACCGGACGACCCGAGAGGAGTTGCCGATCGGGTTCGAGTACGAACTCTCGATCGACCATCGCGACCGGATTCGGGAGTTACGCGATCGGGTTGATGACATCGCAACGGTGACACGCCGTGACGGCGCGATTCCAGCGTTCTACGCCAGTGTCTTACACGAACTGCTCGACACTGTCGAGGACATCCCGAACCGCGGGCATCCACTGCTCGCTTCGGGTATCGAACCGGATACGGTCGCAGACACCATGCTCGCCGCCATCGACACGGCAGTGGAGACAGTCGACGACGTGATGTCGTCGAAGCGTAACGTCGACCTGTTCTCGGCGTGTTCCGACCTGCAGTCGGTGTCAGTTACGTGGAACGGATCAGTCTCGATGACGGAACTGCTCGATCTCGGACAGCGGGATATCGGTCAGCAACGGGGAGAGTTAGCCGACCACATCGAACGGGTCGACGATCGCATTTCGGCGGAGATCCGCAACGTCGCGGAAGTGAGCCCGGCACGGGAGATGTTAGAAGCTGTCCGAACGATGGTCCGCGACAACGCAAACGTCTCACAGGTCGAGTCAGCCGCACTGATTGTGACAGCCGAGGCGATACTGGAGGCCATCGAAGCACTGTTCGACAACCACAAACTCCGGGAGCGGATGGAGCGGACGGTGTACTGATATGTCTCTGAAACGCACTATACTGGTTATCGCCATCGTGATCGCTGTTCCGTTTACGAGCGCCACTGCCGAAGCCATCGAGATGTCTGCCGACGCCGGAGCTGGCGGCTCCCCGGCAGTACAGGCCGACTCACTCGACTCCGCTGGGGAGTATCTGTCGGCACTCCAAACGTTGAACGGGACCGAGGCCTTCCGAAGCTACAGCGAGTTCGAGGTGCTTCGCTCCCAGGCGATACTGGCGGTACAAGTGGGTGAATTCTCCGATCGGGAACAGCAACAGATGAACTACGTACTCGATGTCCTCCGGACGTTCCGAGACGCATATCGCTTGCAACAGAACGGGTCGTACGAAGCGGCCATCGAAGCGGCGAACGCCACCAGCACCACGAGTGATCGGTTACGTGGTACCGATCGAGGCGAACAGTACGCTCTGCTCGTAGACGTCGCACTCGAACGGTTCTACGGCAAGACGGGCCAGGCCCTACAGAATCGCGCGGAACAACAGAGCTCGACTCCGCGACGGCTCGATACCCTCCAACAGGCGGCGCTGTCCTATCGGCGCTCCGGATCGCCGGATCGGACCGCACAGGTCCTCCTTCGGGTCGATAGCACGCAAACCACCTACCGCGCCGACGTGGACGCGATGAATGCGTCGGCCACAACGACGACACAGTTCATCGACAACTGCGGTGACTGTAGCGCTGCTGCCGAGGCGATCACTACCTATGGACTCGGTGTGTTCCCGCGCTACCGGCAGTCGCTCGCAGCGAGCCAGGAGATACGCGGGGCAGTCGATCTCGCCGACAAACACGGCCTCGCGGACCGTTCCGAGTCACTGTCGCAAGCACAGACGACGGTCGAAAGCAGTCAGTCGACGCTGGCTCTCGCCAGTGCCAGCGTTATCGTCGCCTATGTCACGTTGCTCGGCCTGGCAGCTGCCGTCGTCAGCCGGCAACTACTGTCGTGGTATCGTGACCTCCACGCGGCGACACGCGGTGACTCGGTGCTCCTGGGGGCGATGCTCGATGCGTGAGGTCGCACTCGTGTGTCTCGTCGTCACGCTCCTGTTGAGTGCCGGTCTCGTCGGGGCCGACGAGACTGGGTCGCTCGAAGTCGAAGCGACCAACACCGGGGGGTCGGACACGACGACGCTGACGTTCACGTTCGTTGCTGATGCCAATGGAACTGCGTCAGTCGATCCGACGTTTCGGGACCTCGGTACGGGAGTGTCCGCCACATACTCTGGCTGGTCCGGTGGCGGCACCTCTGGCAGCAGTTCGGCGTTCACCGTCAGAAAGGGGCAGGAGTACACAGTCGAGTACGAGGTCACTGCGACGAACGACGCTACCGAGGACACGTACTCGTTCCGATCGTCGGTCTCGGGTCCGGTGAACTACCACACGGAGACGCTCACGGTCGACGTGTCCGTGCTCGAACCGGACTTCGGCAGTATCAACTCGGAAGAGACGGTACTCACCTTCACCGATCAGAACACCCTCTCGACCGAGGTTGACGTCGGGTTCAGCAACACCGGTGACGGAAAGATGCGAGACATCGAGGCGACTGTCAGCGATATACCAGTGGGGCTGAGTGTCGATGCGTCGGTGCCGGACGAACTCGACGCCAACGAGGAGGGAGCGGTGTTCCTTGACATTTCCGCTGAAGAGACACTTTCAGAGGGGCCGCACACGTTCTCCGTGCAAGTGACGGACTCGATGGACAACAGTGAGTCGTTCGATGTGACTGTCGACATCGAGAAAGAACCGGTGTTGTCCGTGTCCGAGGATTCCATCGACTTCGGCGACATCCTCATCGGGCAGTCGAGTTCGCGGACCATTCAACTCGAGGAGTCCGGCGGTCACGAATCGATCGACGGCATCGATGTCGACTACACCTATACGGACCCCGAAGGGAGCGTCTCTCTCGATGGTATCGAGGACACATTCATTAACAATGATGAAACAAGCACGCAGCGGATCACCATCGATGTCGACCGGACCGCAGATCAGCACGCCAACCTCGATTGGGACGTTGACCTGACGCCTGCAGCGGCGAGTGGCATCGGCACGAGCGTCTCGATCGAGGGACGCGTTATCTATCCACCGTACTACGAGTCAGCCAGCCTCGAAAACACGACAATAACCATGGATGAGCCACGTGACGAGACCAGCGAGTTCACCCAAACGGTGTCGATGACCGTCGGAAACGGTGGCGACCAGACGATGGAGATCACCGGCATTACGCCAACCGTGTCCACCGAGGGCGTGACGGCGACGGTCACCGATCGACCGGAGACGATTCAGCCACAGTCCGAAGCGACGATCTCTCTGGCGGTTACGGCGGACTCAAGTATCGACGAAGGAGAGAGTGAGCTCTCCGTCGCCGTCGATTCGGTGAAAGCGGGCGAGAAGACGGTGACATCGACGGTGACCGTCGAGCAGGAGACAGAACTGACGATCGACACGAAGCAACTCGGCTACGGGGAGATCGTCGCCACTCAGACGGTCACCCGGAGTACAACGATCAACGAGCGGCTTGGGTATCACGATATCGAGAACCTCACGATCACGCAGGTCGCTGGACCCGATAGCGGTTGGATCGATGCGACCGATAGGCCGACGGTGGTCGCCGCAGGTGGTTCGGAAGCGTTCGTCACCACACTCACCTTCGACACCACCGCGAGGTTCTTCTCGGAGGAAACGTGGGTTTACCAGGTCAACGGCGACAACGTCGAAGCCCAGAACATCTCCGTTCGAGCGGTTCCACGGCCGATCGACTTTACCGCGACAGTCGATGAGATCAGACAGTACGATGACGGGAGTTCGAATCGCGCAACAGTGGCGGACGAAACCGCTGGTGCGATGGAGGACCTTGCGAGCCTGCTTCGACAGAACACTACCCAGTCGACACGTGCTGACGTACCGACTGTGAGCGCCGCCGGGCGGAGTACGACGCTGTTCCTCCAGTATACCGAGGAGGCACAGACCCAAATTGACAATGGCAATTACGAAGAGGCACAGGCGGCTGTCACGCGCTCCGCTGCCGCGTTCAATACGATGGACAGTGCGGCCGGTCGGGTGAGCCAACCCGATATCGCAAAGCGGTTGGGCACGTCGGTCGATGTCGCCGACAAAATCCTGGACGGGCTGATCGCCGATCAACGAACGTACTACCAGCAGCGACTCAACGCGAGCAACACGACGATGCTGCAGCGAGCCCAGATATACCGACAGCTCGCGCAGTTGTCGGCGCTATCCGGCGATCAGGAACAGGAGGCAAACTACCGGAACGAGTCGAAAGCGTCCTTCGAACGCTACTCTACGCTCATTAGCAAGGGGAACACGAACCTCCAGAATGCTCGCCAGAACCAGTCTGCGCTCGAATCGGACACCATGATGAGTGTCCTCGGAACACCGCTCTTCTGGATCGATGATCTCAACCAGGTTGAGTCCGAACGCACCGCGATCAACGCCTCCTACAATCAGGCCCAAGAACAGTTCATCACCGCAGGTGCAGTCAGCAGGGCACAGACGGTTCGATCTCAACGAGCGACCTTCGTCCAACGGCTCGAACGAGCCCGACAGATCTCGTTCGCCATCGCCGGTGTCCTCGGTGTCCTCTTCGTTGTCGTCGTTCTCAGAGAGGCGCTAGCAGTCTATCGCTACTTCCAGGAGTCGGCCGAGGCCGCGACTGGTGACTTCCTGCTCACGCACGAAACGTCGTAACGAGATGGACCGCTGTCGGCTCTCTTCGATCCTCAGTCGGCACCACCTTCCATTCGTCTGAGACCTGTTCCGACTCGGTCGCGGCGACTGGTCCCGTGGCCCGGCGGTGTAGTGAACGTTCGCTGTCGGTCGTCTCACCGGTCACAGTGAGATCGAACGAAGCCGTTCCGGTACTCTCGGGCAGGATATCGATGCCCAGTGTGACCGTCTCTCCGGCGCCCACCGCACCGACAGTTCGCGTTCCCGCCGACAGTGGACTGATGATCGATCCCGTCGATTCGACCGCCACATCACGCATCGCCTGGCTGAACCGCAACGTGCAGTCGATTGTGCTATTGCGCTCGGTGAGGGGCACCGATGCCGATTCGATCTCGACCGAAACACCGTTTTCGTCCCCCGTTGTGTCGTCTGTCCCATCCGCGCCCTCATCACGGGATCGTGTGAGAGTCCAGTAGGCCGTTCGTTCGTTGCCAGCGAACTGATATTGACAGCCGGCCCGGAACGGCTCGCTCGTTTTGCTGGCGTCAGTGATCGTCCTTTCGAACGACACCGTCTCGCCGCCCTCGATACACACCGAGTCGTCGAGCGTCCATGCACCCGGCGATATCGCCGGTCCGTCGACACCGAGGGCTATGATCCGACAGTCCGACTCGGCGGTGTTCCAACAAACGTACTCGATCTTCGTGTCGTCGCCGTGGTTCGTGGCAGTCACGTCTAGCTCGATATCCGTGGACTCGACACCGATCGTTCGTTCGGCAATATTGAACGTCTCGCCCCCAGCGATCACATCTCCCTCGGGAAGCGTGAACGGCCCCTGTTCGAAGACGGCGTGGGACCGGGAGATTTCGACCGTTTGATCCGCCTCTACCCGCTCGACGGTGTGATTCGCCTCACCGATATCAAGTGCGATGTCGGTCACGGTCGCCGGCCCAGCGTTCGAGATCTCGATCTGTTCGGTGAACCGCTCACCACGACCAACGCTGTCGGGTACCGTCCGAGAGACGTCGAGATCCGTGGCCGGGGGCCGGTCGTCGTCCGTGGCTAGCGAGGCAGGTGGTCGCTCGTTCGTCTCCCCTGACAGCACTCGCGCTCCGGCAGCGGCGTCCGATTCACAGACATCCCAGTCGGTCGCCGTCAGGTCGGCTGTCTCCTCAATCCCGAACTCCTCGATCGATGCCGTAACGGAGACACCGTCAGCGACGAATTCCGGCGAAACCGTGACTGCGAACAGGAGTTTCGTTCCCGGATCGAGCGTTATCGACCGCTGACAGTGGAGTGCATCTGACCGGGCCCGGACCGACAGCGTCCCGGTGAGAGTCGTCTCAGTGTCGTTGTCGACGATGGCATCGATCGACGGAGCAGAACGCGGACCGGCCGCTTCGATCGAAAGTGCAGGCGCTTCGTTTGGAACGGACACGTCGACTGGAACCACCGCTGTCTCGCCGTCCCCACTGACTTCCAGACCAAACTGGTCTATGGCATCGCTCGCCACCGCCGTCTCGAAGGATTCGCGTTTGCCCGGTCGGAGCGATCGCATCACGTCACTGCTGGGCAGACCGACACCCAGTTCGGCCTGTCTCGTGTTCTCCGCGGTCACCGCGAGGTCGACGTACTCCCCGCCGAAAGCCACGACATCAACAGCGACGTCGATCGCCGTCGACAGGTCTCGTTGCTCTTGGATGCTCAGCTGACCACCACCGATCGCCGTCCCGCCAACGGTCAGTTCAGCGTTTACCGTCCCCGTCTCGACGACATCGCTCACGCGGAAGGCCAACTCCGTCGTCTCTCCGCCGTCGAGGGAGATCGTGGCGGTCGTCCCCCGCATTCGCAGTGCATCGACGGGATCGATGGTGAGCGTTGCTGACTCGGAGGCGCTACTGGTGCCGCCGTTGGTGACCGTGACACGGACATCGTCACCGGGCCGGACGGTCTCTGTCAGGAGGGTGGCTGAAAGCGACGGCTGCGTGGACTCCATGTCTCGGTACACCGTCTGTGTCTGCTCCGCAGCCGTGACGACGAGGCGTTGGTCTCCCGTCGACAGCACCGACTCAGCAGCCGAGATGTCCAGCGGGGTCACGTTCCCGTACTCGTCAACGACACTCACACCGGTGTCGTCTACACAGAGCACCCCGTCGGCACCATACGTGGCGATTGACCGGGCGTCGGTCGATTGTGACCACTGCTCGGTGACTTCGCGCACGTCGAGACTGATCAACTGTCCATTCTTGAGGCGGACGACGACGGCGTCTGACAGGGAGGCGACGTGCTCGATCGCTCCCTCGATGTTCCGGTCAAATACCACTTCTCCGCGCGTATCGAACGCCGTCAAGAACGACCACGAGGCGATGATGAGGCGCCCGTGACCACCGACGACGATACTGTCGGCCGCGACATCGTCGTGGGGCCACCTGGTGGCGTACAGCTCTCTCCCGGTTTCCGTGTCGATCCCGACGACACGCCCCTCGCCGGTCACACAGGAGAGGACTCCGTCCTGACCGAGGGTGACGATCTCTCGCGGGTCGGTCACGTCAGCCGACCACAGTTCGATACCGCTCGTGGTGTAGGCGATGATTTGCCCGTCAGCGATAGCGAAGACGTACTGCTCGATTGCCAGGCCCTCGACACTCTCGTCGATCGATATCGTGTCGCTATCACCGTCGATGGAACAGATCTCGACACGCCCATTCGGCGTGGCAAGTGCCAACTGCGACTCGTCGGCAGCGACCATCGCGTCGGCACCCAGTGAGAAGGATTCGAACTCGAAAAACGAACTCTGGGACTCCATCGACTATTCCTCTCGTTCTCCGTTCCCCGACCCGACTCCATCGCCGGCCAAAGACGCGATCTCGGCAAGCGAGCCGCCACCCATGGAGATTCCGAGTCGCTCAGTCTGTTCCTCGACGTAGTCTCGCATCTCTGGATACCCCTCGAGGGCCTCGGCCTCGTTTCGCACGCTCGTGACGAACTGTCGTACGGTCTTTGGATCGTGTCTGTCGAGCCGTTCAAGCAGATACTCCGTATCGGGCACGACCGGCTCTCGGTTCTCGTTGAGCACGCTCCGGACGAGATCTCGTTGGAGTTCCGTCCCCAGCACGCGGTCGGTGATCTCCGCCGGCGTGTATCCCACGGAGGCCGACCCGAGTCTGCCGTAGTCGATGTCGATACCCCCGTTCGCGGCTTCGAGCTCTGCGAGTTCCTTCGACCAGACCTGACTCATCACATCCGCTCCGGGTTGCGGGATGAACTGCTGGAGCGGGAACCGCCGGCTCGCGGCCGGGTCGATCGTGAACGGCATATTCGTCGCGCCGATGACCAGCAGATTGTCCTCTACCTTGTCGGTCCCCATCTCCTGAAGGAAGGCGTTGGTCAGGGACCGCTCGTGTCGCTGCAGGTCGTCGTCGCTCCGGTCCGGTATCAGCGTCTCGATCTCGTCGAAGAAGAGCACGGCAAATCCTTCCTGTGCAACCTGATGGGCCTCGTCGAAGACGGCCTCCACGCGACGCTCGGCTTCGCCGGGATATCGTGAGAGGATGTCGCCGCCCTTCACGGGGAGGAATTTTACGTCCCCGTACTCGTCCTCTATGTTCGTGTTGTTCGCCGCTTCGTAGGCGATCGCCTCGGAGACGAGAGTCTTCCCACACCCCGGCGGGCCATACAGTAGCATGCTCCCACCCTGCGAGGCGAAGCTCTCGCCGTATCGGTCGACGACTTCGGCCTTCGTCTCGGGATCGAACAGCGCCAGCAGCATCTGTGCCGTCTCTTTGACGCTCTCCAGTCCGGCGACATCCTCTTCGAAACTCACCGTCGGCTTCTCCGGTGAGACATCGATATCGACCTCCTGTTCACCCTCACCAGCGCCGCCACCGGGTGCCGGCCCAGTCGGGCCACTACCGCCCGCCGGCTCGCGCTGCTGTTCGGCCTCGCTGGCGCTCACGAATTCGATGTCCGTGCTCTCCGTGACAACGAGTGTCGTGTAGTTCCGTGGCTCCATCGAAACGACCTCGAAGGAAACGAGAGAGCCGTTGACTTCGGCGACTTCGGTAATGCCACGGTGGAGGAGAAACGGGGGTGAGTGTAGTGCCCGTTCGAGTTCGGCAGTGTCCGGTGTGTCCGTATGGATTTTGATCGATTTACAGTTAGGAACCTCGCTGAGACCGACATCTGTGAGAACACGAAACGGTGCACCGTGGTCGAGGCCGCCAAACAAGTCCGTGACATTTTCGTGGATCAGGACGGAGTTTTGGAGTGTCGATCCCATCACCTCTCGCTGCGCATCGACGTAGAAGTGCGCTTTCGTGTTCTGGTGTTCGACGGCGACAAGTTTTGATGATCCGGCATTCCGTGTCCGTACGGTCAACTGTGCGGTTGGCCGATCGGTCTTCGTGACTGGCTCGAGATTCAGCGTACTCATGATTCAGTTTGTCTGTCAGTCAGTTGTTCGAGGGTCCATTGGGAGAACTTGCCTGCATCGTTCGGTGACCGGCCATACGTGTGAAAGAGGCGCTCCTGTCGCAAAAGTTGCAACCGGATCACGGAACAGATCTCCTTGAGCATCGTCTCACAGCTCTCCCAGAGACGATGTGTGACTGCCGACGCAGTTCCCTCACTCTCGAATCGAGCGACGATCCGTCTACACTGGTCAGCAATTTGATCGAGCTTTTCAAGCAGCAGTCGAAAGACGGGACGCCAGTTGTGGACATCGCGCCCGTCGTTTGACAATGGGATCAACAGCGATTCTTCGACTCTCTCAACACGCTCTACCGATTCGACAGCATCGAGACGTGCTTTGTCGGCGTCTCCAGTGGTAAGCACTCGCTGGTCGTACAGCGTCTCGATCAGCGACGCTACTGTATCGTCGTTCCGAAAGTCACTGGGTTCGTCGGGAACTGGTAACGGGGACCCAGCAGTGAGAAGCGTCCCGACAGTACTGATCGCTTCTAATTCGGAGAGCCCGCGACTTCGGACTGTCGGATCGCCCTTCAGCCGTGGCTCGGCCAACACTGTACCGGCGATCTCGTCGAGTGTCCTGGTCGTCACGACGAAAGACCGTGCCTGCATCGGATCAGACCTGTTCGTGTTCTGTTGGGCGGGATGTGGACTCCGTCTGTGAGTCCGCCATACTGTCATCTAGTTCGTTGAGGAGCGAGGACGCGACTTCCATCGTGTCGTGTTCCTCGGACATCTCCTCAGCAGAGTCGACTCCTGCGACGCCGGACGCAATGGTGGAGAGATGTTCGGCCATCTGCTTTGCCTCTTCGTAGTCGATGTGTTTGTTGACTTTGTACACCTTCTCTAGGCGCTCGAGTTGTACTTTGAGTGAGGTCTGCGTGTCCCGGAGCTTTTCGATCTCCATCCCCAACTCCTTTGTCATCTTTTCGATCTCTTGATCTAACTGCCCACCGGTATCGATAGATTCAACCATCGACTTCAGGTGGAACATCCGATGTTCGAGACGATCGTACTCCGCCTGTTCCTCTGCTGTGAGATCGTTTCGATCCAGTTCACCGCCGTTCGTGAGGTTCATCAGGCGCTGGGCGACTTCCTTTTGCTTTTGTTCGTAATTTTCTAACTTCTGTGCGACGTCTATTTCGCCCATCTGTTGACGGAGCTCGTCTTCGACCTGTTCAACAGTGTTAATCGTCTCCTGGATCTTCGTCGTGCAACCCTCAATGGCCGACATCCAGTTGAGTAGCATCGTCGTCTCTTCGTCCGCTGGGTTCCCCTCGGTAGCGATGTTCGCCAGCGACTCGGGATCGGACAGGACAACGATGTCGCTGCCGTCCTCTTTGAGCACTTCGTTGTCGATGAAGTAATCGATCATCGCTTCCGCCTGTTGCTCTGACTGCACGGAGACGGGCGACTCCTCGGCGTTCAACAGCGTCTTGATCGCTTCGTCGCGTGCTATCGCCCCGCCGGCATTCGCCTCAAGATTGAGTGCTCCCGAGAGGTCCTGTTGAATGAGACTTTTGATGACATCACGGAACGTCGCGTCGATTCCTTCGGTTTCCTCTAGTTTCCCGGAGAACCGCACCGGTTCGCCACGTTCGTCGGCCGGCTGTCCGATGATGTATCGCTGTCCGCCCTGTTCGACTGTACTGAAGTTTGTATATGTCTGTGACATGGTTATGAAGCGTCGGCGTCGACTGAGAATCGCTCGTCGACGAGCGCGTCGAACTCTGTTCGAATCGCTTCGCGGACGTGCTCGTTCAGGCGTGGTTCGTCACTCACTTCGAGATCGTCTATCTCCGGGTATCCGTACTCCTCGTAATCACTCGGCGACGGCAACAGGCCGTGCTCGTTCTCGACATCGTCACGGGTCTGTCTGGCCCGCTGTTCGATGTACTCCCCGAATGGGTCCGGATCGACGACGAGGTTTCGCTTGACTTCGAGATCGTAGGTGTCAACGATGTCCTCACTGACACTCTCCATGAGCTGCTTCGTGTCAGATCGATCGAGGTGCACCAGCACGTCGAACCGTTCTTCGATCTCGTTGCGGAGTACTTGATCGAACTCTGTGCTCGGGAGCGCACCGATGTCGTCGAACTCCTCGACAACGTCGTCACCGACAGCCGACGACAGGTGTTGGGCGTAGTCGTCGAAGGCGCTGTCGACGAGATACTCCCCATCGAGATCGACGATGAAGTCGTTTTTCTCCAGGAATCTGATGATGTCGCTCGTCGCTGCCACGTCGATGACGTTCTCCAGATCCGTGTGTGAGATCGTCCCGTGTTTGGCTTCCTCCTGGAGTTGGGTATCGACGCTTGCATCACCGGACGTCTCGTCTTTGAGACGCGGTCCGCTGACGTAGTAATCCCGTTCCCCCGCAGCGATACTCCGGATGAAGTTCTCGTTCTCCAACTCGTCGGCGAAGTAGTCCACGTCGGTCGGCGCGATATCGAAGCGTGATTCGATCGTCTGCTTGTTGACGACGAGGTCGTAGGTGAAGATCCCCTTCAGTTCGTCACTGACCCGACTGCCTTCGCGAGTATTGAACGGATCGTAGTAGTAGACACCACTCCTGAGTCGTTGGAACGCAGAAATGCTGTTCTCCGTGAGTGATCCCAGCGTTTCCTCGATGTCTGATCGTGAGAGGCTGCCGGTCGTCATCAGCCCAGTGTCTGCGTTTTCGTACTCCTCTTGAAGCTTCGATTTGTGATCGTTGACATACAGAAATCCATAGTTTTCGAGAGCGATATCTCGACAGATATCTTCCAATAATTCGTCGTCTACAGATCGAATCATATCCATAAATGATCGTCTTGGTAAGTAAGTGTTGTCCTACGAGTATAAACGGAATGTCTGTGCCTGTTAGCTATCAAGATGAGACAATTAGACAACTAATTCGGCCATTGCATCCGGGGACAACAATGGACGACCGCCACTTCGAACACGGGCAACCGGAAATCAGAAAGTGCCTGTATCACGCTCTCTATCCTTCACCTCCGCTGGTCTACTTCTCTATATGACATCTCCAATAATGTTATACTTGTGTATCCGAATAAACTCAGACAATGCCAGCGAAATCGGGTGGTTCACACGCGATCGGCGCGTTCGTTACGCTGATTGTGGGTACGGTGCTCTCGAAATATATCTGGACGTTCGCACCTCCATTGGGTGAGGCTGCTACGGCAAGTATCGTTCTTCTCAGAACGACAGCCGGCGTGTCGATCCCAGCGAATAACCAGTTCTCCGGCATGATCGTGGTTATGCTCGGACTCTCATTCCTCTGGGGAATCTTTTACGAGCTTGGTCGAGGTGACTGATTCACGATCGCGCAGTGTTTTGAACCGTCTACCTTGTTTAGTCCACGGGCTGCGTAGCGGGCTTCATTGAGTACTTGTTCGAAGTTGTGGACGGCGACGATCAGCTCCGGCTCACAGAATTCACGATACCAGACGCTCGACCCAGCAGCGGACCCTTATCAATGTTTAATGGCCGAAAACGGCATCTCGGCAATCCATCGGTGCGGATAAAGATCGCTATCCAACCGTGACTCGATGGAAACGCAGCTACGCCATGCGAGCGTGAACTAAGATATGGGTCGCAAGAGACTGATCACAACTCCGCGCCATAGATCACGGAACCGTGTCCGTGTACGAAGGAACCGAGTCATGGGCGATACAGCCCCAATAGTGCAGCTCTACTTCACGCATTTGGGTCCCAGGTGAGCAGATCATGTGCCTCGGAGTCGACGTTGATAAACGGTACGCACAGGTAGTAGTAATGGACGTAGCTGGTAACATCGTCGAAGAAACTGTCCTCGACGAACTCGCCGCTCTGAACGTCAACCAGACGCCACCGGTCGAACTGATGGCGAAAGTACAGGCGTGGCAGGGACAGTTAGACGAAGAGTGAGCGACGAGAACCATGCCCAGACGCGGGCCAGTTAGGCCATCTCTGGCACGGTGAAGTCGAAGAGATCTTCGCGAAGGCGGTCCGGCGAGTCGGTCTTGCCCCACTCGATGAGTTTCCCGACGAGTTCGGGATTCGAGAAGTCGACGTGTCGCGCTCGTTCGTTCCCCCAGTCGTAGACGTGCTTGGGGAGCCAGTCGGCTCGGCGCAGTTCCGCGAACATCTGTTCGGCGGCGTCATCGGCACTCACCGCGCCGTTCTCGTAGGCGTCCAGCGCGTCGGTCATCGTCCGATACATCGCCTCTTTCTGGGTGACGAAGGGCGCGCCGTCACCGGGCGCGGATTCGTCGAGAAGCGGGTCGAACGCCGTGGTCTGGCCCGATTCGAGATAATTGAAGCAGTGGCGCTGGATGTAGAGATCGTGGAACAGGACCTGCCCGAGCCACATCTGTGTCCAGGCGTTCCAGAGCGAGAAATCGCCCATCGACGTGTACGCGTTGCTGATGAGACGGTCGTTGGTCAGGAGCTGGCGGCGGTGCATCTCGTCGATCGGGGCGAAGCGATCGGCCGAGAAGTCGCCCTCGTCGAAGGCGTCCAGCAGGAGATTCGTGGAGACGAAGACGGATTCGAAGGTGTTGACCAGTCCGATCGCGTACAGCGGATCGACGAAGCCGTAGGTGTTGTTGGTCAAGTAGTGGCGATGGCCCGACGACTGGCTGGCACTGCGCTGGATCCGGCCGGTCCGCGTCCAGGGCATCACTGGCTCGGCAGAGTCGAGATGGCGCTCGATGTCGGGGAACTCGGAGACGATCCGACGGACCTCGTCGGCGGCGCTCTCGGACTCGTCGACCGGGTACGCATCGCGGTCAAGCATCAGGCCGACACTCGCCTTTCTCGCCTCGGACCGGTCGAAGTTGTCGAAGGGAATGACCCACAGCCAGCCGCCATCGAACACGTGATGCAGCGTCCCGTCGTGGAGCCGATTGGACTGTGCTGGCCGGGCGTCCGCTTCGAGGAGGTCGTCGAACGGTGCCAGTCCCTCGACGTGGGTGAAGATGGCTCGGGAGTTCGTCTCCAGCGCCGGGGCGTCTTCGCGATAGCCCATCTCGTCTGCGAGGACGGAGTTGCCGCCGGTGCCGTCGACGTAGAAGGTCGCGGTCGTCTCGCCGCGGTCGGTCGTCACCGTCACCGCGTCGTCGCCGATGTCCACGTCGGTGATGGCAGTCTCGTCGACGTAGTCGACGCCGTACTGCGTGGCAGTCTCGACGAGATACTCGTCGACGTCTGCACGCACGAGATGGCTCTCGCTGTAGAACGGCAGGTTCGGGGGAATCAACTGATGGGCGCGGTCGCCCGTGACCGATCGGTCCGTCTCGTGATAGGCGAATCCGATCGAGTGCTTGACCCCACAGGAGGGGGTGATGTTGTCGACGATCTGGTTCGCATCGCTGAGATACTGGATCTCGGGAATGTCGTGGTACTCGCCGACGATCCACATCCACATCGAACTCTGGGGGAGCATCGCTTCGCCGATGGCGAACCGCGGGTGTGAGCCGGCTTCGATCATCAGCACGTCGAGATCGTGTTTCGCCAGGATCATCGCGGTCGTCGACGCCGACATGCCGGAGCCACCGACGATGACATCGTACGGCGAGTTCAGTGTGGTGCCGCCGTCGGCGCGACAGCGAGGTCGTTCCCGTGTTCGATCGGAATCGCGTGCTGTGGCCGCTTCCGTGCGTTCCATGAACTGATCGACGGCCAGACGGTGGTTATAGTCACTGCCTGAGACGATGATTCACGCCGCGAGATTCCTGTACGAAGAGTGGCGTCTTCGAACGTGAACGAGTCACTTCGGGGTGGCGTTCATCTCGGTGAGATCGAGCCGATCGGCCTCACGCTTGTAGCGGCGATACAGATCCATCGCCCACGCGCGAGCCTCGGGGTCGTCGGTGGCGACCGACACCACCGGCAGCGTCGTCTTCTCGTCGAACCCGATGATGATGACGACCTCGTCGACGATCCCCATGGTAAAGGGGAGATCCGAGTGGGTGTACAGGGACGGTGACGCCGCGGTTGCGATCGTCTCGAAGGCCTCCTTCGAGGCGTTCTGGTCGGCTTCGAGCGCGAGTGGCGAACAGATCGCCTCGAAGTCGACGTCGTTCTGGGCGTGTTCGACGCCCTGCTCGGTGACGGCGGGTGGACAGCCCGCGACGACCGTCCCGCGGAAGCG
>Ga0207771_100138_pt1 | contig 51186 bp, 52 predicted proteins | sample A23M2SouthBayCA_2_FD_187731 | JGI IMG/M metagenome (GOLD analysis project Ga0207771, IMG submission 187731) | Aerobic enrichment media microbial communities from Eden Landing Ponds, California, USA - A23 M2 (2) (SPAdes) | ecosystem: Environmental > Aquatic > Marine > Unclassified | place... | reverse complement strand
GACCTCGTCGATGACGGCGCGATCCTGGTATTGAACGTCGACGGTGACGTCAACGAACGGGCTGCCGGGTTCGCCCGGGACGTTCGTGACGCGGGCGGCAGCCTGATGCACTTTCGCGGATTCCTCGTCGTGTCGCCACCCGGCGTCGATATCGACACGGATCGGTTGGAGTGAGCGGGCGACACCGATCGGGGTTCCCGAACCCCGCGTGGCACGTTTGTCCGCAGGCTGACGGTTTATACCCACAGGGCTCGTACCGACGGATATGCCATTGAAGGCCACGGGCCACGCGACCTTCGATCCGGACGACCGCTGGGACGGCGGCACGACCTGGATCGCCCATCCCGAGGAATCGATGCAACGTGCGAGCCACGCCCTGGTCGTTGCGGGCGACGTCTGGCTGGTCGATCCTGTCGACGCCGAGGGGCTCGACGACCATCTCGCAGATGTCGGCGACGTCGCTGGCGTCGTCGTCCTCCTCGACCGCCACAAACGGGACGCCGACACGATCGCGCTCCGACACGACGTTCCGGTGTCCATCCCAGAGTGGATGGACGGCGTCGCCGAAGAGATGACTGCGCCGGTCGAGCGCTTCGGGACGACGCTCGCGGACACCTACACCGTTTATCCGCTCACGAACTCGCGGTTCTGGCAGGAAGCCGCCCTGTACGACGAAGACGAAGGGACGCTCGTGATCCCCGAAGCAGTCGGGACGGCTTCGTATTTCCGAACTGGGGGCGAACGTATCGGCGTCCATCCGATGCTCCGTCTCAGGCCGCCCCGACGGCTCTGGGAATTCAGTCCCGAACGCGTTCTCGTCGGCCACGGCGAACCCGTCGTCACAGATGCGAGTGACGCCCTCGCCGACGCGTTAGACGGGGCGCGACGTCGGACGCCAGCGCTCTATTTCGACGCAGCGAAGGACTTCGTGTTCGGATGACGATGTCAGCGGATCCGGAGCCGATATACGCGACCGAGGGGCTGGTCGACGTCCTCTTAGAACAGGCGGCGGAACGTGCGCCGGATTCAGTCACGATCTCGCTGTCAGTGACGCCCGCCGGCGACTTCTCGGGCCTTGATCTCCCGGCAGAGACGCCCGTGTTCACCCACCTCTATCTCCCGGATGCCGGCAGTTCGGTGAACTTCGTCTTTGGCGTCGATCTCGGGACGCCCGCGGGCCAGACCCAGGGGCGGTTCGTCTCGCATCCGGACGGACGGCTCGAACCCGCCCAGTCGGACGACTTTCACGCGGTCGTCTTCGTGGCAGTGCCGCCATGGGATCGGGACTCCATCGCCGTGTTTGACCGCGATAGCACCCCACGGGATCTCCACCTCCTCGACGTCGAACCGCCGGAAGAGCGCCTGGAGTGACTACTCGAGATAGCCGAGGTCCTGTAGCTGAGTGGTGATCTCCTCGAATTCGGCCTCGGTGAGTTCGCCCGAACGCTGGTGCTGGATCACGATGCTCCGGAGCAGAAACCGGACGAGGTCGCTCGTCGAGGAGAAACTCGTCCCCTCGATCGTGGTCTCGACCCGATCGGCGAGTTCCTTCGGAATCGATACCGTGGTGTATTCAGTCATGTCGCCCCAGACGAGGGCGACCGGGTTAGGCGTTGTGCCGTGTCCGCATCGACGTGCCTACCTCCAGCTGACCGGCGGCGACACTCACCCGAATCCTTCGGATTCGATCCGGCTCTCCGGGACGCCCAGTCGCTCGACCGCCGCGACGAGACTGTACACCATCGCGTTGATCCCACAGGCGTAGACGTCCACGTTGGCGGGATCGATCGACGGAGGTTCGTCCGAATCAGGCTCCTCCTCCAGCCGATCGCCGAGGAGCGTTCCCATCGGCGTCGCGACCGTCGTCTCGTCGATATGCTTCAGCAGGGCGTGCTGGACGTACGCCGTTTCGCCATCCCAGTCACTCAGGTACGGTTCCCGGCTGAGACAGGGCACGAAGTGGAAATTGTCGCGATCACGGGCGAGTCGCCGAAACGCCGCCCGGTACGGCAGGTCGTCGGCCCACGCCGCGCCGAGGAACAACCAGACGTCGCGTTGTTTTCCGTCGTACTCGTCACGACCAGTCTCGAACAGATAGTCGATCATGCTCTTCAGCGGCGCGACACCGGTCCCCGTCGCGAGAAAGACGACGTCCCGTGGCGAGGAATCCTGCAGGACGAGTTCCCCGTAGGGCCCACGGACGGTCACCTCGTCGCCGACGGCGAGGTCGTCACAGATCCGGGGCGACAGTCGCCCGCCTGGCACGCGGCGGACGCAGATCTCGAGGGTGTCGCGGGTGGGTGAACTCGCGAGCGAGTACGCCCGTGACGTCCCGTCGTAGCGGAACCCGATGTACTGGCCGGCGACGAAGTCAACGTCAGCGTCGGCAGCCAACTCGACGCGCGTGAGCATCGGCTTCGGCCGGTCGTATCGCTGGGTCAGCGTCGCGACGCGTCGGGCCACCTCCGGATACCCGTCCGCGACGAGACGCGCTCGCAGGTCATCCCAGTCGGCGGGCCCCTCGATCGGGGTGTACGCCGGGACGGCCTCGGCGACCCAGCGATTGATCGCTCGGGTGACTTCCGCCCGCCGGTCCTGATCCATCTTGGTAACCCGTCTCACGCGAGCGGATTCCGTAATCAACGGGAGGTCGGCGATCGCGTCGTGCTGGGATGCGTGGTCCCTGACCTGAGCATCCATACCGGACCCACGGGACTCCGATGGAAATGCATACCGGCCACGTCAATCGGATTGTGAAGAGCGCTCGTCAGACGACGAAAGGGGTCTGACGGTGTGCTGTCAAGCGAACATCTCCCGTCGAGATCGTTTAGCAAACGGGTTCCATACTCCACAAAATGGGGAGTGGGATTCCGCGGGAGAAGCGAACGACGAGCAACAGGCGTAATTTTACCCGAATACTCTTCATATCTATCAAGAAGTATATGTATGCCCCAACTTGATGAATTCATCTTGTTTCTAGAGACTGGTCAGGGATAATCTGCCGACCCTCATGTGAAGTAGGTTGTTTGTAAAAACCGCGTAGTTTTGGGGCGAATCCGCATGCCCGTCGTTCATCTGGCCTTCTTCCGGTTTTGGAGAGCTATATTCTGAGTCCATTTCCAGTCGAATCGCAGGATGGCTCTCCTCAATAATGATCTATCTAAAAGTGATTTCAGAACATATAAAGACCCAATCTATTCCAAATATGGATATTTATAATGCCTTATCTAATATGCAATCGTAATGTCCGAAGAAACTGATCCGGATAAGCTCAGTCGAATGGGTCGTCGTCGGTTCCTCTCGACGCTGTCGTCATTAGGTGTTTCAGCGACGACGCTGGAATATATCACTCAAGATACTCTCGCTGAAACCGTGGGAGACTTGAAAAACGAAATCCCATATGTTGCCCGGCTACGTCATACAAATCATGAACAAGTCGTTGCTGGCGAAGCACCACCTGAATATGAACCGAAATATAAAACGATGCCACGACACCAGTGGGCGAAAATTGAGGCGGTTCATAATGCTGCGGATCGGCTCTGGAAAAAGGTGAATCAGGCTGATCCAACAGGAAGAAGTTATGTCGAAATTACTGAAAGAGTGAATGGAGGTGTGAGTGAAAACGTTCTAAATATTGTAATAACAAAACCCAAATCAACCAACGGAGAAGTCTCAAAACGTTCATCAATCAATGCAGAAGCTAGTGAATCTGCAAAAGAAAAAATTAGAAATCAGGTTCCTTCTTCGATTAATGGTAAGGCAAAGATCGGAAATACAACTGAGGAGATTGAAGACATTCCAATAAAGACAGAAATAGCAGAACAACAAAAAGTATGGTCTTATGATTATGAATATGATCCAGTTCCGTCTGGAGCGATGATTAATCGTGTTACAGAGGAGGATACTGAGGAACAATTGGACAATGCTGGCACGATATGTACTCCTGGATACGTAGATCCTTCAGATCCCGATAACCCTGAAGGCCCAGATATTCCAGAAGGTACTCACCTAGTCACAGCCGCACACCTAGTAGAAAAAGACCGGAGTGTCTCTCAGCCTGGGGTTGATCTGGACTCTCCAAGGAAAATCGGAAATATGACGTGGAATTGGAAGGAAACGTCTGACAGTACTTTCGATGCGGGGACTATATATCCTGATTCAGATATATCAACATTATATGATATGGGGGCTGATAGTGAAAATGAGTACGAAGTTTATACTATCTCAGGTTATATTACATTTGACGAAATTAAATCGCGAAAGGAGACAGGGCAAGAGATCGAAGTTAGAGGAAGCAAGTCTGGGATACTCTCATCAAAGATCCATTCTACTACCAAGGGAGGTCTTTACGATAGGAGAAATGCTTATCGAATTGAGGATAAGGTAAGCCCAGGTGATTCAGGTGGCCCGCATTATGATGTAGAATACAACCAGACCACAGGTGATTATGAAGCATATATTGCTGGGCATTCCGTTGTGATAGAAGATGGAAAGACCGGAACTCTGAGTACGGCGATGGAAGAAGTTGTAAATCTACTTGATGTATTAATATAATAATTTTTTCTCTGGCTGGCACTGTCTGGTGAGCACCTCTGTTGCGAGAGTGTGGCGATCAAATATTTGATTTGGTCGATGATGGTTGTAGTAGCATCTAAACCGCCATAGCCAGAGTTTCGCGCTGGATTGACTGCCCTGCTAGTGCGAATGGAGGCGGTCGATCGGTATTGTAACAGTCTGGAACCACTTTTTGATGGGGTTCCTATCTACATAGTTGAGTTGACCGCTCAGATCTTGTTAAGCGAGCCCAGTCAGATGGCCGCCAGCATCGACGAGAAATTCTCTGTCGGCAACACGTGTTTCTTGGTGAATCGATGCACGAACGCCGACCTCAGAAATCGGAAATTTCTGATGTGCGAACGAAAGCTTCCGCTCTCGCTAACGCCGCGGGATCGGTCGCGCAGCGGCTGTAGACATCCACTTCAAGCAGGAGTTTACGAGTTTTGATTCCGTGTAGATGGCGGCGTAGAACAATTCTGTTCGCCGTCTACTTCGATTTGTTTCTCATCGACAGCGACCCGCCGATCGTGACGCCGTCGGCGGGTCGCTCTGTTGTTCAGCAGTTGCTTCGTTCCAATACCAGATCGCCTGGTGACAATGATTGACACCCACCCAGTCTAAAACAGCCTCGACTTCGCGTAACGACAATCCAATCGAGTGAAGTCGAAAGGCGACACAGCGCACGGGTCTCGGCGTGTGCTCATTTTAGTATCTTGATTCTCCACATCCAAACGTCCTCTGAGAAGGTCTGCGACTGTCATGAGCACCACTCATCGACCTGCTCGTTCCATAATCCCTCAACTAGACAGTGCCTCTGGCAGAATATCAACGATAAATATATGAATTTTGACAGTTAAAATAATTATAAAATATTATATAAACTAAAATTTTATATAATGATAGCTTATATTTAGGAAGGTACTGAGTATACTTTAGCTATAGAAATGTACTATCTTTAATCATCTGAGTTCGAACCCATTTTGAATTGTCGGGTTACAGTGAGTTCACCATCGTACTCGAACAATGTATCAGAATTATCCCGAAATTCCCACGTCTCCGAGACAGTCTCGTCACCGAGCGAGACCGATCCACTGTATTCTCCCTCTTTCGAGATGAAAATAATAAGCACAGACACCGGTTCGAGACGGACGTTCCCATCGAACAGCACTCCATCGGGACCACTGATTGTCACGTCGAACAGTTGGGTCTCCCCGCCCCCTTTACTCTTCATTAAGACTATGCGATTTCCCCGAGGTGGTCTTTCTCGGTTCGGGTTTGCTGCAGGGATATGCGGCATCATTTCCAGTCGTGTGTCCGATTCAACGACCAGATTCGCCGCGGTGTCGACTTCGTTCCCTCCGGCGATCAAATCCGTACAACCTGCAAGTCCGACCACTCCACTGACGCCAGCTATCGAAAGCAATTCTCGCCGCTTCATGTTGATATATGTGTCTTGTTATCTAATAAGTTTTCCCCAGAAACGCTTCACTAGATAAAAAAAGACTACGCTCATCAGCTGCTGAATTGAGGCTCTATATCTTGTACGCAGATAATGACAGAAAACAGATCATTCACGGTATTGAGTGATATTTGCGCAGATCATATCGACCACTCACAGATAACCGATATGGTTGAGAACGGTTCTATGACACGCTGGTAGTACAGGAAGCTATCCCCGTTCAGTCAAGCGGTGGAATTTGAACCGAGCCAAGACGTTCCTGCTCGCTTGCTCGCGGTTTCACCGCTCGCATTCGAGGACTTCGCTTCGCTCCGTCCTCACTTCGCTGCGCGGGCTGCACCTTGTCGGCTTCAAATCGCCAGCGTAGCGTTCGGCGCGGCGCGAATTTGCGCCGCGCACTCACGGTGTCCTGTCGAGCGAAGCGAGGCAGGGCTCGTCAGACGACGAAAGGAGTCTGACGGTGGGGCTGGGATTTGAACCCGATGCCAGACGTGCTCGCTTCGCTGTGCGCGTCTGCCGTGATTCAAATCCCAATTGTACCGCTCAGCGCTCACTATCGTTCGCGCAGAAGCGGTGGGGCTGGGATTTGAACCGGAGGAAGACGGTCGCGCTCACTGCCTCACGGCTACGCCGTTCGGCTTTCGAGGTCGCTTCGCGACCTCGCACCGTTCGCGCGCTGCGACTTCCAGGGCTCAAATCCAGTTGCACCGCTGTTCGGTCACGTCCGTCCCCTCACAAGCGGTGGGGCTGGGATTTGAACCGAGCCAAGACGGTCCTGCTCACTTCGTTGCGCGGGCTGCGACTTGTCGGCTTCAAATCCCAGTTAACGTATTTGTCGCTCGCGACTTTGCTCGCGACAAAAGTACGGTGTCCTGTCGAGCGAAGCGAGACAGGGCTCGTCGGATGACGAATGGAATCCGACGGTGGGGCTGGGATTTGAACCCAGGAGGCTTGCGCCACCGGTTTTCAAGACCGGCGCAATGGGCCGCTCTGCCACCCCACCGAGCAATCTCGGTTCGCCCCGTTGTCGTCATGCGGTTGTGAGCCTTCGGAACGGCAAACCATGATTCGACGTAGTTCCAACACACCTCGATTGAATCGGCCCGAAACGACTGAGACCGCACGACTTAGGGCGTGTTACTATGAATGAGAGGGAGAAAGTTGAAGGTATCGTTCTCATCTACGAGCCGACCGAGGATTACCTCAATTCTCGCCAACGAGTGGCCTACCGAGGTCACCGTGAGAAGTTTGTCAAATGGCTCGCTAAACAAGGGAAAGACCCTGAGAAACTGGAAGGGTACGCCAAAGATACGTACTACACGTACGCGAACGTCAGTGACCAATTTCATCGCTACGTCTGGGATGAAGAAGACCACTTTACCCTCGATCTCACACATGAACAGGCAGACGAGTACTTGCGGAGTTTAATTCTCAGTGACCAAGAATATTCATCGAGCTATTTGCACAACACCAAGCTGGCGTTGAAAGCCAATTTTCGATTCATGGGTGATGAGTGGGACCCTGAAGTTACGGTTCCATCCTCGTCAGGAATATCTCAGCCTCAAAATTTTGTCTCTGAAGACGAACGGAAGGCCATACGCGAAGCAGTTCTCGAATACGGGAGTGTCCCAGCCTACGCCGGGTTGGACCCGGATAAGCGACGGGAATGGAAAAGACATCTTGCGCGGAGATTTGGAAAGCCGATGAATGACGTAAGTAGAGAAGACTGGGACCGAGCGAACGGTTTCAAATATGTCAGCATCGTCAATGCATCACTCGATGCAGGTCTTCGTCCTGTGGAGGTCGGACGAGCAAAGACCTATTGGGTTGACGTTGAGAACGCTGCCCTTCGAATCCCAGAGAAGGATTCCTCAAAGAACGAGGATAATTGGACTGTCAGCCTGACAAAAGAAACGACAGAATACCTTGCTCGCTGGCTTAAAGAGCGCGAGATGTACGACAAGTACGATGACACTGATCAGTTGTGGCTCACCCGTCACGGCAATCCCTATTCTGGGAAATCACTTCGAGTTCTGCTGGACAATCTCCGAGAGATCGCAGGTATTGAGCGCGACTTCTCGTGGTATGCTATCCGTCACTCTACTGGGACCTACATGGCCCGTGAGGAGGGGCTTGCCGCTGCTCAATCGCAACTGAGGCACCGGCGGGAGGAGACAACCATGAAGTATGACCAAGCCCCGGTTGAGGACCGGAGAGACGCGCTTGACCGAATGGGATAGTTCTACGCTCTGATTGGACCGTTACCGAAGCGTTGAACGCTGGTCAGCCGAAGGAGGTGACTGCGGATAGAGTGAATATGGCCCACCATATTGTAGACAATTACGACAAGGTTCCGCCAATCGTGAAAAGAGACATATAGGTTAATCAAATCCTGCGAAACCTTCGACAACTTTCGGAAAACCGAACCTGCGACCGTTTCAGCCAGCGACCGTTGGGAAATGTCCCATTAATTTAATATCACAGGTCCTCAATCGGCGTCCCGGACAGATACGACCGGATAATCGTATTGAGATCTGAGTCACTAAGCTCCTCCGCCAGATAATTCCCCACAGCAGTGTTGAGTCCAGCGTCGCTGACCGCCCCATGCTCGTCAACGTAGGGGTCGTACCACGCGACATCTTTATCGCCCGAGGTAACCGTAATCGTTCGCGTCACAGTATCAGTCGCCCCATCATCGTCGGCCACTGTCAGCGTCACCGTGTACTCGCCTGCCTCGGTGAACGTATACTGGGGCATCACACTGATCATATCCACGGTTCCGTCACCACCGAAATCCCACTGATAGCTCACGACGCTTCCGTCGGAATCGGTAGATGCCGATCCATCAAAAGTTACCGACTCACCGACCTGTGGTGACGAGGGAGAGTAATTAAATTCAGCACTCGGCTCACTATTGGACGCCTCAACAGAGATTGTTCTGGTGACTGTATCTGTCGCGCCGTGGCTATCCGTAACACGCAGTTCGACCGTGTGTGAGCCTGCTTCCGCAAATGTTATTGTCGTTGTCACACCCGTCGCATCGTCGTACTGCCCATCGTTGTCAATGTCCCATGCATACGATTGGAGAGAACCGTCGGAATCAGTAGACTTTGATCCATCGAACGACACTGACTCACCGACCTGCGGTGACGAGGGAGAATAGTCGAAGGCAGCAGTCGGAGTGCCTTCCGCATTTAGCGAAAGCCGATAATCAAAGGTGCTGTGACTATAAAAACTTGTGACGACGATTTTGTAAGTGCCAGTCACCGGAAGTTCATCATCAAGGCTCATAGGGCCTTGAAGGTGATCAGTAGATTCAATCACATTCCCATCTGGGTCAATCAATTCCAATATCATTTGATCTTCCTCTTCAGTCTCATCTACAAACTGGCGTAGTTCCGCAGTGATCACATCACCCTTCGTCCCGTCAAACGCGTAGATGTCGTGATACCCCTCCAAGTCTGGCCGCGGATAATCTGAATCAGAGAAGGCATCTTGAGTCGTGATGGACTCGTTGAGTCGGTCACCATACGTGATTTGATCGTCAACGGCCAGACGATTGTGTAATCGAAGCTGATAATCAAAGGTGGCTTCTTTGTAATAACCAGTAACGATGATCTTGTAAGTGCCAGTCACCGGAAGTTCATCATCAAGGCTCATAGGGCCTTGAAGGTGATCAGTAGATTCAATCACATTCCCATCTGAGTCAATCAATTTCAACTGCATTTGCTCTTCCTCTTCAGTCTCATCTACAAACTGGCGTAGTTCCGCAGTGATCACATCACCTTTTGAGCCTGAGAATGTGTATGTCTCGTGTTGGCCAAAGCGATCATTGTAAGCATCTTCTGGTCCTAACGTCTCGTTGACCGTCATACCGTAATCAAGAGTGTCAGTCGTTTCGACAACAGATCCACTAACTGCCCCGGTTGCGACCAATAGCAAGAACATCAGTCCAATAATACTCAATCGAATGACAGAATATTCTGAGTTATTCATCATTAGTTCAAGAATCTTTTTCTGACAGGGTATAATAATATTTTTGTCGTATTGCGTGATGCTTTGGTGTATTTTGAGCGCGGCAACGGAGGCGCATTTGAGTACTTCGTCGCATAGTGGCTGTGAACATTTGTCTTGCGCCGAGCTGGGGTTTCGTCGAGGTACGCACTGAGTGCGTTCAAGCCCTCGTGAACACGTGGAACCTCATGAGCGGCGTGGAGATAGCTACCTTATTCTCTTGTTCCGATGACAGTGTGATCGAACTGCTTGACCGGCTCGAAGCCGATCGTGACGAAGTACGACAGACTGACATCGAAGACCTCGAAGCCGATATTGATGACGCCGTCTATGATCTATTTGACCTGACTAACGACGAGCGTGAAGTCGTTGAGGATTACCTCGATGTGTTCTAAACTGAGAGAAGTTTAGTACACGCATGACAAAGCAGGAATAGACTCGATAAGGTCGCTATCAGGACAGCCAGCGCGTAGACGTTCACCCGACTAATTTGATAAATTTTAGAATGACGGGGATTACAGCGATAAGGTGGTGCAAGTGAACAGCGAGATCAGATGGGTAGTTTCAAGCAGGGTAATACCCGTACCGCAGACAACCTCCACACCCCACCTTATCGCTGCGAAACGGTAAGGTGTGAACTGGCAGGTATATAATATTTAGTAGAGCAGAGTTCACACATTTGTTCTTCTACACTTCCACCAGTCCGTCTGGTCGGCGATCAGCATAGAACACATCAGCATTGTATTCACCTGCATTTTCATCTACGTGCAACCATGAGTAGTCACGACACTTGTTGAGTGTGTCGTGGACGTGTTTCCTGCTGGCATCGGTTTCCTGGTCGATTCTGTTTGGTGTCACGCCATCATGCGACAAGACGTAGTCGAGAATTTGCATTTCTTTCTTGCCGAACACGCTCACGTCATCCACTTGCTTGTCAGCGTACTCGTCAGGAAGAACGTTCGTCAGGACGTACACAATTGCGCCGTCGTCCGGCTGTTGTGGCGATCGAGCATATCGTCCACACGCTTGCAGAACCCCATTCTCACGAATATCAGCGAGAAGTTCCTCCGCAACGTCAGCGTCTTCTCCAACCCACTTCTGTCCCTGATAGGAATCTTCTACATCACGCTTTGGCTTCGCGTCTTTGTCGAGGAGCGCGATCCAATCCTTGATATGGTCACTACTTGGACTGATGCAACCTGCTACCAGTCCGGCCTGCTCCGAGTCGAAGTCTTCAACAGATTTCTCGTTGCCAAAATAAAGCGTATCGGGTGAATCTACTCCGGCATTGGTCAAGTGCTGCTGGAGATCTTTTGTGAACCTCTTCGCCGTAATCCCCGTTCTAAATCCATTTTCGTACTTATGTCGAAGTTCGTCGCAGAGGATACGCACCTTCGGGTCACTGAAATCTTTCTTTGTCCATGTGTTCTTGTTGTCTCCTACCTGTACAATGGTTAGATTTCGCTGATTTCGACGCCACTTGTGATTGTCGTCACTATTGATAATTTGGTTTTTCTCGATTGATGAGAGCGTGTTGGCCTTCCACTTTGGCATGGTCGGATGTGCGTCGAGACCGATGACACTCCGGGCTTCGGTAAAGTCCGGTATCGCTTGTAGGAGACGGACATGATACTCGCTGTCAAACACAATCCGAAGAATCACCTCGTGTTCTGGTCCATCGTAATTTGGGATGAGAGTAGGAAAGGTATAGCGCGTTTCACCCACCCAGCGATCGTGATTTCGTTCCTCTGCGTGGATGATCGCTTCAACGATACCCGGCGTCAAAGCATGGGCCTCACGATTATACCGGAACCAGTCAGTATCTGGCACTTCCAGTTCCTCACGTAATTGGTCCAGATCTATGTCTCCTGTCCCTTGGACGATGTTCACTACCAAATCTTCCCAAGTTTGAATCTGTGCGTCAATCTCAGTGAAATATCTCTTGATTTTCTTCCGTAATCCATCAGTTGTCATATTCAATGTGAAGTCAGGCCGTTCGTCAAGAATCAGATTGCAGCCATCAATGAGTTGCGGCACCTGCGCGAAAGGGTGAGTTGCATGAAGTATATCATAATCATGATCTTTCCTATCATTTCTTGGAATATCCGTCCATTGCGTTGAGGAAGGACAATCATTGTCCTCGCAACAAGGAAGTTCACCTTCATAGGCGCGTTCAAATTCACCGTGTGCAACTGAAACAGGCAACCCGCGATCATCACACATCTTATCAAACCATTCTGAAGGTTCTGTTCTATCCGGCGACCTTATAGCGGTATTTCCTAACTCGTTATCTGAGTCATAATCGCCTCGCGCGAGTGGACAAGCATCGGTGCGGCCTTTGAGAACCTCAGACGAAACCCACGAATCTCGGCTCTTTTTCACCGCTTCATCTCTGGCGTCAGTAGTCCCTGAAAACAAAATGACGGGCTGATCACCAGTAATGTCAGAATGAAGTCGCCAGCGCCTGGTGCTTGGCGTGTATGTCTTTCCCGACGATGTGGGTGATTGGATTACGCCGCTCCCTTCATTCTTCATTATCTCCTGAAGTTTCCTCTTGAGTGATTGTCGAATATCACCTGTACCGGGACCATCACGGACGATTTTGTACCCATTTTCTATCTCCTGGATCTCATCATCCATGACAGCTTGTCGGATGGCTTTCCCAGCAGTAGCATTGTTACTCGCTTTGCCGGCAGTTTTCAAAGCAGCCACGAGATTCCCATGTCTTAGTGCGTCACCTGATTCGAATTTTAGTGACCGATTAATTGCGAGATTGAAAACGGACTCCCAGTTGATGTTCTGTGCGTCGATATCATTGGATTGAATCTTAGAATTCACTGGTACGTTAAACGAAGCAGGTCATACCCATACCTGAGCGAATGTCGGTGTCACTCGTATGAAGATACGAAGCTCTCGAAGGAGAAATTGTCTGCGCTCCGAGAAACTGCCTCTACTATACATAAGTGTCTCTGCGGCATAAACACTTTCGATTGTGATACGTGTGAAAGCTGTAATTTTCTGTTCGAGAATTAATTCCCTCAAAATCTGACACAGACGACTCTGTCACGTGGTCCGGGTTACTAAATATTGAAGGGGAGGGGGTGGTTTTGGTGTAATAACCCCATAGCCCGGTATTACTACCATGCATGGGGGCAGGTTCTTTATGCTACGATAGGTGGCACAGCGCCAGATCTGCTACTCATCCAGCAAAATATAGACGGCGGCCCTTGCTCCGACCTTCTTTTTGTACAATTCTTCTTGCTCTACGAAATCTTCGAGTTTATTGTACGCCGATGGTCGAGAACAGTCCAACGTCTCTGATACCTCAGTAGCAGTTAGCACGGGTAATTCCGCATTTTGAAACACAGATAATACGTCTTCTGACGTTATCTGTTCAGCGTACTGCCCGCTATCGTCTCTCTCACGATCCATATGTGCAGGTCCGTGCGGGCAGAGTATAATTCCTATGACTTCGAAGTTAATGGGAAAGACTTATATCCAGTAACTTCGTAGTTAATGGTAGAAGGCAACTCGCCCTTTGGGCGTTGCGTTACGGAGAACGCCCGAGTGCTTGGAACACTCGGGCGAGTGGCCTTCTGGGTAGCAGAACGCCATGAACGCCTACACGACGGCGGAAGGTGAATCTTCCGTCACGGCTGATCGTACCGATTTGGAACAACGTGACGTTCGCGCGCTCACCGAGTGCATGACAGTTCTCCCGCTCGGTGGAGACGTGTATTCAGTGACGACCGAAAGCGGTTCTGAGTACAGTGTTGACGCGCTCGAAGGCCGCTGTAGCTGTCCCGACAAGAAATACAATCTCGAAGACGGGGAACTGTGCAAACACGAACGCCGCATCCGGTTCGCAACGGGTGAGTGGACGATCCCCTCGTGGGCCGATACTGACGCCGTCGATCCACAGCTGGGGATGCACACAATCGCAGCGCCCCTTCACAGTCTCGCCACCTTATCGGTGTCTGACAAGACTTCGAACGCTACGAGTGAAACGCTCCGGGCAGACGGCGGTGTAAGCGCCGGACATCCCGCCAGTGACGATCCGATTGACGACGGCCCACGCTACACGTACCACTACGAACCCGCCCACGTCGGCGGTGAGCGCTACGTTCGATGCGAGACGTGTGGGGCCGAGTGCATCCCAGCCAAACCCGAGAGAATGGCCCACCGAGACGGCTGTTCGGAGGGCGACCGATGACGAATCATTCCAACGAAGAGCGTACCGTACGCTGTCCGGTCGAAGGATGTGATGCGACTCCGCTGGCGCGCGGGATCAATCTCCACCTTAACCGGACGAGTGGAGACGGCCATGGCCCGCGTGGCGACGTACCGGACCACATCTCGACGGAGAACCTGGAGACAGTTGGCGAGCGGAAGGTCGAGATGGACTATCCGGACGAGCGTGACACGGAGCAACACGCGCGTCTCTGCCCATATTGTAACCAGACGTTCGCTGGCGTGCAGGGGCTAAAGATCCATCTGGGCCAAACCGCCGGGCGAAAGAATCACCCTATGAACCCGAAAGACCGCCACGAACCCCGGGACTTCCCCCGGGTAGAAGTGTCATCTAAAGGAAATATCCAAAGCGCCGTGGATACTCCCGACGGAGAGCAGACTGAAAACACCGAGAAGGATGCAATCCCAACCGCGCGAGTATTTCGATTGGTCGCCGAACTCATCGCTGATGGTGAGACGCGTACCGCCCACCGCGTGCGCCGCGCCCTTCTCGGTGCTGACGACGCCGTCGCCCCCAGTCGAGAAGAACCGCCCCATCCAGAATTATTCGAGGCATTGCTCACCCAAGGACGGGCCGATCAGACGGACCATCGTGTTACTGCCGCACTTGAAGGAGAGGGGTTGATGGTAGCCTGTCGTGGAGAGTCTGGGTTTCTCACAGCTACCGAGTGCCGTGACATGGCTGCCAGACTGGAGCAAACTGCGGTCAGTGAAGACTGGCGGGACCAGGACTCTCGCGACCTTATCGAGTTCCTCCGCTACGGTGCCGACGTTCTTGACGGGGACAAGACGGAACGGGGCCTTCATGAGGAGTTCGACCACTGGCGGTGAGTGATAGTATGCCACTTGCACGTCGAGTCTCCGAGCCATGCCCGCGTTGTGGCGATGAAGTGACGTGTGGCGCTTCGAGAAGCGAGAGCCGGCCGTGACGAAGGAACACTACACCTGCGAGATGTGCGGGTGCGAGTGGACTGAAATCAGACAAAACTAAACCACATCCCCCTTATCGATTCTCCCCCTGACGAGATCTGTATTTATGCAGTCATAGATCGATGATCTTGCTGAGTTGATATCGTGAATATTCCCTCTGAGATCACGATCTTTCATAAGTCTCAGAACGCAATTTTTCAACTCTGCTGGTGGATGTATTGTCTCAACGAACCACCTCCTTTATGCCTATGGGTGAACTAAGATGGTGGTAGAAGGTTCAAATCGCTCTATTTCGGGAAGGAACTGAGTTATCTCGGACACCTGCTCTCAAGGCAGGCGCAATGGGCCGCTCTGCCACCCCACCAGCACCCTTCGATTTCCGGCCGGCGGCCTAAATCCTGTCGGTCGCCCCCGACCGACCGGCAAGTTTTTTCGCCGTCTGGACTGACCCCTCACCATGCCCGACCGTGATCCGCTGTCAGCGGTCTCGCCGTTGGATGGCCGCTACGCCCGCTACACCGACGCGCTGGTCCCCTATGCCAGCGAATCGGCACTGATCCGCGCCCGCGTCCGCGTCGAAGTCGAATATCTGCTCGCGCTCGCCGATCTCGACGCGACGCCCCTCGAGATCGGCGACGACCAGCGCGCGACACTCCGCGCTGTCTACGAGGACTTCGATGACGAGGACGCCGCACTGGTCAAACAGATCGAGACCGAAGGCACCGAGAAGTACGACGCGACCAACCACGACGTCAAGGCCGTCGAGTACTTCCTCCGGGAGCGACTGCCCGCCGGCCTCGACGCCGAACAGTGGCTCCACTTCGCGCTCACCAGCGAGGACGTCAACAACCTGGCCCACCGGCTGCTGATCAAACCCGCTGTCGAGGACGTCCTGTTACCCTCCCTCCGGGACGTCCGGGACGCCTTGGTCGAACTCGCCCACGCCTATCGGGACACGCCGATGCTCGCCAGAACGCACGGCCAGCCGGCCACGCCGACGACCTTCGGCAAGGAGATGGCCGTCTATGCCTCGCGACTCGGCCGCGCACTCGGTCGGATCGAACGGGCGAGTGAGAATCTCGCGGGCAAACTCGCCGGCGCGTCCGGCACCTACGCCGCCCACCACGCAGCCTACCCGGAGGTCGACTGGCCTCCGTTCGCAGCGTCGTTCGTCGACTCGCTCGGTCTCGAACACGAACCCCTCACGACGCAGGTCAACCCGTGTGACGACCTTGCAGCGCTGTTCGACGCGCTCGAAGGAGCCAATCGGATCCTGCTGGACCTCGATCTCGACGCCTGGCTGTACGTTTCCGATCGCTACCTCGGCCAGCGCTCCGTCGACGGGGAGACCGGCTCCTCGACGATGCCACACAAGGTCAACCCGATCGACTTCGAGAACAGCGAGGGAAACCTCTCGAAGGCCAACAGCGATCTGGACTTTCTCGCAGGATACGTTACCAACTCCCGACTCCAGCGTGACCTCTCCGATTCGACGGTCAAGCGCAACATCGGCGGCGCACTCGCCCACTGCCTGATCGGCTACGAGAAGCTCCAGCGGGGACTCGGAAAGGTCGTTCCCAACGAGGCGGTCATGCGCGAGGACCTCGAGGGGACGCCTGCCGTCATCGGCGAGGCTGTCCAGACCATCCTGCGGCGGGAGGGCTACACTGACGCCTATGAGCGCGTCAAGAAACACACGCGCGGTGAAACGGTCACGATGGCCGATTTCGAGGCGCTGTTTGCGGATCTCGACGTCGATCCGGCTGTCAGGGACGAACTCGAAGCACTTACTCCGGCGTCGTATACGGGAATCGCCGAGGAGTTGGCTGACGTTCAATAGCCGAGAGTCGACGCGTTCGCCCTCCCGTTCCGACGCGCCCTCTTCGACCTATCGCTCAGGTATATCGATACCCTCTTTTCCCCGCCTGTGGGACCTACCGACATGACGAAAGAGATCGCCGCCATTCCGGGCGACGGCATCGGCAAGGAAGTGCTCCCCGCGGCCATCGACGTGCTGGAGGCTCTGGATCGTGACTTCGAGTTCGTCGAGGGACGCGCGGGCAACGCCGTCTACGAACGTGAGGGGACGCCGCTCCCCGAAGAAACGCGTGAACTGGCTCGCGAGGCCGACGCGACGCTGTTCGGCGCGGCCGGCGAACTCGCGGCCGACATCATCCTCCCGCTGCGCCGGGACGTCGAGGCCTTCGCCAACGTCCGGCCGGCCCGCGCCTACCCGGGCGTCGACGCTGTCAAGCCTGAGACCGATCTCGTCTTCGTCCGGGAGAACACCCAGGGCGTCTACGCCGGTATCGAGTCCGATCTCACTGATGACGTCGCGACGTTGACGCGACTCATCACTGAGGATGCGTCCAGAAAGATCGCCGAATACGGCTTCGAGTACGCCGACGAACACGACGCAGATCGGATCACCGTCGCCCACAAGGCCAACGTGATGCGCAAGACCGACGGGCTGTTCGTCGACACCGCCGCCGACGTGGCCGACGAGATGGACGTCGAGTACGACGAGGCGCTGATCGACGCGCTGGCGATGCACCTCGTCTTGCACCCCGAGGACTACGACGTGATCGTCACGCCGAACCTCGCCGGCGACGTCCTCTCCGACCTCGCAGCGGGGCTCGTCGGCGGGCTCGGCATGCTCCCGAGCGCCAACGTCGGCGACGACAACGCGCTGTTCGAACCCGTCCACGGCTCCGCCCCCGATATCGCCGGTGAGGGTGTTGCCAACCCGTCGGCGATGATCCTCTCGGCTGCGATGATGCTCGAGTACTTCGGCTACGACGAGGACGGCCAGCGTGTCCGCAACGCCGTCGAGACTGTGCTCGAAGACGGGCCGCGCACACCTGACCTCGGTGGCGACGCGTCCACCGAGGCGTTCACCGACGCCGTTCTCGAACAGCTTTGAACGGCTGATACTCCTTCCTGGCGGCTTGCGGGCCGGCAATCGCACTCGGCACGTCGAGACCGACCTTCTTAAGACGGAGTAGTGCAACGCTCAGAGGGAAAACGGGACTGTCGGCACGCCGACGGCCCGGAGGAGATCACCATGATACTGACAGTCACACCGAACCCGGCGGTCGACCAGACGATCGAGATGGACGAAGAGGTTCAAGCCGATACCGTCCAGCGAAGTACAGACGCACAGTTCAACTCCGGCGGGAACGGCATCAACGTATCACAGTTCGTCCGCGCTTTGGGGACGGAAACAGTCGCAACGGGTTTCATCGGCGGTTTCACCGGTTACTTCATCGAGCAGGATCTCGTCGAGTACGACGTGCCGACCGATTTCGTCGAGGTCGACGGCGAAACCCGGATCAATACGACACTGCTGACGCCCGAAAGCGAGTACCACATCAATCAGTCCGGCCCGTCGGCTGACCGAGACGCCGTCGACGAACTGATCGAGACACTGCAGGATCACGAGCCCTCGGTGATCAACATCGGCGGGAGCCTGCCGCCGGAGATGGATGCGGCAGACGTCGACCGGATCGCTGAGGCTGGCGAATGGGACACGGCCCTCGATGTCCACGGCGAACTGATGGTCGAGCTCGATGGGCAGTACGAATACTGCAAGCCCAACCGTGAGGAACTGACGGCGGCGACCGGCATCGAGGTCGAAACGATCGACGACTGCGCCGAGGCGGCCCGAAAACTGCAGGAGATGGGCTACGAGCGCGTGATCGCCTCGATGGGTGGGGACGGAGCGGTGTTGGTCACGCCCGAGGAGACGCTGTATGCACCGCCGCTCGACGTCGACGTGGTCGACACCATCGGTGCCGGCGACTCGATGTTCGCCGCCGTGTTGTGGGCCTACGAGCAGGGCTGGGACGACGAGACGGCGCTGCGCGCCGGTGTCGCGACGTCTGCGCACCTCGTCAGCATCAAGGGACCGAGTGTCCACGACCTCGATCCCGAAGCGACCATGGATCAGGTTCGCGTCTGGTCGATGCGTGGGTAAGATTCGACGACCTGTCCGCAGCTGAGCCTTGACGGCAGTCGACAACGGAGATTCGTCGGCAGGATATTCCGCATACGTTATTACGACGGCACCGAAACGTGGAGTCGGTGACTTACTGATGCCGTTCTACGGCGGAGACGAACTCGCAACGGTGTACGACAAGGCGCTCGAGGAGGGGTTCGGCCTCGTGGCGAGCAACGTCGCCGAGCCGAACGTGATGATGGGGCTCATGGAGGGGGCCGACCAGGCCGACTCCGACCTGCTCATTCAGATGAGCGGCGGAGCCGCGAGCTTCGCGGGTAACGGCGACCCCGAAGCCGGCCTGCGCGCGATGGGGACCTACATCGAGGAGATCGCCGACCAGTACGATATCGGCGTGTTCCTCAACATGGACCACCAGACGGACATGGACTTCATCGACATGCAGGTCGAGTCGGCCATTCCGTCCTCGATCATGATCGACGCCTCCCACGAGGACTTCGAGGAAAACGTCGCTCGCTCGAAGAAGGTCGTCGAGAAGACCGAGCAGGCCGACGAGGAGATCCTCGTCGAGGCCGAACTCGGCCAGATCAAGGGCGTCGAGGACGAGATCGTCGCCGAGGAGGCCTTCTATACGGACCCCGAACAGGCCGTCGAGTTCGTCGAGCGGACGGGCGCCGACCTGCTGGCGATCTCGGTGGGCACCCAGCACGGCGTCGCCAAGGGGAAAGACCTCGACCTCAAGCCCGACCTCGCGACCGAGATCCACGAGGCGCTCTCGGATCACGGGCTCGACACGCCGCTGGTCCTGCATGGGTCCTCCGGGCTGCAGCCCGATCAGCTGTCGGACTTCATGAACCGCGGGATCTGCAAAGTCAACAAGGACACCCGTTATCAGTACGAGTATTCGCGGACGCTCTTTGACCTCTATCGGGAGGAGCCGAACGACATCGTCCCGCCGGAAGGCGTCGAAGACGAGCGCGACGCCTTCTTCAACGACGTCGAGTGGTCGCCCAACAAGGACCGCTTCGACCCGCGCGTCGGTGGCCGGAACGTGCGCGAGCGTATCGCCGAGGTCTACGCCGGCCTCGCGGAGGTCTCGGGCAGCGCCGGACAGAGCCTGTATAAGTGACGATCTGACAGCGGCCGGTCGAGATTCATCCGTTTGTCCCCCAGCGCTCGGGTGATCTATCCCCCTCCAGAACGCTTTTTGCTGCTGTCGACGTGTCTCTGCTATAGCGTTGCTCCCGTCGCGATGAACCACGACACCATGGAAACCCTGCCACTCTCCTCGACGCCGCGGTTCGAACCGCTGGCTGCACCGACCGGTATCCAGGTCGTCGATCCGATCGACGGTGGGCAGTTTACGTTTCTGACGACGGAGCCGGTCGAGACGGACCCCGCACCCGAAGATGCGCTCCCGGTCCCGGTCGACGGGGCGGTCTCGATCGACACTGACGTGATCCGGACCCCGTATCTCGTGGGTGTCTGGATCAGAGACGGGAACTTCGATCTCGTCGAACAGTTGACGGGCGGCGATCGGGTGTCGCTCCCCGAGGGTCGATACGTCGTCGAGTTCTCTTCCGTTCAACTCAAGCTGTACCTCGGCATCGACGGCCCTGCGACCGTCGATGCGACGGGTGACATCGTCGAATTCACGACGTCGGGAGAATCGGACGTGGTGATCGGCCTCCGCTCGTATCACGAACAACCGGCGCGGACGATAACGACGACAGCGGATCCACGCGACGTGATGAAGGCGATCTCGCAGTTCCGTGCCGCGCTGAAGACGACCTCTCCGGAGCGGTCGTTCCCCACCCTCCGTGGACATCCGCCGCTCGTGGAACTCGGCGAGGAATTTTCCGCCCCCGGTGGCGCTCGACTGTCACCGGCGTCGATGTCGATCGAGTTGCCGCCCCGGTTCGACCGGATTCTGCCGGCCGCACCGCTGTCGTACTATCTCGATGCGGAACTCGTTCCCGGCGACCGGGCGCAACTGCACGTCGACGGCCAGACGGTGCCGCTCGTGGGGCCGGATGGGTACGAGCAGCGGATCGCACAGATCCTCAAGCACGTCTTCACGCTCGATTGCGTGGTCCGGACGGAAGGGCTGTACAACGTCGATCTCCACGAGCGAGCGGTGATCGAAGACCAGATTGACCTGGACTTCGGGCGGCTGTACGACCTGCCGCTGGCCGAGCGGACGCGGGCGTACCTCGAGGTCCCCTTCGAGGCCGTCGAACCAGCCACGCCGGAGTGGAAGCTGACCGCTGACGTCCAGCCGGCTCCCGAAAACGTTCCGGTGGTGCCGTTTCTGGCGTCGGACCTCGCGGTGGTTCGGGCTCCGGGGGACGACGACATCGAGCCGGAGGACCTCTCGGAGGCGTCGCCGGACGTCGAGACGTTCTTCCGTGACGGCGTGGCGATGCCTGAGGAACCGGTGTTGCTTCGTGGGGCCGCTGACGTTCGCTCGGGCACCACCCCAGGTGAACCAGGGGTTGCAGACAGAGTCTTCCGGCCGGACCCTACCGACAGCCTGATGCAGACGTTCGTCGGTGACGGCATCCCGCTTGGCGCGACCAAGATGACGCCAGAGATGTTCCGTCGTCGGCTGGAGTACGATCCGGTCGAGTCCGGTCGCGTCCGCGTCGACGTCATCGTCAACGAGGAGGCGATGAGCGACGAGACCGCCGTCTCGGACGTTTACGGCGCACGCGATTGGATCGACTTCGACGTCACGATCCACTCGGACCTCACGCAGGGGGAACTCGCGGATGTCCTCCAGCGTGACACCGACTTCCTCCACTACATCGGCCACGTCGACGATAACGGGTTCAAGTGTCGCGACGGGTATCTCGACGTTCGGACGCTCTCGTCAGTCAACATCAGCGGATTCCTGCTCAACGCCTGTAATTCCTATGAGCAGGGGCGTGCGCTCGTCGATGCAGGCGCTGTCGGCGGGATCGTCACCCTCGCGAACATTCCCAACCCGACGGCTACTCGCATCGGGAAAAATATCGCTCGGTTGTTGAATACCGGGTTTACAATAGCCACTGCCCGGTCATTAATAGAAGAAGACAAGCAACTTGCTAGCCGGTACATGGTTATTGGAGACGGACATGCAAATATTGTTGAGAGTCAGTCAGATGCGCCCATCTTAGTTGATATTTCTGGAAAATTTTCTGATTCGATCATATTTGATATATCTGGATACACCCCTTCGGACATGTCTATTGGCGGAATTCGGAATTGGCATATTGAATCCTTAGAAACGAACTGTGTAAACCCTGTCACTCTAAACAATGTCAAAATGGACCTATCTGAATTTAGAAACGCTTGTACTATGGAAGCTTTCCCAATACTTTATGATAATGAGCTGAATTGGAGTGTCGATATTTCGGACGTCGGAATTTAAGGTCCGGGAGTCACGCTGCCGATCGCTCCTGCTGCCGATCCCATCTGCGTCAGCAGGACGAGCAGCATGAACAGGACGCCCATCATTCGCGGATGCTGTGCAAGGAAGCTCGTTTCCTCCGAGTCTGAGTGGCTCATAGCCAACTCAACCTTTATTGCATAGGTAAAAATATATTTCTAAAATGATCTAATAGAAATATATTTAATACAATTATCTATAATATTAAATATATAAGGACGGTGCGACGATCACTTTACGGTATGGCTGCCATCGACTGGCAAACCAGCATATGCCCGTTCCTCCCGTAACTTACTTAATTGTTAATATTGTAATCAGTGGTAGGTACCACAGATGAGCCAACCGAGGAATACGATCGATGGGTGTGATCCGACGTGAGTTTCGACGTCTCTGACGCCGACGAACCGCTGGAGGACGCCGCGAACGTACTGTGCATCTCCCCCGAGATCAGTACGTCCAAAGAGGAGTGTTGCCAGGATCTGTTGACGCGCCGCGGCGTTCCCGACCGGATCGTCGGCGTCACCGTCGCATCATCACCGGGCGGCCGCATGGCCGAGTGGGGCGACGCGATCAACCCCATGACGACCGACCTGACGTTCATCGACGTCTCCCACGGGGGCCGGTCGGCCGCGATGTCGGCCGACGGGTTCGGCGGCCAGAACGGCGCACTCGTCGACGTCGTCGAAATTCAGGACGTCGACCTCCAGCGGATCGGCGAGGCCGTCACCGACCAACTCGAACGTGACACCGACGAGACTGTCGTCGTCTGTCTCGATTCGCTGACGGACCTGTTGCAGTTCGACTCCGAGGAGACGCTGAGTCGATTCCTCCACGCGCTCACGGCGCGCGTGAGCGAAGCCGGCGCGTCTGCGCACTACCACATCGACGCCCACGGCCACCCTGAGCCAGTGTTCGAGACGCTCTCGCCGCTGTTCGATGCGACTGTTCGGGCTGATTCGAACCTGGAGTGACCGGATCACCGGCGGGGCTTTCTCTCGTCGACGGCTGCCTGCGCGCCCAGAAGTCCTATCCTTTTTATTCGTTCCCACGAAAGCCGTCGGTACGATGGCCCCGATCCAGGCCGTGTTGGTCAGCTCTCGGGACGAGGACGTGGTGACGTCGCTTACGAATACGCTCCGAGATCAATGGCCGGTCCGGACCGCGACGACGCCGAAGGAAACCAGAACGAGTCTCGACGACAGTGTCGCCGTCGTCATCTTCGATCCGAGGCTCGCGTCGCTATCGCTTGCGGACCTCGCGACGATGATCGACGAACAGTCGCCACACACCCAGATTCTCCGACTCGGGCGCAACGACGAGGCAGTCGCCGGGCTCGCGGATGCGGTCATCGCTCGTGGTGCTGAGCCCGACACCGTCCGTTCGTCCGTCGACAGACTCCAGCGTCGGGCACGCTACGACAAACTGCTCTCCCGGTTTTATTCACTCGCCCGTGCACAGAGCGAACGGGCCACGGGAGACGAGACTGGTGACTTGACTCAGGAGCTCGAGGCACTCAAATACGAACTCGACGAGATCGCGGCCGGACTGGACGACGAGGACCTCTTTGACGTCGCGGTCGGGGGAAACGGCGAGACTCGTCGGTAATTACCGGGAGTACACGGACAAAGCCCCGTGCTTTAGCGGCATGGCAAGACGCCCCGCGTCTTGCTGCAACTGAAAACGCTTCGCGTTTTCAAGGACGGGGATGAATCCGACAACTCTGCCACAAACCACGTCCGACGTGCTAAACCGATGTTTTAAGTAAGTAGTCACCGCGTTAAGCGTCAACCGAGGCGGCCTGGCCGCCCACTCAATCGGACAATATCGGGATTCCCCGAGTCCGCGCAGAAAGTGCCCCTTTCTGCTGTGGAACTCAGGAGTGCAGTTAGCAAAAGTATCTCCGAATCCCATGCCGGGATAGGAGTAACGGCTGGTTGGCACAGCCAGTAGCTGTCTTCCAAGGCAACTACAAACTGTAAACATCCCAAGACAACGGTGCGGTGCCGTGGAAATCCTCGCGCTTCAGCGCGGGGAGGATGTCACGCGTTTTCGACGTACGGCAGCGATTGTGCCGTCCGCTCGATCTCGTTCTCGTTGGCACTCATCAGCGCCGTCGTGTCCCAGATCCCCTCGACCAGGGCCTGCCGCTGGGCGTCGTGGACGGTGACGTCGACAGTTCGGTCGCCGTAGGTGACCGTCTCCTCGGCGACGTCGATGTCGATCTCGCCGTCAGGGTTCGCTTCGACCCAGTCCTGCAGATCGGCGATCGTTTCGTGATCGGCCGTCACTGTCGGCATGCCCAGCGCGAGACAGTTGCCCGCGAAGATCTCCGCGAAGGACTCGCCGATGAACGCGTCGATCCCCCAGCGCATCAGCGCTTGGGGAGCGTGCTCGCGTGAGGAGCCACATCCGAAGTTGTCGTTGACGACCATGACCGAGGCGTCCTGGAATCGCTCCTCGTTCATCGGGTGGTCCTTGGGATCGTCGTCATCGTCGAAGCGCTGATCGAAGAACGCGAACTGCCCCAGGCCGTCGAAGGTGACGACCTTCATGAAGCGCGCGGGGATGATCTGGTCGGTGTCGATGTCGTTCCCGCGGATGGGCACGCCGGTGCCCGTTACCTCGCGCACTTCGGGGATATCGGCGTCGAATTCGCTCATGCGGGGGTCACCTCCGGGAGTTCGCGTACGTCAGTCACTTCCCCGGTGATCGCCGCCGCGGCGACCATCTGGGGGTTCATTAGCACTGTCCGGCCGTCCTTGCTGCCCTGGCGACCGACGAAGTTCCGGTTCGACGACGACGCGGAGGCCTCGTCGCCCTCCAGCTGGTCCTCGTTCATGCCCAGACACATCGAACAGCCGGCGTTGCGCCACTCGAAGCCGGCCTCACGGAAGATGTCTGCCAGCCCTTCCTCTTCGGCAGCGCGCTGAACGCGTTGGCTTCCCGGGACCACCATCGCCCGGACGCTGTCGTCGACCTCCCGACCTTCGACGATGTCTGCGGCTCGCCGGAGGTCGGGCAGGCGTGCGTTCGTACACGAACCCAGGAAGACGACGTCGATGTCGTAGCCCGCCATCGTCTCGCCGGGCTCGACGCGCATGTGCTCCTGGGCGCGCCGGGCGGTCTCCTGTTTGTCCGCGGGCAGATCCTCCGGCGCGGGGATCGCCTCGGAGATGCCGATGCCCTGCCCGGGCGTCGTGCCCCACGTGACGACCGGTTCGAGTTCGCTCGCGTCGATGTGAACCACGTCGTCGTATTCGGCGTCCGCGTCGCTACGGATGGACTCCCAGTAGGGCTTGAGTTCCTCAAAGGCCTCGGGGTTCTCCTGGAAGTAGTCGGTGTCTTCCATCCATTCGTAGGTAGTCTCGTCGGGATTGACGTAGCCCGCGCGAGCGCCACCCTCGATGGACATGTTGCAGATGCTCATCCGGCCTTCCATGTCGAGGTTCTCGATGGCTTCGCCGGCGTACTCATAGACGTAGCCGACGCCGCCGTCGGTTCCCAGTCGGCGGATGATTTCCAGGATGATGTCCTTGGCCTCGACGCCCGGCCCCAACTCGCCGTCGACCTGGATCTTCCGGACCTTCTGTTTCTCCATGGCGATGCACTGGGTCGCCAGCACGTCCCGGATCTGGGAAGTGCCGATGCCGAAGGCCAGCGCGCCGAAAGCACCGTGCGTGGAGGTGTGGCTGTCGCCACAGACGATCGTCTTCCCGGGCTGGGTGATGCCTTGCTCCGGACCGATGACGTGGACGATGCCCTGATCGCCCGTCGTCGGGTCCGAGAACTCGATGCCCGCCTCGCGGACGTTCTCCTCGAGTTCGCTCATCATCTCCTCGGCCGCGTCGTCGCTGTAGGGCCGAGACTGATCGGCCGTCGGGACGATGTGATCGACGGTCGCGTGAGTCAGGTCCGGTCGGGCGACCTCAATCGACCGCTCCCGGAGCATGCCGAAGGCCTGCGGGCTGGTCACCTCGTGGATGAGGTGCAGCCCGACGAACAGCTGATCCTGCCCGTTTGGCAACGTCGTTACCTTGTGGCGATCCCACACCTTGTCGTACAGCGTTCCCTGACTCATGCTCGTACTCTGTCCGTCGTGTGCGTTCGATAGCGTGATTTCATTGTGTCGCGTCGATCACTCGGCGTCTTCGTCCCAGGCGAACAGCTCCCGCAGCCGTTCGCCGACCTCTTCGATCTCGTGGTTCCCTTCGGCTTCCCGGAGTTGCTTGTAACTCGGACGGTTGGTCTGGTTCTCGGAGATCCACTCGCGGGCGAACTCGCCGTTCTGGACCTCCTCTAAGATCTGTTCCATCCCCTCGCGGGAGGACTCGTCGATGACGTACTCCCCGCGGGTGAGCCCGCCGTACTCGGCGGTATCGGAGACCGAGTTCCACATCTCCATCAGCCCGCCCTCGTAGACGAGGTCGACGATGAGTTTCAGCTCGTTGAGGACCTCGAAGTAGGCCATCTCGGGGCTGTATCCCGCGTCGACCAGCGTCTCGTAGCCGACCTTCATCATCTCGGTGACGCCGCCACACAGGACGGCCTGCTCGCCGAAGAGATCGGTCTCGGTCTCCTCGCGGAAGGATGTCTCGATGACGCCCGCCCGCGTACAGCCGATGGCCTTCGCGTACGCGAGGGCCTCATCTTTGGCCTCGCCGCTCTCGTCCTGGTAGACGGCAACGAGCCCGGGCGTGCCCTCGCCGCGCTGGTAGGTCCGCCGGACGAGGTGGCCCGGGGACTTCGGGGCGACCATCGTCACATCGACGCCCTCGGGGGGCTCGATCTGGCCGTAGTGGATGTTGAACCCGTGGGCGAACTGCAGCGTGTCCCCCGGCTCCAGGGCGTCTTCGATCTCGTCGTAGACGACCGGCTGAATGTTGTCGGGCACGAGCATCACGACGATGTCGCCCTCGGCGGCCGCCTCGGGGGGCGTCTCGACCCGCATGCCGGCGTCCTCGGCGACCGGGCGGTCCTCGTTGCCCTCGGGGAGGCCAACGACCACGTCGACGCCGCTGTCGTCGAGATTCTGGGCGTGGGCGTGGCCCTGGCTGCCGAAGCCAAGCACTGCTACTGTTGCGTCTTCAAGATACGATTCGTCAGCGTCCTCGTCGTAGTAGACCGTGGTGTCGAATTCGTCAGTCATCGGTGGTATTGTCGTCTTCGTGTCCGATTGGGTCGGTGTTCAATCTATCGTGTCGCCGCGCTTCCGTGACGGGTGCGTTTACTTCCCGCTCGTGTACTCGGTTGCGTCCAGTCACTCTTCGCTCATGTGCCCGTTGGCGTCCATCGTCTCCGCGCCACGTTCGAGGGCCGCCGCGCCGGTGCGGACGACTTCCTCGACGTCGAACTGTTTGAAAGCCTCGATCGCGGCGTCGATCTTCGGCTTGCTCCCCGTGATCTCGACGGTCACGGCGTCCGGGGACGCGTCGACGGCCTGGCCGTTGTACATCTCCGCGACCGACTGGACGTCGTCGGGCTTCTCGCCGCGGACCTTCACCAGCGCGAGTTCCCGTCGCATCGCCTCGGGCTGTAACTCCTCGACGGCGATGGTGGGGACGAGCTTCTCGAGTTGCTTCTTGGCTTGCTCGATGCCCGGTTCAGCTTCCTCGATGACGATCGTCATCCGGGCGACCTCGTCGTCGGTGGTCGGCCCGACGGTGAGGCTCTCGATGTTGAACTGCCGGCGGCTGAACAGCCCCGACACCTCGGCGAGGACGCCGGGCTCGTGTTTGACCAGCGCCGAGAGCACCGCATAGCGCGGCTGATGGGTCGCTTCCGCTTCCGGGTCGATGCGAATACCTTGCGTGTTGCGCCGTCCCGCGGGTCGCATCCGCTCGCCGGGGGCCGGCCCTGGGAGTTCTCCACTACTCATCGTTAGAGGTTCTCCAATTGTTCTTCAGACAGTGCGAACAGTCCGTTGTCGCCGCCGCTCGGGACCATCGGATAGACGTTCTCGCCGGGGTCGATGATCGCGTCGATCACCGCCGGGCCGTCGTACTCGCGTGCCTGCTTGATGACTTCGTCGACCTCGTCGTGATCCTCAAGTCGGAACCCGCGTGCGCCAAAGGACTCCGCCAGCAGATCGAACTCCGGCACCCACTGGTACTCGCTTGCCATCCGGCGGCCCTCGTAGAAGCCGTCCTGCCACTGGCGGACCATCCCGATCGCCTCGTTGTTGAGGATGACGTACGTGATGTCCAGATCCTCGCGGACCGCCACGGACAGTTCCTGCATCGTCATCAGGAACGACCCGTCGCCATCGAAGGTGACGACCTCGCGGTCGGGTGCAGCGAGTTTCGCCCCGATGGCCGAGGGGACGCCGTAACCCATCGTTCCCAGCCCATTGCTGGAGACCCAGGTTCGGGGCTCGGTGTAGGTCCAGAACTGGCAGGCCCACATCTGGTGTTGGCCGACGCCCGTGGTGACGATCGCGTCGTCGTCGGCCATCTCGGCGAAGCGCTCGACGACGTGCTGGGGCTTGATCGGCTCGTCCGCCGGTGACTCGTAGTCCAGTGGGTACTCCTCGGTCCACGTCTGGCACTGCTCGCGCCACTCGTCGGCGTCGGGTGCGTCCGTCAGTGCGTCGTCGAGCTGTTCGAGGACGCGTTCGGCGTCGCCAAGCAGCGGGTAGTCGGCGTAGATGTTCTTGTTGATCTCGGCGGCGTCGATCTCAATGTGGATGACCTCGGCGTCGGGGGCGAAGGTGTCGACGCCGCCGGTCAACCGGTCGTCGAAGCGCGTCCCGACGCCGATCAACAGGTCGGTGTTCGTGATCGCCAGGTTGGCCGCGCCGGTGCCGTGCATGCCCGCCATGCCCAGCGAGAGGTCGTCGGTCTCGGGGAAACTCCCCAGGCCCGGCATGGTCGTGATCACGGGGATGTCGTACTTACGGGCGAACGCGCGCAACTCGTCGCTGGCTTCGCCCTTGACGACGCCGCCGCCCGAGAGGATGGCCGGCCGATCGGCCGCTTCCAGCGCCTCGGCGGCCGCCTCGACGACTGCCTCGTCGGCGGTCTCCGGTGGGTGGTAGGTGTCCGGGATCTCCGGGGAGACCGGCTGGGCGTCGGTTTCGGCCTTGGTCGCGTCCTTCGGCAGGTCGACCAGCGTCGGTCCCTGTCGGCCGGTGTCTGCCAGCGCGAACGCCTCGCTGACGTCCGCGCCGAGCGTGTCCGGGTCGCCGGCGAAGTAATTGTTCTTGGTGATGGGCTGGGTGATCCCGACGGTGTCTGTCTCCTGGAACGCGTCGTTCCCGACGAAGTCCGTCGCGACCTGCCCCGTCAGGGCGATCAGCGGGTCGGAGTCCATCGAGGCGTCGGCAATACCCGTCACGAGGTTGGTCGCACCCGGTCCGGAGGTCGCCAATGCGACGCCCGGTTCGCCGGAGACGATACCGTAGGCGTCGGCGGCGTGCGCCGCGCCCTGCTCGTGGGCCATCGTGATGTGCTCGATGTCCGAATCGTACAGCGCGTCGTAGACGGGCATGATCGCCCCGCCCTGGACGCCGAAGGCCATGTCGACGCCGGCCTCTTCGAGGGCGATGATCGCCGCCTCCGCGCCCGTCGTCACCTCGCGCGCGTCGTCGGTGGCTTCCTCCCCGTCGTCAGTGTCTGTCGACGGATCGGGGTCCTGGTGGAATGCGCGTTCGCTCATGGTCGATACCTCCGTGCGGTGAGTGCCGGACGCGGACGTGCTGTCCGCAGTCCCGGCGTGTGTGGTCGCTTTCGTGTCATGGCTGGAGTCGTGTCGCTGGTGGTTGCAACGCCGTACGATCGTCGAAAGAAGGGTGGTACTGTCGGGGCTATAGAGCCCCTACGATACCGACGAGAAGCAGGTCGGAGCCACCGCTCTCGCCGGTTCGAACCCCGGACGCGAGCAGTGGTTCCATCAGTATCGAATGATCGTCGTCGTTCGTTATAAACGTTCCGTGAGACGATTTCCCGAATCCAAGATCGGACCGGGCGGGCCGGCTTCGAGACTCCGGACTGGTACAGCAGTCGCTGGCCGTCGGAAGGACGCGAGGGGGTGACCATCAGGCACTGACCTCCTCGCGTGCGCGCTCGACGCCGACGTCGCGGGCGAACCGCTCTAAGACGTCCATCGTGATGCGGTTCTTCTCCGCGCCGTACTCCTTGACGCGGCGGGTCACCGTCCGGACCTCGCCTTCGGTCGGATCGTATCCGGCCTCCTCGAGTCGCTCACGGACCGAGTGCTGACCGGTGTGTTTCCCGAGGACGAGTTCGCGTTCGGCACCGACCATCTCGGGGGTCATCACGCCCGGCTCGAACGTATCGCTGTTCTCGATGACGCCCGCGGCGTGAATGCCCGACTCGTGGGAGAAGGCGTTGTCGCCGACGACGGGCTTGTTGCCCGGCGTGTCGACGCCGCTCTTCTCCTCGATGAGTCGTGAGAGTTCGGTGATCCGGGTCGTGTCGATCCCGGTGTCGACATCGTAGAGACTCTCGAGGGCCATGACGACTTCCTCGTAGGCTGCGTTGCCGGCCCGCTCGCCGATGCCGTTGACCGACACCTGGGCCTGCGCGCCGCCGGCCTCGTAGCCCGAGAGGGCGTTGGCCGTCGCCAGCCCGAAGTCGTCGTGGGTGTGGACATCGACGCGTGCGTCCGTGTGGGCGACGACCTTCCCAACCATCTCCTGGAACCGCCCGGGCGTGGCGACGCCCGTCGTGTCGGGGATGTTGATCCAGTCGGTGCCCGCCTCGGTGACGGCCTCGACGACCTCGAGCAGGAAGCCCTCGTCCGTGCGGGTGGCGTCCATCGGCGAGAACATGACCTCGACGCCGGCGTCTTTGACGCGCTCGACGGACTCGACAGCCCGCTGTTTGGCGTCCTCACGTGTCGCGTGCATCGAATCGGCGAGCTGGATGTCGCTGGTCGAGACGAACACGTGAACCAGTCCGACGCCCGACTCGAGTGCGGCCTCGATGTCTTCCTCGACGACGCGGGCGAGCCCGCAGGTGGTCGTCGTGGTACTTTCGGCGATATCGCGTACCGCCTCGAACTCCGCGTCGGAGTTGACGGGAAAGCCCGCTTCGATGACGTGGGTGCCCATCTCGTCGAGCACCGCCGCTATCTCTCGTTTGTCTTCGTAAGAAAACGAGGTTCGCGGCGTCTGCTCCCCGTCGCGAAGCGTGGTGTCGAAAATTCGTGCGTCCGTGATTTCGGACGTACTATCGAGTGTGCCCTGGAAGAACTCGATCCGCCGGGGACTCCGACGTAACCTCGTGCGTATTGGACATTTGCAACCGGATGGATGGTATCGCCGTATATAAATCTTCCCGAAACCGCCGGCCGAATCTGACACACGGCAAGTTGACGCCCGATATTCGACATGGGATCGGACGTGTGTCCGCCAGAGCTCGGTTACGTGTACGTTCGGAACTACTCGTCGGCGGACGTCGATGCCGTTTGCGTGTCCGCGGCGACCACCCGATCCGGAATCGTCGGGTCCGGCACCCGACCGACCGTCAGCAGTCGCTCGGTGAACGTCAGGTCTGTCCTGGCGGGGTCTGGTTTGTCCATCGTCTCGTACTCGACGGCAACGCCATCGTTCTCGCCCGTGATCCGGACGATACTCAACCGGAACGTCGGATGGAACACCGGCGGGAGCAACCCGGCGATCACCGGCCGTCGGTGAAACCGCTTGAGCCACGTCCCCGTGTTGACGATCAACCGGCCGTCGTGTTCGTCGACCGCCGGCCGGTGGGTGTGTCCGTAGCAGAAGACGGCCGTCTCGGGATGCGCTTCGAAGACGTCCGTCGCCGCCGCCCGGTAGGGTTTGTTCGGATCGACGGTGAACTCCGTCTCGACGAGTCCGAAGCGGTGGATCGTCCGCTTGAAGTCCTGGAGGATGAACCGCAGGGGAACCCAGACCAGCACGAGGATGCCGACGATCGCCACGTTGATCGCGAGCACCGAGAACGCGAACGCGCCGGCCGATCCGAACCGCTCGAACGCCCCTTCGACGGTGCCGGTCGGCAACGACCAGACGCCGACCAGATCGAGGCCGACAGCGATCGCGACGATCGCACTCAGATTGAACAACAACAGAAAGGGGACGGCCGCGTACCGGAGGAGGGGGTGCATTTCGTTGTAGAAATATTTCGAGAGGAACCAGACCGGAACCCGTTCGGTCGGCGTGACCGCCTGGATGTCCTTCAGCCAGTTGCGCCGGCCGCGAGCCGACACCTGGCCGGCTCGGCTGGTCACGAGCGTGTTGTAGTAGTACCCCAGCGGTTTCTCGTAGGGGTTGCCGAAGTCCTCGAAACGGTTGTTCGGGTCGCGCTGATTGCCGTGTTCGAAGTGGATCGCCCGGTCGCCGACGGGGCGAGTGATCGACTGCTCCTGGACGAGATCGACGTTGTACTCGGCGAATCGATCGACGTACGCGTCGTAGGCGGCGAGTTCCTGGTCGTGATTGCCGGGCAGGAGCGTAATCTGGACGTTTTCGCCGGTCGCCCGAAGTTGCTCGAACAGGTCCGGGTATCGCTCGACCAGGGCGTCGAACTTCTCGATCCCCTCCAGGGTAGTGAACTCCCAGAGGCCGAAGGCGTCGCCGTTGATGACGAGTTCGACGTTCTCGTCGGTTGCTTCGAGCCGTCTCAGAAAGGCCAGCAGCTCGTCGAGAAACTCGACGTGTTCGAGTTGCTCGTCGCCGCCGATGTGGAGATCGCTGATCGCGTAGTAGACCGTCCCGTCATGGCTGGCGCTCCCGTCATCGTTGGCATGCCCGTCGTGGGCGCTCGAACCCTGGGCCTCTCCCATCGTTTCGTCGTGCTCGCGCTGGGGCATAACGTCTTCGTCCGCGTCGCCCGTCAACCCCAGTCCGGCCCACTCAGGTGAGCCCCCACATCGTCGCGATGCCGACGGTCGTCACGACTGCGAGCAACATCTGCAACGGCCCACCGACCTTCAGGAAGTCCGAGAACCGATAGCCCCCGGGGCCATAGACCATCAGGTTGGTCTGGTAGCCCACCGGCGTCATGAACGACGTCGCCGAGGCGAACATCACCGCCAGGAGGAACGAAAAGGGGTCGGCCCCCATCTGTCCGGCCGCATCGACGGCCACCGGGATCATCAACACGATGGTCGCAACAGGGGTGATGACGTTCGCTAAGAGCCCGGTAAAGAGGTAAAACAGCAGCATGACGAGAACGAGCGGGAGGAACGCCTCAGTTGCGACCAGCGCATCGGCGAGCACTGTCGCGCCGCCGGTTGCTTCCATCGCGAAGCCGAGCGGGATCACGCCCGCAAGCAGGAAGACGATGTTCCAGGAGACGGCGTCGTAGGCGTCGGACGGCGACAGACAGTCGGTGACGATCATCGCGAAGACTCCGCCGAGCGCGGCGATCACGATCGGCAGGAGATTCAGCGCCGCCGCGCCGATCACGCCGGCCATGATTGCGACCGCGAGCGGCGTCTTCGGCGAGAGTGGTGCGGCTGTCTCAGGATCCACCTCGTCGACCCGTTCGGAAGCGCTCTCTTCTGTGACGATGAGGTCTCCCGACTCCGCGAAGTATTCGATCGCGGTCGGCGACAGTCGGATCAGCATGAGGTCGCCCGACTCGACAGTCACGTCGTCGAGATCCCCTCGGATGAGTTCCCCGCCGCGCCGGACCGCGAGCACAGTCGTCCGGTGAAACTCCTCGAGTCGGGCCTCCGCGAGCGTCTCGCCGACGTACGTCGAATCTTCAGGGACGACCGCCGTGGCGAGTGTGTTCCCGGTCGGACTGTCGTCGAAGGTCCCGTCGGAGACGTCCTCTCGGACGAGTCGACGCAGGTCGAACGCGTCGCGGAACCGAGTCACGTCGGAATGCGGACCGTTGACAACGAGGACGTCGCCGGCGGCGATCCGCTGGTCGGTGTCAGGCACGGCGTAGGCTTCGCCGTTCCGGCGAAGCTGGAGGACGTCCACCGGGACGTCCTCGCGCGCGTCGACGTCGGCGACGCGCTCTCCGACCAGCCCGGACGTCTCGGGGACGCGCACCTGGGCGAGGTGGTCCTCGAGATCGAACGCCGCGACCAGATCGGCGTCGACGGGGATTCGTGCCGGGGTGAGCCGGCGGCCGATCGTCAGCAGGTACGCGAGCCCGACGACGAGGATGACCACGCCCAGCGGCGTAAACTCGAACATACCGATGCCGTCTCGGCCAGGGATGAGTTGTCGGGTGAAGTCGCTGGCGAGGATGTTCGTCGAGGTGCCGACGAGCGTCAGCGTCCCGCCGAGGATCGCCGCGTACGACAGTGGCAACAGCAGCTTCGACGGCGAGACGTCGCTCCCCTCGGCGAGGTCGGTGATCATCGGGATGAACACGGCGACGACCGGCGTGTTGTTGACGAATCCCGCGATCGGCCCGGTCGTCCCGACGGTCGCCAGCAACGCCCGCCCCTCGTCGCCGCGGACGAACCCGGCCAGTGAGACGCCGAGTCGCTGGACGAGTCCGGTGTTCTGGATCCCTGCGCTCAGCATGTACATCGCGACGATGGTGATCGTCGCGGGGTTGGCGAAGCCGGCGATGGCGTCCCGCGGCGTGACACCGATCGTCGGTCCGAGTGCAGCCAGCGCGACGATGACCCCGATCGCGGTGACGTCGTTGGGGATCACTTCCGAGACGAACAACACGAGCGCGGCCCCGATGAGGGCGAAGACGATGGCGGCCTCGAACGGAATCCCGGCGATAGCCATGCATGCGCCGACGTCGCCTCCCCCCTTAAGGGCTCTGTGGTGAGCCGATGCGGCTCAGCGCCCCTCGGACTGTGTCCGGTGGGGCCACTGGACAGCGCGGCATGGAAAGCGATAAACGCTGCCGGTGGCGAGAGGCCGGTAATGGCCCTTTCCGACTCGGACCGGGCGGTCGTCGTCGAGGAACTCGGCCGCGACCCAACGACGGCGGAGGCGGCGCTGTTCGAGAACCTCTGGAGCGAGCACTGCTCCTATCGCTCCTCGCGTCCACTCCTCGGGCGCTTCGAGAGTGACGGCGAGCACGTCGTCGTCCCGCCGGGCGACGACGCCGGTGTCGTGGCACTGCCCGAAGACGAGGACACGTACCTCGCCATGGGGATCGAGAGCCACAACCACCCGTCCTACGTCGATCCGTACGACGGCGCGGCCACCGGCGTCGGCGGCATCGTCCGGGACATTCTCTCGATGGGCGCGTTCCCGATCGCGCTGACCGACAGCCTCTACTTCGGCGACTTCGAGCGCGAACACTCCCGATACCTGCTCGATGGCGTCGTCGAAGGGATCTCGGATTACGGCAACTCGATCGGCGTTCCCACAGTCGCCGGGAGCACCACCTTCCACGAGGACTACGAGGAGAACCCCCTGGTCAACGTGGCCTGCGTCGGGATGCTCTCGGCCGACCGCCTGATCACTGCCGAGGCCCAGGCGGCGGGCAACAACCTCGTCCTCGTCGGGGCCTCGACCGGCCGGGACGGCCTCGGCGGGGCCTCCTTCGCCAGCGAGGACATCGCCGAGGACGCCGAGACCGAGGACCGCAGCGCGGTCCAGGTCGGCAACCCCTATCGGGAGAAACTCCTCATCGAGACTAACGAGGCGCTCATCGAGGAGGACCTGGTCGAGTCGGCCCGCGACCTCGGCGCGGCCGGCCTCGGCGGCGCGTCGAGTGAACTCGTCGCCAAGGGCGGGTTCGGTGCGGCCATCGATCTCGACGACGTCCCGCAGCGCGAACCCGACATGACCGCCACCGAGATCCTGCTCTCGGAGTCCCAGGAGCGGATCGTCTACGAGGTGACGGACGAACACGTCGCTCGCGTCCAGGAACTCGCCGAACGCTACGATCTGGAAGCGGCCGTCATCGGCGAGGTGACCGAGGACCCGAACTACACCTGCACGCACGGCGGCGAGGTCGCCGTCGACGTGCCCGCCGAGTTCGTCGGCGAGGGCGCACCGCTGGCGGACCTGGCGGTTGTCGAACCCGAACAGCCTGACACAGATCGGCCCGATGTCGCCATCGAAAACGCCTTCGAGACGGTCGTCGGGAGTCCGAACACCGCGAGCAAGCGCTGGGTCTACCGCCAGTACGATCACGAGGTCCAGGTCCGGACCGCCCTGCGACCGGGCGACGACGCCGCGCTGCTCGCGATCCGCGAGGCCGAGACCGACACGGGACTGGCTATCTCTGCGGGCGCGGACCCCAACTGGACGGACACGGCACCCTACGAGGGCGCGTTCGCCGCCGGCCTGGAGAACGCGACCAACATCGCCGCCAAAGGCGCGACGCCGCTTGCCGCCGTCGACTGTCTCAACGCCGGCAATCCCGAGAAGCCCGACGTCTACGGCGAGTTCTCGGGCATCGTCGACGGCCTGGCCGACGCCTGTAATGATCTTTCGGTCCCGGTCGTCGGCGGGAACGTCTCGCTGTACAACGACTCCTCGACGGGGCCGATCCCGCCGACGCCGACGCTGACGATGGTCGGCACCAAACCCGGATTTTCCGCCCCGCCGATGTCGCTCTCCGGCGACGGGACGCTCGTGCTCGTCGGCGATCTGGCGATCGGTGACGACGCCGAGCCCCGCCTCGGTGGCTCGGAGCTGCTTGTCGAGACGGGCGGCAGCGACCGATTCCCCGAGTTGCCCGACGATCCGTCCGGGTTCGTCGACACACTCGCGGACGTGGCCGATCACGAGGAGACGCTGTCCGTCCACGACGCCAGTCACGGCGGCCTCGCGGTCACGCTCGCGGAGATGGTCCACGAGGACGCCGGCGCGGACGTGACGGTCGACGCGGCCGACCCGGTCGGCGCGCTCTGTCACGAACAGCCGGGCCGGGCCGTCATCGAAACGACCGACTCCGCGGCGATTGAAGACGCCTTCGACGGCGTGGCTCCGGTCGTCGAGATCGGGAACGCGGACGACTCGGGAACGCTCGACCTCAGTGTCGGCGAGGACTCTCTCAGCTACGACGCGGCGGCGATCGCCGACCTGCGCGCTGTGCTCGAGGACGAGTTGGACTGACGTCGCGGCCGATCAGGCCAGCAGGAGCGGGAGGCCGAACGTCGCCAGCAGGCCGACGGCGGCGATGGCGATGCCGGTGCCGACCTGTTCGATCGTGTAGTCGCCTTGGGGAGCCGTACTTCGCAGCGGCGGCTCCCGGGACGGCGGCGCGGGATCGGTCGGGTCGTATTCGGGGCGCTCGGTTTCGTGATCGTCGCTCATACGAGCGTCTTTCGGCGGGTCGCACTTCGAGTTGTCGGTGCCAGCAGGCCACGAACACCGCGTCACAGAAGCGTTCGCAAATTCCCTTGGATCATCGATGGACGGTCAATACAGTCCATCAACCGAACGCTTATCTCTTCGGTCCATCTACACAACGTATGGCGAGTGCAACACGAGACAAGTCTCCCGAAGAAGGCGTGGAGTTCATCCACGAGGATGATGGGCGGATTACCGCTCGTGATCTGGAAAGTGGTGTTGCCTCCTTCGGCGAGACGAAAGCAGAAGCACTCCAGATGCTTGCCGAGGCGCTTGCGTGCCATGAGGGTGCCGGAAAGCCAGTCACCGACGAAGACCTCGAAGAGTGGGGACTTGACGAGGTTGAGTCTGGCGATACGGAACTTCCCGAGTTCATGCAGTAGATGGTGCGGACACAGTTTTCCGGGCGTGAAATCGCTTCTGTGCTGATTGACCACGGATTCGTCCGGACAGGTCGAGTTGGCAGTCACTTGAAGCTCCGCTACGAGTCGCCCGACACCGACGAAGTCCGTATTGTCACCGTCCCAATGAAGTCAGCGGATGCTATCCCAACGGGGACGCTCCAGTCGATCGCCGAGCAGTCTGGGGCAAACGATTTCTATGCATGGTGTCAGTGGATCAGTGAAAACCTGTAGCGCTTGGTTCGCATATGTAGCGACTGGCTGTTTCATTTTGTTTTCTGATGGAAGAAACTCTTTATTTGCGTATATTGACTGGCTCCACGAATCCAGTTGTCTTCGTGTGGACGGCCAGGGCGACCGCTAGAATTTCCGGGTCGCTTTTGATGGCCCGCCCCCGAGTGACGAACAGAACCGATGACGCTCACCAAACGCATCATTCCCTGCATCGACGTGGATCTCGACGACGACGGCAACCCGGCCGTCTACACGGGCGTGAACTTCGAGGACCTGGAGTACACGGGCGATCCCGTCGAGATGGCCAAGGAGTACAACGAGGCCGGCGCGGACGAGTTCGTCTTCCTCGATATCACCGCGAGCGCCGAGGGGCGAGAGACGATGCTCGACACCGTCGAGCGCGTCGCCGACGAGGTGTTCATTCCACTCACCGTCGGCGGGGGAATCCGTACCCGCGAGGACATCAAGGAGACGCTGCGGGCCGGGGCGGACAAGGTGTCGATCAACACCGGCGCGATCGAGAACCCCGATCTCATCGAGGCGGGCGCGACTGCCTTTGGCAACCAGTGTATCGTCATCTCCGTCGACGCCCGGCGGCGCTACGACGAGGCCGGCGAGTACTACGAGCAGATCGACGGCGAGTCGGTCTGGTTCGAGGCCACGGTCAAGGGCGGCCGGGAGGGGACGGGGATGGACGTCGTCGAGTGGGTCCGCGAGGCAGAGGATCGGGGGGCGGGCGAGCTGTTCGTCAACTCTATCGACGCCGACGGCACCAAGGACGGCTACGACATCCCGCTGACGCGGGCCGTGACCGAGAACGTGGACACGCCCGTCATCGCTTCCTCGGGGTGTGGCGGTCCCGAGGACATGTACGAGGTGTTCACCGAGGCCGGTGCCGACGCCGGACTGGCGGCGTCGATCTTCCACTTCGGCGAGTACTCGATCGCCGAGACGAAGGAGTACCTCGACGAGCGTGGCGTTCCCGTCCGGTTATAGGGGGAGCAGGCGCAATACCACGGCCTTCAGGCCGTGGATACGCGCTGTCACTCTGGGAAACGTACCGGCATTCAAACGCCTGCCCTGTGTTTCCAACAGTTAGGTTTAACTGACAGGCAGTCCTCCTAATAGGTAGGAACTGGTCGGAACGGAGCGGATTCCGAACCGTCCTTCGGAGGCGGCCTGTCCGCCCGCGTAACGAGGTCGTTCGAAAATCGCAGATTTTCGTGATCACGAGAGACTCCGTCTCTCGGACGATAGTATCCGAAAGGGCAGTCGGTGAACGCACATTCCAGAAGAGTGTGTCTGTGCTGACTGCTGAAAGCGAGCAAGACGATACCCCCCGACTCTGCTGATGCCTGCCGGCGTCCCCGTGGCAAAAATAACACTCGGACGCCATACACGGTCGAGGATAGGGGTAACGGCGGTTTGGCACTGCCAGCAGTCCACCACACCGATACTGTGGGACTACCTGCGCCCGAAAGGTGTGGTAGTCCGTTGACTGGACTGCGAACCTGAAACTCCCACCGCTCGGGATTCCTCCGCGTTTACGCGGAGGAGGATGTCAAAGCGAGTACTCCCGCTATCGATCGTCCGAGGTATCCCGTCGCGCGACACGCTCAGCTTCATCACGGCCCATCGCTTCTCGCTGGTCGTGTTCGGACCGGACGAGCGCGTACAGTCCCAGGGTGAAGGCAAGGCCGACCAGCAGGACGATGAGAAAGATCCCGCCGGCTGTCATTGTTCACCCGAGGAAGACGTCGACGAAGTCGCTGGCCCCGCTGGTCGTGTCCCGGTAGAGTTCGGAGTACCCGCAGTTGACACACGACACCACGGTGAAGCTGTTGGTCTGGATGTCGAACATCTTGCTCAGGCCGCCGCCGGTCGTCGAGATCTCGCCGACGTCCGTTTCCTCGTGTCCACACTTCGGGCAGCCGCGGTCGGAATCGCTATCGGGGACCATACCAAACGTTCCCACGTCGCTTCACTTTATGTTTTCCCCTTCGGTATCATGTTCGCCCGAGTGCGGTGGCAACGTGGACAGGATAGCTGCCGTTGCGCCCGCCGGTCGGCGACTGGGTGGCGTGAAGAGTGGTCGACAGACGTCCGGAGTCAGTGAGCGGAAAATCGAGCGCTTCAGGCAGCAGCGTCGTCGTAGGCGGCCTCCAGCGTGTCAGCCTTCTCGACGACGTGCTGGGCCCCGGCTTCGAGCGCGTCGAGGGCGTCGGTACCGCTCTCGGTCTTGATCGTGAGGATCGGATCGGTTTGGCCACCCGACTGCTCGGGGTTCATATCGTACGTCGCCGCGGCGACGCCCTCGGTTTCCAAGAGCGCGCCCTTGAGGACGTTCATGAACGTATGATCCTCGCCGGAGATCTCGATAGATAGGGACGTCTCGTCCTTCTCGATGACCTGGAGTTCCATAGTGAATCCTTCGGCTTCGGGCGCATGAACGTTACGCTCTGGTTGCTCTAGCGTCGAGGCGACTCTCCACTACGCCACCCTGGCGATGCGTCGACAGCGGAGAGTAATAAGGGTTAAACGTCACGGTCGGGAACCAGACGGTATGAGCGAGAGTCAACAAAAACGCACCCAGAAGTGTATCTCCTGTGGGATCAACATCTCCGGCACGAACGCCGCGGCCTTCAAGTGTCCCGACTGTGGCCACCAGATCTACCGGTGTCCGACCTGCCGCAAGCAGAGCAACCTCTATCAGTGTCCTGACTGCGGCTTCACGGGCCCCTGAGACTACGTCCCTCAGTTCGTAACGACAAGCACATAATCCACTACCGTAATCCACACACATGGGAAAAGTAGCAGCCAACATCAAGGTGATGCCGGAGAGTCCCGAGGTCGACCTCGACGACCTCCAGGATCGACTCGAACAGTCCCTCCCGGAGGGCGCAAAGATAAACAGTATCGAACGCGACGACGTCGCCTTTGGCCTCGTCGCCCTCCTCCCGACGGTGATCGTCCCCGACGACGCGGGCGGAACCGAGGCCGTCGAGGAGGCCTTCACGGACGTCGAAGACGTCGAGAGCGTCTCCGTCGAAGAAGTCGGCCGCCTCTGATCGTCGCGTCGTTGCGCTGATTTCTGCCCGTCAGAGAGCGTCGCGGGAAACGTGGAACGCACGTTTTATATGGCCGACCGGATTACCGCACACCAAGAATGCCCAGTTCGAACGGACCCCTCGAAGGCACGCGTAACAAACTCAAGAACGACCCGCGCGACCGCGGCACCTCCCCGCCCCAGCGTGCGATCCAGGAGTTCGACGTCGGGGCGACGGTCCACCTCGACATCGACCCCAGCGTCGCCGACGGCCGGTTCCACCCGCGCTTCTCCGGTCACACCGGTGAAGTCATCGGGGAACAAGGATCTGCCTACAAGGTGCAGATAAACGACGGCGGCAAGGACAAGACGATCATCGTCAAGTCGGCCCACCTGCGCGAACAGTCCGAGGAGTAGCGGTATGACTATCTTCAAGGAGAAACTCGAAGAGGAGTACCTTACCTTCGCGGAGGCGAAGGGACTGCTCGCGGACATCGAGCGCGAGCGCGCCGCCGATGAGGACCGGGAGATGCGCTATGAACTCACCCGGGCGATCGAGCACGTCAACCGCTTTGCGACGCTCGACGTCGACGAGTCGGCGGCGTTCGTCGAGGAACTCCTCGAACTCGAGAAGGTCGACGAGCCGACCGCCTACAAGATCGCCAACCTGACGCCCCAGGATCGAGACGAACTCCGGGCGATCTACGCCCAGGAACGCTACACGCTCTCGGGCGAGGAACTCGACGACATTCTCGACGTCGTCGCGAAGTACGTTTGATCGCCTCGGCCCGTCCCGGCCCCGCGTGATTTTAAGTAGCCGGTTACCGTACCCGAATGACATGAGCAGTGATGAGTCTGATCCAGACGTGACGACGGCCGTCGTCCTCGATCATCTTCCCCGCGGTCGGTCGGACGACGATCGCCCGCAGTACCAGAAAGAGCCGCTGGCGTACGCAGTGACCACTGACAACTTTCGACTTCTGGAAATGACGCTCTCAGTGGACGCCGACATCTCCTTCGGCGACATAATCGATATCGAAAGCGAGTTGATCGAGACCACCCGCGAGGTCGGTTACGAGGACCTCTCGAGTGGGGCCCAGTCCGAACTCGACTACGCGATCGAAGACACCGTCGAGGACAACGAGCGGCGCTTCGTGGATTTCTTCAACGACGCCCAGCCGATCACGACTCGACTCCACGCGCTGAATCTCCTGCCGGGGATCGGAAAGAAGCTCCGTAACGGAATCCTCGACGAGCGAAAGCGCAAGCCCTTCGAGAGTTTCGAGGAACTCAGCGATCGCGTCGACGGCCTCCACAGTCCCAAGGAGGTTCTCGTCGACCGGATCTTAGAGGAGATCCGCGAGGAGGATCTCAAATACCGGACGTTCGCGCGTCGCGAAGAGTGATGGCCGGGGACGCTCCCGCTGACGGATCGAGCGGGGAACGTCGCGATCCCGACGCCCTGCTTGCCCGCGCGGGGGCGAGCGGGGATCCGGACCGCGACCAGCACTTCCTCGTCGACGATCGCGTTCTCGATCGGATCCCGACCTACGCGGTCGAGGCAGACGTCGATCTCGCTCACGTCCTGGAGATCGGGGCCGGGAACGGCGCGCTTACCGATCGGCTGCTCGCCGTCGCGGATCGAGTGACTGCCATCGAGCGTGATCCGGACCTGGCCGCGTTCCTTCGGACGGAGTTCACGGACGCGATCGAGGCGGGCCGTCTGACGGTGATCGAGGGTGACGCCCTCGAGGTTGAGCTACCCGCATACACGGCCTCGATCTCGAACCTGCCCTACGGCGCGTCGAGTGAGATCCTCTTCCGGCTGCTTCCGGACGGGAAGCCACTCATTGCGATGGTCCAGGCCGAGTTCGCCGACCGGATGGCCGCCGAGGCCGGAAGCGACGAGTACGGTCGGCTGTCGGTGACGGCGGGCCATTACGCCGACGTCGAGATCGTCGAACCAGTCCCGCCCGAAGCCTTCTCGCCACCACCGGCCGTCGAGAGTGCCCTGGTCCGGACGTTGCCCCGGGAACCCGCCTACACTGTTCCCGACGACGACTTCTTCCTGGGGTTCGTCAAGGCCGTGTTCACCCAGCGGCGCAAGACAGTCCGGAACGGCATCCGGAACACCGCTCACATTTCGGGACTCGACGATCCCGACGCAGTCGTCGCGGCGGCCGACGAGGAACTGCTGGGCAAGCGTGCGGGCGATCTCTCGCCCGCCGACTTCGCCGAACTGGCAAGCCTGGCTCACGAGATCGGCCTCGATCGCGATGACTGACGACGAGGAGTCGGTCGACCGCGAGCCGACCGACCGGCCGCCCCTGGCCGACCAGCGCGGTGTCGACACCGTCTATGGGGCGAGCGAGGACTCCCACCTGCTCGCGGAGGCTGCCGTCGAAGGGGCTGATGAAGGCGACCGCGCGCTGGATGTCGGGACCGGCTCGGGGTATGTCGCCGCTGCCCTCGCCGAGGCGGGGGCCGACGTGATCGGCACTGACGTGAATCCGGCGGCCTGTCGAGAAGCCCGCGAGGCCGGGATTCCGGTCGTGCGGGCGAATCTCCTCGATCCGATTAGCGCCGACGCGGTCGACCTCGTGGCGTTCAATCCGCCGTATCTCCCGAGTACCCCTGAGACCGAGTGGGGCGACTGGATGGAGACAGCGCTCTCGGGCGGCGAGGACGGCCGCGCGGCCATCGATCCGTTTCTTGCAGACGTGGGTCGAGTGCTTCGAGACGGCGGTCGGGCGTTCCTGCTGGTCAGCAGCCTGACCGGGATCGAGGTGGTTCGGGAGTATGCAGGGGAGCAGGGGCTCGATTCGTCGATCGTCGCCGAGGAGTCCTTCCCGTTCGAGCGACTGGTCGTCCTGCGGTTGGCTCATCCGTGATGGCCGTCAGTCCTCGCGCAACTCGAACTCGATGCGTTCGACGTCAGCACCTTTCGAGAGCCGGTTGGTAATCTCGATCGGACCGATCTCGCTCGTCCGGTCGACGTGGGTCCCGCCGCAGGGACACATGTCGAAGTCGCCGATCTCGACGACCCGCAACTCTTCGACGTGATCGGGCAACAGATCGAGGTTCGACCGTCCTTCCGCGACGTTGTCCTCGACGGTCCCGCGCGGTCGTTCGTCTTTCGTGACCGGCAAGTCCCGTTTGATTACCTCGTTAGTTCGCTTCTCGATCACTTCGAGGTCCTCGTCGTCGAAGTCCGCAGGCTCGAAGTCGATCCGGGAGAAATCAGCGTGGATCTGGTTGCCGGCCGTCGTCGCGTCGTATTCTTCGAGGACGACCCGCGAGAGGACGTGCTGGGCGGTGTGCATCCGCCGGTGTGCCTCGCGGCGGTCCGCGTCGACGTGTCCGGTGACGGTCTCGCCCGCTGTCGGCAGGTCGCCCTCGACGTCCTCGATCTCGTGATGGATCTCGCCGTGGTCCTTCCGGACATCGACGACTGCCGCACTGCCGTCGTCCCATTCAAGCGTCCCGCGGTCGGCCGGCTGACCGCCGCCCTCCGGATAGAAGTACGTTCCGTCGAGCACGAACGAGTCCGCGCTGGCTTCGACGACCGTCGCCTCGAAGTCGGTCACGTCGTCTTCGTCTGGTAGGTACAGCAGATCAGTCATGCAGGTCCGTTTTTGGGGTCCAGGCATACAAAGTCCTCTGGGAGCGTGGACACCGCCAGGGGAGGGCGGCGTTCTCACGTCCCGGGAGCACACCCCGGAACATGAATAGGATGGCGTCCAATCACCGCCAACGATGGGGTTACGAGATTTTCTGCGAGGCGAGGGACAGACGACGCTCACGCAACCGGTCGATCCGCGGTTCGAACTTCCGGCGCTGGCCGTCCAGGAGGAGAGTCAGCCGACTGTCTTCGAGCGCGTCGAGGGCTACCCTGACGTCCGCGCGGTCGCCAACACGCTCGGCTCCCGGGAGATGATCGGCCGGGCACTCGGCGTCGAGGCCTCGTCGATCGTCGGCGCGATGGGCTCGGCGATGGACGACCCGTTGTCCGTCGAGGAGACGGCCGACCCCGCGTTCGAGCACGTCGCGAGCGAACCCACCATCGATGAACACGTCCCGATTCCGGTCTTCTACGACGAACACGAGCGCCAGTACTTCGCCTCCTCGGTCGTGATCGCTGAGGACCCCGAGACTGGCGTCCAGAACGCCTCGTTCCACCGGATGATGTTCGACGAGAGCAACCGACTCGTGATGCGGCTGGTCGAGCGCCACCTCCACGACATCTACTCGCGGACCGAAGGCGGACTGGACGTGGCGATCGTGATGGGCGTCCACCCGGCGGTCGAGTTAGCCGCCGCGACCTCCTTCGCGCCCGAGAAGAGCGAACTTTCGCTGGCGAATCGCCTCCTCGACGGCGACCTCGCGACGACCGAGGTCGACGGGATCGAGGTTCCGGCGGACGCCGAGATCGTCATGCGAGCGACGATCACCGACGAACGCGCCGAGGAGGGGCCGTTCGTCGACCTCTCCCGAACGTGGGACCGAACGCGCCAGCAACCTGTTGTGACGGTCGAGGACCTCTACATGCGCCCCGATCCCTACGCCCGGATCATCGTCCCCGGCCGCACCGAACACGCCCACCTCATGGGCATCCCCCAGGAGCCCCGGATCTATCGGATCGTCGAGAACACCGTCCCGACGGTCGAGAACGTCGTGTTGACGCCCGGCGGGTGCTCGTGGCTCCATGGCGTCGTCCAGCTGGAAAAGCGCAGCGAGGGTGATCCGAAAAACGCCGGGATGGCCGCGCTGGCGGGCCATCCCTCGATGAAGAAGGTCACCGTCGTCGATAGCGATATCGACCCGGCCGATCCCACGGCCGTCGAGTGGGCGACCGCGACCCGGATGCAACCCGACGAGGACATCACGGTCATCGAGAACGCCAAGGGGTCGTCGCTCGACCCCTCCCAGGACTACGATCGCGGGACGCTCGCGAAGTGGATCGTCGACGCGACCGTCCCCGGCGACCGGGACCGCGCTGATTTCGCGGAAGTGACGGTTCCCGGTGCCGAAGAGATCGACCTCGCGGACTATCAATAACGATCACCACAGCGATCACTACACTCAGCCATGCACCTGACACAGCACGAGGAAGACTTGCTCGAATCGGACAACGACGCCGTCCGGAAGGCGATGGAACTGCTCGTGAAACTCGGCGATATATACGGGGCCGAGGAGATGATCGAGATCGAATCGGCCCAGGCGTCGGGAATTTCGTATAAGTCGATCGGCGACCCCGGCGTCGAGTTCCTTGAGGGATTCGCCGAAGAAGGCGCGGAGGCCTCGGTCCCGACGTTCGCCAACCCGGCGGGGATGGACTTCGATCGCTGGGAGGAGATGGGCGTCGACCCGGATTTCGCCGAGAAACAGCAGCGCATCCGGGATGCACTCCAGAAGATGGATATCATCCTCTCGTTCACCTGTACGCCCTACCTGGCGGGTAACCTCCCGCGGCGCGGCCAGCACGTCGCCTGGGCAGAGTCCTCTGCCGTCTCCTTTGTCAACAGCGTCGTCGGCGCGCGGACCAACCGCGAGGGCGGCCCGTCGGCGCTCGCGGCGGCGATCACCGGTCGGACGCCGAAGTATGGCCTCCATCTGGCGGAGAATCGCCAGCCGACCTACCGGATCGACGTCGAGGCCGACATCGAGACCCAGGCCGACTTCGCCGCGCTGGGCTCCTGGACGGGGCGACTCGTCGAGGACGGCAAGCCCTACTTCACGGGGATCGACGCCGGTGGGACGGACGATCTGAAGTCCCTCGGCGCGGCGATGGCCGCGACCGGCGCAGTCGCGCTGTACTTCGTTGAGGGTGTCACGACGGAGATGGAACCGCCCGAGAACGTCGAGACGGCCACGTTCGGCGAGGCCGAACTCCAGGCGGAGTACGACGAACTCACGACCGCCGACGATCCCGAACTCGTGGTCATCGGGTGTCCACACACCTCGCCCGAGGAGATCCAGGACGTCGCGACGGCCGTCGAGGGCAAGACCCTCACGAGTGACCTCTGGGTCGCCACGAGCGGCGCAGTCAAGACCTGGGCCGATCGCAACGGCTACACGGACACTATCGAGGACGCCGGCGGGATGGTGCTCGCAGACACCTGCAACGTCGTCTCGCCGATCGAGGAACTGGGGTATGAATCCAGCGCCACCAACTCCGCGAAGGCCGCGACCTACCTGCCAGGGTTCTGTAACCAGGACGTGGCGTTCAACGACGCCGAGACGTTGCTCGCGGAGGTGACCGAGTGATGACTCGCAAAACCGGGGGCAACGCGAACGAGACGGCCGCTGACGAGGCGATCGACGCCGAAGCGATCACCGAGGGCACGGGCCGCGGGGAAGTCCTGCGGTCTCCCGTTCCGATCAGCTTCTACGGGGCCGTCGAGCCGGATACCGGGGAGTTCATCGAGGACGGCCATCCCCTGGAGGGCGAGAACATCGCGGGCAAAGTGCTGGTCTTTCCGCGCGGAAAGGGATCGACGGTGGGTTCGTATGTCCTCTACGGGCTGGCGAACAACGGGTGTGCGCCGGCGGCGATCGTCAACGAGGAGACCGAAACCATCGTCGCCACGGGCGCGATCCTCGGGGAGATCCCCTGTGTGGATTCACCGGACGCGCCGCTTTCGACGCTCGAAGACGGCGACACCGTCGAGGTGGACGCCGACGCGGGCGTCATCAGGCAGGTGTGAGCATGGAGCGAGTAATCGTCGGCATCACGGGCGCATCTGGCATCCCGATCGCCGTCCGGACTGTCGAGGCACTCGCCGACCACGCCGACGTGTACGCGGTCGTGACTGACGCCGCCGAGTCGGTCATGGCCTACGAGTCAGGGTCCAGGGAGGCGGCGATGAGGCGCATCCGCGAGGCCGCAACCCAGGTCTACGCCGAGGACGCGATCCACGCCCCCGTCGCCTCGGGGTCGTTCGACACCGATGGGATGGTGATCGTCCCGGCGTCGATGAACACCGTTGCCGCCGTCGCGACTGGCCGGTCGGACTCGCTCGTCACTCGCGCTGCGGACGTCACGCTCAAGGAACGCCGACGTCTCGTGATCGTCCCCCGCGAATCGCCCCTGAGTCAGCTCCACCTAGAGAACCTGACGAAACTCGCCGAACTGGGCGTCGACGTGGTGCCGCCGATGCTCGGCTTCTATTTCGACCCCGAGGATCCCGAGGACTTCATCGATCACGTCGTCGGAAAGATCCTCGAACGCTTCGACCTCGATCACGACTACTACGACGAGTGGGAGCCGTCGTGAGTTGATCGATATCGTCGCAGGTGTGTCCGTATCCAGTGTGAAATCATCCCAAACCAGTACCGACAGGAAAGGTACAAGCACAGCGGCGAGCGAGTGAGAGCCGATGGACGTCTTGATGCGGCTGGCCGTGATGATCGGTTTGCTCACCGTGGGAGTTGGGCTCCGGCGGATCGGCGTCCTCGATGGGACTCGGGTCGAGTGGCTCAACAGCGTCGCCTTCTACGTGGTGTTGCCGGCACTCGTGTTCAACTCGACGTACGACAAGCCACTCGCGGAGATCGTCACGCCGACGCTGCTGGTCGGGCTTGTCGGCGTCCTTGCCCTTACCGCGGGACTGGGCTGGCTCGTCCACCGTCGGATCGCTGACGATGGGGCGCGGGCCGCCGCGACGGTCCAGTCCTATCACACCAATCTGGGCTACATCGGCCTCCCCGTGGTCGCGAGTGCGCTCGGCGAACGGGCGGCGGGGATCGGCAGCGTCATTCTGGGCATGGGCGCACTCGTCCAGATCCCGTTGACCGTCTCGATCCTTGTCGCAGTGACGGGCAACAGCCGGAACGTCCGGGCAGAGGCTCGACGACTGGCCACCAACCCTGTCCTCGTCGCACTCGTCATCGGGCTTGCGGTGTCGCGCTCGCCGGCGACGGTGACGGGCGTTCCGGCCGACGGGATCGCGCTGATCGCCGAGGCGGCGCTGCCGGTCGCGTTGCTCTGTGTCGGCGGCTCCATCCAGCTTCAGTCGCTTTCGGCCGATCGGTCGATCGTCGGCTCGGTGCTCGCGATGAAACTCCTCGTGATGCCGGCGGTCGCCTGGGGCGTCTACGCCGCCCTGGGCGCGGACCTCTGGACGCTCCGGACGGCCGTCGTGATGTTCGGCGCGCCCGCGGCGGTCTCGACGTTCGTCTACGTTACCGAGATGGGGGGTGATCGTCGGCTGGCGTCGATCCTGGTCTTCCTCTCGACGGTCGCCTCGGCGTTTACGCTGTCGGCCTGGATCGCGATCGTTCCGTGAGTAGTTGCGGGATGGCTATCGTTGGGTACTGTGTCTCAGCAGTCGGTGACTTCGCCGGTCAGTGTCACTGACAGCCCAGTGTCTCTCCGGTCGAGTCCGTCGACGAAAGTGGGGAGGGAGCGTGTGACCTTTCGCGTGCCCCCGTGACATCCTGGCCACTGGATACATATAAATCGCCGTCAGACTTGAGTCGGACGATCGGCAGACGGCGGCCGAATCCTATACGGCGAGTGTCACTATCCGTCGCCGTCCCGATCACTGCTACGACCGGAACTGGTCGCTGATCCGGCGATGACATAAAAGGCTCGAGCGCGAGCATTCAGGCGAGATGCCCGTCACGATACGCGAGGCGACCGGCGAAGACGTTCCCAGCCTGGAGATACTGCGCCGACAGGCGATCGAGGCGGTCTGTAGCGACGTCTACGACCGCGAGCGCTTCGCCGACCTGGTGGCGACGCCCGACGACCGACTGCGGTCGTGGGTCGACGCGGACTCGATGACCGTGCTCGTCGCCGAAACGTCCATCACTCCGGTCAGTTACGTCGCTTTCGCGAACGGTGAGATCCACGGGATATACACCAGTCCGGACTATCAGCGCGAGGGGTTCGCGAGCGCGCTCCTCGAAGCGATAGAAAGCCGTGCCGCAGACGACGGTTTGTCGCGCCTCTCAACCGTGGCACCTGCGGTCTCCGCTGGGTTCTTCGAGGCCTGCGGATTCACCGTTCAGGGCGACGGCGACTGGCATGGCCTTCCGGGAGCAGTGCTGGAAAAACAGATCGAGCCGTGACTGTGGGTCGGTGTCGGGCCCACATCGAGGGACAGGGACGATCATTATGTATTTAAATCCGACGCGATGAGATTGGACGATCACGTCGATACCGCTCGGATACCGTGACGATCCTGTGCTTTTGTCGCAAAACCCCTCCCGTGCGTCCGGGTGATGGCGGAGGGCGTGCAATTCCTGCGCGCAACCCCTTCCTTATGCGTGTCCCTGCGAATGAGTCACACGATGACTGAGACACGCGACAGCGACCGGGAACGGGGTCTCCATGACCGGTCGCAACAGAAGGCGAACTGTGGTGTCGGCGTCCTCGTCGACCTCGACGGTGGAGGCGGACACGAACTCGTCGAGGACGGCCTCTCCCTGCTCGAGAACTTGGACCATCGAGGGGCGCGGGGAGCCGAAGAGAACACCGGTGACGGGGCGGGCATTCTCATCCAGAAGCCTCACGACTTTTTCACCGACGAGGTCGACGGACTCGGTGGGTTCGATGACTACGGCGTCGGCCAGGTGTTCTTGCCGCGGGCTCGACCGGCCGACGAACTCCGCGAACTCGTCGAGGCTGCCGCGGACGACGAGGGCTTCGACGTCGTCGCGTGGCGGGA
>Ga0207771_100136_pt1 | contig 51969 bp, 45 predicted proteins | sample A23M2SouthBayCA_2_FD_187731 | JGI IMG/M metagenome (GOLD analysis project Ga0207771, IMG submission 187731) | Aerobic enrichment media microbial communities from Eden Landing Ponds, California, USA - A23 M2 (2) (SPAdes) | ecosystem: Environmental > Aquatic > Marine > Unclassified | place... | reverse complement strand
AGTACCTGAAGGGCCGCTTCGGCGACTACTACCGGAGCGCGTCCGTCTCCCCGCCGCCCGAGGCCAACGAGCGCGAGTGGGGACACATCCCCTTCACCGCGGGCGACGGCACCACGATGGTCCGCCACCAGTCGTTGCTGGACATCGGCGAGGTGGGCGAGTTCCTCGCGCGCGAGACGCCCCGCCACGCCTACTTCTCAGCCGCCCGCTACGACGACCCCGCGAACAAGCGAATGAGCGACAAGGGGTGGCGCTCGGCGGATCTCGTGTTCGATCTCGACGCCGACCACCTCCCCGGCGTCGACCCCGCGGAGACGAGTTACGGGGAGATGCTCGCGGCCTGCAAGGACGAACTGCTCGCGCTGTTGGACGTGCTCGAGGCCGACTTCGGCTTCGCCGACGCCGACATGCAGGTCGTCTTCTCGGGCGGCCGCGGCTACCACGTTCACGTCCGCGACGGATCGGTCGCGGAACTCGACTCCACGGCCCGCCGGGAGGTCGTCGACTACGTCCGCGCGGTCGATCTCAACTACGACGGCCTCATCGAGAAGCGGCCGAACGAGCGCGGGACGACCCTGCAGAAGCGGCTCCGCCGCGAGGGCGGGTGGGGACGGCGCGTTCACGAGGAACTCGTCGCCTACGCGGAACGGTTGCGTGCGATGGACGAGGCCGACGCGCTCGCGGAGCTGCAGGAGCTCGACGGCGTCGGCGAGAAGACCGCCCGGACCATCTACGGCGTCCTCGAACGCAACCCCGAGGGCGTGAAGTCGGGCAACGTCGAGTTGGGTCCCGGCGCGTCGACGCTGGTGCGGGCGATCGCCGAGCGCGTCACCGCCGAGCAGACCGCGCCCATCGACGAGCCGGTGACGACCGACATCCGCCGACTCATCCGGCTCCCCGGGTCGATCCACGGCGGCAGCGGCCTGCTCGTGTGTCCGCTGGACCGGGACGCGCTCGGCGACTTCGACCCGCTGACGGACGCCGTCCCCGAGCGCTTCCGCGGCCGCGACATCCTCGTCGACGTGCACGATCCGGGGCCGGTCGACGTGGGCGACGACAGAGATAAGGTGGAGGAAGGAATCGTATCGGTCCCCGAGTACGTCGGCGTGTTCCTCATGGCGCGCGGACGCGCGGAGAAGGCGCGGGAGTAGCGCACCGACGGAAGATCACACGATGGACTTAGACGAACTACGCTCGGTACAATCGAAGGAGCGCTCGAAGGACAGCCTCCAGCACCTGCGCGACACGTTCTACGAGGACGTCGCGGCCTACCTCGGCGAGCGCAAGCGCCAGCGCGACGAGCGCGCCGCGAGCGTCGACCAACCCTTCTCCGACCAGCGGGTGCGCAAGCTCTCCAACGAGATCGATACCGCCGAGGAGGTCGTCGAGTCGTTGTACGAGCGCCGCGTCGGCAAGGTGGTCAAGCTCGCGTCGTTCGCCGCCGCGGGCGCGCCCACCGACACCGACGGCATGACCGTACAGGAGGCAGAGCTGTTCGAGGATCTGGTCGTTCGGATCGAGCAGAACAAGAGCCGCGTGCTCGATGTACTGGAGGGCGGCGCCGATGTCGACATCTCCGCCGACGCAGCCGACGCAGCCGACGCGGACGAGGACGCGACCCCAGCCGAAGCCGCGGCGTCGCCCGCGACCGGCGGAGAAGCGTCCGCTGCGGATGCCGCCGACCCCGTCCCGCCGGACCACGGGCCGGCCTCCGACCCACCGTCCGGCCCGGGAGCCACGAGCGACGGGTCCGGGGGCGGGGCCGACGGTGCGGCCGAGGCGGCCCATGAGGACGGCGGGCGCGGCGTCCTCGCGGACGCGATGGGCGGCGACGGACCGACCGCAACCGACACGGCGACCGAGTCGACGACGGACGCGCAGCAGGCAGCAGTCGCCGACGCCGGCCCGTCGGGAGCCGGGGAGTCCGAGTCGCACACCGAATCGGCGAGCGATCTCGACGATCCGCCCGAGGAGTTCGTTCCCGGATCCGAACCGGACCGGGCGGGTGGTACAGATTCCGACTCCACCCCCGGCGGAGAGACCGAGGCGCCCGGCGACGACACCGACAGGCAAACGGTGCGGATCACCCGCGACGTCGGGCAGATCCTCGGCGTCGACGAGCGCGAGTACGAGCTCGCGAGCGACGACGTGGTGACGCTGCCGACGGCGAACGCCGACCCCCTCGTCGAGCGGGACGCCGCCGAGCCGATCGAGTGACCACGGCTTCGGTCGGCCCGTCACCGACGCCGTCTCTCGTGTCGCCGGCGAGTACGACACCGACACCGCTTTTCATCCCGCCGCCCGATCGACGCCTATGCTCGACACCGGCACCGAGGCGCCCGCCTTCTCGCTTCCCGACCACGTCGGCCGTGAGGTCTCGCTCGACGAGTTCGAGGGACGCCGTGTCGTCCTCTACTTCTACCCCCGAGCCGACACCCCCGGGTGTACGACCGAGGCGTGCGGGTTCCGGGACGCGTACGACGAGTTCGAGGAGCGCGACGCGGCGATCCTCGGCGTGAGCGACGACCCCGTCGAGGACCTGGAGGCGTTCGCCCGAAAGCACGACCTCCCGTTCCCGCTGCTGTCCGACGAGGACGGCTCGGTCTCGGACGCCTACGACTCCTACGGCGAGAAGACCGTCTTCGGGAACGAGGTCGAGGGCGTGTTCCGCAACACGTACCTGATCGGCCCCGACGGTCGGATCGAGCGCGTCTACGAGGGCGTCTCGCCCGAGGACCACGCCGCGGAGCTGTTGGCCGATATCGACGAGCTACGTGACGGCGACGCCGACTCGTAGGCTCGACCCGACCTCTCGCGCCTGAAACGAGACGGCCCATCCCCCGAGCGTTGTCGCCGCGGTCACCAGTGACGCCCGTCGAGTTCGCGACGGATCGCATCGCGTTTCACCAACGCGAACCCGGCGACCACGACGACGAACCCGAGCACGGTCAGCGGCGTGACCGGTTCCGAGAGGATGAACGCGCCGGCGACGGTCGCGACGATCGGAACGACGTAGCTCACGAGGTTGATCTCGAAGGGACCCAGCAGGTCGAGCAGCCCGAAGTAGATGGCGTAGCCGATCGCGGAGGCGAACACCCCGAGGAACGCCAGCGAGAGAACCACTGCCGGCGGCAGCGCCGTCGGGAGCGGCTGGGGTTCGCCGGCGGCGACGCTGAGCGCGTGGAGGAGGACGGCGCCGAGCGCCATCCCCCACGCCGTTCGCGGAAGCGCCTCCGAGTCCGGCTTCAACCAGCGAGTGGCGACGCTGCCGAAGGAGACGGCGACGGCGGCGACGAACACCAGCGCGACGCCGATCGTCGTGTCGCCGCCGAGGTTCGACGGCGACGGCTGGGCGACCAACCCGACTCCCGCGATCCCGAGCAGCACGCCGACGTACCCGCGCGCGTCGAGGCTCCCCTCGTCGAGCAGCCACACCGCGAAGAACGTCGTCAAGATCGGATTGAGACTGTAGACGATCGAGGCGATCCCGCCGGTCGTGTACTGCTGGCCGTACGCGAGGAAGGCGATGTTGGCAACGACGAACAGCAGTCCGGCGACGACGATCGCGCCGAGATCGGTCCGCGAGCGCGGCACCGGCTCCTCCGAGCGCCAGAACACGTACGCCAGCGCGACCAGTGCCCCGATGTCGAAGCGATACGCGCCGAGCAGCAGCGGACGCAGTTCGGTCAACCCGACCTCGATGGCCGGAAAGCTGCCGCCCCAGCAGATCCCGAGCGCGAGAAACAGTGCCGCGTTCCGGGACGTGCTCACGGGAGTCTCACGACCGACTGAGCGGTCGGGAACGACTTCGGCGTTTCCGTTCCGGACGGGACGACCGGATCACGCCGGGCCGTCGGTGTGCCCGTAGGCGGCCTCCGCGGTCGGAATACCCGTGTGAAGCGCCTCAGTACCCGCGGGAGATGAGGTAGTCTGCCAGGTCCGCGAGCAGGTCGCGGGCCGGCCCCTCGGGGAGCACCGTCAGACGCTCCTTCGACCGCTCGGTGAGGTCCTCGGCCATCTCGCGGGCGTAGTCGATGGATCCGGCGTCCTCGAGCACCGCGACGGCGTCGTCGACCGCCGCCTCGCTCACTTCGGCGGGCGTTTCGGCGCTCACGAGTCCGTCCACGTCGACGCCCTGCTGGCGCGCGTGAAGGGTGATGAGCGTCTCCTTCCCCTCCACGAGGTCGGATCCCCGCTGTTTGCCCAGTTTCTCCGAGGGGACGGTGAGATCGAGCACGTCGTCCTGGATCTGGAACGCCCGCCCGGAGTCGACGCCGTACTGGTACAGCGCCTCGACCGTCTCGTCGTCGGCGTCCATGAGGACCGCCGGGATGGCCGCCGACGCGCCGTACAGCACGGCCGTCTTCAGCTCGACCATCTCCAGGTACTCCTCGGGCGTCACGTCGTCGCGGTTCTCGAACTCCACGTCGAGCGACTGCCCCTCGCAGATCCGGGTGCACGCGGACGCGAGGCGATTGACCGCCTCGACCGTGTTCGCCGGGTCCGCGCCGGTGTCCGAGAGCAACTCGAACGCCTTCGCGTACAGCGTGTCGCCGGCGAGGATCGCCGTCTCCATGTCGTACGCGCGGTGGACCGCCGGCTCGCCGCGCCGGAGGTCGTCGTCGTCCATGATGTCGTCGTGGATCAGGGTGAACGACTGGATCACCTCGACGCTGACGGCCGTGCGCATGAGGTCGAACGGCTCGCCGTCGAGCGCCGGGAACGACCGGTAGTCGGTCGTCGCGTCGGCGTCGACGCCGGCGAGCGCCTCGGCCACGAGCAGCGCCGCCGTCGGCCGGAGGCGCTTGCCGCCCGCCTCCAGGATGTACCGGCTGGCTTCGTACAGTCGTTCCGGCTCGGCCATCGGGAGGTCCTCGTCGATGGCGGCGTTGACGCGGTCGCGGCGCTGGCGGACCGCCGCGAGTACCCGGTCGGCCGTCGCGTCCTGCGTCATCGTTACTCGGTCAGCTGGATCATGTTTCCGTTCTCGGTGACGTGGAGGTCACGCCCCAGCTTGTACCCCTTCTTGCCCGCGAGGTCGACGTACGGCGCGAAGCCCTTCATGTCCTGGTGGGCCGGGATGACGTGCTGGGGCTCCAGCGCGTCGAGCATCTGGTAGTGCCCCTCCTCGCGGAGGTGGCCCGACACGTGGATGTCGTCGTAGATGCGCGCGCCCTGCATCTTCAGGAGGCGCTCGGACTGGTAGCGCTGCCCCTCGTTGGTCGGCTCCGGGATGACCCGGGCCGAGAAGACGACCTTGTCGCCGTCGTCCAGTTCGTACGGGGTCTCGCCGCGACCCATGCGGGTGAGCATCGCGCGCGGCTCGCCCTGGTGACCCGTGACGATGGGGAGGTAGTTCTCCTTGCCCTCCTGCATGATCCGCTTGAACGTCCGGTCGACGGACTTGCGGTGGCCGTACATCCCGAGGTCGTCCGGGAAGTCGACGAAGTCCAGACGCTCCGCGGTCCCGCTGTACTTCTCCATCGAGCGCCCCAGCAGCACCGGCTCGCGGCCGATGTCCTGGGCGAACTCGACGAGCGAGGAGACGCGCGAGACGTGCGAGGAGAACGTGGTGGCGACGATGCCGCCGTCGTAGTCCTCGATGCTCATCAGCGTGTCCTTGAGGTGGTTCCGCGCGTGCGACTCGGACGGGGTCCGACCCTTTCGCCCGGCGTTGGTACAGTCCTCGATGTAACAGAGGACGCCGTTGCCCTCGCGGCCGATCTCGCGGAAGCGCTCCATGTCGATGGGGTCCTCGAGGACCGGCGAGTGGTCCATCCGCTTGTCGAGGCCGTAGACGACCGCGCCCTCGGGCGTGTGGACGACCGGATTGATCGCGTCGATGATGGAGTGTGTGACGTGGACGAACTCCAGTTCGACGTTGCCCGAATCGCCGATGGACATCGTCTCGCCCGCCTCCATCTTCACGAGGTCGTTGTCGACGTTGAACTTGTTCTCGCTTTGGACCTGCTGTTTGACCAGCTCGATGGTGAACGGCGCCGAAACGATGGGCGCGTCGTATCGGTGGGCCAGCTTCGAGATGGCGCCGATGTGGTCGAGGTGGCCGTGCGTCGGCACGATCGCCTGCACGTCGCCTTCCATGTCGCTCATGATCCGGTCGTCCGGAATGGCGCCCATGTCGATGAGGTCCAGGCTGTGCATCTTCTCCGTCTCGACGTTGTCGTGAATGAGGACCTGACTCAGGTTGAGCCCCATGTCGAACACGACGATGTCGTCCCCTGCGCGAACTGCCGTCATCTGGCGACCGACTTCCTCGTAGCCGCCGATTGTTGCGATTTCTACTTCCATTGTGGTTTCGTGTCTGCGTTGCGAGCGTGAATCCCGCGCGTCGCGCGCGGCCGATGCTCGTACGGAAAGCCCCGGTACGGGTCACTGTGGACCCCGGCGTCTTACAGCGCGTCGGTCCGCAATCCCGCAATACGGGGTGGACCCCCGTACTTACCCGCGGGCGATGGTAGATGTACGGTCGCGGTCATCTGTTAAAACTGCTCGGGTTCGAGCGCCACAGCCTTGACGACCCCACGATGTCGCGCTCGGGAGCCGGTGTCATCCTGACGCGGACTGAGAGCACCTCGGGCGACGGCGTCCGGTACGCTTAAACCCGAATCCGCCGACGAACCGTATATGACTGGCCGCCCGCTCGACGTTCTCGAGGAGGCTCTGGACACTCCGGTAACGGTCCACCTCAAAGACGACACCGCTCACTTCGGCGTGCTCGCTGGCTACGACCAGCACATGAACATCGTGCTCGATCCCACCGAACTGGAGGGCTCGACCGACGACGAAGTCGAAGACACAACGATTATCCGTGGCGACAACGTCGTTTCCATCAACGTATGACCGGAGCCGGAACGCCGTCTCAGGGGAAGAAGAACAAGACGACGCACGTCAAGTGTCGACGCTGCGGCGAGAAGTCCTACCACGTGAAGAAGAAGAAGTGCTCCTCGTGCGGCTTCGGCAAGTCCGCCAAGCGCCGCAGCTACGAGTGGCAGTCGAAGGCCGGCGACAACTAACTCCCGTCTTCTCTCTCCTTCACTGGATACCACCGTCAGTTAGCGACGCCACCGGCGTCGCTCGAACCGATCCACGTCCTCGGTGCGCGAGCAGGCGACGGTCCGTGTACAGGCGGTACGTGCGATCCGACAGTCCATGGGACCCGACTGTCGGCGGGCCTCGTGTCGCCGGTACCCGAACCAACGGACGGAGTGCTGAGAACGAGATATCCGCTATTGTATCCATGTTCGTGAACACCTCCGTGTGTTCTCGTGGGGACCTACGCACGATAACGAGGGTTTTTGTGGAATCGGCTTCCAGTAGCGACCATGTCACACGGCGACTCCGGGGACCGGGCAGCGGCGCCGGTCACATCGCTCACCGAACCGCTCGGCGACGGCTCGCGTGAGCCGGCCCCCGTGGACGGCCCGACCGAGAAGTGCGGCGTCGTCGGCATCGCGCTCGCCGACCGCGCCGCCGCCCGGCCGCTGTACTACTCGCTGTACGCGCTCCAGCACCGCGGACAGGACTCCGCCGGGATCGCCACGCACGACGGCTTCCAGCAGCACAACCACATCGAGATGGGCCTCGTCGGCGACGCGTTCACGCAGTCGGACCTCGACGACCTCACCGGGTCCGCGGGGATCGGGCACGTTCGCTACCCGACCGCCGGGGGCGTCAACGCCCGATGTGCCCAGCCGTTCTCGGTGTCGTTCAAGTCCGGCGCGCTCGCGCTCGCGCACAACGGAAACCTCGTCAACGCCGACGATATCCGCGACGAGCTCGCGTCCTCGGGTCACGCGTTCACCTCCGAGGGGGACACGGAGGTCATCGCGCACGACCTCGCGCGCAACCTCCTCGAGTCGGACCTGATCCGCGCCGTCAAGCGGACGATGAGCCGGATCCACGGCTCGTACTCGCTCACCGTGATGCACGACGAAACCGTCATCGGCGTGCGCGACCCGCAGGGGAACAGACCGCTGTGCATCGGTGAACTCGACGACGGCTACGTCCTCGCCAGCGAATCGGCGGCTATCGACACGCTCGACGGCGAACTGGTTCGCGACGTGCGCCCGGGCGAACTCGTCGTGCTCGATAGCGACGGGGGCGGGTTCGACTCGTATCAGCTGTTCGAGGCGGACAACTCCGCGCACTGCTTCTTCGAGCACGTGTACTTCGCGCGCCCGGACTCCGTCATCGACGACACGCTCGTATACGAGGCTCGGCGCGACCTCGGACGCGCGCTGTGGGAAGAGGCCGGCGTGGACTCGGACGTGGTGATGCCCGTGCCCGACTCCGGGCGGGCGTTCGCCTCCGGCTACGCCGACGCCGCCGCCGAGGACGGCGCCGACGTGGAGTTCGCCGAGGGCCTGATGAAGAACCGATACGTGGGCCGGACGTTCATCATGCCGACGCAGGACGAGCGCGAGCGGGCGGTGCGACTCAAGCTGAACCCGATCCGATCGACCGTCGAGGGGAAGTCCGTCACCCTGATCGACGACTCCATCGTGCGCGGCACCACCTCGACGCAGCTCGTGCAACTGCTCCGCGACGCCGGCGCCGAGGAGGTCCACGTTCGGATCGGCGCGCCCGCGATCATCGCGCCGTGTTACATGGGGATCGACATGGCGACCCGCGAGGAGCTCATCGCCGCGGACCGGTCCGTCGAGGAGGTCCGCGAGGACATCAGCGCCGACTCGCTGTCGTACCTGTCGGTCGACGCCGTCGCGGGCGCGCTGTCGTCGACGAAAGCGGACCTGTGTCTCGGCTGCGTCACCGGGGAGTACCCGTACGACATCGACGGCGAGGCGGCCGACCGAGACGTGAGCCGACCGACGGTGGATGGCCCGTCGCCCGCGGACGACTAACGCGGGGCCGAACGAGCTGCGCAACGAACACTGTTGGAACGACGGCGGCGGCTTCGGACCGATCGCTCCGATCGCGACCGTTTTGCGAACAGGCGACACCCACTCCGCCCGCGGACCGTCGTGTCGCACACCCGCTGTCGGCCCGCGGCGACGTTCACCGCATCGGCGGCGATGGTTCCGTCATCGTATTTCAATCTTCGAGCCCGCCGGGAGCGGCGGACCCAGAAACAGCGACCCTCAGTACACGAGATACAGCAGGACGTACACGACGACGCCGAGGCCGAACGAGACGAGCCACAGCGCGGCCGCGATTCGGCCCACCCGCCGGTGAGCGGTATCGAACAGATCGGCGACCGGCCGCGTCACCGCGAGCGTCAGGACGTAGACAACGAGCGGCACGCAGACGATCGCGAGGAGGATGTGCACGGCGAGCACCGGGAGGTAGACGAACCGCTCGACGGTCGCCGGCCCGCCGAAGTCGGTCGTTCCGAGGAGGGTGAGCCGGTAGAGGTACAGCGTCAGGAACGCGCCGAACAGACCGGTCGACGCGGCCATGTACCGTCGATGCGTCTCGAACTCGCGTCGCCGAGCCGCCCGAACGCCGAGCGTGATCGTGGCGATCGCCGCAAGCGAGATCACCGCGTTGATCGTCGGGATCGCCGCAAGCACCGCCGACGGCGCGCGAGGAAGGACGGTCGAGGGAACGACGCCCCCGACGACCGCGAACACGAGTCCGAGCGCGACCGCAGAGAGTATCCCGGCGACCCCGAGGCTATGCTCTCGCGCGAACCCGCGGAACCGAGCCAGTGGTGTCGGAGCGTCCGTGCTCATGTGCGCCCACTGTACCGGCTGCCGTATAGCAGTTGTCCGATCGTCGAGCCGTCGGCAACCCGAGGCGTCCACGTCCCGGCGCGTGGGAGTCGCACCCGCGGACTGGTCGGAATGGAAAGCCCTTTATCGGTAACCGAGATACGATCGAGTGCGTATTGACGCACGATGCGTGGGTAGCCAAGCCAGGCCAACGGCGCAGCGTTGAGGGCGCTGTCCTGTAGAGGTCCGCCGGTTCAAATCCGGTCCCACGCATCCACACGGATGCAGGTGCTGTGCGCCCTTCGGGGCGCCCTACAGACAGCACCCACGCACAATCCTTCCGGAACGCTACGTCTGTGAGCGACCGCGACAGTGTCGCGCCAGACCTCGACCGGACCGCGGAGAGAAACGGTTTTCCGCGGAGCAACCGCCCGCAACTGGTATGCACGCGATCACCGGTTCCGGGTGGATCGAGGTCATCTCGGGATCGATGTTCTCCGGGAAGACAGAGGAACTCCTCCGGCGGCTTCGTCGCGCGGAGATCGCGGGACAGGAGATCGCCGTCTTCACGCCCGCGCTCGACAACCGGTACGGCGAGACCACTATCGGCACCCATAACGGTCGATCGTGGGAGGCGAGCGTCGTCGACAACGAGGGAGACGGGCCGTGGGACGTTCCCGAGGAACTCAACGGCGAGATGGTCGTCGCGATCGACGAGGCGAACTTCTTCTCGGACGCGCTCGTCGACGTCTGTCAGGCGCTGGCGGAGGACGACCGTCGCGTGATCGTCTCGGGGACCGACCAGACGTACCGCGGCGAGCCGTTCGATCCCCTCCCGGATCTGATGGCCGTCGCCGAGTACGTCGACAAACTCCAGGCGATCTGCGCGAAGTGCGGAGAGCCGGCGACGCGAAACCAGCGGCTGATCGAGGGCGAGCCGGCCCACGCCGACGACCCGACGATCCTCGTCGGCGCCGAGGAGAGCTATCAGGCGCGGTGTCGAGACTGTCACGTGCTCCGTCGCGACTGAACGCTGCGCGACCTGCCGACCGAAACACCGTGCAGCCGCCGCAGAGACCGCAACCGTCAATGGCTGCGCCGTCGCTAACTCAGGTGTGACAACGTGGGTAGACAACCCGGACGGGGGCCGCGCGCGCGGCCCGGACGCGGTCGCGCGGGCCTGGGCGGAGGTGCTCGTTCGGCCGGTCCGCTTCTTCCGTACCGGGATCGCTCCGGGCGATCAGGCCCCGGGGCTCGTGTTCGCCGTCTGCGTCGCCGTCGCGTTCGCCGGCGGTCGGTTCCTCCTCGATCCCGCGACGATCCCGAGCGCGTTCGGCGGTCCGACGATCTCTGCGGCCGTCTCGCTGCTGTTCGTGGCCGTGTTCATCGCGCCCGCGGGCCTCCATCTGACGGCGGCGCTGCAGACGGTCCTGCTGATCGTCCTCGTCCGCGATCGGGCCGGGATCAGCGAAACGGTGCAGGTGATCGCGTACGCGAGCGCCCCCTGTGCGCTCGCCGGCGCGCCGATTCCGGAGCTTCGGGCGGCGTGTGCGCTGTACGGGGCGGGCCTGCTCGTCCTGGGCGTCCGCGAGATCCACGAAACGGCGACGTGGCGGGCGGTCGCGGCGACCGCCGTGCCGGCGGCGCTGGTGTTCGGCTACGGCTTCCGCGGGTTCGACGCGCTCGCGACGTTGCTGACGCGGTGGTACATCATTTGATGGCGGTGCCCCACAGGCGACAGAACTGACGGCGCTCGTATCTGGCGATATCCGGAGTCGACGTGGCAGCCACGTGGCGAGCACGTGCGTCGACGTTTCGACAACCGTTTTAGGCAGGGGCCACTGGCTCCACACAAATGGGTAAGTGTATCATCTGTGGTGCGTCCGTGGACGGACGCATCTGCTCCTCCCACGAGGAAGACGTCGTCTTCGAGTTCCGCGGCAACGACCCGAACCAACTGAAGCCGAACCGGTTCTACAGCGGCATCGTCGACGGCTACGCCGACTTCGGCGTGTTCATCGACCTGTCATCGAACGTCACCGGACTCCTCCACCGGTCCGAGCTCGACCAGCGGATCGAGTCGCTCGACTGGGAGCCCGGAGACGAGGTGTTCGTTCAGGTGAAGAACGTGCGTGAGAACGGCAACGTCGACCTCGCGTGGTCCATTCGACAGGCCGAGCGAGAGTTCCGCGGCGTGCTCGTCCAGGAGGGGACACGGGAAGTCGATCCCGAGCCTGATGAGGACGACGGGGACGGCGGCTCCGCTGTCACGCACAAGCCGACCCCGGACGATCCCAGCGACGTGAGCGAGTCCGCGGCCGACGACGGGGACGAGGACGCCGAGGCTGCCGGCGCCGAGACCGACGAACCCGAAGTCGCCGACGCCGGAACGGACGGCCGATCGGAACCCTCGAACAGCGAGTCGGACGACGGCGACGACATCGAGGCCGTTCGTGAGCGGAAGCAGTCGACGCCCAACGGCGACAGCGAGCGCGTCGACATCGGGTCGCTGTCGGACCGCGTCGGCGAGACGGTCCGCATCGAGGGCGAAGTCGTCGGCGCGCGCCAGACGGGCGGGCCGACGGTGTTCGAACTGCGCGACGAGACGGGCGTCGTCGACTGTGCGGCGTTCGTTCAGGCTGGCGTCCGTGCGTACCCCGAGATCGAGGTCGGCGACATCGTCCGCCTCGAGGGAGACGTCGAGGTACGGCGCAACGAGATTCAGGTCGAAACGGATGCGCTGGCGGCGCTCGAGGGAAATGAAGCCGCGGCGGTCGAACGACGACTCGCCGACGCGCTGAGCGACGAGGCCCGTCCCGACGGCGTCGCGGCGCTCGGCGATCACCCGGCGATCGACACGGTCGGCGACGACCTGCTCGAGGCCGCGGAGTCGATCCGCCGCGCGGTCATCGAGTCGCGTCCGATCGTCGTTCGCCACGCCGCCACCGCGGACGGGTACGTCGCCGGCGCGGCAGTCGAGCGCGCGGTGCTCCCGCTGATCCGCGAGGAACACTCGAAAAGCGACGCCGAGTATCACTACTTCAAGCGCCGACCGCTCGACGAGCCGGTGTACGACATGGACGCGGCGACGAAGGACACCACCCGGATGCTCCAGGACCGCGACCGCCACGGCGAGCAGCTCCCGCTCGTCCTCCTTCTGGGCACCGGCTCCACCGTCGAGTCCGAGGACGGCCTCGACCTGCTCGGCGTGTACGACGCCGAGCGCGTCGTCGTCGACGCCGCGACGGCGGACCCGGAGATCGCCGACGCCGTCGCGACGCTCGCCAACCCCGGACTCGCGGGCGCCGAGACCGCCGACCTGACGACGGGCGCGCTCGCGTCGGTGCTGGCGGCGACCGTGAACGACGACGTCGCCGACGACGTCGTCCACCTCCCCGCCGTGAGCTACTGGGAGGGGACGCCCGAGACGTACGCCGACCTCGCGGCCGACGCCGGCCACGACGCCGACCGCGTCGCCGAACTGCGCGAGGCCGTCGCGCTGGAGGCGTACTACCAGAGCTACCAGGACAAACGCGAGCTCATCACCGACATCCTCTTCGACTCCGAGGGGGGCGACCTCGCGGGCCACATCGCGGGGCAGTTCCGCGAGAAGCTCGAGACGGAGCTCGACACCGCCGAGGCGAACATCGAGGAGCGCGAGGTCGACGGCCGCACGTTCGCGACGCTGGACGCCGACGCGTTCAGTCACCGCTTCGACTTCCCGTCGACGACGCTGCTCGCGGACGAGCTCCAGCGCCGGGGCGACCGCGACGCGACGGTCCTGTACGGCACCGACGAGCTGTACGTCCGTGCTGACGACGACGTCGACGTACGCGCGGCCGCCGGCGACGCCGCGATGGCGGTGCCCGACGCGGGCGTCACCGCCGTCGGCGTCCGACAGGGCCGCATCGAGTACCTCGCCGGCCGCCGCGACGAGGTGACCGACGCCGTCGTCGACGCGGTCGCGGGCCAGTTGCAGTAACTCGACCCGGCACAGTTCGTGCGACTTCTCGACTTGAGTTCCGAGCAAGCCAGTTGCGACGCTGCCGGACGAAGTCAACGGGGGTGAGCTGGATCGAACCGATCCGGGCTGATCGTCACGAACGAAACCCTTAGGCCCGAACCGCGGCCACACACTCCCAATGAGCGGTACCGCGGGGACGGACCCCGAACTCACCGAGTACGCCGAGGAGTCCGACGAGCCGGCGGCGTTCGAGCGCGCGTGCGCCCGGCTCGTCCAACGGATCCTCGACGGCGAGATCGGCCGCGACGACCTCGAATCCGCCAAGCTCGACGCCTGTTCGGCGTTCTCTTCCCCGAAGGTGCCACAGAACACCGACCTGCTCCAGCGTGCGCCCGAGGGTCGACGCGAGGAGGTCCGCGAGGTCGTCCGGCGCAAGCCCGTGCGCACCGCCTCGGGTGTCTCGCCGATCGCGATCATGACCTCGCCGCACACGTGTCCGCACGGGAAGTGCCTCTACTGCCCCGGCGGCCCCGCCTCGGAGTTCGACTCCTCCCAGAGCTACACCGGCCACGAACCCGCCGCGGCACGCGGCCAACAGAACGACTACGACCCGTACGGGCAGGTCACCCTCCGGCTGGAACAGTTACGCCACATCGGCCATCCCGTCGACAAGGCGGAGCTGATCCTGATGGGCGGGACGATGACCGCGCGCTCGCACGACTACCAGGAGTGGTTTGTCAAGCGCGCGCTGCAGGCGATGAACGAGTACGACACCGACGCGCGGCCGAACCCGGCGGAGGGGCGTAGCTTCGCGCAGCAACCGGACGAGTACGAGTTCGAGTACTTGGAGGACGTGAAGGCGCGAAACGAGTCGTCGGACGTGCGCTGCGTGGGCATCACGTTCGAGACGAAGCCCGACTGGTGCGACCCCGAGCAGATCGACCGGATGCTCGACCTCGGCGGGACGAAAGTCGAGGTCGGCGTCCAGACCACCTACGAGCGCGTCAACCGGGAGATGCACCGCGGCCACGGCAATCAGGCGTCGATCGACGCGAACCGCCGGCTGCGCGACGCGGCGTTCAAGGTGGGCTTTCACATGATGCCGGGCCAGCCGGGGATGAGCGAGGAGATGTGTCGGGAGGACTTCCGACAGCTGTTCGAGAACCCCGACTGGCGGCCGGACTACCTGAAGATCTATCCGACGCTCGTCGTCCGCGGGACGCGGGTGTACGACTCGTGGCGCCGCGACGAGTTCGAGCCGCTGGACAACGAGGGGGCCGCCGACCTCGTCGCCGACGCGATGGACCGGATCCCGAAGTACTGCCGGCTCCAGCGGGTCCAGCGCGACATCCCCGCCGACTTCATCGACGCCGGCGTCTGGAAGTCGAACCTCCGGCAGTTGGCCGAGCGGCGCGCCGACGAGAAGGGGTACGAGCTTCGGGACATCCGGGCGCGCGAGGTCGGACACAACGACGCCGACCCGCGCCCCGAGGACGTCGAGTTGGACGTGACGACCTACGAGTCCGGCGGCGGTATCGAGTACTTCATCTCCTTCGAGGATACCGAACGGGACCTCCTGGTCGGCTTCTGCCGACTCCGATTCCCGTCGTACTCCCACGCCGCGCCGGGTGCCGGCCCCGCGGCCGACGGTGACCCAGTACGCCGGGAGCTTGCGGACGCGGCGCTCGTTCGCGAACTCCACGTGTACGGGTCGCCGGCGACGTTCGACGGCGCGGACCGCGGAACCGACGTCGAGGAGGACGACGGCGACTGGCAGCATCGCGGCTACGGCCGGCGGCTGATCCGGGCGGCCGAGGACATCGCCACGGACGCCGGCTTCGGGAAGCTCTCGGTCATCTCGGGCATCGGCGTGCGGGGCTACTACCGCGACAAGCTCGGCTACCACCAGGACGGCCCGTACGTGAGCAGGCGCCTGTGAGGCGGACGGGCGAGCGACCTCAGGGGCCCCGTCCGCAGGCGCGGGCTGGGCGTGGGAGAATCGGGGGCGATAGCCACACCGCCGCGTTTTTGCGTTCGCTTTCGTTGTCAGCTGTATGCAGTACGCCTTCCTCGCCACCCTCAGGGAGACCCTCGAGGGGTTCGTCACCGTCGAGGCGCGCGTGGCGGCCACCGTCGTCCTGCTGACGGCCGCGTCGGTCACCGCCCTCCTCCTGGCGCCGCGAACGGTACGGGTCCTCCACCGGGTCGTCCGCGACCGGGTGCTCGGCGACGAGCGTGTGCCCGTCGAGGTGTCGGAGTTCGACTGGCGCCTGCCGGTCACGGCGATCGTCCGCACGCTTCAGTTCGCGGTGCTGCTCGGCGCCGGCCTCGCGACGTTGATCGTGTGGGGCTACGTGGACGTGGCGCTGGCGGCGGTGGACGCGATGGCGGCGGTGGTGCCGCGGATCCTCCGACTGCTCGCCTCCGTCGGGTTCGTCGCCGCGGCCCTCGTCGCGATCGACGTGCTGGAGACGCGCCTCGACGACTACGCGGACGAGTCGGACGCGATCAACCAGCACCAGAAGGGGATCGTCTTCCGCGTGCTCCAAGTGACCGTGCTGGCTGCGGCGATCGTCGGGGGGCTCACCGTCTGGGGCATCAATCTGGGCGGGCTGCTCGTCGGCGCCGGCTTCCTCGGGATCGTCGTCGGGACGGCCGCGCGTACGACCATCGGCTCGCTCATCGCCGGCTTCGTCCTCATGTTCTCGCGGCCGTTCGAGCTGGGCGACTGGGTCGAGATCGACGGCGAGGAGGGGATCGTCGCCGACATCACCGTGATCAACACCCGGATCCGCACCGCCGGCGGCGAGGTCGTGGTCATCCCGAACGAGCGGGTCGCCAACGCGACCGTCTCCAACCGGACCAGGCTCGGCCAACTCCGGCTGTCGGTGGACGTGGGCGTCGACTACGACGCCGACTTGACTCTGGCCGAGTCGGTGGTGAGCGAGGCGCTCGCGGAGGCGGGTCACGTGGAGGACAACCCTCCGCCGCAGGTGGTGCCGAAGTCGTTCGGCGACTCGGCGGTCGTGCTGGAGTGCCGCTTCTGGATCGACACGCCGAGCGCGCCGAAGCGTGCGCTCGCGACCGCCGCCGTCGTTCGCGAGACGAAGGCGGCCCTCGACGACGCCGGGATCAAGATCCCGTACCCGCAGCGGGAGGTCGCGGGTCGCGAGGAGACCGGCGGCTTCCGAGTCGCCGCCGGCGACGAGTCCGACCTCCCCTCCGTCGCATCGCCCGACGCGTCGACCGACGACTGATCCCCGCGGCGGTGAGCCTCGACGACGGGTCCCGGCGTTGCGGTGGCGGACTCCCGACGCCACGTCGCGGATCCAGCCGCGTTCGGCGGACGGACCGCGTGGCGACCGGTAGCTTTTGATGGGGGCCGGCCGGTGTCGCGGACGTGTTAGAGGAGTTGTTCGTCGGCGTCGCCGGAAGCAACCCCGTAGTGCAGGCGCTCGTCGGGGGCGTCGTGATCGCGGGGATGAACATGATCGGCGCGCTGTCGGTGCTGATCGTGCGCGATCCCTCCGAGCGCGCGCTCGACGGCGCGCTCGGCTTCGCCGCCGGCGTGATGCTCGCGGCGTCGTTCACCTCGCTCATCGTCCCCGGGATCGAGCTGACCGAGATCGTCGTCCCGGGCGTTCCCGCCACCGGGCTGCTCTCGCCGGTTCCCGTCCTCGCCGGGATCGTCGTCGGCGTGCTCGTCCTCGATCAGGCCGACCACTGGGTTCCCCACGTCCACGTGCTCATCACGGGACGGGCGCGCCCCGACCAGACGGTCGTCGACACGAAGGTCGCCTCGGTGATCCTGTTCATCGTCGCCATCACGATCCACAACATGCCCGAGGGGCTGGCCGTCGGCGTCGGCTTCGGCTCCGGGAACGTGGCCAACGGGCTCTCGCTCATGCTCGCGATCGGACTCCAGAACGTCCCGGAGGGGCTCGCGGTGTCCGTGGCCGCGGTCAACGCGGGCTTCGACCGCCGGGCGTACGCGGTCCTCACGGGGATCCGGTCGGGGCTCGTCGAGATCCCGCTGACCGTGATCGGCGCCGTCGCCGTCGCGCTTGCGGCGCCGATCCTCCCGTACGCGATGGGCTTTGCCGCCGGCGGCATGCTGTTCGTCATCTCCGACGAGATCCTGCCCGAGACCCACTCGCGAGGTCACGAACGGGTCGCGACGCTCGGAACGATGCTGGGTGTCGTGGTGATGCTATACTTGGACGTCGCGCTCGCGGCGTGAGGTGACGCCTACTCCTCGGCGACGCCCGCGGTCTCGGCGATCGAACCCGCCAGTACTCGCGTCGCGGCCGCGCAGTCGTCCCAGTCGGTCCACTCGCGGGGGTTGTGACTGATGCCGTCGCGGGAGGGAGCGAACAGGAGCGCCCCGTCGGTCACGTCGGCGACGTGCATCGTGTCGTGGGCGGCGCCGGAATGGAGGTCCATCGTCTCGATCCCGGCGTCGTCGCCGGCGCGGTGGGCCGCCTCGCGGAGTCGCTCGGCCATCGGCGTCGGTTCGAGGTCGAACGGGCGATCGAGGGCGGTCTCGACGCCGCGCTCCGCTTCGATCCGGTCGAGCGTGTCGCGGACGGCGCCGACGACCGTCTCCATCGACTCGTACTCGACGTCGCGGATGTCCACGCCGGCCTCGACGCGCCCCGGGACGACGTTCGTCGCGTTCGGGGACACGTCGAGGGAGCCGACCGTCCCGACGGCGGAGTCGCTGTTCGTGTCCACGACCTCGTTCGCGGCGGCCTCCACGTCGAGCACGAGTTCGGCGGCCGCCGCGAGCGCGTCCGTCCGGTCGTGCATGTGCGTCGCGCCGGCGTGGTTCGCCTCGCCCAATACCTCCACGTCGAGGTGCGTGATCCCCGTGATGGTTGTGACGACGCCGACCGGGATACCCGCTTCCTCCAGCGCGGTGTCCTGCTCGACGTGCAGTTCGTAGAAGGCGTCCCACCCGCTCGCGTCGAGACGACCCTCCCCGCGGAAGCCGATCTCCTCGAGCGCCGACTCCAGCGTGACGCCCTCGTCGTCCGTCAGCGCGAGCGCCTCCTCGACGGATCGGTCTCCGACGGCGACGGACGAGCCGAGCAGCCCATCGGCGAAGCGCTGGCCCTCTTCCTCGGTGAAGGAGACCACCGTGACCGGGCGATCCGGCGAGACGCCGGCGTCCTGCATCGCGCGGACGGCCTCGAGCGCGGCGTACACGCCGAGGGGGCCGTCGAAGATGCCGCCCTCCGGCACCGAGTCGAGGTGGCTCCCCGCGGCGACGGGCGCGGCGTCCGGGTCCGCGCCGTCGGGCGTCCACGTGCCGGCGACGTTGCCGACGGCGTCGACGGTCACGTCGAGGTCGGCGGCATCCATGCGGTCGAGGAGGTACTCACGGGCGCGGCGGTTCGCCTCGGAGCCGACGAGGACGGTCCGGCCGCGGCCCTCGTCGGCGTCGATATCCCCGAACGCGGCGGTCGCCTCGATGTCGTCTCGGAGCCGGTCGGCGTCGACGGTGAGGTCCATACGCCGGGTTCGATCCCGCGGGTGTTGGCTCTTTCCGAAGCGGGGATCCGGGCGGCGCGAGCGTCGGTTCGGCCGCCGGAGGGGGTACCCCGAAGCGACCGCCTCCGTGGCGCTCTCGCACGGTTCGACAAGACTTATTCGCGCCCCCCGGCACCGAACGCGTATGAGCGACATCGTCGTCACCCTGCCGGACGGCTCGGAGCTGTCCGTCCCGGAGGGTGCATCCGTCGAGGACGTGGCGTACGAGATCGGACCCGGACTCGGGAAGGACACCGTCGCGGGCGTCGTCGACGGCGAACTCGTCGACAAGGCCGCGCCCGTCCACGACGGCGCGCGGATCGAGATCGTGACGGATCAAAGCGAGGAGTACCTGCGGGTGCTGCGCCACTCGGCGGCGCACGTGTTCGCGCAGGCGCTCCAGCGGGTGTACCCGGAGGCGAGGCTCGCGATCGGCCCGCCGACGGAGGAGGGCTTCTACTACGACGTCGCCGGCGTCGACATCGACGAGGACGACTTCGCGACGATCGAGGCCGAGATGGCCGACGTCGTCGAGGCGGACTACGAGATCCGTCGGCTCGAAGTGTCGCGCGAGGACGCCCTCGCGGAGTACGAGGACAACGAGTACAAGACGGAGATCCTCTCCGAGGAGGCCGCCGGCGAGGACCCCGTCTCGGTGTACGAGCAGGACGACTGGCGCGACCTCTGTAAGGGCCCGCACGTCGAGTCGACCGGGCAGATCGGCGCGTTCGAGCTGCTGTCCATCTCCTCGGTCTACTGGCGCGGCGACGAGGAGAACGACCAGCTGACGCGTGTGTACGGGACCGCCTTCGAATCCGAATCCGACCTCGATGAGTTCCTGAACATGCGGGAGAAGGCCAAGGAGCGGGACCACCGAAAGATCGCCCGCGAGATGGACCTGTTCTCGATCCCGACGATCACGGGGCCGGGCCTCCCGCTGTATCACCCACCGGGCAAGACGATCCTCTCGGAGCTGGAGGACTACGTCGACGAACTGAACGACGCCGCCGGCTACGGGAAGGTGGAGACGCCCCACGTGTTCCGCACGGAGCTGTGGGAGGAGTCGGGCCACTACGAGAACTACGAGGACGACATGTTCCTCTTCGACGTGAACGACGAGGAGTACGGCCTCAAGCCGATGAACTGCCCCGGGCACGCGACGATCTTCGACCAGGGCTCGTGGTCGTACCGCGACCTCCCGGTCCGCTACGCCGAACACGGGAAGGTGTACCGCAAGGAGCAGCGCGGCGAGCTATCGGGCCTGTCGCGCACGTGGGCGTTCACCATCGACGACGGCCACCTGTTCGTTCGTCCCGACCAGATCGAGGCCGAGGTCCGGCAGGTGATGGACGGGATCGAGCAGGTGCTGGAGACGTTCGATCTCGACGTGTCCGTCGACCTGGCGACGCGCCCGGAGAAGTCCGTCGGCAGCGACGAGGTCTGGGAACAGGCCGAGTCGCAGCTCGAGGCCGTGCTGGAGTCCTCGTCGCTGGAGTGGGGGATCGAGCCCGGCGACGGCGCCTTCTACGGCCCGAAGATCGACTTCTCGTTCGAGGACGCGCTCGGGCGGTCGTGGGACGGCCCGACGGTGCAGCTCGATTTCACCATGCCCGAGCGGTTCGACCTGACGTACACGGGCGAGGACAACGAGGAGCACCGCCCGGTGATGATCCACCGCGCGCTGTACGGCAGCTACGAGCGCTTCTTCATGGTGCTCATCGAGCACTTCGGCGGCGACTTCCCGTTCTGGCTGGCGCCCGAGCAGGTTCGGGTCCTCCCCATCTCCGACGACAACCTCGGGTACGCCCACCGCGTGAAGAACGAACTGTCCGAGTTCCGGGTCGAGGTCGAGGACCGCGACATGACCGTCGGGCGGAAGATCCGCGCGGCCCACGACGACCGCGTCCCCTACATGGTCGTCGTCGGCGGCGACGAGGAGGAGGCCGGAACGATCTCGGTGCGCGACCGCTTCGAGAACGAGCGCAACGGCGTCGACCCGAGCGAGTTCGTCGAACACCTCCGCGGCGAGGTCGACGGGAAGACCGTGAAGCCAGACTTCGTCACCGACCACGAGGAGTAACGGCCGCGCCGACCTCGCGACGCCGTTCGAGTTCGTCCCGGAGCGACCGCCGACGCCGGGAGCGACGACGTCCGGTCTCAGTCAGGATCGACCGCCGACGGCGACCGCTCCGGACACCACCCCGATCGGCCCCGAGAGCGGTGCAAGTATGACGGGTTCCAGTGCAAGTATCACGGCCACCACACCGTGGTAACATTTAACACCACGTCGATCATACGAACGGTCGATGGTCGGACCGTCCTTCGTCTGTCGCGAGTGCGAAACGAGCGTCAGCTCCCTCTCATACCGGGCGACGTGCCCGGACTGCTCGGGTCCGCTCGAACAGAGAGTCCACACGGGGACGTAGGTTCCCGTGTCGGAGTCCGACGACCGGGGTCCCTCGGTCATCAGTCAGCTTGCGGTGACCACCGACGACGTGCTCGCCGCGCTCGAGGCCCGCGACCGCGGGCGACGGGAGGCGGTGCTCAGGATCACGCCCCCGTTTTCCGGTCGGATGCGCGCGCGAATCCACGTCGCCGGCGCGGAGGGAGCGTACGGGTCCGACGGCGACGCCGAGCCGGTCCACGTCGATCCACGGGCGTTCCTTCCCGACGAATTTCCGCGGTTCCCGGGAACCGGCGCGGATAGCTGGCGCTCGGCGGCGCGCGAGTCCCTGCAAGAACAGATCGAAGTGGATAGCTCCGACGGACCGCTGACGGTCCGGGTTCGATACCTCGGATAGCGCGTTACAGACGCTGGAGGTTGGTGGCCCGTGGGCCCTTTTCGGCCTCCTCGATGTCGAACTCGACTTCCTGTCCTTCCTCGAGGTCGGGACCGCCGACGTCCTCCATGTGGAAGAAGACGTCCTCGTCCGCGTCCTCGCTCTCGATGAATCCGTAACCGCCAGTGTCGTTGAAGAATGCGACCGTGCCTTTCGCCATTCGCGTATACCTCGTGCGACAGTGAGGCGACATCACTATTTATATCTGTGGGTCGCGGTGGCACGATACTCCACCGTCGGGCCCGGTCGGCGCCGCCCCGTGGGGTGGCGGTTCGGCCGCCGTCAGCCGTAACGCTGATTACACACAACGGAGTTAGTCAACACTGCCTGCGGACGGCCGTCCCGTCGTGTGCCTCTCTCATCCCCCCCAGGTACGACGTGGCCCCCGCGGGCACTTTTCACGCCGACTTCTCGCCCGTGATGTCGGCCATCGATCCGGCGGTTTCACCGTTCCTCGGCCGTGAGCAGCGCCTTTCGACCGTATCGCACGACGCCTTCCCGTTCGTAGATCCGCCTGAACGCCGCCCGAACGGGGTCGCCCGCCGCGACGGCGTCGGGGGCCGCGTCCGCGACCTGGAGGGGCACGCTCGCGGCCGCGCCGTCGCGCTCGAACCGGACGATTGCGACCGCGTAGTCGCCGCCGCGCTCGGCCTGACGCGCGAACTCGGGCGGCGCGCCCCCGGGCGAGACGCCGGTCACGGTCTCGACGACGCCCTCGGTCGGCAGCCGGACGGACTCGTAGGGGACGAGCCCGTGGCAGTCCGGACACGCCCCCTCCGGCGGGAACGCGAGCGCCCCACATTCGGGACATCGGCCCGCCGAGAGCCGGTAGCGCGCGGGCTGGGATCGCCGCCACGTCGGCACCGACACCGCCGCGCCACCCCCGGCCGGCGGCTCGTCGCTCGTGATCTCGCCACGGCGCCTGAGCGCCGCCGGATACGACAGCTCCCGCTCGGTGTCGAGGTCGCCCTCGACGGGGGCGAGCCCGTCGACGACCACCGCGTCCGCGCCGGCGCCGCTGCCCCAGCCGACGACGAGCGTCGGAGTAGCCCCCTCACGAAGGGCCGCGGCCAGCCCGAGGAGCGGTCCGGCCGCGCCCGTGTCGCCGAGCGTGCTCGCCGGCGTCGAGACAGCGTCGGCGTCCAGTCCGACCGCCCGCGCCGCCCGAGCGGGAAGGTCGCCGTCCGGTGCGGTCACCGCGAACGCGGCCGCCTCGCTCGGGGCGGGCGCGTCGCCTTCGTCGCCGAGCAGATCGACGGCCGCGCGGATCGGCCGCGTGAACGCCGCCCGGTCGTACGTCGTCACGCCGAGTCCCTCCGTTTCCTCCCGATCCGTCCGCCTGAACCTCGTTCCCGGGTAGTCGGCCGCCGCCTCCGCGTCGCCCGCGAGTCGGGCGCCGTTGCCCGATCCGGGGCCCAGGACGACCGCCGCCGCCCCCGAGCCGGCCGCGTGGCCCTCCGGGGAGTTCGGCGCCGCCCGGGGCGCGTCGGCGGCGACGACGAGCGCGGGAACCGAACCGGCGTCGCGAGCCGCCCGTACCGCCCGGGTCCCGGCCCGCGTGCTTCGACCGGCGTAGTGGGTCCGTGCGTTCGCGGGGACGCCGAGTGCGGCGCCGAGCCGGGGGAGGAGATCCTCCTCGGCGAGCGGCGGCGTCGTCGTCGCGAACGCGAGCCCCGCGAGGTCGCCGGCGTCGACCCCGGCGGCCGAGAGCGCGCGCTCGGCCGCCGCCACGCCCATCGTGAGCGTGTCCTCGTCCGGCGCCGGGACCGCGACGGCGTCGATGCCGGGGGCGCGCGACCGACCCCACGCGTCGACGACGGCCTCGCGGGGCAGCCCGGCCGAGGGCACGTACGTCCCGACGCCGAGGATCCGCGCGTCCGCCTCGGATCCCCCTGCGGATTCGGTGGATCTCGGCGCGGTTCCGATTCCGGGTTCGGAGTCGCTCACGCGCCGGTCACCCCCTCGGCCTCCAACAGGTGAACGACGGCTGCTCCGCCGGAGCCGCCGACGTTGTGGGTCAATCCGCGTTCCGGATCGCCGAGTTGCCGCTCCCCCGCGTTCCCGGTCAGCTGGTCGAACGCCTCGACCGCCTGTCCGGCGCCGGTCGCGCCGATCGGGTGCCCCTTCGACTTCAGCCCGCCGGAGGTGTTGACCGGGAGGTCGCCGTCGGCGGCCGTGACGCCGTCGAGCGCGAGCGCGGACGCCCCGCCGCGGTCGCAGAAGCCGAGGTCCTCGTACGCGAGCAACTCGGCGATGGCGAAGCAGTCGTGCACCTCGGCGAAGTCGAGGTCGGTCCGCGGGTCGGCGACCCCGGCGCGGTCGTACGCCGTCGCCGCAGCCGACTCGCTGGCGGGGATCGCGGTGTAGGTGTCGCGCTGGAACAGGCCGACCCGATCGGAGGCGGCGCCGACGCCCGCCACCCGAACCCGCTCGTCGAACGAGGCCGCCGCCTCCTCGCCGGCGACCAGCACCGCCGCGGCGCCGTCGCTCGTCGGGCAGCAGTGGTACAGGGTGAGCGGGTCGGCGACGACGGCGGCCGTCTCGGCGTCCTCGATCGAACACTCGAACCCGAGGTGCGCCTTCGGGTTCGACGCGCCGTTGGCGTGGCTCTTGGCGGCGACCGCCGAGAGCGCCCGGCGCGGGGCGTCGTACTCGCGGAGGTACGCGTCGGCCATCTGGGCGTACACGCCCGAGAACGTCGTTCCGGCCATGCGTTCCCACTCGGTCTCCCCGGAGACCCCCAGCCAGTACTTCGTCGCCTCCGCGGACGAGTCCGTCATCACCTCGACGCCGCCCGCGAGGACGAGGTCCGCCATCCCCGAGCGGACGGCCATCACTGCCTGGCGGAGCGCGAACCCCGAGGCGGCGCAGGCGTTCTCCACGCGCGTGCAGGGGACTCCGTGGAGCCCGACGTGCTCGGTGACGGCGGGGCCGGCGAGCCCGATCTGGCGGCCGCCGACACCGAGCGTTCCGACGAACGCCTCGTCCACGTCGTCCCCATCGAGGTCCGCGGGCGCTGCGGCCTCGTACGCCTCGCGAAACAGGGTCCGGTACGTCTCCTCGGGGAACGAGCCGAACGAGGACTGGCCCGCCCCGACGATGTAGGCGTCGGTCATGACGGAACCCGATCCCGAGCCGTGGTAAGTGTTGCCGGTCGTCGGCCGGCCGTGCAGGCTCCGCTCCCGACGTTCCGCAGCGCCGTCGCCGAAAGAGTTATTACTGAAACTCAGCTCGAATACCGAACGATTTTTCATCGCACATACCCCGTGACATCTCACGCATAGAATCCAGAATTCCCCTACTAGCGGCTCTCAGAGGGGCGTGAGTGTCGCATACACATCAGCAAAACACTTATATACTTACTGTGCGTAACGAGTAGTAAGGACGACACGGTCGAAGGTCGCTTATTCGCCTTCGGTCCGCCGTCGATCCGGGAGCACACCATGAGCGAGTCAGAAACCACCATCAGTAGGTACACGGAGCACGAGAACGGATCGAAGGAACGATCGGGCGAACGGACCGAGGAGACCGAATCGGTCCGCGTCTGTCCCGAGTGTGGCGGCAACGTCGTCGCCGACGAGGAGCACGGCGAGACCGTCTGTACCGACTGCGGGCTCGTCCTCGAGGAGGACGCCATCGACCGCGGGCCGGAGTGGCGGTCGTTCAACAGCGACGGCGAGAGCAAGTCGCGCGTCGGCGCCCCCACGACGAACATGATGCACGACAACGGGCTGTCGACCAACATCGGCTGGCAGAACAAGGACGCCTACGGCAACACGCTCTCGGCGGAGCGCCGCCAGCAGATGCAGCGATTGCGCACGTGGCACGAGCGGTTCCGCACGCGCGACTCGAAGGAGCGCAACCTCAAGCAGGCGCTCGGCGAGATCGACCGGATGGCCTCGGCGCTCGGCCTGCCGGAGAACGTCCGCGAGACCGCCTCCGTCATCTACCGGCGGGCGCTCTCGGAGGACCTGCTGCCGGGGCGCTCCATCGAGGGCGTCGCCTCGGCGAGCCTGTACGCCGCGGCCCGGCAGGCGAACACCCCGCGTTCGCTCGACGAGCTGACGGCGGTGTCGCGGGTTGACCGCATGGAGCTCACCCGGACGTACCGCTACATCGTCCGCGAGCTGAAACTGGAGGTCGCCCCGGCCGACCCCGCGCAGTATCTCGCGCGGTTCGCCTCCGATCTGGGGCTGTCGGACGAGGGCGAGTGGCGCGCCCGCGGGCTGTTGAAGACGGCCGAGAAGGCCGGCGTCACCAGCGGGAAGTCCCCCGTCGGGCTCGCCGCGGCCGCCGTCTACGCCGCCGCGCTGCTCACCAACGAGGCGCTGACGCAGAGCCAGGTGAGCGAGGTCGCAGGGGTGAGCGAAGTCACCATCCGGAACCGCTACAAGGAGCTGCTCGATGCGGCCGAGGACGCCGAGGGTGCCCCGGGCACCGGCGGGCCCGACCGCGGGCGCGCGAACGCCTGATCCCGTTGCTCCCGTCGACGTGCGGCCGCTGATTTCATTCGACCGCCGACTTTTGTACTGAGATTCCCCGCGTTCGGAAGCCGAAGTAAGTTGATCGCCCGCCCGCGACGATCCGCGTCGCTGCCGGATGGCCGGTCCACGTAGCCACGGCTCCCACAGCAGGCGGCCGAAAACCCCCACAAGCCTTTATTTGTCCGCCGAGCAACGGGTCCGGGTATGGTGGAGGCCTTCGTCCGACTGATGTGTCCCGAATGCTCGAAAGACTGGGAAGAGGCGCCCACCGACCTCCCGAACCACAGGGAGAACTTCTCGTGTCCTACGTGTCACGCGACGCGGCGGCTCGCGGAGTTCATGCGTACCGAGCGAGACCTCGAGGCGGTGAAACAGTTCGAGTGAACCGCAGGTGAGCCGGTTACGGAGGGGCCGCTGCGACTACGTTCCGAGACTGGTGATCGCGCCGCAGGCGTCGCATTTGAGCACGTCCGCGCCGCCCTGCTCGACGATGCGTGTGTCCGGAAGCCCGCACTCCGAGCAGATGACGTAGCCCTCGGTGTACGCCTCCACGGCGTTTGCGACCCGGCCCTGCTTGAAGTCACCCGTGAGCCGTGCACGTCCGGACTCGTCGATACGCGCGGCCGTCCCGAGTTCGTCCTGCAGGAACCGCAACAGCGCCGACTCCTCGCGGTTCAGCGTCTCGACCAACTCCTGGAAGTTCTCGACGACGGTGACGTTCCCTTCCGGGCGGACCTCCGGGTCGGGGACCTCGAACCGGGAGCCGCGCTCGTCGATATCGGGCGTCTCGTCGATCGCGCGGTCTAACATGTCGTCGTACTCCATACACGCCCGTAGGCGTGCGCCGCCTGAAAAATATTCGTGGCCGGACGGTCGGACCGATCCCCGTGAGCCGTCGTCCGCGCGGGACGCTGATAGGTCGCCAAACGGGCCCGTTTCCCGCCGAGCCGGCCGAAACGAACCGTCGAACCTCCCTAGAATCCGACCGATTCGCTCGACCTACCTAAATGCGCCGAGGACCGTGCTAACGAGCCTCAAGATAAGTCTTTAACCCTTGGGTCGCAATCCGGATTCGTCCATGAAAAAGCAGGAGCTCATTCACCTGCACGGCCTTCTTAGCGAGGTACGCAGCGAGTACGAGGAGTGGGGCACAGACATCGACCTGACCGAGTACAAGGATCTCGGCGTCAAACCGACGTCGATTCACCGATCCAAGACGGATCACAAAGCCGCCGTGTTCAAACTGGCGTCCGGGATCACGTCGTCCGCCGAGGAGGAGACGGCCGAGACCGTCGCGCCCCGCGCCGACTGAGTCGCGGAACTTACTCCCCCGTAACCGCTGCGCATCCCACAGCGACAGCGCCGGGTTCGTGAGTGGCTGACCACACGGACCGTGAGCGGCGCGTGGGAGACCTACCGTTCGTCATCGACCATCTCCTCGAACTCCGGCAGCAGTTCGTCGTCCCCGTCGGTGTCTGCCGGATCCTCCGGTGAACGGTCGCCGTCGTCGGCCGCCGTGTCGTCCTCCTCGTCGCTCTCGGAGCCGCGACCAGGTTCATCACCGTAGTCGTTCCCCCCGTCGTGGTTGCTCCCGTCGTCGCCGAGGTCGTCACCGCCGTCGAGCGGTTCGACGCGGACGATCTTGAGCGGGATGTCGTGGAGTCGCTGCCCGATCTCCTTGCGGGCGATCCGCGCGGCGTGTTCCTCTCGCTCGACGTTGAACACGGACATCTCCAGTTCGAGCGCCACGAGCGCCTCGTCGGCCGCGACGAACGCCGGCGGAAGTTGCTCGCCGTCCGGCGAGGTCCGCGTTCCCATCGAGATCTCGACGTAGTTGAGATCGGGGTTGAGCATCTCCCCCGTCTTCGAGATCGCGATCCGGACCGCCTCGTCGGTCGTCTCGACATCGTACACCGGCACCGCGGCCTCGACGACGACCCTACAGTCCATGGTAGACGGTAGCACTGGATCGGCCATGAATGTTCGGCCGCCGCCGTGTGAGAAACGATTAATAGCCAGTGATATTACTAGGTGGTTGCATGCAGTTCGACGGCTTCACCGGCGCGAGCGAGGCACAGGTCACCAGAGCCATCGGCGACTCCTGGCACGACGAGTTCATGGCGGGCACGGAGACGGAGGTCATCGTGGTCGGCGGCGGCCCCTCGGGGCTCACCGCGGCCGCGGAGCTGGCCGAGCGGGGCGTCGACGTGACCGTCGTCGAGAAGAACAACTACCTCGGTGGCGGCTTCTGGCTCGGCGGGTTCCTGATGAACAAGCTCACCGTGCGCGAGCCGGCACAGCGGATCCTCGACGAGCTCGGCGTCCCCTACGAGGAGAGCGACGAGGCGTCCGGCCTCCACGTCGCGGACGCCCCGCACTGTTCGTCGGCGCTGATCGAGGCGACGTGCGACGCCGGGGCACGGATCCGGAACATGACGGAGTTCACCGACGTGGTCGTCCGGGAGGACCACCGCGTCGCCGGCGTCGTGATGAACTGGACGCCGGTCCACTCGCTGCCGCGCGAGCTGACCTGTGTGGACCCGATCGCCGTCGAGTCGGACCTAGTCATCGACGCGACCGGGCACGAGGCGGTCGTCGTCTCGAAGCTCCACGAGCGCGGCGTGATCGACGCCCCGGGGATCGGGCACGTCGGGGAGCACGACGCGGGCATGGATCGAACCGAGGACGGCGAGTACGGCGCCCCGGGCCACGACTCGCCGGGTCACGACTCGATGTGGGTCGCCGACAGCGAGGACAGGGTGGTCGAGGAGACCGGCGTGGTCCACGACGGCCTGATCGCGACGGGGCTGGCGACGGCGACGACCCACGGACTCACCCGGATGGGACCGACGTTCGGCGCGATGCTCGTCTCGGGCAAGCGTGCCGCCGAGGTCGCGCTCGAGGAGCTCGGCGTGGACGCCGCGCCGGTCGAGCTGGGCCCGGAGACGCCCGCTCCGGCGGACGACTGACCCGTGTCCGACCCGACGGAGGCGGCCCGCGCCAGCCGGAACGGTGCTCCGCGCTCGAATCGCGGCGGCGACCCGGCGGCGACCCCGCCGGTCGCGCTGACGATCGCCGGCACCGACAGCGGCGGGGGAGCCGGCGTCGCCGCGGACCTCAAGGCGATGGCGGCCCGCGGCGCGTTCGGTACGGCCGCCGTCACGGCGGTCACGGCACAGAACACGGCCGGCGTCGACTCGGCACACCCCGTCCCGTCCGACGAGATCGCCGCCCAGATCCGGTCGGTCGTCTCCGATCTCCCGGTCGCGGCCGCCAAGACGGGGATGCTCGGCGACGCTGACCGCGTCGGGGCGGCCGCCGAGGCGCTCCCCGAGTCGATCCCGCTGGTCGTTGACCCCGTGGTGGTCGCCGCCTCGGGGGCGCGCCTGCTCGACGAGTCGGGCGTCGAGGCACTCCGTGACCGACTGATCGAACGCGCGACCGTCCTCACGCCCAACGTCGCCGAGGCGGAGCTTCTCACCGGGCGGGACGTGTCGACGCCCACGGACGCGCTGGCGGCCGCCCGCGACCTCCGTGGGGTCGGCGCCGAGGCGGTGCTGGTCACCGGGGGCCACCTCGACGGCGACCCGGTCGACGCGTACGTCGGTCCGGAGGGCGAGACGCGCTTCGAGCGCGACCACGTCGACACGGGCGCGACACACGGGACCGGCTGCACGCTCTCGGCGGCGATCGCGGCCGAACTCGCCGGCGGCGCGGGCCCGCGGGCTGCCGTCGCCGCCGCGGAGTCGTATCTCGACCGGACGCTCCCACGCGGGCTCCCGTACGGCGAGGGGCCCGGTCCGGTGAATCACCTCGGGGCGACGCGGACGGATGCGGCCACGCCCGACGCCTGCGCACGGCTTCGGTCCGCGGTCGGTCGCCTCGAACGCGCCGGCTCGGCAGTCGCCGACGCGATTCCCGAGGTGGGGACGAACGTCGCGCTCGCGCCGCAGGGCGCGCACCAGCCGGCGGAGGTGGTCGCCGTGGAGGGACGCTTGCGCCCCACCGGGGAGGGTGTCCGTGCGGCCGGCGGCGTCGCCCGCGGCGCCTCCGATCACCTCGCTCGCCTGCTGTGTGGCGTGCGGGAAACGGACCCGGCGACGCGGGCGGTGGCGAACGTCCGACCGACCGACGCAGCCGTCGACCGCCTCCGCGAGATCGGCGACGTGATTCGGGTGGACCGACGCGAGGAGCCGCCGGAGGCCGACGGGACGATGGACTGGACCGCCGCGACGGCGATGAGCGACGGAACACGTGCGCCCGTCGCCGTCGTCGACGACGGTGCCCACGGGAAGGAGCCGATGGCGCGGGTGTTCGGCGACTCCGCCGCGACGGTGGTCGATCGTGTGCTCGTCGCGGCCGGCGTCTACGAGCCATGAGTCTCGGCGGTGATCGCTGTCGTACGGTCACCGTGACGCCCCTCCCCACGACAGGCGCGCCGGCGGCTTACTCCCCGCCGGCGCGGAGGTAGTAGAAGACGTAGGTCTGCGCGTAGCCGGCGTACTTCCCCCCGAAGCGCTCGCGGATCGCTCGGCTCGTGTCGGCGTAGCCGCCGGCGTCGCACTCGGGATAGTAGTCGGCGATCGCCGTCCGAATCCACGTGTCGAGCGGCACCGCCTCGAGGAACTCGAGCGAGAACAGCAGGACGCAGTCGGCCACCTTGTCGCCGACGCCGACGAACCGCGTGAGGTACTCGCGGGCGTCCTCGTAGGCCATGCCGCGGACGGCCGCGGGGTCGGCCTCGCCGTCGGCGACCATCTCCGCGGTGCGTTGCACGTACGGGGCGCGGTAGCCCAGCGACAGGTCACGCAGTTCCTCCTCCGTTCGCTCGGCGAGTTGATCGGCCGTCGGGAAGGCGTGGAGCGTCCGGCCGTCGAGTTCGACCGGGTCGCCGAACTGGTCGGCCATCGCGAACTGCATCCCGTGAATGCGGCTGACGCGCATCTGTGCCGAGCAGATGAACGAGATCAGACACGGGAACGGCGGATCACGGACGAGCCGCATCCCCCGGTACTCCTCATAGGCGCGGGTCAAGAGGGGCAGGTCCGGCGTCGCCCCGAGGATCGCATCGAGGTCGTCGTCCAGCCGCAGGAGGTGGGTGAGTATCGGCACCGCGTCCGTCGTCGACTCCCACTCCAGCAGCCCGTCGGTCTGGCGAACGCGGACGACCGCTCGCTCGTCGCTGACGCCCTCCAGCGGCGGGACGACCGTCTCGTACCAGTGGTCGCCGCCGTGTGCGGACATCGTCTCGTACATGTTCCCGTCCGCGCGGTCCCACAGATACGTCTGGCCGCTCTCGACGGTCGCCTGCAGGTCGAAGGGCCCGACCGACTCGAGGGGGATCGCCCCGGATTCCATTGCCGGATTCAGGGGGGCCACGCGGTTGCGGGTTACGGTTCCGGCGCGGCCTCGTCGCCGGAGTCGGCCTCGTCGCCGGGGTCGGTCCCTCCACGGTCGTCGTCCGCTGGCCCCCCGAGGGCGGAGAGTTCGATCCCGAGCGACTCCCGGTAGTCGCGCACCACGAGCAGCAGTCCGAGACCGATCAGTTCCCACGCGACGATCGCCGGGACGACCCCGCCGATCGGGTCCGACACCAGTTCGAACTCGAACACCGCGAGCACGACCCGGTGAAGCGTCAGCCCGAGCGTCGTCGCCGGGTCGCTCGCGAGCGTCACGCCGAGCAGCGCGGCCGCGACGGCGACGGCGCCGGCCAGTACGACCCGGCCGACCGCGTCCGTCGGACGGACGCCGCACTCGGCCCACAGGCCGGGTCGGCGAACGGGCATCGCGGCCGCGGTCGTCGCGACCGCGAGGTACGACAGCGCGAGACCGGGGACCGCGACGTACAGCGCGGGGGCGACGAGGTCCGCGACCGCGAGCACGGCGGCGGCGCCGTAGACGGCGACGATCGCGACGACCGGCGGCTCCCGAGGGCCGCGCCCCAGGGGTGGGTACAGTTCGGCCAGCCCGACGAGCGTCCGCGCGGCGGGCACGCCGAGCGCGACCAGCGCCGCGAGGCCGGCCGCCGTGGAGACGACGACCGTCAGCACGACCGGGTCGACCGGGAGGTACGCGGCGATCGCGTCGGCGGCGGGGATGTCCGCGAGGGTGAGCCGGGTCCAGTCGATGACTCCCAGCGCGACCAACGCCGTCAGCGTCACGAGCGCGCCGGCGACGCTCGCGGCGACCACCGGGGCGAGACCGACCGTGGAGGGGTCGTCCCCGCCGGCGCGGTCGGCCGCGGCGGCGTAGGCGGCGGCCTCGACCCCGACGAACGCGAACAGCGCGACGCCGACGCCGCCGATGAGGCTCCGGAGGGGGGCCCGTCGGAGGCCGGACGTCGGGTACAGGGGGTCGAAGTTCGCGGGGACGAACTCGCCGACGCCGGGGAGGAACGCCGCGAGGAGGAGCGCGCCGACGCCGAGAGCGATCCCCCACGCGGGCACGGCCGCCACGACGGCGGCGCGTCGCGTCCCGGCGAGATGGGCCCCGAGCGCGAGCAGACAGACGGTCGCCGCGAGCGCGTCGCCCACCAGCGGGGCGGGCAGTCCGACTCCCGAAAGCGCCGCGAGCCCCGTCGGCGCTCCGAGGGAGCCGGAGACGTACGCGCCCGTCGTCGCCGGAAGCGGGGCGAGGCGGCCGAGCCACTCCGCCAACAGCGCCAGCAGTGCGACGTACCCGGCGAGCGCCGACCACGCGGCGAGAGCGCCGAGGCGTCGCGAGGCCCACACCCGCGACACCGCGCCGTACACGGGACCGCGGTCGGCGAACGGGCCCGACGCGACGACCGCGAACGCGACCGCGAGGCACGCGGCGCCGCCGCCCGCGAGAAGGTACGCCAGCGGCGCCTGCGGGCCGGCGCCCTGTGCGACGCCGCCCGGCAGATACAACACCCCGCCGCCGAGCGCCGCCGCGAGTCCGACGCCGGCCGGGCGGGCCGTCCCGCGGACCGCGCGCAAGGGTCGCCCGATATCCATACCCGGAGTGTGGCACGGAGTAGCAAAAGTCCGCGGGCGCTCGTGAAGTCGCGCGACCGGCTGCCGTCTCAGCGGTTCCGGCTGACCGGGAACGCGACGCGGTCGGGCGCCTCGTTGAACTCGGCGAGCACGCGCTCGTACAGGTGGTTGCGGACGCGGGTCGCCCGCCGGTGGTGAACGAGATAGCGCAGGCGGAGTTCGACCCACGACTCCCGCTGGATCACGTTCACCGAGGGACGCTCGGCGACCTCGAGTTCGACGGCGGTGTCGGCGAGTCGATCGCGGTACCGGTCGATGGCGTCGGCCATCTCGTCGCCGAGGTAGTCGTCGGCGACGGCGGTCATGCGCTCGCGGGCGAACGCCAGATCCGTCTCGTAGGCCACCTGCACCGAGAGCTCGTTCCACACGTGGGGGGAGCCGACGCCGGAGAAGTTCACCACCTCCGAGGACAGCACTTGGCTGTTGGGGACGGTGACCACGCGGCCGGACGGCTGGTTCGTGGAGACGAGCGGGCCGTTGATCTCCCACAGCGTCGTCACGAAGAAGTCCACCTCGATCACGTCGCCGCTTACCTCCCCCATCTGGACGCGGTCGCCGACGGCGTACGGCCGCTTCAGCATGAGGTAGAACCAGCCGACGAGCGACAGCAGGGGCTGCTGGAGCGCGAACGTGATCGCGAACCCGACCACGCCCAGCGAGACGAGGACCCCCACCCACTGGTCGGTGAGGACGCCGAGGAGCCCCGCGAGCGCGAGCGCCCCGAAGCCGAGCCGCAGGACGTTGCGCAGGTCGTGGGCCCGGCGCTTCGTCGCCCGCCGGACGGCGAGCGCGTAGACGACGAAGTACGCGCCGTTCGCGGCCAGCACGACCGCCGCGGCCAACAGCGCCGTCGCCGCGGCCGCGTCCGGGGGCGTGTCGCCGAGCGCGGGGATCGCCAGATCCGCCAGCGGGGTCGTGGCCCGCACGACGCCGGCGGCCGCCGCGGCCGCGACCGCCGCCACCAACGACGCGTACCCGAGGTGTCGTCGCACGGGCGGACCTGCCTCGGCGCGCGCAAAACCGTTGGCATTGACGCCGACGGCGCTCCCGGGGTGCCGTCGAACGTCGATTACACCGGCGCCGCCGGCGCCGCCCACGCTTTTACCGACCGGCGCCCAACCGCCACCCATGACGGAGACGCTGTTCCTGACGAGCGAGGAGGTCGCCGGGCTCGCGGACCCCGCCGAGTACGTCGACGCGGTCCGCGACGCCTACCGCCAGATCGGCGAGGGCGCGCCCGCCGAGCCGCGGACGAAGCTCGTGAACGCCGAGCCGCCGGGGTTTCTCACCACCTACGCCGCGGTGTTACCCGAGACGGGAGCGATGGGTGGGTACACCTACTCCGCCGGGTTCGGCGCGCGCGACGCGTGGTTCATGACGCCGCTGTTCGACGCGGAGTCGGGGGAGCCGCTCGCGCTGCTCGACGGCGCGTCGATGAACCCACACAAGACGGGTGCGGCCGGCGCGGTCGGCGTCGACGCGCTCGCGCGCGAGGACGCGAACTCCGTCGCGGTGATCGGCTCGGGCGCGCAGGCACGGGGACAACTGCTCGCGACGGCAACCGTCCGCGACCTCGAGACCGTGTGGGTGTACTCCCCGACGAAGGAGCACCGCGAGGCGTTCGCCGGCGACATGAACGGGGAGATCGACGCCGCGGTCGCCGCCGTCGCGAGCGCGGCCGCCGCGATCGAGAACGCCGACGTGGTGATCACCGCGACGAACGCCTCCGAACCGGTGTTCGACGGCGAGGCGCTGGAGCCGGGGACGCACGTCACCGCGATGGGCCAGTACAACGCGAACAAGCGCGAGCTCGACCACGCGACGATCGAGCGCGCGACGTACGTTCCCGACCTGCGTGCCCGCGCGAACGCCGACGGCGACGCCGGCTCGTTCATCTCGGCGCTGGAGGCCGGCGTCGTCGACGAGGACCACGTCCACGCCGAACTGGGCGAGGTCGTCGCCGGCGTCGAGCCGGGGCGCACAAGCGACGACGAGATCACCGTCTTCGATTCGGGCGGCACCGGGATCGAGACGGCCGCCTCGGCGTACCTGCTGTACGAGAAGGCCGTCGACGCCGGGCTCGGACAACCCATCGAGTTCGCCCCCGCGAGCGAGGCGCTTACCGGCGAGTAGATCAGTCGTCGACGCCGTCGGTCGGAACCCCGCCGGGTACGGACGCGGCGTCGTTCCTCCGCCGTTCACGTCTGGTGACGCGCACGTGGAGCGCGATCGCACACAGCGTCGCGATCACGCCGCCGAGGACGACGATCCCGAACGCGACGCGGTAGCCCGTGACCGAGTACGCCCGCGCGCCGTCGACCACGCGGCCGGTCCAATAGGCGTCCAGCGCGGCGCCGAGCACCGCGGGGAAGACGGCCGCCCCGAAATACGCCATCCCGTTGACCGTGCCCGTGGCCGCGCCGCTGTCCTCGGCGTGGCGCTCCTTGGCGACGGTGTAGGCCACGGACGCGCCGCCGGTGATCCCCATCCCGACGAACAGCGCCAGCGCGACGACGAACAGCGGCGGCGTCACGGTGACGAACACCACGCCGTAGGCGATCACGAACGCGAGACACGAGCCGACGATCACCTCCGTCCGGCGGCCGGTGCGGTCCGAGAGCGCGCCGAACGCGGGGGAACCGACCGCGAAGCCGATGTTGGCCGCGAGCACCGCCAGGGCGGCCCTCGAGACGGGCACGTCGTACAGGTGGACGATGTACGGCACCCCCCACAGTCCGACGACGGTGAAGTTGAGCCCGAAGATGAGGAACAGCGCCGTCCCCATCAGCCACGTGTCGAGGTCGCCGAGCACGCGCCGCGCGCCCGCGAACACCTCCCGCATCGAGTCCGTCTCCGTCCCGGAGTCGGCGCCCTCGGGACGGTCTTCAGGGTCTGCCGGCCGGTCCCGGACGAAGGCGCCGACGCCGAGGCCCGCGAGGAGGACGCCCGCGGCGGCGGCGTACAACACCGCGCGCCAGCCGGCGGCCTCCGCCGCCAGCGCGAGCGGCGTCGTCGCCAGCACGCCGCCGATCCCGGCGGCGGCGATGGTGAAGCCCGTCATCGTCGCGAACTCCTCGGGTGCGTACCAGTTGGCGCAAAAGCGGAGGACCGCGACGTAGATCGACGCCCCGCTCAGGCCGGCGAGAAACCGCGCGATGAACCCCACCGCGAGCGAGTCGGCCGCGGCGAACCCGGCGACCCCGGCGGCCATGCCGACGAGTCCGATCGACACGACCCGGCGCGGGCCGTACCGGTCGACGAGCAGCCCGGACGGAAGCTGTGCGGCCGCGTACACGTAGAAGAACGACGAGTGGAGCAGTCCCAACTCGGAACCGGTCGCGTCGAACACCGCGGCGAGATCGCCCGACAGTACCGCCGTCGAGTTGCGAAAGAAGTTGACGAACAGGAAGCCGAACGCGAGCGTCGCCCACATGAGGTGGCGTCGATACCGGCGCGAAGTCGCCATTGTGTGCCCCTGTGTTTCACACCGGGGCTTGTAGCTTCGGGCCACGGCGACGTGATCGCCGGCGCCGAGGGCGGGGACACCGGGGGCGCGTTAGCCCGGTCCGCAAGCCGCGACTCAGATCCTGCGCCGCATCCGGACGTGTTCGATGCCGTCCTCGTCGAAGGTGCCGACCGCGTCGTCGACGGCGTAGCCCAGGCGTTCGTAGAAGCCGGCCGCGTGGGTCTGTGCGTGGAGCACCACCTCGTTCAGTCCCCGCGATCGGGCGTGGTCCTCGACGGCCGCCATCACGCGCTCGCCCCACCCCTCGCCGCGGCGGTCGCGGGCGACGACGACCCGTTCGACCTTCGCGATCCGGTCGGCGGCCTCGTCGAGCGCGCCGTACTCGGCGGCGTCGACCGCGCGGAGCCGGGCGGTCGCGACGGCCTCGCCCGCGCGGGTGTCGTCCGTCTCCGCGTCCGAGTCGGTCGGACTCGCGGCGGCGTCGCGCACGAGCAAGTGGTCCACCTCCGAGCCGAGCGGGTCCTCGTCGTGCTCGTCGAGTTCGAGGTGCTCGGGGACGCCCTGCTCGTCGACGAACACGCGTATCCGGAGATCGACGACCGCGTCCCAGTCGGATTCGGTGGCGGCGACCGTCGCCGTCCAGTCGGCGTCGGCCGGAGAACGATCAGTGTCGGTCGGGGCGTCGTCGCCGCTCATCGTCACTGAAGCCTGTACCGCAGGAGCGCGGCGACGCCCCCGAGGTTCTTCAGCTGTTGGCCGGGCGCGAACTCCTGCGAGAAGACGACCACGTCGCCGCCCTTCTGCTCGGCGGTCTCGACGAGGTCGTTCACGTCGATGTCCCAGTCGCCCTCGCCCTGGCGCTCGGCGCGCAGGCGCTCGTCGACGATGAGCAGGGTCTCGATGGCGCCGAACTCGGCGGCCTCCATCGTCTCGTTCACGCCGTAGGTGGCCTTCGCTCCCTCGGCCATCCGCTCGGTGAGTTCGTCGATGAGTTCCGCCTCGCGGGCGATGCGCGTCTCGCGTTGCACCTCGTCGACGGCGCCGCGCTTGAGCACCTCGTGGACGCCGCGGTCGCCCGCGGCGGAGGTGTTCACGACCGATATCCGGTCGCCAAGGTCGCGGTAGTGCTCGTCGATGTAGTCGTTGGCGTCGTTCTTGGTGAACCCCGGTCCCGCGAGGATGACCGCCTCGGGGTCGAGGTGTGACAGCGCCGACCCGAGCTCGTCGAACAGTTCGTCGCGCGGGCGGGAGAACTCGCCCTTGCCGGTCGGCTTGGTGAAGCTCGCGTACTCCTCGGTGCCGTACTGCTGGACCGTATGGATGAACGCCGCGCCCTCCTCGACGGTGGCGATGGCCACGTCGGGCGCGCCGGTCGCCTCCTCGGCCTCCTCGATGCGCTCGATCTGGTCGGGCTTGAAGTGCTTCTCGACGGTGAGTTCCGAGCGCTCCTCGACGTTGAGCGTGTGGTGGTGGCCGATCTCGTCCTCGCGCGAGCAGCCGACGATGACGCCCCCGACTCGAAGGCGGTTGGCGAAGCGGGCGAACTCCACGTCCTCGACCTCGATGGTGACGCGCATGTGCTCGCGCTCGCCGCCCTTGTCCCGGAGCTGGTCGTCGTTCCGGGTGACCCGGCGGGTCGTATCCGCCTCGACGTGATCCCCCGGCTCGAGGACGTGCGAGAGGTGCCACAGGTCGTCGGTGGTCTCGGGCGTGACCGTCAGGCGCTCGCGCCCCTCCTCGCCGCGTCCGCGCGAGTCGATTCGCATATCGGCGAGTGCGTCGGGCGCGTACAAAGGCCCTCCGAGACGATCGACCGATCTGCGTCCGCGGCGTTCGACGGCACGGTCGACGGTAACCGGACGGAGCTACAGCGTGTCCGTCTCGGACCGGTCAACACGCGTGGTCGCCGGGTCGGCCGTGCGGCCGCCGCCGGTCGACTCCGCGAACCCTCGCGCGAAACAGTAGTAGGAGACGACCTGTCCGTAGAACAACATCGGGAAGCCGATCAGCACAACCGCGAACGGCCCGGCGACGGTTCCGATGATTCCGTTGAGCACGACTCCGAGGAGGACGCCGATCAGGTACTTCCCGGAGAACGCCGCCTCGCGGATCGTTCCGAGGTCGAAGGCGGCACCCATCCGCCCTTCGACCGCGAAGTTGGTGATCGCTGCCGGGAGCAGGTAGCTGACGAGGATCGCGACCAGGGTCGCAAGCAGGAACAGGAGCACCCCGACGATCCCGAAGGCGGCGAATCCCGCGTCGCTGCCGGTCAGTCCGCCGAGACCGACGACGACCGCGGCAACCACGAACGGGATCGAAACGGCGATCCCGTAGACGAGGCTCACCGCCACCAGTTTCAGTCCGTCGACGAACAGTTCCCCCCAGTCGGTGAACGACGGTGCGGCGTCGTCGCCCTCGACGGTCGACCTGAGCACGCGCACTAAGTACCCCTGTACCACGAATATCGGGAGGATCAGGAAACTCAACAGGAACAACGCCCCGCCGATCACGAGCGTCGCCAACCGGTCGTCGCTGTTCAGCGGGTACCGGATCGCGTCCTCTAGCATACCCGACCGGTCAAGAGCGCGGGGGTTAACGGTTTCCACCGATCCCCCGGCTCCACGCCGCGGCCGCAGCGACCTCTAGGTAGAACAGTCCGAAGAACCCGACGAGCCTGACGGGCCGGGGACCGGCACCGGACAGTGCCGCCCCGAACGCGAGCAGGACCGCGCCGACGGTCCACGCGTAGAAGTACCGCCCGGAGGTAACTGTCCGCCGCAGCGACCCGGGCGAGACCGCCTCGGCGACGCGCGCCCGAACGGAGGCGCGGGAACCCACGCGCGCGTACCCCGCGAGGATCGCCGGCAGCGGGTAGGCGACGCCGACCGCCAGCAGCAGGCTCACCGTCCCGCCGACGAGCGTCACGCCGTAGCCCAGCGGCGTCGTCGGATCGATCGGGCCGCCGCCGGCCGCGCCCGACGCCGCGCCGCCGACGGTGACGAGCAGGACGGCGACGGGGACCAGCAGGACGGCGATCGAGAGCGCGCCGGCGACGAGTCCGTCACGAAACAGGCCGGCCGGTCGGCGAAACGAGGGGAGCGTGGCGGGGTCGTCCGCCTCGCCGGCCGCGCCGAGCACCCGGACGAGGTAGCCGATGACGGGAACCATCGCGAGCGGCGAGAGCAGCGATACCGGCCATATCGGGGCGACGAGCGCGGCGAGCAGGTGGAGTCCGCCGCCGGTCGCCAGCGCCTCCGCGGTCGCGCTGCGGTCGTCCGCGGCCCCGAACGGATACCGGAGCGCCTCCCGAAGCACGCTTACTCCCCGTGGATGTCGCTTTCGCCCGGTGGGAGGAACTCCTGGATCAGGTCGGCGGAGGCGACCTTGCGGACGAACCCCTGGTCGGCGAACCGCTCCTTGAGTCGGCGGTAGCACTTCATCGCCGCGTCGTTCTGAGCGAACCGCCCCGGCGTGACCCGGATCGTCGTCTCCGCGCGCGGCTCGACCGCGCTCGGCGGGCCGCCGATCACCCGCGTCTCGGGCTCGACCTGCACGCCGACGGCGACTTCCGCGGGCATGTCGCGGTAGTAGTCGCGCTCCCCGCGGATCACGAACCCGCCCTTCTCGATGTACTCGCCCGACTCGGGCGTCTTCGACACCTGGTCCGGCGTGACGACGTACGCGTCGCCGGCGCCGCGGCCGTCCTTCCACACCGAGGAGTACGAGACGGCGAACTCGGCGGCCTCCTTCCGGGACTGCTCTGGGATCGTCACGTCGCGGGCGGCCTCCGAGGGGTCGGTCGCCTTGATGAGCGTGACCGGGCCGCCGTGGGCCTGCGCGTGACAGAACAGGTCCCGACCCTCCATGTAGTTCTTCACCAGTTCCTCGTTCTGGTCGGCGTTGCGTCCGCCGATGACGAGGAAGCCGTCGCTGGTCTCGAACCAGCGGAACCGGTCGTACCAGTGGTCGTGCTGCTTGACGGGGATCGACTGCCGGGAGAGCCAGTCGACGTCCGCGTGCTCGTCGGCGTCTCCCGCTTCGTCTCCGTCGCCGTCGCCGTCGCCGCCCCCGCCGTCACCGTCATCGCCGTCGTCGCGTTCCCACTCCTCCTTGCGCCGTTTCACCGCCGCCAGCTCATCGCGGGTGTTCTCGATCGCCGCGAGCGCGCCCTCCTTCTTCTCCTCGATCCGCTTGGCCTCCGTGTACAGCCGGTCGGCGTTCTTCTCCGGTCCGGTGCCGGCGTCGAGGGTGACGACCGTCCCGTCGAGGTCGACGTCGACGGTGCCCTCCGAGCCGTCGACGCCGCGGACGGCCTCCGCCTCGGGGATACCGCGGTCGGCTCCCTCGAGGAACGTCTCGTCGATCTCCTCCCAGCCTCGGCCCTCCTCGCGGGCGGCCTGGATCGTCGAGAGCACGTCCGCGACGAGGTCGTAGTGGGCGTACACGGCCTCGGCCTTCTCGCGCTCGGCGGCCGCGCGATCGTCGAAGTCGTCGATCGCGCCCTCCTGCTGGTCGATGATCCGCTGCTTCTTGGCGATCTCCGCCTCGAAGTCCGGCGAGCCGTCGACCTCCTCGTCCTCCGTGAGGTCGAGCCGGTTGAAGTACGCGTCCAGCGCGGCGTTGAAGTCGTCGTACGCCTCCAACTCCATTCCCTCGCGCTCCTGAAGCGGGAACGGGGTCACGTCGACGACGGCGTCGTCCTCCAGATAGACACGGGGGTCGAGATCGCCCGACCGGAGGCGCTCGCCCATCCGCTGGATCACGTCGTAGATCGCGCGATACTGCTCCTCCCCGGCGTCGGCGATGTCGAGCGCCTTCTCGACGCCCGCGCGGGTGCAGAACTCCTCGGCGTACAGGCCGCCCATGTTGAGCTGCGTGGCGAGCGTGCGGACCACGTCGGTGTCCGACTCCTCCATCCGGGCCTCGAGCACCTCGTAGCGCACGTCGAACGGGTTGATCCGCGACTGCGGGTACTCGTACTGGCTGCCGGGCGCGACGGTCCGCGACTTGAGCCGGACCGTCTCCAGGCTACGCTGGACCTCGCCGGTCTCGTCGAGGACGGCGACGTTGCCCTCGCCGAACAGCTCGGCGACGACGCGCGTGTTCTCGTCGGGCCGCTCGAAGTCGAACGTGAGGATGCGGTCGAACTCGTACTGCGCCACGTCCGCGATCTCGCCGCCGGCCAGCCGCGAGCGGAGGATCTTGGCGAACTCGGGGGGGCGACCGGGCGCGTCGGGGACGTTCGCCGGGTCGGCGACGTGACACCGCTTCACGTCGCCCGTCTCGACGAGGAGTTCGACCCGCCCGCGGTCGTAGTCGCGGAGCTTGAAACGGACGAGGTCGTCGCCGTAGAGGTAGACCTTGTCCACCTTCGCCCCCTCGTACCGGGAGAGCTCCCCGGCGAGGGCCGCGAGGTCGACGCTCGTCATCTCGGTTTTCGGGTCCATCTGATCGGATCCGGGTAGTCGGGGCGGGTGTTTGGGCGTTGCGGGACGCGCGTCGCTCCGGAGGGTCCGTCGGAAGTGGTCGACGTCGTCGCGGTCCTCCCGCGACTATCGCCGCGCCAGCACCACGCCCGTCGCGGACGCGACGAACCCGAAGGCCGCGAGCACGCCGAACAGCGTCGGCGGGTTCGCGTAGGTCAACACGGTTCCGGCGACGGCGCCGCCGAGCGCGCCGACGCCGAAGACGCCGAGATAGGTGTATCCGTACGACAGCCCGCGGGTGCCCGCGGGAGTGTACTCGGCGACGGTCGCCTGGTAGAACGGTTGGACGACGAACAGCGCGGCGCCCAGCACCGCCCCGAAGACGAGAAACGGCGCGAACCCGAGGTTCGCGACCGGGAGGAACAACAGCGCCAGCACGCCGAGCAGCCCGAAGCTGAGGGCGATCCCACGTTCGACGGGGATGCGGTCGGTGAGCTTTCCGCCGACGTACTGCCCGACGACGCCGATCATGAGCAGCCCGGAGTAGACGTAGTTCGCGGGCGACACTTCCCGGGCCGCGAGCCCGCCGAGGGGGTCGGCGATCCCGCCGGGCAGCAGCGACCCGACGACCACCGGCTCGAAGCCGGGGAGGCCGTCGAGGAGTTCCGGCATGAACGTGAGCACGCCGCGGTAGTACAGTCCCGACATCATCACGACGAGGAACACGAGCGCGAAACTCCCCGTGAACAGCACGCGCGACTCCGCGATGAACTCCGTGAGCGACTCGACGCCGGCGTCGGCCTTCGAGTCGCCCGCGTCCTCGCCGCCGTCGGCGGCGGCCTCGACGGCCGCCGTCTCGTCGAAGCTCGCGCGAACGGCGTACAGCGCCGCCAACAGCGCCGGCGCCGCGAGGATCACCGCGACCGTCTGCCAGTCGAGAACCAGCAGCATGAGCGTCGTGAGCAGCGGCCCGAGGCCGATCCCGAGGTTGCCCGCGATGCCGTGGTACGCGAAGCCGGTGCCGCGCTCCTCGACGCCCTTCGAGAGCAGCGCCAGCCCCGCCGGGTGATACACCGACGCGGAGACGCCCCACACGACCATCGCGAGGGTTATCGCCACCAGTCCGGGCGCGATCCCGAGCAAAACGAACGCGGCCGCCATCCCGACGAGACAGGCGGTGATGAGTCGGCTCGATCCCACGCGGTCGACGAGCACGCCCCCCGGGAGCGCGCCAAGGCCGAACAGGCCGTACCCGACCGTCACCAGCAGGCCGAGCGTCGCGGAGGTGACCGCGACCTCGACCGGGCCCAGCGCCACTACGTCGAACTCCGCCAGCCAGATGGGGATGAAGATCGGGATGGACAGTTCGTAGGTGTGGACCATCCCGTGGGCCAGCATCGTGAGCCCGACGATGGATCTGTCGTTCCGGTTCACACGCGAACGAGTCCCCTCCGACGACATGTACGCGTCGGTGTCGGCACGGACCGCCGTAGGATCGCCACGGATCGCCACGAACTGCTTCGGGACCGGCGTCCCCCGAGGAGCGGTGCGGGGAACGAAACGACTAATCGCCCCCCGCGATTAGCGCCGTGTAATGAGTGCGCACGACTGGCCCCACGACCCCGACGGCGAACAGGGAAGCGAGGGGCGCCGAAAGTACGGGCACGCGGTGCTGGTGAAGAAGGTCGACGAGGAGGAGGACTTCCCGCTGCGCGCGGGCGACTACCGCGAGGAGTTCGCCGATCACCCAGTGCGGCTCGACGCGGACACCGTCGTCTCCGTCGATGACATCTTCCAGGACATCGACGACGACACCGAGTTCGAGGACATCGTCGCCTTCCACAAGGCCGTCGGCGAGACGATGCGGGCCAACGGCTACTGGACCTACGAGGGCGCCGACGCGTTCACCCGCACCCGCGGATAGCGCGCGTCCGGCCGAACGATCGCCCACGTCCTTCGTCGAGCGTCGGGCCGAGCCATCGCGTAGCCCGCCGAGCCGTCTCGGACCCCGCGCGTGACGACCGGACCGGCTGGGCGTCCCGTCCGGGGTCGGTCAGGTTCCGCCGCCCGCCCTCGTCAACGCGTTTGTCCGCCGATCTCGCGCTCGAAGTCCTCGCGCTCCCACGTGCGCGTTCCCTCGCCCTCGACCTCGTTTTGGAGCTTCTCCTCGAGCAGATTGATCGCCATGCGGTTCGCCCCCTCGGGGATGATCAGGTCCGCGTGCTTCTTGCTGGGTTCGATGAACTGCTCGTGCATCGGCTTCACCGTCGAGAGGTACTGGTCGATCACGCCCTCCAAGTCGCGGCCGCGGTCGACCACGTCCCGCTCGATGCGCCGGAGGATGCGCACGTCCGCGTCGGTCTCGACGTACAGGCGGAGGTCCAACATGTCGTTTATCTCCTCGTCGTACAGCGCGAGGATCCCCTCGACGACGATCACGTCGGTCGGCTCGACGGTCTCCGTCTCCGCCTTGCGGTTGTGGATCTCGAAGTCGTACTGCGGCATCTCGACGCTGCTGCCCGACAGCAGCGTCTCGAGGTGGTCGCGAAGGAGCGACCACTCGAAGGCGTCCGGATGGTCGTAGTTCACCTCCGCGCGTTCCTCGAGGTCGAGATGTGAGAGGTCCCGATAGTAGTTGTCCAGCGGGATCCGGGTCACGGAGTCGGCAACGCGCTCGGTGATCAGCCGGGAGACCGTCGTCTTCCCCGCGCCGGTCCCCCCGGCGATGCCGACGACGAACGAGGGGTACGTCATTTGCTGGTCTTCCCCTGCGCGTCGGCTTGGGCGTGTCGGTCCGTGGACCCCACACCCGGACACCCGTGTGTACTGTTCACGTTCGGTCAACTTTATAAACTGCTACGGCATTGGCTCTCACATGGCACGCAAGATCGATCGCCGTGACGTCCTGAAGGGCGCCGGCACGGCAGGCGTTGTCGGACTCGCTGGATGTATCACCCAGAACGATTCGGACGGTGGCGGCGGTGGCGGCGACACCGGCGGTGACGGCGAGGAGACCGACGCCGGCGGGGAGACCACCGAGGCGTCCGACGACTCCGGGTCGTCGCGAACGATCCAGCACTCCGTGCTGATGCCGCTCACCGGCGACCTGGCGTCGCTCGGTGGGCCCATCCGCGACGGCGGGACGCTTCCGGTCAAGCAGCTGGAAGCCGCGGGCGACATCCCCGCCGAGTTCGACCAGACCGTCGAGGACACCCAGACCGATCCGCAGGCAGGGATTCAGGCGGCAAACGGGCTCGCGAACGCCGGCTACCCGACGGTGTGCGGACCGGCCTCCTCGGGCGTGAACCTGCAGGTGGCCCAGCAGGTGTTCGTTCCCAACGGGATGATCGGTGTCTCCCCCTCGTCGACGTCGCCGGCGGTTACCGACCTCGACGACGACGGGCTCATCTTCCGGACGGCCCCCTCGGACGCGCTGCAGGGGCAGGTGATGGCCGACGTCGCCGCGAACAACCTCGGCGACTCGACGGCGTCGATCATGTACGTCAACAACGACTACGGGCAGAAGCTGGCGGAGGTGTTCGAAGGCTCCTTCGTCGACGATCACTCCGGAAGCGTCCAGGAGTCCATCGCCTTCGAAAAGGAGCAGTCCAGCTACAGTTCGCCGCTGTCCTCGGCCATGAACGATTCGCCCGACCTGCTGGTCGTGATCGGCTACCCCGCCTCTGGGATCCAGATCTTCCGCGACTTCTACGCGGAGTACGGCAACGACACCGACATCATGGTGACCGACGGGCTGCGCGACTCCACGCTCCCGGACGAGGTCGGCAACGACATGGCCAACGTCTACGGCACCGCTCCGCTGGCGACCGGTCCGGGCCAGGAGGCGTTCACCTCGCTGTACGAGGACGAGTACGACCGCGCCCCGGGCGCGTTCAACGCGCAGGCGTACGACGCCTCCGCGGTCTGTCTGCTCGCCAACGCCGTCACCGGCGAGAACGACGGCCAGGCGATCAAGGAGAACATGACCGAGGTCGCCAACCCGAACGACGGGATGGAGGTCACCCCGGAGAACCTCGCGGAGGGGATGCGGGCCGCGCTCAACGGCGACTCGGTCTACTACACCGGCGCATCCTCGTCGGTCGACTTCGACGAGAACGGCGACATGACCGCCGTCAGCTACGAGTACTTCACGTTCAACACCGACGTGGAGGGGAACATCGAGCAGCTCGATACGATCGACTTCGAGGCGTAATCGACCCGCGGGGGTTCCGCCACGGGTTCTCCGTTTTTTCGGCTGTCCACGGCATAGCGGCCGCGAGGACGCCCGGATCGGCGCTCGAGAACTCCCCCTCGACCGCCGGGACCAGCGCCTTTAGGCGCTCCCCGCGACACCGGTCCCTGTGCACGTACTCAGAAACGGGACCGTCGTCGACGTCGACGGCGCACGCGAGGCGGACGTGGGGATCGCGGGCGGCGAGATCGTCGCCGTCGGCGACGTCGGACGCGGCGACTCCGAGACGGACGTGAGCGGACAGTTCGTCGCGCCCGGCCTGATCGACTCGCACGTTCACCTGATGATGGACGGTCGCGCGGACGTCGCGACCGCCCAGGACGAGAGCGACTTCGATCACGCGTACATCGCCGCCGCGAACCTCCGAAAGGCCGTAGAGGCGGGCGTCACCACCGTCCGCGACTTGGGCGCCTCGGGGACGCTGGCGCTCGACGCCGGCCGCGCGGTCGCAGAGGGGCGGGTCGCCGGTCCGCGCGTGCTCGCGTGCGGAGAGAACGTCGTGATGACCGGCGGGCACGGCCACTGGTTCGGCCGCGAGGCCGACGGCCCCGACGAGGTCCGCAGGGCCGCCCGCGAGCAGCTCAAACGCGGCGCGGACGTGATCAAATGCATGGCGACCGGCGGCGTGCTCACGGAGGGCGCCCAGACCGGCGCGCCGGAGCTCACCGAGGAGGAACTGGAGGCGCTCGTCGACGCCGCCAGCGCCAAGGGCGTCCCGACGGCCGCACACGCTCACGGGAAGGAGGGACTGCTCAACGCCGTCGACGCCGGCATCACGAGCATCGAGCACGGCACGTTCATGGACCGAGAGGCCGCGGAGGCGATGGCCGCCGAGGGGACCTACTGGGTGCCGACCGCGGCCGCCCTCAAGAACATCGTCGAGAACCCCGACGCCGGGATCCCCGAGTCGGCGATGGACAAGGCTGTCGACGCCAGCGAGGCGTTCGCCTCCTCGTTCGACCACGCCGAGGCCGCCGGCGTCGATATCGCGATGGGCACGGACGCGGGCACGCCGTTCAACTACTTCGACAACATCGCCGACGAACTGGCGTACATGGTGGAGTTCGGCATGAGTCCCGAGGCGGCGCTGGAGGCCGCGACCGTTACCGCCGCGGAGCTGTGTGGACTCGACGATGTCGGTCGCGTCGCCGAGTCGTACGGAGCGGATCTCGTCGTCCTCGACGGAAATCCCGCCGCGGACGCCGACGCGTGGCAGGACCCGGCCGCGGTGTTCGCCGACGGCGACCGCGTCGCGTAACCCGCGTCCGCGACGTTTCCGTCGAACGGGGTTCGGTCGACGGCACTCGTCGGCGGTCGTCTCCGACGGTCGCCGTCGAATCGGGTATTCGGTGGGTGAACGGGACGAGGCGGGGGTGCCTTTTTAGCGATCAAACGAATGGGTTCGTTCGATGCCGGAGTGTGCAAACTGTGGCGGGTTCGTGACCGAGCGGTACGTTCGGGTGTTCGCGCCCGGGGAACGTGAGACCGTTCGCGTGTGTCCGAACTGCGAGGACAAGCTTCGAGACGGCGCGGACGTGCGTGAGGCACGTTCGAAGCGGACCTGACCGGATCAGATCGTCGAGTCGTTGTCCCGATTTCACCGCGAACTTCGACCGAGGAGACGGCTCCGAAGAACTACTATCGAGCCCCCGAAACCCGTCCCCATGGACGGAGATCGAACGGGCGAGGCGCTCGCACCGCTCGCCGCCGCGTTCCGGACCGGCGAGCGAGATCCGACGGCGTACGCGAACACCCTCCGTGATCGGATCGAGGACCGCGACCCGGAGATACGCGCGTGGGTCGACTCGGCGAAATCTCGCGCGTGGTTGACCGCCGAAGCGGACGCCCTCCGCGCGCGACACCCGCGAACCGAGTCGAGAACCGACGCGAACGGTGACACGGACCGGCCCCCGCTGTTCGGCGTTCCCGTGGGGGTGAAAGACATCTTCCACGTCGACGGACTGGCGACGCGCGCCGGATCCGAGCTTCCGCCGGGCGCACTCGCCGGGCAGGAGTCGACCGCAGTCCGACGGCTTCGAGCTGCCGGGGCGACCGTCGCGGGGAAGACGCACACGACCGAGTTCGCGTACTTCGCCCCCGCCCCGACCAGAAACCCACACGATCTCGACCACACGCCCGGAGGGTCGTCAAGTGGATCCGCGGCCGCGGTCGCGAGCGGGACCGCGCCGCTCGCGCTCGGCACACAGACCGTCGGGTCGGTCATCCGGCCCGCCGCGTTCTGCGGCGTCGTCGGGTTCAAACCCACCCGCGGTCGGATCCCGACCGACGGAGTGATCCCGCTGTCGGCGTCGGTCGATCACGTCGGTACCTTCACGCGCGATGTCGCCGGCGCGGCGCTGGCGGCGTCCGTCCTTCTCGACGACTGGAACAACCGACGTGTGGCCGAACCCACCGAGCCGCCGACGCTCGGGGTTCCCAGTGGTCCGTATCTCGATCAGGCGTCCGAGGTGGGACACGAGGCGTTCGAACGGGCGCTCGACGCGCTCGCGAACGCCGGGTTCGAGCTCGTCCGCGTCGAGGCGCTTTCGGAGATCGACGACGTGAACGACCGACACGACACGCTCGTCGCCGCCGAGGCCGCGCTCGCACACGGGGAGTGGTACGACCGGTACGCCGACCGGTACGCCGACGCGACCCGGGAACTGATCGAGGACGGGCGGTCCGCGCCGGTTTCGGCGCTCGTCCGAGGCCGCCGCGGACGGGACGCGCTGCGCGACTCGCTCGCATCGACGGCCGACGAGCACGGAATCGACGCGTGGATCGCGCCGGCGGCGCCCGGCCCCGCGCCCGAGGGGATCGACGACACCGGGGACCCGGTGATGAACCTCCCGTGGACGCACGCCGGACTCCCGACGGTCGGCCTTCCCGCCGGGAACGTGGACGGCCTTCCCGTCGGTGTGCAAGTCGCCGCGGGATTCGGTGCGGACGAGCGGCTGTTGGCGTGGGCCGACGGAATCGCCGGCGCCGTCCACAACGCCGTCTAACCCGCCAGCCAGCACGCCAAACCCACACACGGCGGTGGCGAACCGACACCGTTTTACAGTCCACAGGCATACGCAGAGTTGCACACAGGCAGTGCATCACCGCGCTCCGGTGGTGTAGTCCGGCCAATCATATTGCCCTCTCACGGCAATGACCAGGGTTCAAATCCCTGCCGGAGCATTCTCGCGTACTTTCGTCGGGATCTTCTCACTCCTTGGCGATCGCGTATTTCCTTCCCGATAGTCCCGGATCGACCTGTACGACCGACGGTCGTTCGCCTGTCGGTCGCGCCGTACGCACGTCGTAACAATCCGGCTGTAGCCCGAGGACGAATACAGCGATGCCTCTCACGGATACAGGAGTCGGACTCGATCCGCTGTCGACCGGCACGCCGCTTCAATTCTTCAGCGGCGAGTTCCTTCAGTACGCGATCGTGTTCTTCGTGCTGGCACTCGTCGCCGCTGTACTTGGTGCGAGAGGAATCGCAGGACTGAGCATGACGATCGCGAAGTGGCTCGTGATCGTCTTCATCGTCCTCGCGATCATCTCGCTGGTGCTTTGAATCGACGGGCCGTTCTGTGTTCAGCCGGTCACGGACGTCCTCCGTCGATCGGCGTTGTCACTGTCCGACCCGGTTGTGTACATGAAAAAAGCCCACCAGCGGGATGCTGGTGGGCTTGAGTAGTATGAGTGGTGGGCGGCGAACCGGTGTTTCCAGAGGCTCTCGCACTCCAGGACTTACCGGAACGCTGGCGGGCTTAACTTCCGTGTTCGGGATGGGTACGGGTGGTGCCCCGCCGCTGTGGCCGCCCGAAGGCCGACCATCGGGAACGATCCGATGTAACGCCTGCGTCGGTCTTCGACCGATAATGTACGTGCAATCCAGTTAGCACCTGAACCCGATTCAACGGAACATCGGGCTCCAGTATATGAGTGTGGCTTGGTCTGTTAGTGCTCGCGGGCTGAACGTCTCGTTGCCTCGACGCGTACACCCCGAGTCTATCGAACTCGTCTTCTACGAGTGACCTATGGTGGTACTTCTTTTTCAAGTGGGTTTCGAGCTTAGATGCGTTCAGCTCTTACCCCGTGTTGCGTAGCTTCTCGGCAGCTGCCCTTTCGGACAACCGATACACCAGTGGCAACCATTCGTAGTTCCTCTCGTACTATACGAACGTTCTCGTCAAGTACCGTAACACCCCCAATAGATAGCAGCCGACCTGTCTCACGACGGTCTAAACCCAGCTCACGACCTCCTTTAATAGGCGAACAACCTCACCCTTGCCCGCTTCTGCACGGGCAGGATGGAGGGAACCGACATCGAGGTAGCAAGCCACGCGGTCGATATGTGCTCTTGCGCGTGACGACTCTGTTATCCCTAAGGTAGCTTTTCTGTCGTAAATCCGGGCCATTGAGGCCCTTGATCCGTTCGCTAGACCACGCTTTCGCGTCAGCGTCACTCGCTTGGAATGACACTGTCAGACTTCCTTGTGCTCTTGCGCTCTTCCGCGGGTTCCTGTCCCGCGTGAGGAAATCTTGGGGCGCGCTCGATATCTTTTCGAGCGCGTACCGCCCCAGTCAAACTGCCCGGCTACCGGTGTTCTCCTCCCGGAGTGAGAGTCGCAGCCACTGACGGGTAGTATTTCAGTGATGTCTCGGTGGCCCGCTGGCGCGGGTACCTGTGTAATGACTCCTACCTATCCTGCACGTCAGCGGCCACGTCTCAGCGACAGCCTGCAGTAAAGCTCTATAGGGTCTTCGCTTCCCCTTGGGGGTCTCCAGACTCCGCACTGGAACGTACAGTTCACCGGGCCCAACGTTGGGACAGTGTGGCTCTCGTTGATCCATTCATGCGAGTCGCTACTGAAGCGACAAGGTACTACGCTACCTTAAGAGGGTCATAGTTACCCCCGCCGTTGACAGGTCCTTCGTCCTCTTGTACGAGGTGTTCAGATACCTGCACTGGGCAGGATTCAGTGACCGTACGAGTCCTTGCGGATTTGCGGTCACCTGTGTTGTTACTAGACAGTCGGAGCCACCGAGTCACTGCGACCTGCCCCGTAGAGGGCAGGCATCCCTTATTGCGAACGTACGGGACTAACTTGCCGAATTCCCTAACGTCGGTTGCTCCCGTCGGCCTTGGCTTGCTCTGCCAGAGTACCTGTGTCGGATCTCGATACGAATACCACGCTCGTCTTTTCACGGACCCCTGGTAACGCCTGCTTTCGCTGTCCTCGTCTTCTTCCGCTTCGTGCCGTTACGGCTTCCACGGAATTCACGAGTTCGACCGGGCGAAT
>Ga0207771_100133_pt1 | contig 54042 bp, 50 predicted proteins | sample A23M2SouthBayCA_2_FD_187731 | JGI IMG/M metagenome (GOLD analysis project Ga0207771, IMG submission 187731) | Aerobic enrichment media microbial communities from Eden Landing Ponds, California, USA - A23 M2 (2) (SPAdes) | ecosystem: Environmental > Aquatic > Marine > Unclassified | place... | reverse complement strand
CCTGAGAGGGGAGAGAAATCGACGAATGGAGATTTTTGGCGTATGACTCCTGTAGGAAACGGTACTCATGAGTTCTATAAGTCGCGCAAGAAGTTAGCGACGCCGCTTAACCGCAGAAGTACAGGGCCGTCTCGACGTGGAACGGTCGGTGGCCGACTCCACAGATTTCGTCCCTGGCGGACTGGAAGGGCGAGGCGGGGTCGCGGCGACTGTAAGGAGCGGAGTCGCTGCGCGGGCCACTATCCGCGCGGGCGGTGCTGAGAGCGCGGATATCCCGCACAGCGACCGCGAGCGCGCCGAGGGCTTCCATTCCACGAGCACGACTGCGGTCGCGGGATCTACGAGTGCGGTCGCGGGATCTCTACCCCCTCGAACTGCTATCTTCACACCCTCTACTGAGCGTTCGTGGATGAGACGGGAGCGTGAGGGCAGTTCTCTGACGCGCTGCTATGACGCAAAGCTTATGTGCAACTCTGTCCGTTAGTGAACAGTAATGGGTACTGGTGACGAGATCGACCCAGCGGTCCGGTCGATACTTGACGCAGCGCGCGAGCGGTCGGGCGGTGACGAGCCCGTCGACGTGGACGCACGGTCGCTACCGGAAGCGTTCGCGGCGGCCGAAGCCGACGGTCGAGTCCCGATAATCGCAGAGGTCAAACCGACGAGTCCGACGACCGACGGTGAACGCGCCGACGACCCGGTCGAACTGGCTCGGGAGATGGTCGACGGCGGCGCGGCCGCCCTCTCGGTGCTGACCGAACCCGAGCATTTCGGGGGATCGACCGACGCGCTGGCGCGGATCCGCGAGGCCGTCGACGTGCCGGTCCTACGCAAGGACTTCCTCGTCCGCGAGGCACAACTCGACGCCGTCGAGGCTGACGTCGTCTTGCTCATCGTCCGCTTTCTCGACGAACCGGGAACGGATGACCTCGCGGACCTCCTCGAGGCGGCCCGCGACCGGGGCTTCCAGGTGCTCGTCGAGACCCACTCGGCGGCGGAAGTCGAGCGGGCGCTGGACGCCGGGGCGGAGATCGTCGGGGTGAACAACCGCGATCTCGCGAAACTCGACGTGCACCTGGGGACCTTCGAGGCGGTGGCGCCGGCCGCCCGAGACCTCGCCGACGATCGGGACCAGGGCGGCGAGACCGAGGACCATCGAGACGGCGACGAACACCGAGACGGAGAGGGAGGGAGCGTCACCCTCATTGCGGAGAGCGGCATAGCGACGACGACAGACGTCGAACGGATGCGCGAGGCGGGCGCCGACGCGCTCCTGATCGGCTCTGCGATCATGGACGGGGACGTCGGTTCGAACACCCGTCGATTCGCGACTGCGACCACGACGGACGCGGACGCCACAGAGACGGACACCCCGGCGGAGACCGAAACCGAGACTGCGGGAGACACACAATGAGTACGGACAAGACCTTCGGCGACTACGGCGGGCAGTACGTCCCCGAGTCGCTGATGCCGGCCATCGAGGAACTGACAGACGCCTACGAGCGCTACGTGCTCGACAACGAGGACGGCTTCATGGACGAGTTCCGGCGACGCCTGGCTGATTTCGGCGGGCGTCCCCTGCCGCTCCAGCACGCCGAATCGCTGTCGGAGCGCTACGACACGACCGTCTATCTCAAGCGCGAGGACCTGCTCCACGGCGGCGCGCACAAACTCAACAACGCCCTCGGGCAGGTACTGCTCGCGAAGTACATGGGCAAAGAGCGGATCATCGCCGAGACGGGCGCCGGCCAGCACGGCACCGCGACCGCCATGGCCGCTGCCCACCTGGACATGCCCTGTGAGATCTACATGGGCGAGACCGACATCCGCCGCCAGCGACCCAACGTCTTCCGCATGAAGATAAACGGCGCCGAGGTCAACCCCGTCACGACCGGTCGCGGGACCCTCAAGGAAGCGATATCGGAGACGATGCGCGACTGGGCGACCACGGTCGAACGGACCCACTACGTCATCGGGAGCGTCGTCGGCCCCGCACCGTTCCCCGCGATGGTCCGTGACTTCCAGGCCGTCATCAGCGAGGAGGCCCGCGAACAGATCCAGGAACGCGAGGACCGACTCCCGGACGCCGTGCTGGCGTGTGCCGGCGGCGGGTCCAACACCATGGGCACGTTCCACCACTTCGTCCCCGACGAGGACGTGGGCCTCTACGCCGTCGAGGCCGGCGGGTCGTCGCTCTCGGTCGACGAAGACGAGGGCGTCGCGCCCAACTCGGCGTCGCTGTCGACCGGTGCCGAGGGCGTCCTCCACGGCGCGCGCACGAAACTCCTCCAGGACTCTCACGGCCAGATCATGGAGTCTCACTCGGTCTCGGCGGGGCTGGATTACGCCGGCGTCGGGCCGGAACTCGCCCACCTCGTCGACGAGGGCCGCGTCGACGCGGTCAACGTCGACGACGACGCCGCGCTCGAAGCGTTCCACCGCCTCTCCCAGGACGAAGGTATCATCCCGGCCCTGGAGTCGGCTCACGCCTTCGGCTACCTGGAAGAACACCACGAACAGCTGGGCGACCTCGTGGTAGTGAACGTCTCCGGGCGCGGCGACAAGGACCTGGAGACGGTGCTCGAGGAGACCGAAAAGCGAGACCTCGACGTCGCGCCGGACATGTCGGTACTGCGCTCGGCGGCGGGGAACGGAGGCGGGATCTGATGGCGCTCGAACGCGTCTTCGCGGACGAACCCGCTTTCGTTCCGTACGTCGCGGCGGGCGACCCCTCCTACGAGGCCTCGCTGGCGTACGTCGAGGCGCTCGAACGGGGCGGCGCGGACGTCATCGAACTCGGCTTGCCCTTCTCGGAACCCATCGCCGAGGGGTCGACCATCCAGGGGGCGGTCGTCCGCTCGCTGGAAGCGGGGATGACCCCCACGCGCTACTTCGAGTTCGTCGAGGACCTCGACGTGGAAGTCCCGCTCGTGTGTATGACCTACTACAACCTCGTCTACCAGTACACGAACCCCGAGACGGGCGAGCGTGGCCCCCGTGCGTTCGTCGAGCGCGCCGCCGAGGTCGGCATCGAGGGGTTCGTCGTCGTCGACCTGCCCGCCGAGGAGGCCGGCCCCCTCCGGGCAGCCTGTGACGAGTTCGGACTCGACCTCGTCTTCATCATCGCGCCGACGACGCGAGGCGACCGTCTCGAATCGATGCGCGAGCAGGTGTCGGGCTACGTCTACGTCCAGGCCCGACTGGGCGTGACGGGCGCCCGCGAGGACGTCTCCGACCAGACGGGCTCGTCGCTCGAACGAGTCGCCGACTGGGACGTCCCGAAAGCCGTGGGATTCGGCATCAAGACCGGCGACCACGCCGAGCGCATCGTCGCGGCGGGTGCCGACGGGGTCATCGTCGGCTCGGCGCTGGTCGATATCATCGCCGAGGGTCACGAGGCCGGCGACGATGTCTCGACGGTCGCCGACCGACTCGAAGCGAAAGCCAGTGAACTGAAAGCGGGTGCGAACGCCGGTGCCACGGCCGAAGTTCCACCCGACGAAGTCTGAACCCCCTCCCCAGGGAGTCCGAACCCACACACCCGGACGGTCGTGCCCGTCCGACGGCTCCGGGGGAGAAGCCACCGGACGAACCCACACCGCAGTCGACGGGGCAATAGCGGCAATTCGGTAGCCGCCAACAACTCGTTCGTACCAGGTGACTATAATATTCTCCAGCAACGAGTTACTGTTCGAACAATGATAGTCGACAGGGTGGCGGTGGGAGAGGGCCCCGGAACCCGGCTATCGGCCGAGATGGGGCCGGACGGCGGGAGTAGCCGGCACGGCTGGCACACCGGTCGGGGATGGGCGACGTGACCAGCGACGTCCCCGCGGTCGACGAACTGCTGGCACTTCTGGGCAACGAGACGCGGATGGCGATCGTGCGGGCGCTCTGGGCGGAGTTCGAGTTCGCCGATTACGTCACGGAGCGTCGGGATGGTCACTCGTTCTCGGAGTTGCTGGAAGCGACGGGTGTCACCGACAGCGGGAACTTCAACTACCACCTCGGCGAACTCGCCGGGGTCCTCGTCGCGGACCGCGAGGACGGCTACGTCCTCACGCCGCTGGGGTACAACCTGATGCAGTCGATCGACCGCTACGACTCCTTTGCCTACACGACGCTCGACGAACGCGTCGCCGACGACCCCTGTCCGTACTGCGGGGGCGACCTCGTCGTCGCCTACCGTCGGGAGATCGTCAGCGTGCGCTGTCGCGACTGCGGTGGACTCGCCGCCGACGGCGACTTCACGTTCGTCGAGGTGCCAGCTTTCGGCACCCAGCGGCCCGAAACCGCCGATTTGCTCGACGCGGCGACGCTCGCGATGTTCGCGAAGGTCCGCTCCTCTCGAGACGGATTCTGCTGGGACTGTCGCGCCCCGATGGAGCGGTCACTGGACCTATGTTCTGCACACGAGCCGGCGTCGAACGGTATCTGTGGCGACTGTGGCCGGCGATACGCGGCAGTCGTCGACGCGAACTGTGACACCTGTGGCGAGAGCGGTCGCGGCCCGGCCATAGAGTACGCGGTCGTCTCCCCGTCGGTCGCGGCGTTTTTCGAGTCGGTCGGTGCGGGCCCCGGACAGATCGGCCCGTGGCGCTACCGCCTCGCGGCGCTCGGGTCCGCGACCGAGACCATCGAGCGCGTCGAGTCGACCGACCCGGTGAGCGTCGACCTGTCGTTCGAACGCGACGGCCGAGCCCACCGAGTTGTCCTGGAGAACCGCCAGGACGGGATCCGGATCGAGACTGTCTGATCCGGTGACCGGTTTCGCAACGCGATCACAACGTCTGGCAACGCCCTGACGATCGAACTCCCGAACTCCGAGGATACCCCCGTCGCTCAGGCACCAGCCGGCAGGCTACTGGGTTCGTCGGGGGAGACGACCACGTCGACGCAGTCCCCGGTCCGTCTGAACACGACCGTGTACTGGTAGACGCCCAGGTCCTGTGGGTCGCCGTACTGGACCGTGCGGGGGCGGAGACCTGCTTCGAGGAGTCCCCGCCACGTGGGCCGGCGGTCGAGTCCGTCCAGATACCGCGGTTCCCGTCCGAACGTGGCGGCGACCTCGTAGGGATACTCACCGGAGAACAGGTCGGCGACGTACTCGCTGGCCAGTGGGTCCGAGAGGTCGCTGGCGCGCAGACCGTGGTCGTCCGGGGCGAGATACGCCAGCGACCGGTGGTAGTGGAGGGCGACGAAGTCGGGACAGCGCTCGCGGACCGTTACCATCCGTTCGGGCGGGATCGGGTTGTCGACGTCGACTCCGTGTGGGATTGCGGCCTCCTGGGGGTCCCTGACGTACGTCTCGACGGTCGCGTTGGCCCCGGCGTGGGACGCGATCCACGACTGTGCGTCGTCGCGACCCTGGGTCGCGTAGCCGAGGTCGCCCGCGACCGCGTAGGCGCCAGTCGAGACAACGAGTCCAACGACGAGGACCCGCGCAACGGCGGGTCGGCGGTCGTGCAGGCGGCCCGCACCGACGGCGACGAGCACGACGAGAAGTGCGAACGCAGGGAGCAAGTGATGCGTACGAACGTAGCCCCACTGTGAGTAGACGGCGAGAAAGGTGCCGAGAGCGACGACGGCGAACCGGCTCAGGTCACCGATCCGCGAGGACTCGTGTATCCAGGCGAGCGTCCCGAGCACGCCGCCGACGGACGCGAACGCGAGCGGGAGGCCGAGCCCGTTGAGCCACCCGCGGGCGATCCACCACCAGCTCGAGGCGACCACCCAACTGTGGGCCGACCCCTTCCCGACGACGCCGCGTTCGACGCGGCCACCGAAGCGGTCGAACGCCCCCACGAGTACCTGTGGGTAACTGAGGAAGACGGCGACGCCGCCGACGAGAAGCCCGACGGCGAGCAGGCGCGGGCGGACGAGCGTCTCGCGCCAGGATCCCTCGACGCGCCGGGCGCGAGACAGGTACGCCACGCCGACGACGAGTGCGCTGACCCCCATCGTGAACTTGAACCCGGTCGCGACCCCGCCACCGAGACAGGCCAGATAGAACGTCCGGCGCGTGCCCGATTCGACGTATTCGAGGGCGAAGTACACCGACAACAGGAAGAAAAACAGACCGGGGACGTCCTCGCCGGCCTCGTGTGCGAGGACGAGAAACCCCCAGGTCAGCGTGAGCAAGAGCGCGGCCAGTCGCCCCGTCGCGCGCCCGTCGACGACCGTCCCGATGCGGTAGACGACGTAGACGGCGCCGACGGCGAAGCCGACGTTGACCAGTCGAGCGGGCAGGATCGTCGCCGTCCATACCCATCCCGGGACCGCCTGCCAGTCGTTCCAGAGGCTCGTCGGCGAGTAGGTCGCCATGTCCACGATAGCCGGGGACTGGCCGAGGAGAAGGAGGACGACCAGCACCGGGAGGAGCACGAGCCCGTAGACGTAGAAGGTGCCGCCGTAACTCCGCCAGAACGTCAGTCCCTCGCGTATCGACCGAAGTTCGAAATCCTGCAGGAAGAAGCCGACCGGCCGGATCGGGTCGACAACCCGCCAGCGCTCGTCACGCGTCGCGAAGTTCGGGAGACGGTGCCAGACCCAGAAACTCGCGAGGAGCGCGGCCAACAGGAGAAAGTAGAGGAGGTACGGATCCGCCGACAGGTCCTCACGGACTTGCGCCCACGCCCCCTCGCCGAGGTCGCGTCCCTGGCCCCACGTCACACTCGCCCGCGACCAGATCCCGCCGGCAACCTCGACGACCGACGTCGACCAGTCGCTCACGACAGCCACGAAATCGCCTGCCGGGACCGATCTACTCCCAGTCCGATACTACGTACCAATACGAACCGGTTACGTGCCACCTACTTAACTGGAGTCCCTGCACGACGGTGGCTGGACGGGACGCTACGACCGAACACGAAAGCCGTTTACTGGGGTCGTCCCGACTGCCACGTCAGCCGGTCCTCGTCGTGGTTCCGCCGTCGCCGTTCGAGTCGACGGAGGACCCGGTAGAGTGGCACTGCCGTCGCGACGCTGAGGCCGACGGACACGAGCAAGAAGGTCACCGCAGGCGAGGACGGAAGAGCAGTGAGGGAGACGGCGTCAGTGCCCAGGACGGCCTCGACCGTCCCGGCGTCCGAGGGGTATTGACCGGTGACAGGCGCATCGCCGGCGACGTGGCGGTCGAGCCAGCCGTTCATGGACGTCCCGGCGACCTCGTTTACCGCCTGTGCGAAGTCCGCGTACGTGACGGGCCCGTCGTGGCGGTTGACTCGCCGAAAGACGTCTTCGAGCGACCGGTGACCGCCGGTCTCGGCCCGTATCTTCGCGTCGAGAACGGCGAGCACGCGGGCACCCTTGTGGTGGGGAACGGCGTCACTGCGCCAGGTCCCGGGGTCGGTTAGCGTCGCCCGGGAGGGGGCGCCGTCGATGTGTTGCTGCAGTGCCTGTTTCGTGATCGACCCCTGTTCGTAGCTCAGTCGGGCAGCGTAGTACTCGGCACTGGCCTCACGGAACCACCGCATGTCCTCGGCCGGCCGGTAGGACTGGCGGGTGTGGACGTATTCGTGGAGCCAGACGTTCTCCGGGTCGTCGAGTCGCGAACCGGCCTCGACCCAGAACTCGTCGCGGGCGGGGATACTCTCCCCACCGCGCCTGACCCCGGGGACCGCGTAGGCCAGCACCGACTCGTCGCGGTCGCCGACGTCGAGTCGCCCCGTCGCGTCGGCCAGCGTGTCGGCGATCGCTTCGGAGTCCTCGGCGGTCGCCGCACCCGCCGGAACGACGACGCGGACCTGCCGACCGGCGTTCGACCGCGTTACGACCTCGGTCGGGCCGGCGAGTGCGTAGCGGTCACCGTAGACGCCCCGGGCGTCGGCGAGGGTGCCCGCGCGCTCGGTGAGCGGCCACGACCGCTCGACCTCGCCGTCGGTGGCTCGCTGGAGTTCGACGAACGGGACGGACGCGAACGTCCAGGATTCGGTCGCGACGGACTCCCGTCCCGTCGGGCCGTCGGCTGCTCCCTGTCGGGGTGCCCGAACGGACAGGACGACACGTCCGCGCTCCGCGCCCGTCCAGGCCAGGCGAGTCCGGCCGTCGTTCGCGACCCGTTCGAACCCGGGAGACTCCACGACGGTCGCGTCGCCGACGACTACCCACAGGCGGTCGACGGCGGCGTCCGGTGAAACCCTCAGTTCGTAGCGCAGCGTGTCGCCCGTCCGTGTGACTGTCACTGCGGCCGACGATTCTCCCGTCTCCACGGACGCCGGGCCGGCAGTCCCCCCGACCACCCCACCGTCGGCACCACTCGTCGCGCCGGCCGCCTTGACGACGGAGATACTCGCCGTCAACATCAATATAGATAACAATAAAGCGATCAGTACCCGGATCGCTTTCGGCGAATATACAGCAACAATATCGCCGATAAGCGTCTGCTTCACGTGTCTTTCTTGAGCACCCAGAAGTAAACCGTATCGGCTAAATTATCGATAATAAAAACGAAGTGTCTCCGCATGAATCTGGTACGGACCGTCGCCGCGGACGGGAGGTACGGACCGTCGCCGTGGCCGAAAGGTATGGAACGTCACCGCGGGGTGGCGAGCACACGGGGGTTGGGGGCGGTCGCGGTGGCTCTGGTCGGTGCGAAAGCGGCCGAAACCGGAAGGCAATTAACCGTTCTTGCCACACCGTCACACGATATGACCGCAGGGAAGGCCGCACGCCTGAATCGCATCGGGACAGGGGGGCGCTACCTCGTCGTCCCGATGGACCACGGCATCACACTCGGGGCCGTCAAAGGTCTCGTCGACATCGAATCGACTATCGACGCGGTGACGAGCGGCGGTGCCGACGCCGTTCTCACCCAGCGGGGCATCGCCGACCGCGTCCACCCCAACAAGAACGACGCGGGCTATATCGTCCACCTCAACGCCTCGACGGACATCGGGCCCGACGAGATGGACAAACGTCCCACCGGAACCGTCGAGGACGCCATCCGCGCGGGTGCCGACGCCGTCTCCTATCACATCAACGTCGGCAGCGACTACGAACCCGAACAGATCACGGGCCTCTCGGAGGTGACGAGAGAAGCCGACTCCTACGGGATGCCCACGCTCGCGATGGCCTACGCCCGTGGCCACGACGTCCGCGACGACGACCCCGTCGAGTTCGCCGAGGACCTGGGCCACGCCGTCCGCCTCGCCGAGGAACTGGGCGCCGACGTCGTCAAGACCGCCTACAGCGGCACCGCCGAGACGTTCGACAGGGTCGTCGAGTCCACCTCACTGCCGGTCGTCATCGCTGGCGGCTCGAAGGGCACCGACCGCGAGACCCTGGAGATGGTCCGGGGCGCCATGGACGCCGGCGCCGACGGCGTCTCGATGGGACGCTCTATCTTCCAGCACGACGACCCCGAAGCGATCACCAGCGCCATCTCCGCCGTCGTCCACGATGACGCAACAGCGGCCGATGCCGCCGAGCGGGCGGGTCTCACGGTCGAAGCCTGAGTTCGGGACGTCGGATCTACAGACAGTTTTCGCGAGCGGGTCAGACGGCTGGCTGACGAGCGTTTTTGTGGGACGAACGGAGATACCGATCCGATGGCAACCAGGGATTCGCTCCTCGATGGGCGAGGAGTCGCGAGCTTCGGGCCGCTCGTGGCGACGCTGTGTGGGTGTACGATCGTACTGATGACCGTCTTTCTCGGCGGAGTCGCGCTCGCGGCCGGCCGGGCCGGCGGGTTCGTCGCGCGGCTTCCGATGTACGTGCTCGTGACCGCCGTCGCCTTCCTCGCCGTACTGCTCGTGGCCGACCACGCACGTACCCACGGAACGGCGATCCTGGCCAGGGCCGCCGGGGTCGCCGTCGTCGGGTTCGCGACCGTCTCGCTGGGCACCGAGGGCGTCGTCGACGCGGTCCGCTACACCGACACGGTCGTCTACTCCCCCCTGTTCGTCTACCTCCTGTCGGCCGCCGTCGTCGTCGCTGGCGTCGGCTACTGGGCCACGCGCAACTACCGGGACGTTCGCAACCTGGCGGCCTCGGGCTCGCTCTGAGCGGTTCGACCGCGTACTGAGCGGTTCTCCCCGGGCCGGAGCGCGCTACAGTACGCTCGGCAGTTCCGCCGGGGAGTCCAGTCGGTGGGTCGGTGCCGGGTCGGGGTCCTCGGGCAGGTTCTCGTGTGGTCGGTCGAACGGGACCCAGACCGACGTCAGTCCCGCGCGGTCGGCACCGGCGACGTCGTGACCCAGCGAGTCGCCGACGTGGACACACCGGTCGGCCGCGGCGTCGAGCGACGACAGCGCCACCCGGAACGGCGCGGGGTCGGGTTTGGGGTCGAGACTACCCAGCGGGTTACAGAACACCGCGACCTCGAAGGCGTCGGCGATCCCCAGTCGTTCGAGTTTCGACCGCTGGGTCTCCTCTCCACCGTTCGTGACCAGTCCGACGGCGTAGCGCTCGCGAGCGTGGTCGAGTGCCTCCTTCGCACCCTCCCGGAACTCGACGGCCGTCTCGTCGACCACCTCGACCGTCGCCTCGGCGAGTTCCGGTGCGTGGCTCGGGTCGCCGCGGACGTCGGCCGCGACCGCCCTGTAAAGCGCCTCGTAGTAGCCACGGGCGGAGTCGGCTGTCGTCACGTCGTCGGGGTCGACTCCGCGGACGTCCGCCGGAGTGAAGAACGGCGCGACGTCGACGCGGTCGAAGACTGCTCGGTGGATCTCGTGGTCCGTCTGTTCGGCGACACAGAGTGTGCTGTCGAGGTCGAACAGGACGGCGTCGACGGAGGGCATGACCGGCGACTGACACCGCGCCATCACGTCAATCTTGTCACTCGTCGTGGAACCCGTCCGGGACCTCGAGCGCGCGCAGTGCCCGGAGCATCGCCACGTTCAAATCGGACGCCCGCGAGCGTGGGGACAATGACACGAGAAGTCTGGCTGAAGGCCGACGACGAGGTCGGCGACTGGGAGGCGCGCAAGCGCCGGATAACCGCCGGTCTGGAAGCGGGCGTCGACTTCGTACTCGTCGACCAGCACGACGTTTCCCGGGTGCGCGACCTGGGCGTCGTCGACGTCGCCGCCTTCTCGAACGGCGACGTCCACGTGATGGACGCCGAAGCCGAGGAAGCCGAGGAGGCCGACGTCGCGGTCGTCGGCAAGGACGGCGAAGGTGACGGCTCGATGGACATACCCGACGACCTGTCGGGATCCGCGGATCTCTCGGTCCTGCGTCGCGAGGACAAGGCCGACGCCGGGTACATCCGCATCTTCGACGAACGCTACGAGGAGTTCGCCGAGGAGGTCGCCGCCGAGGCCGAGTACACGATCGTCGTCGGCGAGGACTGGCAGATCATCCCCCTCGAGAACCTCATCGCGCGCATCGGCGAGGAGACGACGCTCGTCGCCGGGGTCCAGTCGGCCGCCGAGGCACAGACCGCCTACGAGACCCTCGAGATCGGTGCCGACGCCGTCCTCCTCGATAGCGACAACCCCGACGAGATCCGCGAGACCGTCGCCGTCCGCGACGAGCAGCGCCGCGAGGACCTCGACCTGACCACCGCCACGGTCACCGAGATCGAACAGACCGGCTCGGCCGACCGGGTCTGCATCGACACCGGGAACCTGATGGAACACGACGAGGGGATGCTCGTCGGTTCGATGAGTCGGGGACTCTTTTTCGTCCACGCCGAGACCGCCGAGTCGCCCTACGTCGCCTCCCGGCCGTTCCGCGTCAACGCCGGTGCTGTCCACGCCTACGTCCGCACGCCCGACGGCGGGACGAAGTACCTCTCGGAACTACAGAGCGGCGACGAGGTCCAGATCGTCGACATCGAGGGCCACACTCGCGAGGCTATCGTCGGCCGCGCGAAGATCGAGAAACGGCCGATGTTCCGCATCACCGCCGAGGTCGAGACCGAGGACGGCGTCGACCAGATCGGGACGCTCCTCCAGAACGCCGAGACGATCAAGGTCGCCACCAGCGAGGGCCGCAAGGCCGTCACCGAGATCGAAGAGGGCGACGAGATGCTCGTCTACTACGAGGACACCGCGCGCCACTTCGGCGAGGCCGTCGAAGAGTCGATCATCGAGAAGTGACTGCGGGCGATTCCCGCGACAGTTCCCGGGACCGGTCGGGACACCGAGAGCGGACGAGAAGAGCATGAAGGTCAGCCACTACTTCGAGTGGGAAGACGCCGTCACGGGCGGGTTCGCCCAGTCGGTCAACAACCAGCGCGAGATACTCGACCGACGCGGCATCGACTACACGACCGACCCGACGCTCGACGCCGACCTGCTCCACCTCAACAACATGGGCCCCAGCTCGGTCTACTGGGCGAAACGAGCCCGCCGTGCCGGGGTGCCGGTACTGACTCACACCCACAACACGGCTGCCGACTTCCGGGAGAGTTTCGTCTTCTCGAACGCGCTCTCGTACCCCCTGAAACCCTATCTCGCGTGGGCCTACGGCCTGGCCGACCACCTCGTCTGTCCGTCCGAACACAACCAGGCAGTGATCGCCGAGTACACGGAGACGCCCTCGACGGTCATCTCCAACGGCTTCGACGGCGACCGATTCGCGGGATACGACGACACAGACCTGCGCGCGGAGTATCTCGACCGCTACGGCCTGGAGCCCCCGGTCGTCTTCATGTTCGGACACGTCATCAAGCGCAAGGGCCTCCGGACGTTCGTCGAGACGGCCCGCGCGATGCCCGACACGGACTTCGCGTGGTTCGGCTACCTCAACCCCACGGGCGGGCGGTTCGACCGCTTCCTCCAGCCCCGCGAGACGCGCAACCTCGTCGCGAATTCGCCCGACAACTGCACTTTTACAGGTTACATCGACGACCCGCGCGGCGCGCCCGCTGCGGGCGACGTCTTCTTCTGGCCCTCGAAGAACGAGAACGAGGGAATGGCACTGCTGGAGATGATGCACTGCGGGATTCCGCCGGTCGTCCGGTCGATCCCGACCTACGAGTGGCTCGAGGACGGCGACGCCTGTCTCAAGGTCGACGCCGGTGCGGGCAGTGGAGTCGAGACCGGCGCGGGCAGTGGAGTCGGGGCGTTCGTCGACCCACTCAGGCGACTCTGCGAGGACGAGGCGCTACGCGAGGAGATCGGGACAGCGGCAGCCGAGACGAGCGAGGCGTTCACGCTGGAGACTGTGGGTGACGAACTCGTCGCGCTCTACGAGCACCTAGTCTGAGCGAACGTGGTCGGCGCGTATCTTCGAGACTGTCACAAATCGGTTCTCGCGACCGTTTCGGGTCGGGCGATCGGTCAGTGCCCGCCACCGCCCAGCACCAGCGTCCGGACGACGACGAACAGGCCGACGAGGAAGTAGACGGCGATGAGCATCACCATCACCGCCGACTCGGGGAGGCGGTTGTTGAGGAAGGCGCCGGCCTGGCCACCGAACAGACAGCCGGTCGCGACGAACGACCCCAGCAGGAAGGGCACAGTGAATCCCTCGCCGGTGACCGACGGGGCGAACTGCAGGAGTGTGACGTTCGTCACGAGCGCGGCGATGATCGTGAGGTGGAGGACGAGCGCGCTCGTACCGGTCGAGAGTTTCAGCGGGACGCGCCGGCGAATGGCGAGCATCGTCTGGGTCAACTCGCCGACGGCGATGCCGACGAGTCCCGCCAGCGTGCCACCCAGTGCCGAGATCGCGACGTCCGCCCGTTCGAGGTGGAAGGCTGTGGCGTCGTCGCCGTCACCCATCACGGCGTCGCCGTTCGCCCGCTCACGGTGGGAGTCGGCCGGACCGCCCATCGCCTCGCTGGGCGGGGTCTCGGCGGCGTCGTGGGTGTCCGTGAAAAAGCGAGTGCGGGGCTCGTAGGCCTCGTCGAGCACCGCCAGCAGCGAGAGTTCCGGCTTCTCGGCGACGGTATCGACGAGCGACGGGCCGTGTTCGTGAGACTCGTAGAGCACGATTGCGAGACCGACCAGCAAGACGCCGAAACCGACCATCAGCAGGTCGGAGGGGACGTAATAGGACCCCGCTCGCGCGACGATGGCGGTCGGAATCGTGACCGCGAGCACCTTCCCGGCGACGTTGAAGTCGATCTGGTGGCGGTACCAGTACGCCAGCACCGACGAGGAGTAGCCAAAGAGCTCGACGAACAGCGCCAGCCCGACGGCGGCGTTGGGCGCCAGGTCCGGGAATCCCGGCACGAGGACAGGGAAGACGAACAGGAACGCGGGGACGAAGAGGACGGCCGCCTCCATAGCGAAGGTGTTGACGATCGTCGCGATCGTGAACCCCAGCAGGACGAGCGTGAGCAGGCCGACGAACGGGATACCGGTGCCCAGCATCACGACCCCTCCCGCGGAGCGACGGTCGGGTCGTCGGCTCGGTGCGACGGACGCACGCGACTGTCGCGGGCGAACGTGTTCACGGTGGTCGGCGGGAGTGAATCCCTACGGAAAACGGTGTTCACTCGTCCCCCGGTCTGGCATTTTTCCACATATCATGACCCGACCGTGTCGGCCGAGTCGGCCCAGTCAACCCGGTTCTGTTCGGTGAGTCGGTTCGCCGACTCAGTCGCTGGCCTCGGCCGACGATTCGACCCGGGTCGCACCGGGGAGCGTCTCGATGGCTGCCGCGAGTCGGTCGCTCACTTCCATAGCGAGCGGGTCGAGGTCGGGGTTGTCGGCGACCGAGAGCATCACACTGGGGTCGACAGCGCTGACGCCCACCTGTCCGTCGTCGCGCCGGTAGACGACCACGTTGCAGGGCAACAGCGCGCCAAGTTCGATCTCTTCGCTCATCGCCTCGTGGGCCAGCGGCGGGTTACACGCGCCGAGGATGCGGTACTCGCGGAACTCCTCGTCGAGTTTCTCCTTCAGCGTCGCCTGGACGTCGATGTCACAGAGGATGCCGAACCCGTCGTCGCCGAGCGCCTCGACCACCGCGTCGACCGTCTCGTCGAACTCGCCGTCGACCGTGTACTGGAGGGTGTACGCTGCCATCGTAATGTACAGTATTGGGTTGAAAATACATAACTGTTTACTTTGCCCGGCTTCGGACGGCACCGACGTCGCCGGATCGGGGGCGGGAGCGACTGGACAAAGTTCATGATCCGCCGCTGACAACTTCCGACGATGGACGACGTATGCGAGACGCTTCGGGGGGACGACGCGCTGGCAAACGCGGCGCGACAGGTCCTGAATCACGCGGAATCAGGTGACGGAGTGGTCACGTGGAGTGACGTCAGCGGCGACGTCCCCGCCGAACAGTGGGGTCGACTGCTCGAATCGGAACTGCTCGTCGCCACGGACGCGGGGTTCGTGGTCGACGACCCCGACGCCGTCCGGTCGACGCTGGAGGAACTGGCCGTCGAAATCGACGCCACGGCGCCCGGCGCCGACGCGGGCGACGAGGACGGCTGGACGCGCCAGGACAAGCTAGCGGGCGTCGGTGCGCTCTGTCTGATGGCCAGCTACCAGGTACCAGTCATGAAAAACACGGTCGGGAGCACCGCACACCTGCTGTTCGGGCCGGTCGAGGCGGCGCTACCCTTTGGACTCACCGTCGCGTTGCTCGCCGTGGCGACGACGCTCGTCTCGACGACGTTGCGAAAGCGACTCACCGACGGCAGCGAGCGCGAGCAAGTCCAGGAGCGCCTCCAGCAGGTCAACGAGCGCCTCCAGGCGGCCCGCGAGCGCGGCGACGAGACGGCCGTCGAACGACTCACCGAGCGCCAGCGGGAACTGATGGGCCAGCAACTCGGTGCGATGAAACAGCTGTTCCGGCCGATGGTCTACACGATGCTCGTCACGATCCCGGTCTTCCTGTGGCTCTCGTGGCTGACGGTCAACCCCGCGGCGGCGATCACCCCTGCCGCCCAGATGCTCCCGCTGATGGGTCGGGTCGTCTGGACGGCCCGCCTGGTCGGCCCGATGCAGGTCTGGATGGTGTGGTACTTCGTTTGTTCGATTCTCTCAGGGCTCGCGAGCAGACACGTTGCAAAGCGAATCGGCCCGGCGATGACTGGGTGACTCGTCAGTCCGGCACTTCATCTCTGCCGTCTTCGACTGGAGCGTTCGCTCCCTGACCGGATTCGTTTTGCGCGGCACTATCTCCCTTATTGGGGCCACTGGGTGATGGCGAACCACTGGACCGGGTGCCACTCTTCCCTTGAGTACCGGCGGCACTTGAGCCTCCGTCTCGGTTGTCGAACGCAGTCCGGAGCGTGAGAAAATCGGCGATGAGATATTCGGCGAAGTGTCGCCGATAAACCCGTTTGGACCGGCGAAATGTCGCGAAAGAAAGAGAAAAACCGAGGAGGATGACCGGTACCAGTACCGTCGGTTCAACGTCCAGTGCCCCGATAAACGACCGATACCCGACCAAGCCAGACGCTCGGCCGGTAAGGCGCAACACGGCGTAGGTGAGATACAAGAGTCCGAGAGCCATAACTGCGAACCACATGCTCCGATGGAAGGCGTAGATAGCTTGGAATGTACGCGATCGACCCCGACCGTCAATGTGGACGAGGGACCGAGATGCCGTATACAGCATCGCTTGGTCATCTCGAGTTTTGTTCGGTGCCTCCGTTTTGCCATCGGTAAATTGATAGACTTCTTCCCATTCGACGAGGAATCGGTCCCGTGCGTCGGTGGTGATATCGGACGGTTCGTCCTCGAACTGGGCGTAAAAACGGGTTCGATGCGTGTCACCTATCTCGTCTATTTTCGCGGCAGCACTATGGAGGCCCCGACCGACGACATACCCTCCGAGCAGCAACGGGAGGAGTGTGACCAGACTCCCGACATCGGTTTCTTCGGGAAGAAACGGGAAGAGCCCGATCAGAATGGTCGCACCGGGAATAAACACGCTGAAAAAATCGTAGAGATCGAAGCGACGCGTTCCCACCGGCATCGTGTCAGTAGTGATGAACTCGAAAGAGTTGACCGTTTCGGTCGCTGGTCTCGATTCTCGGACCAGCCTGAGTCAGCGGGCGCAAGTGAAAGTCAGCCAGTAGACGTGACCCATAGATTATAGTAGCACCCCGACCAACTATTATCCGAGAACAATGGCGACACAGCACGACGAACAGTCGCCCGGTGTCTCCGGCGAGCAATCGGGGCTCAAACAGAAAGCCGAATTCATTGGAGACAGCCTTGAGATCCTCTCGGTCCCAGCCACACTCGTGCTTGTGGTTGTCCTTGCCGGCTGGCGGCCGACAGACGCGATCGGTGTGGGTGTGCTCATCGGTGCACCTGTCGTTGTTGCCATCGTAATGAACGCAATCGTGGCCGAACTATATTAACTCGGTAGCGACGAGTCAACAGCGTCAGTGCCCGATGACCGGCTGGGGCTCGTAGGGTGCTTCGAGATACTCGACGTCGGATTCGGACAGGGAGATATCGAGCGCTTCGACGGCCTGTTCCAGGTGTTCGATGCTCGTCGTCCCGACGATGGGGGCGTCGACGTACTCGTTGTCGTACATCCAGGCCAGCGCGATCTGTGCCATCGTCGCGTCGTAGTCGGCGGCGAGTTCCTGAACGCGCTCGTTTATCTCTTTGCCGCCGCCGCGCTCGTACTCGGGCGTGGGGTTGTGGTGGTTCTCGGGGTCGCCCCGGGAGGTGCGTTCGAGTTCGTCGAACGGACGGGCCAGAAAGCCCTGGCCCAGTGGCCCCCACGGGATGACGCCGATATCGTTCGCGTCACACAGGGGGAGCATGTCCCGTTCTTCCTCGCGGTAAGCGAGGTGGTAGTGGTTCTGCATCGTCTCGTAGCTCGCCAGCCCTTCGCGCTCGCTTGTTGCGAGACGCTCGGCGAGTTCGTGGGCCCACATCGAGGAGGTGCCGACGTGGCGGACGTCACCCCGGCGGACGAGGTCGTCGAGCGCCCCCAGCGTCGTCTCCGGCGGGGTATCCGGGTCGACGCGGTGGGTCTGGTACAGGTCGATGGTGTCGACGCCGAGTCGTTGCTTGCTGGCGGCGACCTCCTGTTCGATGGTCTTCCGGGAGAGCCCCGAGGCGTTGGGGGTGTCCTCGCCGACGGGGAAACGGACCTTCGTGGCGATGACGTGCTCGTCGCGGTCGTAGTCCGCGAGGGTGTCGCCCAGGATCTCCTCGCTCTCGCCGTCGGAGTAGGCGTTGGCGGTGTCGAAGAAGTTGACACCCAGGTCGATCGCGCGCTCGATGATCTCGCGGCCCTCCTCGGCGTCTAACATCCAGGGTTCTTCGCTCCCGAAGCTCATACAGCCCAGACAGACCTGTGAGACTTCCATCCCGGTCGAACCGAGTGTCGTGTACTCCATATCCGGTGGGTCGGCCACCGAAGTCATAGACCTGAGGAAACCGGCGACCCGGGACGTGTTCTCGTCGGATATCGCGACAGTGTGGACGTGACTACGGGTGGACGTGGCGTCGGGTGGACGTGACTACGGGTGGACGTGACTACGGGTGGTGGCCGTGGAACCGAACGAGGCCGTCACTCCTCTTCGGCGAGTTCGGCGTGGTCTTCGACGCGGCGACTCACGTCGAGACGGTAGTTCTTGAGGATGTCTCGACCGAGCAAGAGGGGGTGGCTCATATGCGTGCGGTCTTCGATGTTCGCGGCGACGGTGTACTGTTCGCCGCCGATGCCGACGACGAGGTCGACGACCGGACGCGTTCTGGTCTCTCTCGAACTACCCGAGCGGACCCGCGAGACGGTGTGGATCGGTCCGGCACCGATGTCCGCCGCGAGTCGGAGGTCGATGCTCGTCCTGGCAGCGCCCGAGTCGGACTTGGCGACGACGGTCTTGGTTCCGCTGGTCCCGCTGACGACGACTCGCTCGGTGAAGCCGATAGTGATCGCCTCTTCGGCCGTCGCCGGTTCGGAGACCGGTTTACAGGCCGGAATCGAATCGTCGAGCGTCGTCGCGAGGGTCTCGACGCGCTCGTCGTCGACCGACCCGCCGGCCCGTTCGATCGCCTGACGAGCGATGTACGGTGCCGGACTGACCCCCGTCGCCCGGTAGAACCCTCTGAACCCGGCCGTCGGGTTGACTTCCAGGACGTACCACCCGCTGTCGCCCTCGATGAGGTCGACCCCGGCGTAGTCGAGCCCGAGCGTCGCCGTCGCGCGCCGGGCGATGTCGAACACCACACCCGACACCGACTCGGTGGCGTCTTCGACGGTGCCGCCGCGTGCGACGTTCGTCCGCCAGTCGCCGCCGACCGCGTGGCGACGCATCGCACCGACGACCTCGTCGTCGACGACGTACACGCGGAGGTCGGTCGGGTGGGCGCGGTCGCGTCCGACCAGTTCCTGGATGAACGCCCGCCGTCTGCCCACACGGGCAGTGAGCGGGTCGGTCGTCTTCACCTTCCAGGCGCCGCCGCCATGGGTCCCGATCGCGGTCTTGACGACCGCCTCGTCGCCGAACTCCGCGCGGAGACGGTTGAGTTCGGCGTTGCTGAGCGCGAGCGCCGTCCGTGGGACCGTGACGTCCGCGTCGATCAGTGCCACCGCCGCGGCGGTCTTGTGTGCGGCCCGCGCCGTCGCGTCAGGCTCGTTCAACATCGGACACAGCCCCGCCAGCGTCCGGGCCAGCCCCAGTTCCTCGGCCGGGTCGTCCGCGTTCGAGAGCAGGAGGCGGTTCACTATCACGTCGACGTCCGGCGTGAGTCGCTTCTCCCCGTCGCCAAAGCGGACGACCGTGTTCTCCGACCGCAACCACTCGGTCCCGTGACCGAGCGCCGTGACCGCGTTCAGGATCGCTTTCGTCTCCTTGCTGTTGTGGAGACTCAGAACGCCGACGCGAACGGACGCCTCACTCATCCGTCCCTCGCCACTCCGGAAGCGTCTTCGAGCCCATGCTTCGACCAATCCGTCGAGCACACATCGTTACAAGAAGACAACCGCCGTGTGAAGAATTCTCACAGCTCGGGAATCGACGGATCTACCCGGTAAGCATCGACAACCCGGAACGTCGCGACAGTCGCCTGCCCGCTGTCACCAGTCGGCGACGCTGCCGTCTGCCGAGCGGACTGTGGGGAGGTGGCTGCGTTCGTAGTCGTACTCCCGGGCGGCCTCGCGGTCGACGTCGATCCCGAGCCCCGGGTCGTCGGGGACGTCGAGTCCGCCGACGGACTCGTCGAGAGTCGCACCACCATCGAAGACGTCCCCGATAGGGTCGCCGTAGATGTCGGCGTAGTCGGTGTACTCCTGGACACCGAAGTTCGGGACCGACAGGTCGACGTGGACGCTGGCGGCCTGGCCGACCGGCGAGAGGTCCGGCGGGCCGTGGAAGGCCGTCTCGACGTAGTGGTGTTCGGCCACCGTCGCGAGTTTGGACGCCGCGGTGATCCCGCCGACGTGTGCGAGGTCGACGCGCAGGAAATCGACCAGGCGATCCTCGACCAGCGGGCGCATCTCCCAGGGGTTCGTGAACAACTCGCCCATCGCCAGTGGTGCCGTCGTCGCCTGCCGCAACTCCCGGAACGCCTGCTTGTTCTCGGGACGGAGCGGGTCTTCGAGGAAGTACAGGTCGGCGGGTTCGAGTCCTGTCGCGATACGACGTGCCTCGCGAGGGCTGGCTCGGCCGTGGACGTCGACTATCAGTTCGGGCGCGTGGCCGAGTCGCTCGCGCACTTCACGCACGCCGTCGACGACACGATCGACGGCGAGATACTCGTCACCGCTCCCCACGTTGACCCGCAGGTGGTCGATCCCGCGGTCGAGGGCTGACTCTGAATTCGCGACGACAGCGTCAACAGTGTCGGCGCCACAGTGCGTGTAGACGGTGGCGTACTCGCGAGTACGGCCGCCCAGCAAATCGTAGACGGGCAGGCCGGCGACCTTCCCCTTCAGGTCCCACAGCGCCATATCGACGCCCGAGAGAGCGCTGTTCAGCACCGGCCCGCCACGCCAGTACGTCCCCCGGAAGAGATACTGCCAGATGTCTTCGACGCGACTGGCGTCCCGGCCCGCTATCTCGGGGAGTACGTGGTGGTCGAGGGCTGCTTCGACGGCTTTTTCGCGGCCGTTGAGTGTCGCGTCACCCCAGCCGACGAGGCCGTCGGCGGTCTCCAGGCGGACGAGGACGTAGTTGCGTCCCGGTCGCGTGAGCAGGGCGTCGGCGTGTCTGATCTCCATGGCGACCCAGTCGGCGGCGGGCGGGAAAAGCCCGCGGCCCGCCGAACGTGTGTGCAGCGAAACGACCGGACGTCGAGAGACCGCTCGGCGCGGATGCGAGCGGTAAACGCACACGGGGAATCGAACGTTTCGACAGGCGGAGCAGGCCGAGTGCCCCGGGACTTGACCCCGAGGCGGTCACGACGCGTCCTCAACCCAGACTGATCATCGTCACGCCGACGATGGCGAACCCGGCGGCAGTCAACCGGATCCGCATCGCCTCCTCCCCGAGCACCACGCCACCCAGCACGACCGCGACGATCGCCGAAGAGTTGATCACGGGAGAGGCGAGACTGGCAGGGAGCGTCGAAAAGGCGAGCATGACGAGGTGTTCCGCGACCGCGAGCAGGAGGCCGAGTCCGAGGAAGATGCCGGCGTCGTCACGCACGCCGTCGGGCAGGCGTCGGAGCGCCAGCGGTGCGAGCGCGATCGGCAGGCCGACGAAGAGCGCGAGGTTCACCGTCTCGGGCGCCATCCCGAGTTCCTGGGTCAGCGCGCGCTTGCCGACGTCCGTCACCCCGAAGCCCGCGGCACTCGCCAGCGCGAACTGTGCCGGGCGCGAACGCGCGGCCTGTCGCAGCGGTTCGACGAGTTTCCCGGGTTCGTAGTTGGCGACGTAGACCGCGGCGGTCGCGACGACCACCCCCGCGAGTTGCATGGTCGTGAGGTGCTGTTCGAGGAAGACAACCTCGACGGGGACGACGAAGACGGGGACGAGTTTGCCGATCGGCGCGACGTAAGAGACGTCACCGATCGAGATGGCACGAAAGGAGGCGAGTACCGCGAGCGACGAGCCGACGACGACGAACGCGAGCATCCCCAGCGTCGCCGTCCCGGCGTCAGCTGGAATATACCCGTCCTCGACGGTGACGAACGCGATAGGGACGTACCAGACCAGCGAACACACGTAGGTGAGTGCGACGTACACCGTCGCGGGGTAGTGGGCGACGTAGCGTTTGATCAGGAAGGTGTAGACGCCGAGCATGACGGCCGACAGCGCGGCGTACACCAGTCCTGCCTCGATACCGAACACACGCGAGCATTCACGAGGTGGCACAAGAGTCTGTGCCTTCCGGTCGGGATGGCTGATACCCGGAGTCCGTCGGCGTCGACAGGTGTCAGTACGACGAGAGTACAGTCACTCCTCGTCGGCGGAGACCGGATCCAGCGCACCCGATTCGACCATCGCTTCGAGCGGGTTGTCCGCGACGTCGAGGGGCAAGTCGACACGGCCACGGCGACGCGAGGACTCCCAGGCGGCGAAGACCACTTCGGTGACCGAGAGCGCGTGGCGCGCCGATATCTCGGGTTCGACACCAGCGCCGAGACAGTCCACGACGTGGTCGATCGCCGGCGGGACCGCGGCGCTGTCCGCGACGCCGTCGACGAGTGGCTCCCAGTCGCCGCCGTCCTCGCGGATCCGGGCCTGCGGACTGTCCCAGGGGGTCACTTCGATGACGCCGTCGCTCCCGACCAGTCGGTGGTGGACGCCGACGCCGTCCTCGCCAAAGCCCGTCGTCGCGATGCCCTGCACGCCGGAGTCGTAGGCCCACTGCACCAGTCCCTGGTTCTCGTTGTGAGCGCCGTACTTGACGTGTTCGTCCCGGTAATCGATCTGTCCGATGACCCACTCGACGGTCGCCTCGTCGGCGTACATCGTCGCGAGGTCGATGTGGTGGGTGCCGTTGTCCAGCAGCGTGCTCGTGCCCACCTCGACGCGCCGTAACTCGCCGATCCGGCCCGCGTCGAGGGCGCCTTTCGGTTCGCGCCAGACCGGCGAGAAGCGTCGCTGGTGGTTGAACGTGAGCTGGATATCACGGCGCCGTGCCTCCTGGGCCACGAGGCGAGCGTCGCCGTAGGTGGTCGCCATCGGCTTCTCGCAGTGGATCGCGTCCGGGACACCGCTATCGATACAGTCCAGGACGATCGGCGCGTGGGTCGGGACCGGCGTCGAGATGCTGACGATGGCAGGGTCGACTGCGGCGAGCATCTCCAGGTAGTCCTCGTAGATATGGGCGTCCTCGATACCGAACTCGGCGGCGAAGGCTTCGGCGTTCTCGCGGACCAGGTCCGCACAGGCGACGATATTGCAGTCGTCACGGTCGCGGTAGCCGTCGGCGTGGCGGTAGGCCATGGCGGCGCTCTCGCCCCAGACGGGGTTGTCTGGCTCGGGACCGGTGCCGATCAGGGCGACGTCGTAGGTCATGACTGCCCCCTCCGCGTCTCGGCACAAAAGTGCCAGTGTACCCGACGTGACGTGCCGCTTCGACGAGAAACGGGGCCGGAACAGTCCAGGGTAGTCCCACGTGCTGTCACAACCGGCGAGGGCGGCCCCGACCCCCACAGTCAAGCGTCGGGGCTCACTCGTGCCCGTATGGTACGGACAGCGATCAACCTCTACTCGGTTCGCGAACTCGAACGCCCGATGGACGAGATCCTCGACCGCGTGGCCGCGGCCGGCTACGACGGCGTGCAGTTCTCCGGCGACTACGGCGACCTCTCGCCTGCGGAGACCGCCGACGCCCTCGCCGAACGCGACCTGGCGGTGACCGCCGCCCACGTCGACCTCGACGCGATGGAAGCCGACCCCGCGGGCGTCGTCGACGACCAGCGGACGATCGGTGCCGACGGTGCCGTCGTGCCGTGGCTGGGCGCCGAACACTTCGAGACCCGCAACGCCGCCGAAGCGACCGCCGAACGACTGGACGCCCTCGCCGCCGAGTTAGCCGACGCCGACGCTGACGAAGACTTCGACCTGCACTATCACAACCACGACCACGAGTTCGTCGACTTCGACGGGACGAACGGCTTCGAGACATTCGCCGACGCCTCGTCAGTCCTGCTCGAACCCGACGTCGGCTGGATCCACACCGCCGGGCACGACCCCGTGGCTATCCTGGAGCGCTACGGCGACCGGATAGAGGTCGTCCACATGAAAGACATGGCCGACGGCGAGTTCGCCGAGATCGGCGAGGGCGACGTCGACATGCAGGCCTGTGCCGACACCGCCCGCGATATCGACGCCGAGTGGCTCGTCTACGAACACGACCAGCCAGCCGACCCTGCCGCTTCCATCGACACCGGCGCCGCGTTCCTTGACGACCTCTGAGACGGACTGTCGTCGAGAGTAACCCGGCGCGTCCCACCCCACCGACAGGAGTCACGAAACCGACAAAAAGGGGGACCACGTAGTCCGACCGTGCTCTCGACGACGCGACGGGTGTTCGTCGCCGTAGTCGCCCTCCTGCTCGTGACGACGCCGGTTGCTGGTGTCGTGAGTGACCGGTCGCCCGTGACCGACGCCCCGACGCAGGGCTCGACCGCCATTTTGTCGTCGTCGGCCGACGCCCGGACCGACGCCACGTCACCGTTCGAAGGGGTGGCCGGGTCCGCGTCTGCAGGGCCGAAGACGACCGAGTCCGTATCTGCAGAGCCGAGGACGACCGGGTTCGAGCCAGACGGGACGAGGGCAGGATCCACGTCCGACGAGCGATTCGCCAGCGACGCCGCGGCCGCCCGGGTGCTGGGGCCGGTCGAACGAGCGTCGAACGCGACGGTGACGGCGACCGGGGGACGCGCGTGGGCGAGGGGGACCGACGACGTCGTGGACGGGGCGCCGCTCTCGATATCGGTGACACAGCGGTTCGCGCTGACGCCCGAGCGGCCGGGTGAAGTGCAGGTCACGCACGTCTTCGACATCCCGGGAAGCGTCGAGATGCTGGAGACGTCAGTCCCCGAGGGAGCGACCGTCACCGGCGCCACCGGATTCACGCCGAACAGGACCGATGGCGACGGCTACGAGTGGAACGGCAACAGCTCGCGGGCCAGACTCACCTACACGGTTTCGGTCAACGAGACGGTCTCGAAGGTCGGCCCCGAAGGTGCAGCGGGGCGATATCTGCTGGTCGACGCGGGCGAGTGGGCGCTGGTCCGCCGGCCGGACCTGTCGGTCCGGTGGTCCTGGAGCGGGCCGGTACCCGTTGGACTGGACCGGCAGACAGTCACCGCCGGGCCCGGATACACGGGCGAAGAGTTCGTCTATCTCGGCGCGGTCGACACCCGCAGTCGGCGAGCCCACGGGCAGACGGTCACGCTCGTGGTCCCCGACCGCGCGACGATGGTCGAATCGCCCGACGCGGTCCTCGACACGCTGGCCGACAGTGCCGACCGGTTGCGCGTCGGCGACCGCGACGAGCGGGTGACGATGTTCGTCGCCCCGACGACACCCGGCGTCGAGTGGGGCGTGCGCGGTCTGCAGTACGGCGACACCGACGCGTGGGTCCGCGACGCCGAACCGCTCGGCGAACCCGACAACACCTGGATCCACGAGTACGTCCACACCAGACAGTCCTTCCGGACCGCGGACTCGGGCCAGTGGCTCCCCGAGGCGACGGCGACGTACTACGCCGCCCTGTTGACGCTCGAACGCAACGAGACGGAGTTCGCCGGGTTTCGTGAGTTCCTGGGTCGCGGTGCGAGAGCGCCACAGGCCGGGGCCGTCCTCGTCGAGCCACGCAGCTGGGACAACGCCGCCAACTACTGGAAGGGCGCGCTGGTCACGGCCGCTATCGACCGCCAGATCCGACTGGCGACGAACGGCACGCGCTCGTTCGGGACGGTGTTTTCGCGGCTGAACGCCTACCCGAACGCCGTCGACTGGGGGGTCACGCTCGAACTCATAGAGCGGGTCGGCGGCGACTCGGTCGACCAGTTCGCCGGCACCTACATCACGACCAGTCGGGTCCCGCCGGCGTGGTCTGCCACCGAGCACGAGACCGCCTTCGGCTCGACGCCCGCCCGCTTTACCTACCGCTTCGCCGACCGACAGAGCGATATCGCGAACGCGACCGGGAGCGAGGTCGGCGACCGAGACAACGTCACGGTCGGGTTCGCAGTCTCGGGCCCGTACCGCAACGGCACGGTCGAGGGGGCGCCACTGACACTGTACACGGGTGAGACGCTCCACGCGACCGGCGTCGTGACCAACGCGGGCGGCGCGAACGCCTCCTACGAACAGTTCTTCTCCGTCGGCGGCCGCATCGAACGGACCGTCTCCGGGGCGCTCGCACCTGGCGAGACGGCGATCCACGGGCTGAACTACACCGCGGACACGACCGGCGGTCGCACCATCTCGTTCGGGGCCGATACCGTCGAGATAGAGGTGTACGACCCCGCGCCGGCCACCCTCGGCGACGTCGTCGTCAACCGGACGAGACTCCGGGGACCGGGCGTCGTCGGGGTGAACGTCACCGTCGAGAACCCCCACGACGTGCCGGCCCGGCGGACCGTCACTGTCACCAGAGACGGCGAAGAGGTGTGGATCGGTTTCGTCGGCGTCCCCGCCGGAGCGAGTCGGACCGTCACCGCCCCGGTCCACCTCAATTTCAGCGGGCAGTACGTCGTGAGCGTGATCGACGGGCCGTCGACGCGGGTCACCGTCGGCGCGAGGGGGAACACGCCATCACCGACCGACCGGTCACCGGATTCACCCGGAACGGCAGGCGACCCCGCGGCAGCGACCGATCCGGGTGGTTCCACGACCCCACCCGTACCCACCGACGGCGGCGGGACTACCGGGTCCGGGCCCGGGTTCGGCGTCGTCGTGACACTCCTGACGGCACTTCTCACCACGCTGGCGCTCCGGCGGCGCCGCTCGTAGCGCCCTCTCCGGCGGTGGTCCTCGGCGTCCGAACGGACGACGGCGGTTCTAGTGGTGTTCACTCAATGAACAGTAGAACCGCTGACGGTCTGTCGAGTCGGTTTTCCGCGTCGATAGTAAGTTCACGCCGCCACGTCGACGGGGTCGGGGACCACGCCGCCACGTCGATGGGGTCGAGGCTCACGCCTCCGTGTCGACACCATCGAGCAGCACCGTCACCCGCGCGAGGAGTTCGCTGGGGTCGGCGGCGAGCAACGTCACCAGCGGTTCCGAACCGTTCCCGCCGTGGTCGAGGACGGCCGCCGGTGTCGCTCCGGCGTCAGCGACCGCCGTCGTAATCGATCGGTCGTCGACCCCGTCGATGGCGCCGGCGACGTCGAGCACTGCGTCCCCGTCGAGCGTGCCCAGCGGCTCGTGGTCCGTTCCGCCGTCCACGTCCGCCCCGAGGTCCACGACGGGCGCGTCGAGTTTCGCGAGCGCCGCCGCGACGTCCTCGCCGTATCGAAAGTTCGCGCCGAACCGGACGGACGCGTCGGCCTCGCGTGCGGCCAGGACCGTCCCGGCGACGTGGGTCGAGGCGCCAAAGCGGACACCACCGTTTGGTCGGGCACCCGAGAGCGTCCGGGTGATCCGCCCCTCGACGGCGGCGACTTCGTCGGGGCGCTCGGCGTAGGGCGTCGCGCCGGCGACGTTCGTCCCGACCTCCGGGATCAGGGGGCCGACGTCGCGCTCGACCAGTCCGTCGACGACCGACTGGACGGCCTCGGCGGTGGGTTCGCGGGCCGCGGCGTCGCGCAGTTCGACGAGGTGATGGACCGCGCCCGGACCCTCGCCGACGTCCACGTTGTACCGCACCGCCCGCGCGAGCAGTTCGATACCCGCGGCGACGGCATCGGGCAGGTCCGCGTCGTGTGCGAGGTGGGTCGCGATGGCCGAGGAGAGCGTACAGCCCGAGCCGTGGGTGGCCTCGGTATCGACCCGCGGGTGACGGAACGTCTCGACGCTGTCGGCGGTGACGAGGACGTCGAGTACGTCGTCGTTCGCGGCGTGTTCGTCCGAGCCGTCGGCGGCGATGTGGCCGCCCTTGACGAGCGCCGCGTCGGCGCCCATTTCGACGAGTCGCTCGCCGGCCTCGCGGGCGGTGGCCTCGTCTTCGGGTTCGACGTCGGTCAGCACTGCCGCCTCGTCGGCGTTGGGGGTGACGAGCGTCGCCTCGCCGACGAGGTTCTCGTAGGCCGACTCGGCCGCCTCGGCCAGCAGTCGGTCACCGGAAGCGGCGACCATCACGGGGTCGACGACGGCAGGCACTCCCGAACTCGCGACCCGCTCGGTGACGAGTTCGACCACGTCGGCGGTCGCGAGCATCCCCGTCTTGACCGCGCGGACGTCGAAATCCGACAGGACCGCCTCACACTGGGCGTCGATCTCGTCGGTCGGCAGGACGTGCGTGCTCTCGACGCCTGTCGTGTTCTGTGCGGTGGTGCTCGTGATGGCGCTCGTCGCGAACCCGCCACAGGCCTCGATAGTCTTGCAGTCGGCCTGGATGCCGGCACCGCCGCCGGAGTCACTGCCCGCGACGGTCAACACGACCGGCCGCGAGACCGGCGCTGCCTGTCTGGTCATGTTCGTACGTCGTCAGGCAGAGACCAAAGACGTGACGAGACGGCGTGGGTGGTTCGCCCGCTCCGACGGTGTCTCCCTTAGCGGGCGTAGGCGTCGAAGGGGTTGTCGTGGGTGAGTCGGCGGACCGTCGCCTCGTCGAGGCGCTCGCGCAGTTTCGGCAGGAACTCGGTCGGGAGATACGTGTAGGGACGTTGCTCGCCGCCGCCGGGTTCGGAGGGGTCGTACCAGCCCCGGTCCTGGCTGAGGAGAAGCCGGTCCGCGTACCCCGCTTCGACCATCGCCTCGGTCCGGTCGAGGTAGTCGGCGTCGTCCTGGTCGTCGCCGCCGATCCAGTCGTACTCGACGTAGGCACCGCGCTCGGCGACTGCGAGGTTGGCGTCGAGATCGTCAGCCTGCGCGTGGATCCAGACGAACCGGTCGGCGTCGTAGCCGACTGCCTCGATCACGTCTACCTGCTGGTGGACGAGGTCGCCGGAGAGGGTGTGGCTGCCGATCAGCGCGCCAGTTTCCGCGCCCGCCCGCGCTGCCGCCCGGAGAATTTTCTCCTCGTCCGGCGAGATCCCGTCGGGGTCGTCGTCGTCCGTACTGACCTTGATCCACGCCGCTCTGACGCCCGTGTCGCCGACGCCCTCGGTCAGGTCGTCGAGCAACCACTCGAAGAGTTCGTCCTCGGTCGACTCCCGGACCCAGTCGGGGATCGACGGCTCCTGATAGACGCCCGTCGGGACGACGACCGGGAAATCCGTCGCCTCGGAGACCGCCAGGTCGATATCGACGCGGCGGCCGACGCCCTCGGGCGTGGCCTCGACCAGCGCGGTGACGCCCGCTTCGCGAGCGCGCTCTATCTCCGGAGCCATCACGTCGACGACGTCTCCGGGGTCGGCGTCGCGCCAGTTCGCCGCCTCCATCGGCCCGAGGTCGACGAAGACGTGTTCGTGCGGGAGTACCAACCCGAGTTCTCCCCGCTCGAACGACCCCTGTGTCGTGTGCAGTTGTAGTCCCATAGCCGGTTCACGGAACCGGGGAGGAAACCGCTTGCCCCAGTCTTCGACTGCGGCGGTGCAGACGACTCGTTCCGACCCCGTGACCGCAGCGGTGTTAATACACGTCTAGGGTGGCGTAACTGTTACAGAATCAAGTATCTATAAGTATCTACCAGTAGTAAATAGTAGCATCAGAATGCCGCGGTCGTACTCAATTGGCGAGTTCGCGGACGAACTCGGTGTTCACGCCCAGACGGTGAAACGCTGGTGTCGCAACAACGACCTCAACTACACCCGAACACCGGGCGGCGAACGACGGATCCCACACCGAGAGCTCCGCCGACTTGCAGGCGATACTCGTCCAACAGACCGTGTAGCCCTCTACGCTCGCGTCTCCAGTCACGGCCAGAAAGACAACGGCAACCTCGACCGTCAACTCGACCGACTCACAGACTACGCGCACAACCACGGCTGGAGTATCGAAAACACCTACACCGACGTTGGTAGTGGCCTCAACGAAGACCGTCGTGGTCTCAACGCGCTCCTCGATGACGTACAGGAAGCCGACTACGGACGCGTCCTCGTCACCTACGAAGATCGACTCACCCGTTTTGGCTTCCCGTACCTCAAACGGTATTTCGACTGTTACGGCGTCACAGTCACCATCATCGAAGACGAGACGGACAAATCGGCACAGGAAGAACTCGTTGACGACCTCATCAAACTCGTTGCCAGCTTCAGCGGGAAACTCTATGGAATGCGCTCCAACAAAAAACAACAGGTCGTCAACACTCTTGAATCAGAGGTGAAACCCGATGAGTGACCTCCTCTCGCTTCCAATCCGTTTGCCAGACGAGGACGCCGAACGATTTGAGCGATTAGCAACACTCACACAACGTGTTGCTACTCACGTCCTCGAAGACCACTGGACGCCTCCCCACCTCAACGGGATTGCTGACTCCTCGTATCAGGCGTGGAAATACTTCGATGAACACGAGCCATTCGAAGAACTTGACCTGTATCTCCCCTCGCGGTTTCGACGGTGCATTTTGCAGAAAGTCGGTGAAACGCTCCGGAGTCACGCCGACCGCCGAGATGCCTTCCAGTCCATCCAGAGCGTGTTACCCGACCACAAAATCCGACGCATCCACCGTCGTCGCATCAAAGAACAACTCTGGGACGACGGTGACTACCTCTCGTCAGGCTACCTGGATATCCTCATCGACCAACTCAACAGCTACTACGACCGTCACGGGACGTATCCGGACACATATCTCGAGATGCAGGACTGTCCTGAGTATGACAACGCCGTGTTACCGTACTCTGCGGATGACGGCCCAACGAGCGGGCAAGCCTGTAAATATCAGTACGACAGCGACACCGAGACACTGACCATCCGACTCAAGACACCGGACACACTGTCGCCAGAGACACGAGGTGACTGGTCGTGGACGGAGTACGAGCGTGGCGGCTACGAGGCGTTTTATGACCTGCTCGCCTACGGCGATCTCTCGGCTCCCGAGTTTCAGCCCGCTCGTCGAAAGACCGGTGACGCCTACTACGAACTGTCTTTCCCCGTCGAAATCGAACACGGAGAACCGACTGACGACGGTGACTGCGTACTGGCACTTGACGCTGGAATGCGGAAAGACATGACTGCCGTGGTGGTCACTGGCGACGGCGAACAACTGTCTACGCCACATTTCATCCAGTTCACTGGCCGCGAGAAGATGCGAGGACTTCACCGGGAACGCACCCGTCTGAACGACCGTCTGTCAGCGTTGCGCCGCGATGGTCGTGCTCACACCGACGAGTTCGCGCATCTCCAGAGCGAATACGAGCGGGTGAATAGCAAACTCCAGCACAAGCGCGAGCAACTGACACACGACGTAGCCAACCAAGTCCTCGCGCTCGCGCTCCTGTACGACGTGGACGCGATTGTTCACGAGGACTTGCGGTCGCTCTCACCACCGAGCGACGAAGGCACGTTGTCGTGGGAGTTGTCGTCGTGGGCGCGGCGGGAGATTATCGAGAACATCGAGTATCGGGCAGAGAGTGCTGGTGTCGCTGTCGAGCGAGTCTATCCAGAGGCGACGAGTCGGTCGTGTCCCCGGTGTGGTTCAACCGGCCACACCTGCAAGTCGCCCGACCATCACGAGGAACTGTGGTGGGGCGGCCATTTCCGGTGTGATAACGCTCGGTGTGGCTTTGAGGGCGACCGCGACTACATCGGCGCACTGAACGTGGCTCGCGTGTTCTTCAGCGAAACGGACGAGCTAGACCACGGTTTCACGTCCTCCTACACGGGGGAGTGTGAAATCGTGCTAGCTGGCCGTTCTGCTGGCACGCGGCTCACGTTCGGGACTGGCGTCGTTGCCTACGAACCCGAGGCACGGGCGACCGCTGGTGGTGGGTCGGCTGTCATAGCGCCCGCTGTCGCCCTGCCCGAGCCGAATGCGGATGGTAGCGATGGACGTGGCCCAGTCGTCCAACAGTGTACCCGTTTCTTACGGTGTACTACTGAAAGCTACTGAAAATTGGAACGGTGTGCATACCATACCCACGGAAAGCCTTATGTGAAACGATCACAGGGTTACAGTCAGTAGATGGTGGAAACGCGCACCCGGTCGGGGACGCCGACCGACAGATACGGATCGTTCGAGACCGCAGACGGCGACGTGGTGCTGTACGACCGCGAGGACAGCACAGCCTGGATCCAGTCGAACTACGCTATCGACTTCGAGGATATCCAGGCGAGCGGCCCTGCTGAGTAACGCGCAGTCGCCGGTCGATGCCCGCGCCGGGCCCACCGCTGTGTCCGACCGTCGCTACGCCTGGAGCTTTTGCATGTACTCGGCCATCGCGGCCCAGAACGGGTCGGCGCCGGGGTGGTCGGTGGGTTCACCGTCGACGACGAGTCCCGAGCCTTCGGTCACTTCGCCAACTTCGGCGGCCGGGATGTCCTCGTCGTCGAGCGCTCCGAGCACGTCGTCGACGCCCGACGGATCGACCGTCGCCAGGAGCGTCCCCTCCGAAATCGAGATCCACGGGTCGATGTCGAAGAACTCACAGGCCGCCTCGACGCCGGGCAGGACCGGCACGGCGTCGCGGTCGAGTTCGATGCCGACGTCCGCCGAGCGGGCCATCTCGTAGAGGCCGCCGTAGATGCCACACTCGGTGGCGTCGTGCATCGCCGTGACGGGACCGGCCGCCGCGGCGGTCAGAGCGTCCTCGACGGGGCTCATGTCGTAGAAGCGGTCCATCGCAGCGTCGATATCGTCGTCGTCGAGTTCGCCGCGCATGAGCGACTCGAACTGGATCGAGAGCAGCCCCGTCGCCTCGATAGCCGGCCCCTTCGTGACGACGACGCGGTCGCCGACGTTCGCGCCGTCCGGGCGGACGAGGTCGTCGGGGTCGCCCACCGAGAGGGAGGTGCCGCCGCCGACCATCGGGTAGTTACAGCCCTCGTAGCGGCCGGTGTGGCCGGTCACGACCGAGACGTCGAACGCGCGGGCCTCGCGGTCGAACGTCTCCCAGACGGTGGCGAACTCCTCGTTTGTGATCTCCGGCGGGAGGTTGAAGTCGACCGAGAGGTGCGTCGGGGGCATGCCCGAGACGGCGACGTCGGACATGAGGATGTGGATCGCGAACCAGGCCGCGCGCTCGAAGCCGAGCGAGGGCATGATGAAGATGGGGTCGGAGGCCATGGCAACGGCCGCCCCGTTCGTCTCGACGACGCCGAAGTCGACGCCGTGTTGGGGGCCGAGCGTGACGTCGTCGCGGTCGGCACCGAGGTTCGGGTAGATGTACTCGTCGAAGAAGTCGCGGTCGACTTTACCGAGTTCGGGCATGTCAATACGTTTCTGTGTCGGCCGGCAAAGACCTGCCTATCCACCTCGGCGCGGAGCCGTCACATCGGGGCGGCGTGGCGCCCCGCGCACGGTCGATATCCAGTCAGACCCCGGGAACGCCGACCGCGTCGAACACGCCCAGCAACGGCCCGAGGACGAGGAAAACCACGACCAGAGTCACCCAGGCGACCAGCGCGATCCCGGCGGCTTCGCCCCAGCTCACGCCGTAGGCGAACTTGAGGACGCCGAGGTACGCCAGCAGCGTCACGATCGGACCCAGCAGTGGGACCCAGCCGAAGAAGGTCCCGACGATAGCCCACACGAGCGCGCCGAACAGTGCCGTGGTGAGTGCCTCGGTGTAGCTCCCCTCGCCGGCGACGAGTTGCGCACCGACGTAGATCCCCAGTCCCCCGATCAGCGCGCTGACCACGAACGTGATCAATCCAGTGATGAGTCCCATGCGAGCCGACAGGAGTGGCTGGAGGAAAAAGCTATCTCGGTGGTAGAACACTCCGGCGCTCCGGCCGTATATTCAAGTACGAACGGGAGCAACACTCGACTATGGCGCAGGCGACCGGTCGGATCGTCTCGGGCGACGATTCGGAGATCCACGACGAGCCCCATCTGGAAGGGCGTCGCATCACAGTCCGACAGATCGTCGAGCGCGTTGAGGACGCCGGCCTCGCGGCCGAAACCGTCGCAGACCAGTACGATCTGGCGCTCGCCGACGTCTATCGAGCGCTCACGTACCATTACGACCACCCCGAAGAGATGGCTGCGGTCGAACAACGACGAACGAAACAGGAACGAGCTGCCCGGGAGAGGGGCGCGAAGAGTCTTGGCGAGATCCGGCGAGAGGAATGAGTTATCGGGTGTTGTGTGACGAAAACGTCGAAGAAGCGGCGGTTTCCGAACTCGAACGACGGGATATCACTGCAACACACGTTAGCGACGTTCCGGGTGCTGGAAGTCCCGACGAGATCGTCGCAGAGTGCGCTCTGGAAAGCGGTTTCGTGCTCCTCACGAACGACAGCGACTTTCTCAACGAGGAGGATTTCCCCGCCGTGACCGTTTTCTACTATCCGGATAACGACGTTTCGGCACACGAACTTGCAAGACGAATCGACGACCTGTCGACCTGGGTGCCAGATCCGGAGGATCTCGGTCGAGTGACGTTTCTTACCGACTGACTCAAAATTTCGACTTGTCGACGCGCACCGAGTGAGATTACGGTTACCTACCGAACAATACGTTCCCCACAGATTATGCACCACGGTCTCGTGTAGATACGTATGAGCAGGACCGAAGGGACGACCGACACCGCCGACAGCATCCGACTCTCCTATCGCCCGGCCGACGAGTCAGACGACGAAGCCGACGGTTTCTCGGTCGAGAGCCTGCGCGAGGAGACGTTCCTGACGTACCTCCGACGCGCCCACGACGGACCGGTCGCGGTCGGCGACGAGTGGGAGGAGTTCGTCAACTGTGGCTGTGGGACGACCGAGGACGTCGTCCTGCGTGTCGAGACCGTCGAAGGCGGGTCGACCGTCGACGAATCGACCGAGATCGAGGTCGCCGACTCCTGACCTGGACGGTCGCTCGAGGTTCTCGGCCGCTCGGATTTCTCGACCGCTCGTCGCACTCACTCGTCTCGCAGCAGCGCATCGTCGCCGTGGCGCTCCCGTAACTCCCGCAGATACGCCTGCTGTTCCCGAACACGGGGTGTGGGCTCCGCGTAGGCGTGCTCGAACCACTCGTCGACGTCCGGTTCGTAGGCTTCGGCGGCCTCGATGAGATCGGCCGCGTTCTCACGGCAGCGCTCCTGGATAGCGTCGACGCGCTCGTCGTCGAGCAGGTCGCGCTCGCGGAGGAACGTCTCCATGCGCGGGATCGGGTCCCGTTCCTTCCAGCGTTCGACCTCCTCGTCGTCGCGATACACCGACGGGTCGTCGGCGGTGGTGTGGGCGCCGTAGCGATAGGAGATAGCTTCGACGAGCGTCGGTCGCAGTTCGCCCTCGTCGGGATCCCGGGCCTTCTCGACGGCCTCTCTGGTGACGGCGTAGACGGCCAGCGGGTCCATCCCGTCGACGCGCACGCCAGTGAAACCGTAGGCGTCGGCCTTCTGGGCGATAGTCGCACTCGCCGTCTGGCGCTCGCTGGGCATCGAGATGGCGTAGCCGTTGTTGTTACAGAAGAACAGAACGGGCGCGTCGAAGACGCCGGCGAAGTTACAGGCCTCGTGGAAATCGCCTTCCGAGACGGCGCCGTCGCCGAAGTGACAGCACGCGACCGTCTCCTCGCCCTGCAGGCGAGCCGCCCAGGCCATCCCCGTGGCGTGGGGCAGGTGACTCCCGATGGAGATGTTGAGCGGGAAGACGTGTTTGGAGGCGAGCCACTCGTTGCCGATCTCGTGACCTTTCCAGTACAGCAGGTATTCGGGGCCGATGCCGCGAGCGATGACCGCGCCCATCTCGCGGTACTGGTCGACGATCCAGTCGTCGTCGGCGAGCGCGTGCGTCGACCCGATCTGTGCGGCCTCCTGGCCCGCGAGGGGCGCGTAGGTACCCATGCGACCCTGGCGCTGGAGGCTGACCAGCCGCTCGTCCAGGTGGCGGGCGTACCACATCTGCTCGTACATGTCGACGAGCGTCTCGTCGTCGATGTCCGGGACTGTGGCGCCCTGCCGGACGCGTCCGTCCTCGTCGACGATCCCCACCGTCTCGTCGGCCGGACGAGAGAGGTACTCGCGGTCGCTCACTGCCGGGGTATCGGCCTACCCGCTCATAGAGATTTGGCTTCGGCGGGCAAGCGGATGGAGAACCCTTCCTCCGGCGGCGGCCGGCTCACTCCAGCTGGTGGTAGTCGAGTTCGTACCCGGCGTCGAGTGCCGCCTGGACGGCGTCGCTGGGTGTTCCGGGAGTGGCGGTCGTCACGCGCATCGCGCCGACACTGTCGCGTTCGACGACGATGTTTCTCCGCCAGTCGGGGTCGGTCTCGGTGTGGTCGCTGCGAGCGTGTGCACCCCGCGATTCGGTGCGCTCGCGAGCGCCACGGAGGACCGCCTCGGCGACCACGAGCGCGAATCCCAGGTCGAGCGCGAACTCGAAAGAGCGACTCGTCCGGTCGTCGATCGCGAGGTCGCTCGCGCGTTCCCGGAGGACGTCGAGCTGGGCGAGGCCGGCCGCGAGCCCCGCGTCGTCGCGGTGGATCCCCGCGTGGGCCCACAGCAGTTCGCGGACCTCGTCGAGGAGCGTCTCGGGGTCGTGAGTGCCGCCGTGGTCGCTCAGTCTCGCCAGGTCGGCGAAGTGTCGACCGGCGCGGTCGCGGAGGCGCTCGCGATCGCTACTGGCGTCGCCGTCGCCACTGGCATCGCCATCGCTGTTGCCGTCGCCGTCGCTCGGTGATTCGCTCGCCCCGGCGAGTCGCGCTGCGACCGCTTGCCCGGTCACCTCGCCGAACGCGAGCGTCTCGGCCAGCGAGTTGCCGCCGAGGCGGTTGGCACCGTGGACGCCGGCCATCGTCTCCCCGATGGCGTACAGCCCGTCGACGCGCGTCTCGCCGACCTCGTCGACGACGACACCGCCCATGCCGTAGTGGGCGGTCGGCGCCACTTCGACTGGCTCCTGGGCCATATCGACGCCCAACTCCGAGAACCGCTCGTACATCCGCGGCAGTCGCTCCTGGACGAACGACCGGTCGCGATGCGAGATGTCGAGGTAGACACCGCCGTTCTCGGTGCCGCGGCCGGCCGCGATCTCCTCGTCGATAGCGCGGGCGACCACGTCGCGGGCGTCGAGTTCCATCTGGTCCGGCGAGTATCGCTCCATGAACCGTTCGCCGTCGGCGTTGTAGAGGCGACCGCCCTCGCCGCGTACCGCCTCGGTGACGAGTCGGCCGTCCCACTCGTCGCCGTAGCGGTCGCCGACCATCCCGGTCGGGTGGAACTGGACGAACTCGACGTCCATCAGTTGCGCGCCGGCCCCGTAGGCCAGTGCCGGCCCGTCACCGGTGTTCTCGTCGTCACGGGAGGAATGGCGGTGGTAGAGACTGGTGTACCCGCCGGCCGCGAGGACGACCACGTCGGCGTCGAAGGCGACGAACTTACCAGTATCGAGGTCCGTCCCCGCCGCACCGAGGATCCGGGTGTCTTCGTCGTCGGTCACGAGCTGTGAGACGAAGACGTTCTCCCGGTACGGGATATCGAGAGCCTGTGCACGCTCGACGAGCGTGTCCAGCATCGACTCGCCGGTGTGGTCGCCGGCAAAGGCCGTCCGGCGAAACGACTGGGCACCGAAGTACCGCTGGTCGATCTCGCCGTCGTCGGTCCGGCTGAAGTCCATCCCCCACTCGTCGAGTTCGCCAAGGAGGTCAGGCATCCGCTTCGTGACGGTCTCGACCTTCTCGGGGTCGTTGACGAAGTGGCCCTCTTTCAGCGTGTCCGCCGCGTGGACCGTCCAGTCGTCTTCGGGGTCGTGGGTCCCCAGCGCGCCGTTGACGCCGCCCCGCGCCCACGTCGTGTGCGCGTCGCCGTGACCTCGTTTGCCGAGCACGAGTAGCTCCTCGGGGTCGACCCCCTGCTCGACGAGTTCGATCGCCGTCCGTGCACCGGCCGCCCCCGCGCCGACCACCAGCACCGACGACTCGACGAGTTCGTAGTCGTCCGATTCGAGCGGGTCACCTGTCGCTGTCTGTCGGGGACTGTCCATACCTACGGTTGGTCCCGGATCGACTTAACACCCTTGAGCAGACCATCACGAATTTACCACACAGAAGCCCCAATACGCGTGTTTTTGACGATCCGGCCGGTCGCAGAAGTACTTAAAACCCTCGACGGCTCGGGACTGCCCGTGCGCTCGACTCGTCGGTCACAGTGAGCCACAGCGGCAGGGAGAAAGCAGGGAGAACAGACAGATAGGCGAACGGACGGGCCGACAGGCGGAAGCAGGGACCAGCAGATGGACGAACCGACGGACGGACGGGGTCGTGACAGCACGTCACGGGTGGTCCGGCATCCGCATAGTTTTAAAATGAAACGCTCGGTACAGAGGGGTATGTTCGAGAAGGTCCTCGTCGCGAACCGCGGCGAGATCGCCGTTCGGGTGATGCGTGCCTGTGAGGAACTGGGCGTGGGCACGGTCGCCGTCTACAGCGAGGCGGACAAACACTCCGGGCACGTCCGCTACGCCGACGAGGCCTACAACGTCGGCCCCGCCCGGGCCGCCGACTCCTACAACGACGGCGAGGCTGTCATCGAGGCGGCCAGGAAGGCCGGCGCCGACGCGATCCACCCCGGATACGGGTTCATGGCCGAGAACGCCGACTTCGCCGCTCGCGTCGAGGAGACCGACGACATCACCTGGGTCGGTCCCGCCAGCGAGGCGATGGAGCGCCTCGGCGAGAAGACCCACGCTCGCCAGGTGATGCAGGAGGCCGACGTGCCCATCGTCCCCGGCACCACCGAATCCGTCGAGGACCCCGAGGAGATCCGGGAGTTCGGCGAGGAACACGGCTTTCCCGTCCTGATCAAGGCCGAGGGTGGGGGCGGCGGGATGGGCCAGGAGGTCGTCGAGAGTCCCGAAGACGCCGAGGAAGCCTTAGAGACCGCCCAGCGCGAGGGCGAGGCGTACTTCTCGAACGCCTCGGTCTATCTGGAGCGCTTTCTCGACAACGCCCGTCACGTCGAAGTGCAGATCATCGCGGACAAACACGGCAACGTCCGCCACGTCGGTGAACGGGACTGCTCGCTCCAGCGCCGCCAGCAGAAGGTCATCGAGGAGGGTCCCAGCCCCGCGCTGACCGACGAGTTGCGCGAGCAGATCAGAAACGCCGCCCGCCGGGGTGCCGACGTCGGAGACTACTACAACGCCGGCACCTTCGAGTTCCTCGTCGAGGACGAACAGCGCAACGACGAGGGCCTGCTCGACGCCGACACCGACTTCTTCTTCCTCGAGGTCAACACGCGCATCCAGGTCGAACACACCGTCTCGGAGGAACTCACGGACATCGACCTCGTGAAGTGGCAGATCCGCGTCGCCGCCGGCCAGGAACTCACCTTCGAGCAAGACGACGTCGAACTGGAGGGCCACGCGATGGAGTTCCGGATCAACGCCGAGAACGCCGCCGACGACTTCGCGCCCGCGACCGGCGGCGAGTTCGAGATCTACGACCCGCCGGGCGGCATCGGCGTCCGCGTCGACGACGCCCCGCGCCAGGGCGACGAACTCGTCACCGACTACGACTCGATGATCGCGAAGCTCATCACCTGGGGCGAGGACCGCGAGGAGTGTATCGCCCGCGGCAAGCGCGCACTCGCCGACTACGACATCCAGGGGTTCCCGACGATCATCCCGTTCCACCGGCTGATGCTCACCGACGACCCGTTCATCGAGGGTCGTCACACCACCAAGTACATCGACGACGACCTCGACCCCGAGCGCATCGACGCCGCACAGGAACGCTGGGGGACCGAACCAGCCCCTGCCGACGACGAGGACGAGGACGAGGAGGTCGTCGAGCGGGAGTTCACCGTGGAGGTCAACGGCAAGCGCTTCCAGGTCAATCTCGAAGAGCGGGGCGCGCCCGCCATCCCGGTCGGCGACGTCGACGTCGGCGGCGACGGGGCGAGCAGACCCGGACCCGGTCGACCCGATTCGAACGGCGACTCGGGCGGCGGCGGTGGCGCGGCCGCCGAGGGCGAAGAGATCGCCGCCGAGATGCAGGGCACCATCCTCGAAGTCAACGTCGCGGAGGGCGACGAGGTCGGCGCCAGCGACGTGCTCTGTGTGCTCGAAGCCATGAAGATGGAAAACGACGTCGTCGCCGAACGCGGCGGCACCGTCACCCACGTCGGCGTCAGCGAGGGCGAGTCCGTCGACATGGGCGATACGCTGTTCGTCCTGGACTGACTCGCTCGAAGCTGTGTTCTCGTCGGGACTCGAAACGGAGACTGTCGATCAGTAGAGGTGAGAGAGATAACAGTTGGTGCTATTCAGCGTATCGTGACCGCAGTCGCGTCCGTCATGACCGCACTCGACGTGGCGCGATGGAAGCCCTCGACGCGCTCGCGGTCGCTGAGCGACATATCCGCGCTCTCCGCACTGCCCGCGCGGATAGTCGGTCGCTCAGGCGACGCTCCTCGCTTCGCTCGGCGCGAGCCCGCCTCGCCCTTCCAGTCCGCCAGGGATTCAATCTGTGGAATCGGCTACCGACCATTCACCGTCGAGACAGTCTGTGAAACGTTATTTTCCTGGCGGACTGAAAGGGCGAGGGCCGGTGGCGGCGAGCGTAGCGAGCGGAGTCGCCTGCGCGGGCACTATTCCCGCGAGTGTGGTGCTGTGCTGTTGTTCGAGCGAGAATATCCCGCTCAGCGACCGCCAGCGGCCCGAGGGCTTTCAACGTACCAGCACGACTGCGGTGCTGTTTGCGGTCGCGGTTTGTTTCAGTGCGGGTCCATCCGAAACCACTGATAACTACGCGCCTCTACCGAACAGACGATTCGTGAGAACACGTCGCGGAGAGAGCCGACAGTCAGGAGTCCTGCAGGCGGTGAGTCTTCTCGACGAGGGGGTGGGCGGCGTAGTCGACGACGTCGATGTCGGCGATGGATTCGAGGCCGTCGCGGGCGGCCGTCTTGGCCATCCCCAGGTCGACGGGGGAATCGAGGACGATCACGTAGGCGTCCATGGTCTCGATACCGAGTCGAGCGGCGGCCTTGACGCGGTGGTGGCCGTCCGCGAGGTAGAGGGCGCCGTCGTTGTCGATGACCACGAGCGGTTCCGCGAGGCCGCGTTCGAGTTCGTAGCGCCGGCCTTCGAGTTCATCGGCGTAAACCTTCGACTGGGTGGGCGTGAGGAGATCGAGGGGCACCTCCCGGCGTTGCTGGGAGGGCGAGACGTCGTGGATCGACGCGAGGGTGCGCATCAGTTTCTCGACCTTGCCGGGGGTGGCGCGTTCGATCTGGCTGCGTATCACGTCGGCGTTCGAGATGATCCCGACGAGTTCGCCGTCGTCGTTGACGACCGGGAGCTTCTGGATGCCCGACCGGAGGATGACGCGGGCGGCGTCGTCGACGGCCATGTCGGGGTGGGCGACGAGCAGTTCGTCGGTCATCACGCCGGCGATCGGTTCGGCGTCGGCGGCCATCAGGAGGTCGCTCGCGCTGACGAACCCCTCGACGCGACGCCCCTCACAGACGGGAAACCCACTGTGTTCGTCGCTCTCGGCGATCCGCCGGGCTACCGCGCCGACCCGCTCGTCGGGCGACACCGTGTCCACCTCGCGGGTCATGTACTCCCCGACCGTCGGCTTCCGGTCTGGCGCCATCGTCCGTTCACACTCGATACACGACCAAAAACGCCGCGGTCACACCGACGACCCGGCGACCGGTGCTCGGTCAGTCAGTGCCGTTGACGATCGCTCGGTCACTCGCCGCGGTCGGGGTCCTCAGTCCCGTCGTCACCCTCGCCGAGAGTGCGGCCATCGCCTGTGTGGCCCTCGTCGCTATCTTCGTCGTCCTGGTCGTCTCGGTCGCTCTCCTCGTCGTCTCGGTCGCTCTCGCCGTCCTCGTCATTGGCCCCTCCAGCACGCCGTCCCGGGTCCTCGGGAAGGTCGTCCCGCGTGCTCTCGGACGCGTGGAACGTCTCGGGGTAGACGTCGGTGACGCGGCGATTGGTCCGCGAGTCGTAGGCTTCGAGAAATCGGTCCGTGATGACGGCGTCGACGACTTCGGTGAGCGATTCGTCGTCGCTGTCGACCGAGTCGAGCAGTCCGAGCGACAGCTGGGCACCCGCCATGTCGGCGTGGCCGCCGGCGCTGCCGATCTGGCCGAACGCGTCCCGGAGCGTCTCTCCGAGGTCGATATCGGCGCCTCGGGCCCGCGCGGAGACGTACACCGTCCCCTCGGAGATACCGTAGACGAACGTCGTCGTCACGTCTTCGAGATCGAGCAGTCGGTCGGCGGCCTGTGCGAGGGCGTCCCGGGCCGAGAGACGGCCGACGCCACTGACCAGGGCGGGGCCGTGGCGCTTCCGGTTCTGGATAGCGCGGGCGATGGTCTCCAGGGTGTCTGCGCTCATGCTGGGCGAGTCGATGCGGTCGAGTGTCCCCAGGTCGGCGTGAGGGAGGACGTACGCCGCCGCGTCGAAGTCGTCGGGACTCACCTCCCGGGTGAACTCGTCGGTGTCGATACGGATACCAAAGAGCAGGGCCGTCGCCGTCACCTCCTCGAGAGGCACGTCCAGGCGCCTGAGATAGTCGATCATGAGCGTGCTCGTGGCGCCGACGTCGCTGCGCAGGTCGACGAAGCGCGCGTCGACCGGCTCGCGCGGCGGGTGGTGGTCGATGACGATGTCGACCGCGGTGTCCTCGGGGAGACCGTCGTTGACCCCCGGCCGGGAGTGGTCGACTAGCGCGACGCCGGCGTACTCGTCGAGGTCGGTCCCAGGGTCGAGATTGCGCATCTCGATGTCGAGCAAGTTGACGAACGCTCTGTTCTCCTGGTGGCTGATGTCCCCGAAGTAACAGACCTCCGCCGAGTGGCCCGCGACCTCCGCGATCCGCGCGAGTGCGACCGCGCTGGCGATGGCGTCGGGGTCGGGGTTGTCGTGGGCGACGACCGCGAGCGGCCCGTCGAGACTCCGGATCACCGAGAGGAGCTTGCGCGCCCGGACGTTCCCGTCGCCCGCGACGGCGAGAACGCGGTCGGCGGTCTCGCGCCGAGGATCGAGTACCTCGTCTGCGACCTCGGCCAGCGCGGCCGTAACCGACGGGTCAGTCTCGGTGCCCGCGTACGCGAGCAGGAACGAGTCGGGGAAGGCCGCTCTGACCGCCCGCGCAGCCGCCTCGTTGCGCGCGGGGTCGTTCGTCGCGACGACGATCGAATCCGGGGAGTCGCGGTCAGCGAACGTCTCGGGGTCGGTGATGTCGCCCGTCTCCGCCGCGGTCCCCTCCTCGCGGAGCGTCCGCGCGTCCGCCTCCTCGGCCGTGACCACCGTCAATCCCCCGGCGCGGTCGGCCAGTCGGTCCACGAGCGCCTGGGCGAGTGACCCACACCCCAGTACCAGGCGCGACGTCATATCCCGTAGGTCGGATAGCGACGCCTAAAAACCCGGCAGTCTCGCTCCCGTGTGTTCACGAACGCAACCCGCCGGACCCACGACGCCCTGGCTCACTTCAGTCGTTCCTGGAGAAACGAGGGGTGGGCGGCGGTCACACCGTCGACGGCGAGGATGTGTCGGTCGATGACGTCGCCGACCGCGTCGCCGTCCTGTGCGCGGACCTCCGCCATCAGCATGTGGTCGCCACTGGAGGTGTACAGCGCCTCGATCTCGGGGACGTCCTTGAGCGCCCGGATGACGTCGACGTAGCGCTCGCTCTCGGCGTCCAGTCCCACCAGCGCGATGCTCTGACTCGGCAGTTTCTTCGGGTCCACGTCCGCCGAGTAGCCCACGATGACACCCTCACTCTCCAGACGCTCGATGTACTTGCGGACCGTCGGCTTCGAGACGTCCACCCGTTCGGCGATCTCGGCGTAGGAGGCCTGGGCGTCGTCCTCCAGAACAGAGAGAATACGCTCTTCCGTCGATCCGGCGCTCATGAACACTGATTTGCCATCCCGAGAAAAATATCTTGCGAATCCGCAAACTGTCCTATCTCGGCCGTCCATGGGCCGAGATCGGGCGTTTCGGGACGTCTACGTGTGCTTCTCGATGAGCGAGTCGGCCGAGCGCTCCCACTCGGCGTCCTCGTCGAAGTACCGTTCGGCGAGCGGTTCCTCGGGCATCTCGCCCGTCGAGCGTTTCTCCTGACCGTAGGAGGGACGCTCCGAGTCGCGGTAGAACCGTCCCGTCAGGACTTCGCCCTCGTAGAGTTTGGACTCGACCTCGTACATCATCTGGCCGGCTTCGGTCCGGTCGGTGACGTCGAAGTCGTAGTCATCCGAATCCTGCACGTCCGTGTAGGGGACGTACTGGCGGGCGTCCTTGTTCCAGGTCGGACACTGCGTGAGGAAGTCCACGTGGGCGAACCCGTCGTGTTCGATGGCCTCGGCCAGGATCTCTGCGGCCTGGTTGGGGTTGACGGCGGCCGTCCGGGCGACGTACGAGGCCCCGGAGGCCAGCGAGAGCGAGAGCGGCCGGACCGGGTCCTTGGCCGACCCGCTGGGCTGGGTCTTGGACTTGTGACCTTTCGGGCTCGTCGGCGAGGTCTGGCCTTTCGTCAGGCCGAATATCTCGTTGTTGAACACGATGTAGGTCATGTCGTGGTTCTCCCGGGCGGTGTGCATGAAGTGGTTCCCGCCGATGCCGTAGCCGTCACCGTCGCCGCCGGCCGCAACCACTTCGACGCCGGGATTGGCGAGTTTCGCCGCGCGAGCCACGGGCAGCGAGCGCCCGTGGATGGTGTGGAAGCCGTAGCTCTCGAAGTAACTGTTGAGCTTGCCCGAGCAGCCGATGCCCGTACACAGCAGGACCTCGTCGGGATTCTTCCCGAGGTTGGCCATCGCCTTCTTCAGGGCGTTGTTGACCGCGAAGTCGCCACAGCCGGGACACCACGTTGGCTGGGGTTCGATACCGGGTGTGAACTCGTCTTCCTCGGGTTCACGCTGTTCGCCGATCGCGCTGAATGCACTCATTGTCAGTCACCTGCCGCGGGTACGTACTTCATGTTGGTATCGGTCAGTTCCTCGCCGTCGACACTCGATTCGAAGCCCTCGACGATCTCGTCGGGTTCGAACGGGTTGCCGTCGTATTTCAGGAGACTCGACAGCTTCGGCCCGAACCGGCCGATCTCCTTCTGGGTGAGCCCACGGAACTGCCCCGTGGCGTTCATCTCGACGACGACACACTCCTCGACGGATTCGAGGAACGCCGACACCTCTTCGACGGGATAGGGCATCATGTCACTGACACCCAGGGCCTTCACCGAGTGGCCGGCGTCGTTGAGGCGGTCGACCGCCTCGAAGACGGTGTCCTGCTGGCTGCCCCACGTGAGCATGCCGTACTCGGCCTCGTCGGGCCCGTGGTGAGTCTGGTTGCCCTTCTCGTCGAGATCTTCGCGGATGTACTCGAACTTGCCGAGCCGTCGGTCCATCTGCAGGACCCGGTTCTCGGGGTCCTCGCTGATGTGACCGGCCGGGTTGTGTTCGTTGCCGGTCGCGAGGAAGCGCCCGTCCTTCTGGCCCGGGACGGTGCGGGGGCTGATTCCCTTCTCACCGTCGTAGGTGAACCGCTCGAACTTGCCGGCGTGGTGTTCGGCCGCCTCCTTGATCTCCTCCTCGTCGAGCACTGTCCCGGGGTCCGCGTCGGGTTCCCGGTCGAAGAAGCTCGCGTCGACGTTGCGGAGTTCGCCCTGGAGCTTCTGGTCGTAGATGAGGATCGTCGGAATCTGGTACTCGTAGGCGATCTCGAAGGCAGTCCGGATCTGCTCGTAACACTCCTCGTGGTTGCCGGGCGCCATGACGACCCGCGCGGAGTCGCCCTGGCTCGTATAGAGGACGTGTTCGAGGTCGGCCTGCTCGGGTTTCGTGGGCATACCCGTCGAGGGGCCGGCCCGCATCGCCTCGATCAACACGAGGGGCGTCTCGGTCATCTCCGCGAGTCCCAGGGGCTCGCTCATCAGGGCGAACCCACCGCCGGAGGACCCGGACATGGCCTTGACGCCGGTGTGAGAGGCGCCGATAGCCAGCGCCGCGGCGGCGATCTCGTCTTCGACCTGCTCGGAGATACCCCCGAAGTTGGGCAGGTTCTGGGACATGATCGTGAACACGTCCGTCCACGGCGTCATCGGGTAGCCGGCGATGAACCGACAGCCCGCGTCGAGTGCGCCGTAGGCGATGGCGTCACTGCCCGAGACCAGCGCCTGGGTCTCGTCGGGTTCGTCGGTCGTGGGCATCTGGAACTCGGGATGTTCGTCGAACTCCTCGGCCTTCGCGGCGCCGTCGGCGATGGTCTTCCGGTTGGCCTCGGTGATCTCCTCGTTGTACATCTCGCCGATGATCTCCTCGTAGTACGAGGTGTCGAAGTCGAGCAGCGTCGAGAGCACGCCGATGCCGGCGTTGTTGCGCATGATCTCGCGACCGTGCTCTTTGGCGATCCCGCGCAGGTCGACCGGGTAGACGTGCCAGTCGTTCTCTTCGGCTTTCTCGTGGAGCCCCACCTTCTCGACGTCTTCCTCGTCGATGAGCCCGGAGTCGTAGACGATGACGCCACCCTCGTGGAGGTCGTCGAAGTTCTCGTAGAGCGGCTTGAGTTCCTCGTCGCCGTAGTAGGCCTCCTCCTGTGGGTTCCGGGCGAAACTGTCACCCAGCGCCAGCAAGACGTTGTAGCCGTCGCCACGGGACCGAACTTCGCCCTCGCCCGCACGTACTTCCACGTACGTGTGGCCGCCCCGGATGCGCGACGGGTAGTGTCGGTGCGTGAACACGTCCAGTCCCGAGCGCATCAGGGCCTTGGCGAAGTTCCGACTCGTCGAGTCGATACCGTCGCCGGAACCGCCCGCGATCCGCCAGATTAGTTGGTCTTCTGTCATGGATACGTATCGGCCCCGTTGGGGTGCCGTACCGGAAAAAGAGGCGGACCCGACTAAAGCGTTTTCACTACGTCGCCGCCAATTAATCGTGAAGGATGGGTACGGAGCTTCTCGCGGCCGAATTCGGGACTGGGTGACAACAGCATACACGGGGTTCTATGGGGTGAAGCACACCCTTCATGTAGGGGACGATCCGGCCATCGGTCGAGGGGTCGAATCGAGTGCCCGTCGGAGGGTCGATCCAGTCGCCTGTGAGCGACAGGTGGGCGAGGGGCAGTAAAATCCCAGATCCGTTAGACCGGCGACGGGTGGTAGAGAGCCGAATCGATTCGGATCGAACGCGTGCCGGGACGGTGTCGCTTTCAGCGACGATTCTCGGGCGGTCAGATTTATCCGCCATCTCGCCAAGCGTCGGGCCAGATGATCAGACGCGTTCTCGCTGTCGGGAGCATCGTCCTGACCGGGGTCGGGCTCGGAGTCGGTGGGGTCGTGAGTCTCCTCGCTGTCTCGGAACCGGTCGCGGTCGGACTGGCAGGACTGGGCGTCGCCCTCGGGGTCGCACTCGTCGCCGGTGGTGTCTACCTCTATCGGAGCGACGTACGGACGGTCCACACGGCCCGGATCGCCGGGTGGAACCTCCTCGGGGCGGTCCTGCTGGGGCTGATACTCGTCCTCACCGTCGCCGGTGCCGGAGTCGCGATACCGCTGTACGTGCTGGTTGACGTCCTCGGTGTGAGTTCCGTCGCACACGTCCTCATCGGGTACAACGACGTCCGGCGGATCCGTGCGGAGGAACTCGCCCGCCAGCGCCGCACACTCGCGGTCGTCAACCGACTCACGCGACACAACCTCCGCAACGACACCCAGGTCCTCACCGCCAGCGCCTCCCAGCTCGCAGCAACACTCGACGACCCCGACCACCGGGCGACCGCCGAACGGATCCGCGACGGCGCGATGGAACTGGCCACCATCAACGAGGAGCTCCAGGCGATACAGACCGCCATCGACGCCGACTCGCCGGACGGGTCGATCCACCTCCCCGACGCCGTCGCGTCCGTCCTCGACGACTACCGGACCGAGTACCCCGACGGGACCTTCGAGGCGGACGTGCCCGACGTCTCGGTCGCCGCCGACGGGCAACTCGAAACCGCACTCGACCACCTCGTCGAGAACGCCGTGGAGCACGGCTCCACGAGCCCTCACTCGTCTCCAACTCGCGAGAACGCGGTCGAACACGCGAGCACTGGCGACCCGTTCGTTCGCGTCACCGCCGACGTAGAGGGTGACACGGTGACGGTCTCGGTCCACGACCGCGGGTCGGGCGTCCCCGACGAGGAAGTCGCCGTCCTGACCGGCGAGCGAGCGATCAGTCAGCTCCAGCACGCCAGCGGGCTCGGCCTCTGGGTCGTCAAGACGATCGCCGAGACCTACGACGGTGACGTCGCGTTCGATACGAGTACCGAGGGCGGCGTCGTCTCGCTGTCGCTCCGGCGCGCGGCCTGAGTCCGCGACGCAACATCTTGTGCCCGCGACACGTAACCTGCCACCCACGACAGAGGCGACAATCGCGTGACGTGACGGGACTGCCGCTACCCGGGGGGTTTTGTCGGGCGGTATTCCAGTGACCGCCGTGACAGACAGATCGACGCCACCGGCGGTCCGTCGGCGCTGGACCGTCGCCGTGCTGGGCTACGTCGCGATGCTTGGGCTCCTGGCCCAGCTCCGGGGCGCGTTGCTCCCGAGTTTCGCCGCGGATTTCCCCGTCTCCGAGGCACAGTTGGGCCTGGTCTCGACGGCCGGGTCGATCGGCTTCCTGCTGGCAGTCGCCGTCGCCGGCGCCATCGTCGGCCGCGTGGACGTCCGCCGCGGGTTGCTCGTCGCGCTCGTCGCGCTCGGTGGGTGTCTCGTCCTCGTCAGCGCCGCACCGACCTACTTCGCGCTGCTGGGCGGGCTCGCGGTCCTGGGTCTCGCGACCGGCGTCCTCCACGGGTTCGACCGCCCGATACTCAGTCACCTCCACCCCGACTCCCGGGCGCGGACGTTCAACCTCCAGGACATGGTGTGGGCGGTCGGCGCGACGCTCGGTCCGGTCCTCGCGCTCGCCGCCGTCGAGTTCGCCAACTGGCGTGTGGCCTACCTCGTCGCCGGGGTCTGTACGGTCCCGCTCGCGGTCCTCGTCTATCGGCTCGAACTTCCGGCGAGTATCGAGGCAGAACAGGACCTCCCGCTGGCCGAGATCGCCGACCTCCTCCGGCGCCCGACGATCGCGTGGCTGGCCGCCGCAATGCTGTTGCTGTCCTTCGTCGAGGGCGGCTTTTTCACCTGGTTGCCCTACTACGCGAGCGATATCTTCGGTCGGCGCGCCGGGACGCTCTCGCTGGCGGCCTATCTCGCGGCCTACGTCCCCGCACGGTACGTCTTCTCCCGACTGGCCGGCCGCGTCCCGAACCTCGACCTGGTCCTCGGCGCGTCCCTGCTCGCGACGGTCATGCTGGCGGTGGCGTTCGTCTTCGCCCGGGGTGCGGCCATCTTCGTCGCCATCGTCGTCGTCGGCTTCCTGGTCGCGGGCATGTTCCCGACGCTGCTCGCTCGCGGCACCAACGAGATGCCCGAGTACAGCGGCCCGATCAACGCCGTCGCACTCGGGTCGTCGAGTTTCGGCTTCCTCGTCTTCCCGGCGACGATGGGCGTCGTCGCCGAACGCACCTCCATCGGGACGGCGATGCGCCTGCTCGTTCCCGTCATGCTCGCGTTCGCCGTGCTCGTCGCCGTCGTCCGCGCCAGAAACGGGGCGGCCGCCTGAGCGACCGGCGTGGCGTCGCACTCGGCCCGGTCCGGTTCGGAGTGGGCTGCTACTGGCTCAGGTCGAACTGCTCGGAGGCAGTCTGCATGTCCTTGTCGCCCCGTCCCGAGAGGTTGACGACGATCGTCTCGTGGTCGCTCTCCTCGGCGAGCTGGAGCGCCCGGGCGACGCCGTGACTGGTCTCCAGTGCCGGGATGATCCCCTCGGCCTCGCTCAACTCGCGAAACGCCGCCAGGGCCTCGTCGTCGGTGACGCCAGTGTACTCCGCCCGCCCGAGTGCGCGGAACATGGCGTGTTCGGGTCCCACACCGGGGTAGTCCAGCCCCGCCGAGACGGAGTGGACCTCGACGTCGTCGTCGATCACGCGCGTCTTCATGCCGTGGATGACGCCGTCCTCGCCCTGGTCGAGCGGCGCGGCGTGACGCGGCGAGTCCGACCCCTCGCCGCCGCCCTCGGCGCCGTAGAAGTCCACGTCGTCGTCGCGGAAAGCGTGGAACAGGCCGATGGCGTTCGAACCGCCGCCGACGCAGGCCACGCAGGCGTCGGGCAACCCGCCCGTGCGTTCCTGTATCTGTTCGCGCGCCTCCTCGCCGATCACGGACTGGAAGTCACGGACCATCCGCGGGAAGGGATCCGGCCCGACGACCGAGCCCACGAGGTAGTGAGTGTCGTCGATGTTCTTCGCGAAGTCTTCGAGCGCGGCGTCGACGGCGTCGGCGAGGCCCTCTCCACCGCGTGTCACTTCGTTCACCTCGGCGCCCATCAGGCGCATCCGGAAGACGTTCATCTCCTGGCGCTCGACGTCTTTGTTCCCCATGTAGATCTCCGTCGGGATGTCGAGCAAGGCCCCGACCATCGCCGTCGCAGTGCCGTGCTGGCCGGCGCCGGTCTCGGCGATGAGTCGTTCTTTCCCGGCCTTCTTGGCCAGCAGCCCCTGGCCGAGCGTGTTGTTGACCTTGTGGGCGCCGCCGTGGAGCAGGTCCTCGCGCTTGAGGAATATCTCGGTGTCGTAGCGCTCGCTGAGGTTGCGCGCGTAGTACAGCGGTGTCGGTCGGCCGGCGAACTCCTCCAGGAGGCCGCGGAGTTCCTCCTGGAACTCGTCGGTGCCGGCGACCTCGTCGTAGGCGTCTGCGAGCTGTTCGAGCGGGCCGGCGAGCGCGTCCGGGACGTGTCGACCGCCGTAGCCCTCGAAATCACCTGGTGAAGACATACCCCTCGTGTCGAGGCCCGTTGGCTAAAACTTACTGGCCCGGGCGTCTGGCTGCCCGCCGTGCTGGCACGCTGTCTGGCTGCAGGTTCCGTGACAGCCGGCCTTACGCGACAGTACGGTGGCTATACCTTTCCGGGAGCGAGGCGGTAGCGGCGGTGTGACACAGCTAGCCGAGTTCACGCTCGAAGCGACCGCGTTCCCGCTGGGGCGGTTATTCGCCGACAGACCGGACGCGACGCTCGAACTCGACAGGGTGGTCCCGACCGGCGACACGGTCATGCCGTACTTCTGGGTACACGACGCCGGCGAGGAGATGGAGGCGGTGCTGGCGACTTTCGAGGAACTGCCCGAACTTCGCTCGGTCACACTGATGGACGACCTGGGGGAGCGTGGGCTCTTTCGTGCCAAGTGGGAGCCCGCCTACATGGGTATCATGGCCGCCGTCGCCGAGGCCGGCGTGGCCGTCGTCTCGGCGAGTGGCTCCAGTGAGGGGTGGCTGTTCGAGATCCGTGCCGAGACGGCCGACCAGCTCGCGGCGTTCCAGGAGTACTGTCGCGACCACCACATCGACGTCTCGCTCACCCGACTCCGGCGTCTCTCGGAGGTCACACCGGGTGAGACCGACGGCCTCACGCCTGCTCAGCGTGAGGCACTGGTACTCGCCTACGCAGAGGGCTACTACGCCGAGCCCCGGGAGACCGACCAGACGGCTCTCGCCGAGCGGCTGGGGATCTCGCGACAGGCCCTCGCCGCGCGCCTCCGGCGCGGGTACCGTGGTCTCATCGAGTCCGCGCTCGTCAGGGACAGCGAAGACGACGAGTAGTATAAACCCGTTACATAGGTAAGCGGGGGACTGAATCCAGCGGCCGGAGTACGAGGTGGTGATGTCGAACGACTCTTCGGGGGAGACAGACGCGGTCTTCACCTACCATATATCGGCGGCAGAATCCGCCAGTGAGGCCGTCGTCGCAGCAGTCGCAGCCGTATCGAACGACCAACCGAGTTCCGATTCCGACGGTCCGGGGGAGACGATGGCCGAACTGGCACTCGACCCGCTGTACAGCGTGGTCGACCCGGACGCGCTCGACGCGATATTCCGTCCGCGGCGAACCGACGGTAGTGGAGCAGTCGACGAGGTCTCGTTTCCCTACCACGGCCACGACGTGACGGTCCACGGCGAGGGTCGCGTCGACGTGCGAAGCAGTGCCAGCAGCACCGCCGACTAACCCAGTCCGACGGACGTCTACCGGTCTCGCCGGGGCGGGGGCCGTCGAACCGGGGCGCACCGACAGACCGAGGGGGTTCCGGTCCAAGGTACCGGTATGCCGACCGTCGAGTACCGCGGCGAGACGATCGACTGTGAGTCGGGTGAGCGACTCCGCGACGTCCTCCTGCGGGCGGACCTGCCGGTCCACAACGGTCCGCGAGCCGTCTCCTGTCACGGCCTCGGGAGCTGTGGCACCTGCGCTGTCGAGGTCGACGTCGTTGGCGGTGGCGACCTCCCGGCCCCGAACAGGCGCGAGCGGGCTCGTCTCTCGGTCCCACCCCACTCGCCCGACGGCGGACTCCGCCTGGCCTGCCAGGTGCGCGTGACCGAGGACCTCGTCGTCACGAAACACGGCGGGTTCTGGGGGACGAAACGCGACTCGACGGGTGAATCCAGCACCGAGTGACGCGATGTCGATATCGGTATCGGGTGACTCGCGCGCCGCCAGCGGGCGACCGGCGCCGACAGAGCCACAAGGCCCGCGCGCGACTGTCGCGTATGGCCACTGTCAGCGACACCTACCTGGAGAACCGGTGGCGGGTCCAGCCCAACCACGCCAACAACTACGGGACCGTCCACGGCGGGAACCTCATGAAGTGGATGGACGAACTCGGCGCGATGTCGGCGATGCGCGCGGCGGGCGAGCCCTGCGTGACCGCCGCCATCGACGAGTTGAACTTCCACCGGCCGGTGCCGACCGGCGACAATGCGCTCGTCGAGTCCTTCGCCTACGAGACCGGCCGGACGAGCGTCAAAGTCCAGCTCAGGGCCGCCCGCGAGAACCCACGCACCGGCGAACAGGAGACGACCACCGAGTCGCGGTTCGTCTTCGTCGCTATCGACGAGGACGGGTCGCCCGTGCTCGTCCCGGATCTCACCGCCGAGACCGATCGCTGTCGCGAACTTCGCGAACGCGCCTCCGAGTGGGAAGCAGACCGCGAGTGAGAGGGAGAACAGTCGTGAGTGAGAACCCGGTCCTGAGCGAGCCGGCGCTGTGGTCGCCTCGCCAGCGTATCGAGTTCCGAACCGGGTCGAACTGACAGCAAGAATGTCAACAGAGAGGAACGCTTTTGAGAGTCGGGACTGAGAGCACGCGTATGGGTTCGGTTCTGTCGAGCATTGGAATCGGGTCGGCGACGGTAGACACGGTCCTGGACTCGGAGACGCTCCACCCGGGGGAGAGCGTCGACTTGCACGTCGAGGTCGAGGGCGGGTCCGCGCCACAGGAGGTCGAGCGCATCTACTTCCTGCTGGAGACGCGGTACCTGAGCGACGAGGGTGGCTACGAGACGACGACCATCGAGCAGGCCGTCGCCACGCAGTCCTTTACCATCGAACCCGACGAGTACCGCGAGTTCCCGGCGAGTCTGACACTCCCGCGCGTGACACCCTTGACCAGAGGGAACGTCTCCGTCTGGCTGAAGACCGGACTGGATATCGACTGGGCGAAAGACCCACAGGACAAGGACACGCTAGAGGTCGTCCCCACGGAGAAGATGGGGGCAGTGCTCGACGCCGTCGAACGCATCGGGTTCGCGTTCTCGGAATCCGACTGCAAGCAGGCGTCCGTGTACAGTGACGCGCCGTTCGTCCAGGAGTTCGAGTTCGAGCCGACGGACTCCCGATGGCGCCGGCGGACCGACGAACTGGAGGTGATCTTCGCACCGCTGGCCGACGAACTGGAGATGCGCGTCGAAGTCGACCGCAAGGAGTCGACGTACACCGATCTGACTGGCGGTGACGAACGCAACGAGTGGGTCACCGTAACCCACGCCGACAGCCGACGACTCCGCGACGACCTGCGCTCCCGGATCAACGCCCTGTTCTGAGCGCCCGCCAGTCACACCACGCGCAGTTGCGCCATCGCTGGAGTTCCGGGCGCACTCGCACGGAACCCATTTACTCGTCCGCTCATCCCGATAAACCGTAACACCGATTTTGCTGGCGACTCAATAGCAGCCAACGATGGACGAAGAGTCAGCTCAGGTCTTCCTTCCACCGCGTGAGCGATGCTTCGAGCGTCTCCGTCTCGCCC